>Ga0073928_10006674_pt1 | contig 15399 bp, 9 predicted proteins | sample PaiPotPPA55metaG_FD_76969 | JGI IMG/M metagenome (GOLD analysis project Ga0073928, IMG submission 76969) | Iron sulfur acid spring bacterial and archeal communities from Banff, Canada, to study Microbial Dark Matter (Phase II) - Paint Pots PPA... ... | reverse complement strand
GTCTACGGACCTCGTTTTGTGAACACCGACTCTACACTGATCAAGCATTTCCCGCTTCCCTGGAAGAACGTGGGGCTGGATGTCCGGGCGGAGTTCTTCAATCTCTTTAATCATCCTGATTTCTTTTAGCCGGGCATAGCCGGCACCGGACAGCAAGACATTAATTCGCCGAGCAGTTTTGGGGTGGTGAGTGAGACGATCAATCAAACTGTGAATGATGCGCGCTCGATCCAGTTTGCCCTTAAGCTGAGGTTCTAGGAACTCGTGTAGCGCCGGCATTCCCTCGGCTCCGCTCGGGGCAGGCTTTGCCAGCTGTCCTGAGGGTGTCTCGCCCTCGGATGCAGCGGCGAGACGCTCCACGATGCCCGCGGGACGGTGCCGTTTGAAAGGTTAATGCTGCGGCGAAACAGTTGTTCCTTCGCGCAGTGTAAATACAAACTGCTGGATCTCGCGTCGCAGGCGCTCAGCGTCCTCTTCGGCTTTCTGTGATACTTGCCGGTAGAGTTGAAACTCGGTCTGGGCTTTCGACTTTTCTCCTTCACGGCTGTAGGCTCGCGCCAGTCGATAGTGCGCTTCTTTCAACTCCGGATCAGCATTAACCGCTTTTTGATAGGCGGCGAGCGCCTCGGAGGAATCTCCGCGATCCGAATAGAGAATGCCGAGCTGCAAATAAGCTGTACCCAACTTCGGATCAAGATCGACAGCCTCCTTCAACAACGCCTCCGCTTGCTTCGCGCCATCAACTGAATTTTCCGAGTGACTCAAAAGACTAAGGGCATAGTAGTAACGAGCGAGTGCGTTCGCAGGTTGAAGCGCGACAAAACGAGCCAGCTTTTCCTGCACGCAGCCTGGCTGCGCGGACTGCACGGTTTGCATTCTTCCTATGAACGAATAAAGCTGAGCGTCCGTTGGGTTGAAATCGGATGCGTCGCACAAACGTTGGAGAGCCTCATCGTAAGAGCCGCGCGCGTATTCGGTCACAGCAAGCCCGATCAAAATTCGCGGCGAACGCGGGAACAGATGATTGCCCTTGGCAAAAACCTCGAGCGCGGGCTCATACGCGCGATGCAGCAGCAGGTCGGCTCCCCAATCGAAGAGGTTGGACTCGTCCGGATTCAGTTCCGCCGCCTTCTGATACTCCCGAATAGCATCGAGAGGCTCCCCCGATTTTTCGTAGACGTCGCCGAGCAAGCGATGAAGCTCGGCCTGTTCCTGGCTCGTCTTGCTTTGTTGCGCTAGTAAACTTTGTACCTTGGTACGCGCGCGTTCGTATTGCCCGGTGTCCGCGTAAGCGGATGCGACCGCGTAGGTAGTTTCGTAATCGCTGGGATTAATCCGTGAAGCTCGTTCCAGATAGTCTAGAGCTTCCCGCGGTTTTCCATCTTCGATCAGCAATTTCCCAAGCCGCCGATTCGCCTTAAACTTTTCCGGTTCGTGATCAGCGGTCTCGCGCAAAGATTCCTCTTCCCTGCTGCGAGCAGACGGATCAGAGTTCTGGCCTTGCGCGTTCAGCGAGCCCCCGAGCAAGGCAGTCTGTTTCGCCAAAGAGTCGGTCGTATGCAAAGTGGTGTCCGAGCCATGTCCACCGGCGTTCATCGCTTCCGTAACTCCCGCGACGGTGAATTTAGGCTCGTCGAAAAACTTCGGCTTTTCTGATGGCGCCACGCTTGCCGAATCGGCTTGCGTGGTTGAAACAAGTGTCAGATCGAGCTGCTTCGTCTCTGTTGCACTGAGCACACACGGGTCGAGAGTTATTTCTTTGTATCCGGTCATTACTACCCGAAGCGTATAAACGTCTCCGCGAAGTCCAGAGAATCGGTAAGCCCCATCGGCATCCGTGCGGACTGTCAGAGTTTGAGTTCCACTACTGGAGTGCAAGGACACGGTCGCGGCGGAGATCGCTTCACCATGCGAATCTCGAACGTAACCTTGCAATGAGGCAGAGCCAGCGTGGTTGTCATATGGCGCAGGACCAGGTGGTCCTTGGGCCGCAAGCGGTGTGAGAAGTGCACTTAGGGCCAGAACGCACGCCGCCGTTTGGCGCAAATAAAGCATAGAGACGCCCGCGAGTCGCTATTCTAGTGATCAATGCGGTCATCCGCAATTGACTTGCAATTCCCCTTCCACTCCCGGTGTAACAACTTTGTCCAGTCCGAGTTTGTTATTCTACGCGGATGCCGCGCGCTTTCCAGTTTCGCAACATTGAAGTGATGATGAAACTTTCGCGCATTTGTTTTATCGCAACCACCGTGCTCTTGATGACTTCCCTCACCTGCTGGGGGCAAAAAAGAAAAATCATCATCGATCAGGATGCTGCCGGGCCCGGCGGAACCGATCAGCAATCGATGCTCCTGCTGATTCAATCTCCACAGACAGAAATCTTGGGCATAACCGTGGTGACCGGCGATCAGTGGCTCAAAGCGGAGGTCGCGCACACTTTGCGCATGCTCGAACTCATTGGACGAACCGACATTCCCGTCGCGCCCGGCGCCGAATATCCGCTCGTCCGCCGAAAACAGGAAACGGAAATGTGGGAAGAACGTTATGGCGCTGTGCGCTGGCTGGGGGCGTGGACTCCACGCCTCTATCATTCACCAGACCAACTCGGCGACATGCCCGAAGGTCTACCTACGACGAAACCGGCAGACGAAGATGCTGCACACTTTCTCATTCGCATGGTCCACAAATTTCCCAAGGAGATTACGATTTACGAAGGTGGGCCGATGACGAATCTTGCCCTGGCTATCTCCATCGATCCTGAATTCGCCGGGCTGGCCAAGGAATTGGTTTTCATGGGCGCCAGCCTGGCCCCACAAACCACTGATCCCGAGTTCATCAATTCTCCGCGGCGTGAATTCAATGTCTGGTTCGACCCGGAAGCCGCTCACATCGTTCTGCGCGCACCGTGGAAAAAGATCGTCTGCACAACGGTCGACATTTCGGTAAAGACTCGATTGACGGCCGAACTGATCAACCAAATTAAAGCCAGCGATTCGGCAGCAGCGCGCTACGTCAGCACATACACGCGCCTGCATGGCGAATACAATTATTTGTGGGATGAACTGGCTGCAGCTGCGTGGCTCGATCCTAGCCTGATTACCCAAAAAGAAATGCGCTTCATGGATATCAATCTCGACCAAGGAGGTGGCTATGGCGATACGCTCACGTGGGCAGAGCAAGACAAGCCGAAGGTCGGCGTGCGTTCGGTTGAAATTCAAGTTGATGTAGATCTGCAGAGGTTTTACAAGATGTTCGTAGATTTATTGACTGCACCCACTTCGAAGCATTAATGGAGGACGGGCGTCCTCGCCCGGCCCAACGGGCGAGACGCCCGCTCTCCATTTATCGCGGTAATTGTTCCATCATTTTCTGCGCGGGCGCGTTCTCAGGATGCAGCTTTAGCAGCTCAAGCAGAACCGCCCGCGCTTTGTCTGGCGTTCCCTCGATGCTATAGACTCTGGCTAGATTCAGATAGGACTGATCGAAAGCAGGCGCCACGCGAATGCAATGCTCGAAACTTGCGACCGCCTCATTTCTGCGCTGCGTCCGCAAATAAAGTACGCCGAGATTGTTCAATGCCTCGGGATAAACTGGACGAATCTTCAACGCTTTCTGCAGATATTCATAGGCGCGATCGCTGTCATCCATCTGCGCATACACCATTCCCAAACTGTAGTTTGCTTCCGCATCCTGCGGTCCGACGGCAACCGCGCGCTCCAGTACTTTGCGCGCTTCTTGCCACTGCTGCTGCTGGCGGTACGCGTTGCCAAGATTATCCAGCGCGATTAAATGATTGGGGCTCAGCCGCAGTGCTTCTTGAAAATATGGGATCGCTTCGGCGGTGCGCCCCTCTTGCGTCGCCAGCAATCCCAGGTTGTTCCACGCATTGGGGAGCGTGTCAGGGTAAGTGGGATTAAGTTTAGTCGTGCGTTCAAAACTCTGCCGCGCTTCCGCAGCGTTCCCTTTCTTAAGATAAACGCTACCCAAGCCATAGAGCGCCTCGGCACTCGCCGGATTGGCACTTAAAGCGAGCCGGAATGACTCTTCGGCCTGATCAAAATAACCTCGCTGAAAGAAAACTGACCCGTAAGATAAATAGTTGCGGCGGAAATCTGACGTGTCACTCACTCCCGGAAAAGGCAGGGTCTTGGCCAATCGCTCGGCTGCAGTTTCCGGAATATGCCGAAACTCGTTTTCAATATGCTCACCATTTACCGAACCCTGATAAATCTTGACGATTTCACCTTTCTCACTAATCAGGAACGAAGTGGGAAGGCCGAGGTCGCGATGCCTGTCGAACAGATACCGATAAATAATGTTGTAAACAGCTGCGACGTCATCCGATCCCAAAAGAATTGGAAAAGAAAGATGTAGTTCTCGCGCCAGCGCCCGTACTTTATCCGCCTCGGGCGCATCGTCGACATTCACCGCCAACATTTCGAGGCGTGAATGTTTGGGCATTTCATTGAGAATCTTTAGATTGTCCCGACAAGCCACAGACCCGATCGCCCAGAAATTAAGCAACATTGGCTTGCCGCGCAAGGCGGCGAGTGAGTGAGTCTTTCCGTTCAAATCTGGAAGAGAACAATCCGGCGCGCTTATCGGGGCGATCAACCAGGTTTCAACTACATGCGGAAGCGGCTCGATTTCGCTGGCGCCGCTTTGGCTCGCTGAAGATGGGAAGGGCGGCCCTGGCAGTGTAGTTTTAAACGCTTCCATCCGAGTTGGCTCCGCTCCCTCCTCGACCCAGACTCGATGGTTGATAGGAAGATCGTGCAACTCTTGGACGAGTCCACTCGGCCAGCGGATGGAAGCTCGGACGAAACCTTTGACTTCGCCCAACCCAAAATATACTTCCTTGCTATGCTGCGACAGAAACCCTGAGCCCGCTTGCAGGAATCGAGTCTGGCGGCCGAACTCTGTCTCCACCGTAACCGCTGCGCCGATTGCGTCACGATTACTCTTTCCCCCGCGCAGACGAAAAGCGATCGACGGCGGCAGTTTTTCCACCACGTTCTTCAAGAGGCGCAATTGCGGACCATTGCGATTTTTCAGAAATACTTCCAGCCTGCCATCATGATCGAAATCGGTTAACGCAAATGCCCTGCTGTCCTCGATAAAATCGAGACCTACGACACCTGAGACGTCAGAAAATGTTCCGTCCCGGTTATTCGCGTAGAATATGTTCCGCTCAAAGCCGCTCCAGTTGTAGTCCGAGCGGATGAGTTCATTCAACGCGTTCCATCCTTGTTCGTAGTCGTGTGCGGGCTTGGCATCAATCGGGGAATTGGCGACCACCTCGCGCCAAAAGAAACTGTTCAGGTCTTCGGCGAGGCTTCTGGCTGAAGGACCGGAAATCATGCCGTTCGCAATATACAAATCTGGGAATCCGTCATGATCAAAGTCCCACGCATCGCTCGACCAAGCCCAGCGCCCCATTTCAACTCCCGCCGATGCGCTCGCATCCCGAAAAGTGCCATCGCGATTATTTCGGAATAAAGAATTGCCTCTGGCATGTTTGCGATACAGCTCCCGCACTTCTTCCGGCGCACCCTTGCCGAAAACATCTTGCATGGCGACCCGCATGCCCGCCGCCGACCACATGTCAGCAACGTAAAGATCTTGGGCTCCATCGTTGTCGTAATCGAACCAACAAACGCCCATTCCGGCGCCGATGTCCTCAACTTCCGCCTGTGGCGCTACGTCGGTAAAAGTTCCATCTCCATTGTTGTGATAAAGATTCTTCCGGCCAAAATCATTCACGACGTACAGATCAGGCCAGCCGTCATTGTTGTAGTCGCTCCATCCGCAGCAAAAACTGTAACGCGTGTTGTTACGGTCCAGGCCCGACTCCTCCGTGACGTCGCGGAAACTTCCATCGCGATTGTTGCGCATCATGAAGTTCGGAGGGCCGTTTTCCGCGTTGTAATAGGGAGAGGGATACTTATATTGATCGGTGCCCTGGTAATAAATGTAGAGGCAGAAGTAAATGTCCAACCATCCGTCCCGATCATAATCGGCAATTGCTGCTCCGGTGAAAGTACCTTGGGGCAAATTAGCAAATCGAAAGGCGCCTGGACGCTGGCGAAATCTGCCACCGCCTTCGTTTAGAAATAAGAGTGGGCCACTCGTGCGCACCACAATCAAATCCTGGCGGCCATCATTGTCGACGTCGGCGAACAGCGCGCAAGCTGTATTCTCGAGGATCCCAACTCCTGAGGCCTCGGTAATGTCCTCGAACGTTCCGTCGCCGCGATTGCGATAGAGCCGGTTGGGCAACCCCGCAGGCTGGCAAACATACAGATCGTCAAAGCCATCGCCTTCGATGTCGCCGACGGAAACCCCGTTGTGGCCGTAAATATCGATCCCGCACGCGCCATCCAGAAGCGTGCGCCAATAATCACTTCCCCGCTGCAACTGCGATGCGAAGCTCGAATTGCTTCCGAAAGCCTGCGCTGCGATGTCAACGTAGATTGGATTGGACGCGCGACTTTCTGTTTCTTCGATCACACGCCACGTCTTCAGCTGAAAATTGCCAGCCGGGGTTGCTTTCCAATCGAGATCCCAATAACCCACTCTTTGGCCGCGATGAAAATCGCGCTCTGCGCCCACAATCTCGTAACGCACCCGAGTCCGCAAGCCGCCGGGAGGGCCTTGTGTAGTGCTCGCATTCGGGGGAATAACGCTGATGCTTACCACTTGAAACTCGGCCGTGACAATTTGCGAAAAGATACTCATGGCAGCTTGCAATCCGTTAAGGAACGCCTCGCGTCCGAGAGGCGTGGTGCCAATAAACTTATTCTCCCGGATTTCCAGCATCGCATTCGAACGTACCGGCCGCGATTCGACGGGACGAAGCGGCGATCCTGAGAAGTCAGAGGCAAGAATCTTTTCGACCGCGCGCGTGTTTCGAGGGGACTGCAGCAGGTCCTCGCTCCATTGTTCAAAAATCGCAGCGATCTGATCGTGATATTTTTCAGTGATGAATTCGGCGAGTCCCGACTGCGCTTTGAGAACTGCAGCATCCAGCGAAGTTTGAGAGCGGTAGTGCGGATGCAAGTGAAACTCGGCCGTGTCCGACGGCGAGAATGTATTGCGAGTATCGAAGGCAAGAGGAAAAGCGAGACCGCGAAGACCTGCCGGAACCATCGCAGCGGAAGCTCCCTGGCAGCATCGGATCAGGAAGTCGCGTCGAGTGCTAACTGTGGGATCTGGATCGACTGAAGACGAACGGTCGAACACATGCCGCGCACTTCGCTTCCGCCTCAGAACAATGCCCCCGAATCTTGCGTGTGGAACCGAAATCTAACAGTCGCACGAGAGCCAGTCAAGGTGGTATCCGACCGATGTGTTCAATCGCCGAGACCCAGACCAGACGCGCTGATCAGCATTCCATCAGTCGGGCAGCGCATCGATATGAACGTCTGCTATATTTACCCTCTCGCGGAGGTCATCCATGTCCCGCATAGTGCGCTGTGGACTCATTCAGGCAGGTAACGTGCTGAGCAGCGACCGCTCGCTGCCGCAGATCAAAAAAGCGATGATCGATAAGCATCTTAAGCTGATCCAGCAAGCGGCGAAACAGAAGGTCAAGATACTCTGCCTGCAGGAATTATTTTACGGACCTTATTTCTGCGCGGAACAAAACATTCGCTGGTATGAATTGACGGAACACGTCCCCGATGGGCCCACGACAAAATTGATGCAGAAGTTCGCGGCTAAACACCGCATGGCGATCGTCGTGCCCGTGTACGAAGAGCAGATGCCAGGCATGTATTTCAATACCGCCGCGGTGATCGATGCGGATGGGACCTACCTGGGCAAATATCGCAAACACCACATCCCGCATGTACACCCCGGATTCTGGGAGAAGTTCTACTTTACGCCCGGTGACTTGGGCTATCCGGTTTTCAAAACCAAGTATGCTGCGGTCGGCGTTTATATCTGCTACGACCGGCATTTTCCAGAAGGTGCGCGCATTCTGGGATTGAATGGCGCAGAAATCGTATTCAATCCTTCCGCCACCGTCGCCGGACTCTCCGAGTATCTGTGGGAGCTTGAACAACCCGCGCATGCGGTTGCTAACGGGTATTTTGTGGGCGCTATCAATCGTGTAGGTACGGAGAAGCCATGGAACATCGGCGAATTTTACGGCAAGAGCTACTTCTGTAATCCGCGCGGCAAGATCGTGGCCCAGGCCAGCCGCGACAAAGATGAGGTGCTGGTGGCCGATCTCGATCTCGACATGATTGCGGAAGTAAGAAAGACCTGGCAATTTTTCCGTGACCGGCGTCCCGAGACTTACGAAGCGCTGACCGCGCAAAGCGGACGCGCCGTCGCGGCTGATTGATTCCGATGGCTCCCCGAGACTCGCTGCGTTCTCCCATTGAGTCGAGTCCTCTTTACAACCCCGACCTGGCGCCGTCCACCAGCGAGCATCGCCATTGGGGAACCTACAACTACGCCGCATTGTGGGTATCGATGTCGGTCAATATTCTGACCTACATGTTGGCCGCCAGCCTGATCCAGGGTGGAATGAATTGGAAGCAGGCCGTGTTTACAGTTTTCCTCGGTAACACAATCGTTCTCATTCCGATGCTGTTGAACTCGCATCCGGGTGCGCGTTACGGCGTACCTTTTCCGGTGCTGGCGCGCGCATCGTTCGGAGTGCTGGGCGCGAATGTGGCTGCGGTGTTGCGGGCGTTGGTCGCGTGCGGATGGTTTGGCATTCAGACTTGGATTGGTGGTGAAGCCATCAGCACGCTGATCGCGACTTTAATTCCTTCGTGGCGGCATTTTCCCTACAGCACGGGAATTTGCTTTTTTGTTTTCTTGCTTGTCAACTTCGGCGTAATTCTCAAGGGCGTGGAATACATTCGCGTGCTGCAGGGAATCAGTGCTCCGGTTCTGCTGGCAGTTGGGCTTTTGCTGTTGGCATGGGCATACAGCGCTGCTGGCGGCTTCGGCCCTATGCTTGCCGCTCCGTCGCGATTCCGCAGCTTTCCGGATTTTCTCAAATTTCTTATCCCCGCCTTAAATGCTACGGTTGGTTTCTGGGCTACGGTCTCGCTGAATATTCCGGACTTCACCCGCTTCGCCCGCAGCCAGCGGCAACAGATGATTGGCCAGGCTCTCGCTCTGCCGACCACGATGACGCTGTATTCGTTGATCGGAATTCTGGTGACTTCGGCGACGGTGGTCATTTACGGAACTGCGATCTGGGATCCCGTGCAACTGCTCAGCCGGTTTCACTCTCCCGTTGCGGTCGTGATCTCGTTGCTGGCAATTCTGCTGGCGACGTTGAACGTGAATATTGGGGCGAACGTGGTTTCTCCGGCAAACGACTTCTCGAATTTGTGGCCACGCAAAATCAGCTTTCGCACCGGTGGAGTGATTACATGCTTCATGGGCATTGCGATGATGCCCTGGAAGCTGCTCGGCAGTTACAAAACCATGATCTTCGGATGGCTCGGCGGCTACGCTGCCTTCTTGGGACCGGTGGCCGGCATTATGATTTGCGATTATTTTGTGGTGAGGCACCGCGTGCTGCTGGTTGACGACCTCTACCTGCGCGATGGCGCTTATGAATATTCGCGAGGCTTTAATTGGCGGGCAATCGCTGCGTTGGCGTTGGGTGCAGGAAGCGCGCTGGTGGGATTGGTGATTCCTGGGCTGCGGACTCTTTATGACTATTCATGGTTCGTCGGCTTCGCGGTTTCTTTCGTTGTTTACTATGCATTAATGAAGTTTCAGAGGGAACCGCTTTCAGCCTAGTTGACCTTTCCCAGTTAGCCCTAACCGAGGGCGTGGTTCAACGAAAAACCGATCTGCGGAACTGAAGGTTCGGCAATCCCAGGTCTCGCAAAAACAGACCTGGGTCACCCGCACTTGGCCCCCGGAAACTTCATTCCTGGAAGGTCACGCACACGCCGTTCGGATCGATTGCGGCGAATTCTTTTGTGCCCCAGGGCTGGGTTTTCAGGGGACCGTTGGGATGCACTTTGCCTCCGCGCTTCTGGTATTCGGAGTACAGGGCCTCAATTCCCTTTACGGCAATTCGTACCATGGTCTGGTCGCCTATTTTGCGGGCGAGTGCTTTGTCATCCATTCCGGCGATGTGGAGGTACGCGTCTCCTCGATTTATCCCGGCGTAAGTTGGAGGAGTGCGGTCGCGAAAGGTTTCTTTGAAACCGCAGATTTCAGTCCACCAGCGGAGCGACTCGGCGGTATCGGCGGCAGGAAGGACTGGTATGGCGCCCTTGATATTTGGTTCCATGGCGGAAGTATAAAAGAGAACCTCTGCGTATTGGATGCCACTTCCCAGATCTCGCGAAAGCGGCGAGACTTGGGGCATCCAATTTATACTGACAAAGCTAGTCTTTTGGCTAGGCGCGAGAGGCGTACTACCCGATACATTGGCTGCAGAGATTTTGGAAGGCGGACTGTGTTCCATTCGCTTACGCTTGGGGTGAACATGAGGAGTGATAGGAGGCGGGCTCGGTCTTGCCAACGTTCCCGCAGGCGCAGCATCAGGCGGAAGTAAGCTGCTGATTCGGTTTCGTAGTTGGCGCTGTGCTTGATGATGGGGAGAATCTCATCTGCGAGCACGGTGGTTGAGGGATCTTCGATTACGTGCTGGCCGATCACTGAAGGCAGTGGCATTCCTAATAGCTTGTGAGCCAGCAGCAAATTCACATTGACGATGCGTTCGATTCCCAGCCGTTGCGCTTCGTGCCGAATCGCGTTCCAGTCGAGTCGGCCACAATTAACTAACTTGGTTATATCGCATAGCCATGAGAGTTGAACCCAGACGTGTTTGGCGGCGTGAACGCAGAGCACGAGCAGCAGATCTTCGGCGCATAGGGTTCGCACCGCGCGTCCGCCCACGGTGATTTCATCGGCTCGATCAAGAAAGTCAGCCATAGCAAAGTCAATGGAATAGAAACGCGGGACGATGCGCCACTGCAGGTCGAGCAAATTTCTGCCAGCAGCGGTGTGGAAGACGTAGCCGCATCCCGAGTTAATGTAGGCTGGTTCTTCCTGCTCGCGAAGTTCTGGATAGCAAGCGTGCCCTGCGGCTACTAATAAGGTTCTTGCCTTCGGCACATCTTCGGGACGGATGAGAATATCGAGATCACTGTACTGCCTTTCTGCGACATCGCCATATAAAGTTTTGGCTAAAACTGGTCCTTTATAGGCGAGAGCCTTGATTCCCGCAGATTCGAAACGGCTGATGGTCCGCAGCAGTTCGCCGGTAAACCATAATGCCTTATGGGCGTTTTCCCGGTAACGCGAGCGTAGTGCGGCTCGCGAATTGGGGGGAAGGATATCCGGGTAAGCCAGCAACGCGCCGTACACTTGCGGAATTACGCGATGATGATCTGCCAGATGCAGAAATTGCTCCCACCTAAGAGGACGGGACAGCATTTTGCGGATGCGATCGGTCGACGGTTCTGCATCGCAGCAGGCTACCAGCAAATCGAATTCAGGGCCGCTGGCAAGTGGTCGTAGTGTAAGCGAACCTGTGATTGTCGGTAGCGGTTGGGCAGCAGTCGCCATTCAAGAGATAGTACCGTCGCACTCAACCGAAGCTAAGTTCGAAGGAAGGTTCTTCGGCTGGTAACAACGCCGTTGAGCTTCCCGTGGAAAACTCCTTGAGACTGTAAAGCAACGCTTGCGTGCAGGAGATCCCTCACTTCGTTCGGGACGACAGTGTTTAAGGGATAACTGAGCTAATTGTCGCGCCAGCGATTACTTTGGTTTTGAAGCTCGTCCCATAACGGTGAGTCACTTTTCTTAACAGAAGTACAATCTGGGAAAGACTTTATGGCCTTGATTACACAATCTTTCGAAGCAGTGCGGCGCAGCACCCGCATTCGGGCACAAATCCCGTTTCGGCTCGTAAGCATGGATCCTGCGGTTACATTCAACGAGCAGTGTTACACGTTGATTGTAAATACAGAAGGATGCGGCGTTCGGCTCACCCGGCCATTGGAACCGGGGCTTCCGGTTTTGCTCGACGAACTTCCGGGTGGGACAAAAGCGGCGGCCCGCGTGGCGAATTGTGTTCCCCTGGGAACGGAAGGTAAATACTGGCTGGTTGGAATCGCTTTGGAAGAGCCGGGCAATTACTGGTGCATCCGGCCGGCTCCGGCAAACTGGGAACGAGCGTCAATGGCGCGGGCCGCTGCAGCCGCGCCTAAGGTTGCGCCGCCCAAGCAAGCCGGCCAATGGCCTTATTCAGTCTTCTCCAGCAAGGGAGAAGCTCATCCCGGAAGGAAGTAGCAGATTTCCGCGCCACAGAAAATTCCTTCGCCAGACTCACAAAATCAAATTATTTATTTAGCGGTTGATCTTCTCGGAATAACGCTTGTCGTACATCGCGGTCGAATTCTGCACGAATTCGAGGACGCGGTGCATTTTAACTTTGTCCTCGCGATTTAATTCTTTGAACTGCACGGCCACGCCCGAGCCGGGATGCATTCTGGCCACAGTGCCTTCGGTTTGCAGCTTGCCATCATCGATGGAGAACACGAGAGTCAGATTCGTGCCTGGAGTAAGGATGGCGCTGGTTTCCACGTAACAGCCGCCCATGCTGATATCGACCAGGTTTCCGAAGATCGGCCCGCCCTGGTTCTCCGGATTCAACTCAATCGTAATGCGGCATTTCATGCGTGGATAGAGCCGGCGGTTTTTGCGGCTTGGCTGTTTCTGTTTCTCCACATACATGCGCCGGTCGGCTTCGGCGAGGAGTTCCTCCGCGTCCTTGCCATCCTCGGGATACATGGCTTGTCCCAGGCTGAGGGAGAGAATTTGTTCGCCGCAAACTTCAAATCCGGCTTGCTTGGCTAGTTCCTGGAGTTGATAGGCCTTCTTGGCTAAGACTTCGGCGGGCAGGCCAGGAGCAATGATGACAAATTCGTCTCCGCCCATGCGGGCTACGTAATCGTACTCCCGGCAGGTTTCTTTCAAGGCTTGCGCAAACAGGCGCAGCACCCGGTTGCCCTCGAGATGGCCGAAGCGGTCGTTGATTTGTTTAAAGCCATCCATGTCACCGACCATGACAGTTAATGTGGAGTTATCGCGTTTGCAGCGGGCTAGTTCGCGATCAAGTTGCAAGAACAGCGAGCGGGCATTCGGCAAGCCAGTTAGATAGTCGGTGGTGGCTGAATTTTCGGCCTGCTGATATTTGAGTGCGTTCTCAATCGCCAGCGCCATCTTTGAACTGATCGCCAAAAGAATGCGCAAGTGGTCAGAGGTAAATGCGTCGCGCTCGCCGCGATAGAGGGCGAGCACTCCAATCACGCCGTTTACACCCTCGAGAGGAATTGCTAGAGCGGAGCGCAGCGTGCTGAACTTTGTGGGATCGTTCAAATATCCCGGCTCAACCGAGGGGTTTCCGTTAATGATAGGTTTGCGATTGTGGGCAACCCATCCGGAAAGCCCCTGCCCGAGCGGAATGCGCAATGAGGAAAACAGGCGGAAGTTGTCGCCATTGACGTATTCGGGGATCAGTTCTTCGTTGCGGCGGACGTAGATCGCGATGGCATCGTAAGGAACGAGCGAACGTAGCTTGACCGAGAATACAGAGAGAGTTTCGACCAGACTGAGCGAAGCGCCGAGGTCCTGGCTAAGTTCAAATAGGGTTTGCGCTTCCTGACGTGCCGCAGCGATCGACGACAAGAACGTGGCCTCTTGGCCAGTACCATCTTTGACGGAGATGTTTTCGAATCCGGCGGCGGGAGCGAGTCCACGCTCGATCTTGAGATCGGTCGAAAGCCCTGAATTCACTTCCCCGTTAAATTGAGCCGCGGCTAATTTTTCCAGGCTGAGATATCGTTTTTTAAGAATATCCACTACTTTCGGGTCGAATGATTTGCCCGACTCCGCACCCAGACGCTGCATGACTTCTTCGAGCGGAAGTGCTCGCCGGTATTGGCGATCTGAAGCCAACGCGTCGAGGTAATCGACGGCCGAAAGGATGCGAGCGCCAATGGGGATATCCGTGCCCTTGAGGCCCGCGGGATAGCCGGTGCCGTCCCACTTCTCGTGGTGAGCCCGCACGATAGGAACCACCGGATAGGGGAAGCGGACGCGTTCGAGGATCTCCGCTCCCACCACCGGGTGAATCTTCATCTTCTCGAATTCTTCAAGAGTGAGCCGTCCGGGTTTCGAAATGATATGTTCGGGCACGGCCAGCTTGCCGATATCGTGCAAAAGGGCGGCGGCGTGCACGGCCTGCATTTCGTCCGAGGTGACGCCTAATTCCTTGGCTACCTCAACTGCGTATACGCGCACGCGTTGCAAGTGATCGTGCGTGGTTTGATCTTTGGCTTCAATGGCCATCGCCAGAGCCTCAATGGTACGCAGGTGCAGGCTGGCCATTTCCTCGACGTGACGCTTCTCGTCGTCCAACTTTCCCAGATACAAACGGTAGGAGCGATAGATCACGTAGATGGCTGGGACCAGGAGCAGAGAAGTTTCCCAATAGAAGGTGCGGTTGAACCATCCGATTACCCCGGCAATTCCGGCGCCCACCAGGTAATAGGGAAACGACCAAAAATAACACTCCACTACGATCGTCCTTAGCTTTTTCCCTTCAGTCAGGGAGATGACGGTCGCAATAGAACCGGTATTCGCAACAAAGTACGTGCAGGCCGCTAACACCAGCATCAGAGCCTGACTCCCCATCACGTGACTGAATATTGTGAGATGGTAGACCCAGTATGCAACTGCGGTGGAAAATGCGCCGGCACAGACATTGAAAGTAACTTGCAGCGCGTTCGGCCGGTCCGGGTAGAGCGATTGCACCAGAATGGAGACGCACCCGAGAATCAAGGTCTCGGAAAAGCTGAGTTCCAAAACGCCCAGGAGTACGAACAGGAAGTTTACCGACATCGTGCCCGTGATGCCCGGGAGATTCACCTTCATCCGCGAGGCGAGAATGCCAATCCCCAGATAGCAAATGAATTCCGCGATATTTTTGCTGGTCTGGTGGATGGCTCCGTACAGGAGCACACTGGTGCCTGCTGCCACAATCAGGCCAACAAACAGCTTGGCTTGAAGTGTCAGACCTCTCCACGACTGTGAATTGCCAGCCATCCAGGTCCTGTCGCTCTTGGGGAGCAGAGCAGAATCTCAGCCTAAGAAATAGCATCTAATGTGTTTAGGAACAATGATTTACGGGATTTAGTAAAAACTTCGGTAACGTGCGCGAATAACGCGAGAACTACACGGGAGTGAATGATTTAGGGGCTTTACAGAACAGACGAGTTCCAGCGCTACTTAGGCGTACACATCTACGACAGCGCCGGACCATTGTGGCGTAGAGCCGCTCAGACCAGCACTCGCTTCTATGGGTAAAGCTGGCTGGGTATCGTCGGCGGGTTTGAGGCTGGC
>Ga0073928_10006672_pt1 | contig 15405 bp, 14 predicted proteins | sample PaiPotPPA55metaG_FD_76969 | JGI IMG/M metagenome (GOLD analysis project Ga0073928, IMG submission 76969) | Iron sulfur acid spring bacterial and archeal communities from Banff, Canada, to study Microbial Dark Matter (Phase II) - Paint Pots PPA... ... | reverse complement strand
TGAGGCGGCCAGTGGTTGCGGTGCCGATCCGGATGGCGTCCGCCGTCGACCTGCCACAATCGCGGGCCTCGACCATCCGGGACACCAGGAAGACCTCGTAGTCGGTCGACAGGCCGTAGACCACCGCGATGACGAGGCCGATCACCGGGGCGGTGAGCGGGGTGGGGGTGAAATTCAGGAAGCCGGAGAGGTGCCCGTCGACGAATATCCACGTCAGCACGCCGAGCGTCGAACCGAGCGTCAAGGCGCTCATGATCGCGGCCTTGATCGGAAGCACCAGTGATCCGAATGCCAAGAACATCAGCAGCGTTGTCGTGCCGATCAAAATGACGGCCATCAGCGGCAGCTTGGCAAATATGCTCTGGATGCTGTCCTGTTCGAGCGCGGGCGTGCCGCCCACCCACACGGTCAGACCGCGCGGCGGCGAGATCGACCGCAACTCGTCGACCTTTGTGCCTGCGTCATTCCGGTTCACCAGGCCGTTTTCGATCACCCGGACCGATGGATCTTTTGATGCGCCGTCGAGGTAGGGGCGCTCCTTCCACATGTTGGCCGCGTTGTTGTCGGGATCGATGAAGCCCCCGATGGTCATCGCCTTGCCGCGGACCTGTGCGACCTGGCTGTTGGTGACCGGCTTGTGGTCGTTGCTATGGATCACCAGTGTCAGCGGCTCGGTGCGGAACCCGGGGAAGATCCGGTCGAAGTCCTGCTGTGCCTGGCGCACCGAGTTCGTCGGCGGCAGGTACTTCTCGCTGATGCCACCCAGGGACAGATTGCCCAGCGGGACGATGAGCCAGACCATCATGATGACGATCGTGGCGGCAAACAGGATCGGCCGCTTCATCACGCGGTTGACGAGCTTGCCCCAGAAGCCGTTCTCGACCTCTTCGCGGGTCTTGGTCTTCTGCACCCGCGCACCCAGCCAGTGCAGCCACCAGTTGGTGGGTTTCCAGTTGCGGAAAAACGGCACCCGCAGGAATGAGTACACACCCAGGTCGTCCACCCGCCGGCCCAGTATCGCCAGGCAGGCGGGCAGCACGGTGATCGACAGGATCGCCGACAACATGACCGAGGCGATCATGGCGTAGGTGAGCGATTTGAGGAAGCCCTGCGGGAAGAGCAGCAAGCCGGCCGCAGAAGCAACGATGAGCACCGACGAGAACACCACGGTTCGCCCGGCCGTCGTCACCGCGCGGCGCACCGCGGTTTCGGTGTCATAGCCCTCGGCGATCTCCTCACGGAAGCGGCTGACCACGAAGAGCCCGTAGTCGATGGCGATGCCGAGACCGATCAGCGTCACCACCGGCTGCGCGAAATAATGCACCGGCCCCGATATCGCGATCAACCGCATGATGCCCAGGGAGCCTGCGATGGACAGCGCGCCGACCATCGCAGGCAGGCACGCCGCGACCACACCGCCGAACACGAAGAAGAGCACCACCGCCACCAACGGCACGGCCAGCACTTCGGCCCGCTGCTGGTCTTCGGCGATGGTCCCCATCAGCTCGTTGGCCAGGGGTTGCAAACCGGCCAGCTTCACGTCGACGCCCGGCACGGCGAAGTCGTGCTGGACCACTTTGTAGTTGTTGAGGATGGTGTCGTCGTCGTTGCCCTTGAGCTGAATCGACATGAACGCATGCTTCTTCGACGCGTCGGCCATGTTGCGCAGCAGGCGCGGGCTCTTGAAGTAGCCGATCGACCGCAGGATCTGGTTGGGGTGGTCCTTTTCGACCTTGGCGAGGTTATCGAGGATCTTCTTCGTGAAGTCCGGGTCATCCACGGTCTTGCCGTCGGGAGCCGAGTAGATCGCCACAATGTGGCCCGAGGTGTCGCGGCCGTACACCTGGTCACCCAGGCGCGATGCCTTCGCTGACTCGCTGCCGCCGTCGTAGAAGCCGCTCTGAGTGAGATGCGAGCCCAGAGTCAGCCCGTACCCGCCGCCAGCCAGGCACAGCGCCACCATCACTCCGATCACGATGTATCGGTAGCGGCAAACTATTCGACCCCACCAAGCGAAAACGTCGACTCCTCACTGCTCTGTCTGCGACCCGCGCGTCCCTTCAGTGCAATTCTCATATGCCCGGCGTGCCTAGCGAGAAAGATGCGCCGTTTGAGTATTCCGATCGGATAACCCCGGCCCATCGCAGCTGCGGACAGTCACGGTATGAAGTGGCGCGCCGGGCAGTGCCTCCTGGTCGTCGTTCAGCGCATTTGGCTAATGGTCGAGCCGTCCCCCCGCCCACTCCAGCCGCTCATCGACCGCCCGCCGGCAACCGGCCAGCAGCGAATCGCGCTGTTAACAGCCATCTGTCCGAAGTAGCCAGCTTATCCGTTCCGGCCTGCCGCACCGTAAGGCGGCGACCTTGAGCCATGCCCGCTGCTTCAGGCAGGCCCGGCGGTGTCGGTGAGATGTTCACCGGCAGTTTCCTGTTGATTTGCCCCGCCGGGCGGTCGCATGGACGGATTTGGGCCACCATCCTGTGGTGCCCACGAATTTTTTGACCACCTCCGGAGAGATCCCTGACACGGGGATTCCGCCGGCACTGGTCGCCGGCATGACGATGGCCGAACAGTATGAGTGGCATCAGGCATATCTCCGGCGCCACCGCGTGTCGAGGCGGAACTTCTTGCGTGGATCGGTCGCCGTGGCAGCGGTCGCCGCGGTGGGGGTTTCACCGTTCGGTCGCCGCGCGTACGCGCAGGACGCGCCGCTGGCGGTGGCGAACCGCCGGGTCGGGTACGGCGCCGATGCCTCCAGCCAGTTGCGTTTCGCCGCTCAGCTGTCACGAAATCCGGGTAGCGGCAGGATTTTTCTCGACCACGGCCCATCTCCTGAGTTGGGTGCGACCGTCGACGCGGAGGTCCGCAACCTGGTAACGCAGATCCCAGACAGTGATGGCGGCGTGTTGGCGGCCGAGCAGTTCTACGCCCACGTCCCGGTGAACGGCCTGCCGGGCCGCATGCCGCATTTCTACCGGTGGCGCACCGAGGACGGTTTCGTCGGCGACATCCTGTCGGCGGCGACCGCGATGCCGAGCACACGAGATGCGTTGGGCCCGTTCCGGTTCACGATGATGGGTGACCAAGGCACCGATGACACACCGTTGCTGCCGCCCGGACTCGCCCGTGGCATCTACGACGACAGTTATTACAAGCCCGACGATGATCCCGCGGTGTCGCACACCGACAACGTGCTCAACCAGATCATTGCGTCCCGACCGGACTTTCATGTGCTGGCGGGCGACATCGCCTACGCCGACCCCTCCGGAGCGGGCAAGCCTGCGACATTCGTGCCATCGGCGGCCGACCCCCCGACCGGGTTTGACAAGTTCAACCCCTACGTCTGGGACGTGTATCTCGGGTCCATCGAGGCCAGCGCCTCGACAACACCGTGGATGTTCGCCACCGGCAACCACGACATGGAGGCCGCCTACCCGCGGCACGGTTACGGTGGGCATCTGGCGCGCCTCGACTTCCCCGGCAATGGTCCCGCCGCGTGCCCGTCGGTCTACTCGTTCACCTACGGCAATGTCGCTGTGCTCTCACTTGACGCCAACGATGTCAGTTATGAGATCAAGGCGAACACGGGCTACTCGGGAGGCGCCCAAAACACATGGGTGGAGCACACATTGGCGGCACACCGCGGCAATCCGGAGATCGACTTCATCGTCTGCTTCTTTCACCACTGCGCCTACTCGACCACCGCGGCGCATGCCAGTGACGGTGGGGTGCGGGCAGCCTGGACTCGGCTGTTCGATCGCTACCAGGTCGACTTGGTGCTCCAGGGCCACAACCACGTGTTCGAACGCACGGATCCGATACGGGCAGGCACACCAACAATGGTCGGCGCCGACAATGCGATCGTTTACCCCGACACCGACGGAACCGTCTATTACACCGTCGGATCCGCGGGACGGCCACGGTACACCTTTGAGCCCGGTGAGCTGCAAAGCTACCGCGGAAATGAACTCGCGGACACCTTCGTTCCCAACAGTTACGTCTGGACCGCGAACGGCACCAAACAAGCCGAGGCGGTCAACTGGTCACGGGTGCGGGTTGCCAACTATGCCTTTATCCGGGTCGATGTCCGGCCAGGGGCCTTCGTCAGCGAAATGGACGTGGTCGCCGTCGACGAATACGGCCGGGAATTCGACAAACTCACCTACCGTCGCCAGGTCCTCGCGTGACGCGCCAGCCTTCCGGTGCGGGAATGGGCCGTTACGTTTGAGGCCGCACCTCGACCGGCACGGCGGGCCGGCCGCCACCGAAAGAGCTACTGGCACGGTCGATTTCGCTGAAGAAGACCATGACGTCGTTCGGGTCCGTTCCAGCCGCCTGTAGGCGAGTCACGATCGCGGACAGAAGCGAGCGCTTCCTGTCTTGCGCAGTCCCCGACGAGAGCAGGGCCTCGATCATCAGGACATGATCGCTGCGAGGCTTCTCCAGATCGGGATAGCGGGGGCTGATGCGAAGGTCAGCTTCGTCCAAACAGAAGAACCTCTGGAAGTGATCGTCCTCCGGATAACCAGCGCTGACGCTTGCTTCGTGGATGGCGGCCGATATCGCGTCCTTTTCTGTCACCGTTCTCCCGGAACGCATCGTGACGGTGAAAAGTGGCATAGAGCTCCCGGTTTTGGCGATGAGGAGGCGGTCTATCCGGTGACGGTGTTGACCATCACCGTAGTCGGCCCGTCTTTTCGGAGAACCCGGACAGCTTGCTTACAGGAGACTCACATGACGTTCATACGGGACACTGATCGTTGCGGGATCGAAAGCGACAACCACTTTCGTAGCCTTCAAAGCGTGAAAAAGCTAGTGGAGTTAACAGCCACCGTGGTGGCGACTGGAGCTTTGGGGTTCGCGGGTCTGGCACTGTCGACGGGTATCGCCGGGGCCGTGGTCGGCGGGTTGCCGGAGTATCACTGGTGTCCGGGCGACAACTTTGACCCGGGCTGGGGCAACAACTGGGAGCCGAATTCGTGCCACGACGACTGGCATCGCGATGCCGACGGCGGCGACCACAGTCGCGATTATCGCAGCTACGACAACCGCGGCGACTTCCGCGACGGCCCCCCTGGCTACTACCCAGACTACGGCCCCCCTGGCAACTACTGGGCGCCGCCGGGCTATGACAGCCCGCCGCCACCCCCGGAAGGGTGGGGGGCACCACCACCGCTCTTCTGCATTCCGTTCGTGGACTGCCCACCGGCCTAATCACAGGGCGTTCAGAGCTAGCGGAGCTCAACAGTCGGCCCGTCGTCCTTCCGCTTGGGTGGCGGGCCGATTTCTATTTGGGATCACCCCTGGATCTGGGTTCGTCGGCCGGGAGTCACACGGTGCGCTGCAGGAACACCTTTCCGGTGTCAGCGGACACGATTTCGACCGTGGCGATTTGGTCAATCGGCATCGACGTGCTCCCGACGGGAGTTGCGCGCACCCCGTCGACCACCTTCCAGGTGGCCAGTCGGTCATGACTGCCGTCGCGGCCGACCACCACCATCGCCAGGTTGCCGAGGGGTTCGTCCCCGTCTGGGGCGGAGGTGCCCGTTTCCGTCTGGTAGGTGCAGTTCATGTCGATTTGGGTGCCCCAGCCGTGGCCGGTCATCGTGACCGTGGCCGTCAGCTCGGTAGGCACCACCGGTGTCATCGTCAGCGCGGACGCTTCGGCCGGCGGCGGCGAAGCCGGATGGGATTGCACACCGACCAGCACACCGAACACCACCACCGCGGCGGCCGCAGCGGCCACCGTCCACGTCACCGCGCGCGGATAGCGGCGCCTGCGGCTCACCTTGGCCTGCAGCGACGTCAATACCCGCGGGCTCAACGGGGGCAGCGCCTCCGATGCGCCATCATCGATCGCAGCGAACTCGTCGGCGGTCAGTTGCCCAAGAAGCGCCGGCATGCCGCTGAGCTCGTCGACGGATCGGCGGCACGACGGGCAGCCGCGCAGGTGAGCCTCATACTCGCGGCGGTCGGCGGCGGACAACGACCCCAGCACGTAGGCGGCGTCCCACAGTTCGTATTCGTCGCTCTCGCCGACGAGCGACGGTGCCCAGGGTGAACCGTCCATTGCACCTCCCACCCGATACAACGAGGTAGAACTGTCTCTAGTTCACCGCGGCCGATCCAAAGCACCTGGTCGGCCTCATGTTAGCTGAGCGGTGCCGTAGCGACCAGTCTGCGTGCGCAAAGTGGTTCGCGGCGGCGCCGCCCGGTTCACGGGCGTCCGGTCGCGGGCGGCCGCGGAGTCATTGCAGCGCAACGCCCATTTCGCTGAGCTGGCGCCATAACGCCCGCAGGGCGTCGTGCAGCCTCGACTTCACCGCGCCCTCCGCAATGTGGAGGTCCGCGGCCATCTGGGCTGTTGTGCAGCGTTGGTAACAGGCGCGGCGAACCACGGCGCGATGGTCAGCGGGCAACTGCGCCAAGGCGTCGCCGAGCAGCAGCCGGTCCACCGCGGCGTTGACTTCCTCCGGTCCGGCGCGATCAGACCACAACGGGTCGGGAACTTCGATTTCGTTCGGGGAGCCCGCGCTGCGCTGCTCGTCGATGATCATGTTGCGGGCGGCGGTGAACAGCCAGGCCCGTACCGATGGCGAAGGAGTATTGGCGACTTCAGGGTCTCGCCTTGCGCGCAGCACTGCGTCCCGCACGATGTCTGTTGCACGGGCGCGGTTACCTGTCAGCAGCATGGAGTAACGCCACAGCGCAGCGCCATGTTCGCCGTAGAGCCGCCGCAGCTCGCCCCAATCCGGATCGTCCATCCCGGGCTCCCGCCGGTAACCAAAATACAAGCTGGCATGCCCCCGGACCCTATGAATGCTACGAGATAGCACCGCCGCCGGTTCACCCGTACGTAAGCGGGTGCGCACCAGGGGCCCAGCTACCGCGAAGTGGTGTGCTGCGCCGACAGGGAGCGCCGGCTGGTGGTGGTCAGTCCAGCAAGGCCTCGGGGGTGTCCCAGCGGACGCCGTCAAAGCGGCGGAACCTCGCCGCTCGTCGACATCCCGCTCGACGCCACCTAGAGGCGAGCTCGTCGGCGCCGTTTGTCGGCAGCGGCGGACAGTGCCGAGTAGGCGTGCATGGGTACGGCAAGTCCGGTGGCCATTCCGGTGATGACGAGTGCTGCGGTGGCGCCGTCGGACGTCAGCGACGTCAGTAGGCCTGACGTCGGCAGGTGCGCGAATTGCACCAGTCCGCTGAGCATGCGAAACACGTACACGCCGGGAACCAGCGCGACAACGGACGCGAACCCGATCGCGGCGAACGGCATCCGGAGGTAATGCGATATCGGGAGCAGCAGGACGCCCGCGATCAGACACGACACGAGCGCAGCGGTGGCGATGTCGACCCGCCACACCGTCAGTGCCCACCAGTGCGCGGCGTGGCCGACCATCCCGACGGCGACGGGCCAGCCGATCATCCGGTAGGGCATGGAGAAGAAAACGGGATATGAGCCTGCGGCGACGCCGGCGGCGATGACGTCGAGGTACAGCGGCACGGTTGCGCCGGTTTGCAAGACGGCGAGGCTGCGACCGTCCGCGGCGAGTCCCACGATGAGCCCGGCGGCGACCGCGGCGAGGATCAGCGCGGAGTAGCCGAGCCGGGCGACGCCCAGCGTCACGCGCAGTGCCAGCAGGTCGAGGGCGCCGTTGAGGATGTGCGGACCCGGTACCAGGACCATGGCCGGGCAGAGCACCACGAGCCCCAACGCGTCGTCGACGCGCAGATGCACTGCGGCGACACCGATCAGTCCCGCAACGAGCGCAGCGGCGAACGCTTGAGTGAGGACACCGACCCCGAGGCGGCCCACGCCGCGTCGCAGGAGTCCACCCAGCGCCGCACTCACAGCCGCGACCAGCACCGTAAGGGGATGCTGTGCCCCGAAGATCACCGCCAGCGCGCCCGCCCCGGTGGCGCAGGCACCGCTGAAGATCAGGGCGTTGGAGACCGATTGCCGTTGCGCAGCAACCAATTCCCGTCGTACTGCAACACTGTCGAGTGGGCCGTCCTGAGCTCGGTCGATGACCGCCATCGCCGCTGCGACTCGTCGCATGCTGATACCGGTCGGCGAGACGGCTGCGACACGGGTCGCGGCGTCGGGCCCGACAAGGAGCAGCGATGCCCACGTGGCGATCAGCGTGCTGGTCGTGCCCAGGCCGCGGTTCAAGCGATCGACAGCAGTCAGCGTCATGCCCGTCGACTGACCGTTGACGTGTAGGAGGGCCGCGGCATCGATCACGACGTCGATCGCATCGGTTCCATCGGTAGAAGCGCTCTGGTCGGCGTGCCGATCGCCGCTGAGCATCAAGCGCCGCCGACGCCGCCGCCGACCATGTCGAGGGGGTTGACGACGGAATCGAACTGCTCGGCGGTGACGTGGCCGGAGGCCACCGCGGCCTCGCGCAGCGTCGTCCCCTTCGCCAGCGCGTCTTCGGCGATGTGCGCGGCGTTCTGGTAGCCGATCACCGGACTCAGTGAGGTCACCAGCATCAGGCTTTCCGAGACGTACTTCTGTATCCGTGCGGTGTCCAAAGACGTGCCACGGACGGAGAACTCAAGGAACTTCTCGCAGCCGTCGCCGAGTATCCGCGCGGAATGCAGGAAGTTGTTGATGATCACCGGGCGCATGGCATTGAGTTCGAAATTGCCCTGCGACCCGGCCACCGAGACCGCAGTGTCGTTGCCCATCACCTGAATCGCGATCATCACCAACGCTTCACACTGGGTCGGGTTCACCTTGCCCGGCATGATCGACGAGCCTGGCTCGTTGGCAGGCAACAGCAGTTCGCCGAAGCCGCACCGTGGGCCCGAGGCCAGCCAACGCATGTCGTTGGCGATCTTCATGAGCGCGACCGCAAGGCCGCGCAGTGCCGCGTGCCCCCGAACCATCGGGTCCAGGGATCCCAGCGCGGCGAACTTGTTGGGAGCGGTGACATACGGTGCCCCAGTCAGTTTCGCCAACTCTGCCGCGACATCCGCGCTGAAGCCGGCGGGCGCGTTCAACCCCGTCCCGACCGCGGTTCCGCCGACCGCCAGTTCCAACAGCCCCTCGCGAGCGTGACGGAGTTCGTCGATGCAGGCGCCCAATTGCGCTGCGTAGCCTGACCATTCCTGCCCCACGGTCAGGGGCACGGCGTCCTCGAGGTGGGTGCGGCCGATCTTGACGACGTCGGCCCACTGGCTTGCCTTGGCGTCGATCTCGCTCTGCAGCGCCTGCACCTTGGGTATCAGCCGGTCGTCGAGTTCGGTGACGGCGGCGATGTGCATCGCGGTGGGGAACGTGTCGTTGCTGCTCTGCCCCATGTTGACGTGGTCGTTCGGGCCGACCGGCTGCTGACTGCCGAGTTCGCCACCGAGGAGCTGGATCGCCCGGTTGGAGAGCACCTCGTTGACATTCATATTGCTCTGCGTGCCGGAACCGGTCTGCCAGACGAACAACGGAAACTCACCGTCGAGCTTCCCAGCGATAGCCTCATCGGCCGCTTGGACGATGACCTTTGCCCGCCACGCGGAAAGCCGGCCCGCGCGCTCGTTGACCAGCGCGCAGGCCTTCTTCACCAGACCGTACGCGTGGTAGACCTCGATCGGCATGTGGTCGTTCCCGATCGAGAAGTGGATCAGCGAACGCTGCGTCTGAGCGCCCCAGTACCGATCCGCGGGAATGTCGACCGACCCCAGACTGTCAAACTCGCTACGCGATCCGTTGGCGACTATCCCGACCGGAACGTCGGTGTAGGTCGGGATGTCGTCGTTGGTTGGTTCTGGCATTGCGGTCTCCTCTTCGGTGAAGGCGAATCATGCTCACTGCTGGGCACCGAGGACTTCTATCCGGCACGTCGGCCCAACTGCGCGGGCGAGCCGCGCGTCCAACGTCAGCAACGTGGCATCGAACGCTTCGGCCAGCGCCACGTAAAACGCATCCCATCCCCGCACGGAATCCCGGAGCTGCCAGGCGCGCTCAAGTAGCCGCCGGTGCCCGAAACGCTCGCCGGGCCAGTCCTGCAGATCGGACACCGCCTGCCCGGCGGCGGTGTTGTCCAGCTGCCCGCGCAGGTACTGGGCGCGGATCACGCCCATGACCTCCACGTCGATCACGTGTGGCGCCAGCTGATCGACATCGTCGGCAAGGCGCGACGCGATCTCGCCTGACCGGGGGGTGTCGGCGACGACCTCGAAAAGGCACGAGGCGTCAACGACGAGCATCTGGCCACTCGCCGCGCCACTCGTCCAGTGTGGCCAGCACCTCAGCAGTGGAAACCGTCGAGGGCCGCCGCCCGGTCCGAGCCAACCACTGTGCGACGGATGGCCGAGCCGCCAGCCGAGCCGCCTCCCGGCGCAGCAACTCCGGCACGGTGATTCCCTCCTCGCCTGCACGACGCAGCAACGCCGCATAGACCTCGTCGTCGACGTCGCGAATCTGTATGGTCTTCGGCATATTCACACCATATCATGCGTATGTGCATGTCGTGATGCGGATTGCGCCGCGGTTCACAATCACCACGCATCCCACAGCCGGAATGGCGGCCTACGATTGCACGGATGGGTGAGCTCGTTCCGCATTACGAGACGTTGCAATCGATCTACGACATCTCGGACGAATTCTTCGAACTGTTCTTAGGCCCCACTTTCGGGTACACGTGCGCATACTTCGAACGCGACGACATGACCCTCGACGAGGCGCAAAACGCCAAGTTCGATCTCGCCCTTGGCAAGCTGAACCTGCAGCCGGGTATGACGCTGCTCGATATCGGATGCGGCTGGGGCGGCGGTATGCAACGGGCGATCGAATCTCACGACATCAACGTCATCGGCTTGACCCTTAGCCGGTCACAGCGCGAGTATGCCGCGGCCAAGCTGGCCAAGGTCCCGACGCACCGCGACGTCGAGGTGCGATTGCAGGGTTGGGAGGAGTTCGAGGGCAAGGTCGACCGGATCGTCTGCATCGGCGCGTTGGAACACTTCGGCCACGAGCGCTACGCCGCCTTCTTCGACATGGCCTACCACGCGCTGCCCGACGACGGATCGATGCTGCTGCATACGATTTGCGGAATAACCCAGGACGACGCCGCGCGAATGGGTATACCGATCACACTCAGAGTTGCCCGGTTCGTGAAGTTCATCCTGACCGAGATCTTCCCCGGCGGTCGACTTCCGACCGTGTCGATGGTCGAAAAACATGCGGGCATTGCCGGGTTCCGGGTAACCCGGGTGCAGTCGCTGCAAGGACACTACGCAAAGACGCTCGACCGGTGGGCGGCCGCGCTGGAGGCCCATCGAGACGACGCCATCGCGCTCCAGTCGGTGGAGGTCTACGACCGCTACATGAAGTACCTCACCGGGTGCGCGGACCTGTTCCGCGGCGGGTACCTCGACGTCAACCAGTTCACCCTGGAGAAATAGGGGTGAACCCGCTCAGCCACCACACCAGGCGGAATCGGCTGCCGGACAAAACATCCCCTCGTCGAGGCCGCTAACGGTCCAGCTGATGGTGGGCGGCGTGCTGCCATTCGGAGCGGTCAGCGAGATGACCACCGGCTCGCCCGGATGATGGTATTTATCGGCGGTGACGCTCCCCCTGGCCGTGTTACCCGACACGGAGGTCACCGCGAAATCCATGTTGGTGTACGGCATGTCGGACATCGCACAGTTCTGACACGCCCGAACGTCCATGTAGTTGAACCAGCCGTAGCCGTTGGCGTCGATGTTGACGCTCTCCCGCTTCCCGGCCCAGCTGCCGACGAACGGGGTCAGGCCGGGTAGGTCGGCGTGCGCCGGTGCGGCGGAGACCAGCGCGGCGATGCCGATCCCGGCCACGAACCTCGCTGACTGCACCGATGTCCCGCTTTCCCGGCCAAAGGCCTACCGCGGGCATGGTCCCACAATTGAGGTGCCGGCACCGACGATCCGTCCGCGGTGGGGCCATCCGCCCTCCGGTGGCTCCTACTCGTTAGGGTGCAGCAGTGGCTGCCGGCGCGTTGACCCGTCGCGCGTCGGTGGCGGTTGTGCTGCTGGCAAGCCTGTGCGCAATGATCCTGGGGCCGGTACCGGCTCGGGCCGCTGCAGATATTGCCGGCATGACCGTTTTCCTCGACCCGGGGCACAACGGCGCCAACGACTCCTCGATCACCCGGCAAGTCACCGACGGCCGGGGAGGCGCCAAGGACTGCCAAACCACCGGCACCCAAGCCAACGACGGCTACCCCGAGCACACCTTCAACTGGGAGGTCACGCTGGCGATCCGCGATGCGCTCAATCAGATGGGCGTACGCACCGAAATGTCCAGGGACAACGACACCGGGTTGGGCCCCTGTGTCGACCAGCGTGCCGCGATGGCCAACGCGCTACGGCCCGACGCCACGGTGAGTATTCACGGCGACGATGGGCCACCATCGGGCGAGGGATTTCACGTGAACTACTCCAGCCCGCCCCTCAGCGATGTTCAGGCCGGCAGTGCCGTGCAGTTCGCCACCACGATGCGGGATTCGCTGGCGATCTCCGGCCTTGTGCCGTCCACGTATATCGGTTCGGATGGACTTTACGGGCGGCCCGATCTGGCCGGGTTGAACCTTGCCCAGTATCCGTCGATCCTGATCGAACTCGGCAATATGAGGAATTCCCACGATGCGGCCCAGATGGAGAGCCCCGATGGTCGATCCCGGTACGCTTCGGCGGTCACCAGGGGAATCGTCGCGTTCCTGAGCCGCACAGCACCCGATCGTTAGGCTTGCAGGGCCTTCCGATTCTCAGCGAACCTCAAGGAAACGCGCGTAACTATGGTGGTTATGACTGACGCAACGCCTGACCATCCGAGCGAGGCCACCGCCACCGCACCGCCTTCGCAGTGGGACGGGCGTCGCCGCCATGGCGGCCCGTTCCGGCTTGCGGCGGCAGTCGGGATTCTCGCCGGAATCGTGTTCATCGTCGCGGTGATCTTCTGGACCGGATTCGTTTTGGGTGCCTGCGAAGGCGGTGGTGGCGGTCACCACCACGAGGGCGGTGAAGGTGGTTGGCACCACAATGGGATGGCGCACCACGGTCTGGTCATCGATCAGACCGTGCCGTCAGCGGGCCTCGCGGGTAGCGACTCAGTCCTGGCGTCATAGCACTGCCGAGAGCAGCGCACGGTCGTAGCGGCGACCGAGCGGATATGCAAAAGCTGCTGTAAGTAACGGTTTTCGGTTTCCAGCTCGGCTATCCGGCGCTGCAGCGCCGCGACATCAACGGGCGCGGCGTCATTTGGGTCCGCGCTTTGCCGGCGGCGCCGACGACGGTTGTCGCCCTTGACCTGCCGCCCAGACGGTTTAGCCTGCCGCTCTTCGGTGTCGCCGACGGGTAGCGGACCGCTGCGCAGCAGCGCTGCGGTGATCACCGCTCCGACGAGAAACAGTCCGCACGCCACGGCGAAGGCCGCGGTGTAGCCGTGAATCGCGGCCGCGGGTTGCACTCCCGGGCCAGGGGGATGGCTGGTCAGGTAGCGGGTGAGCGCGGAGGTGAAAATCGTTGACAGCACGGCAGTGCCGATCGCGCCGCCGATCTGCTGGCTGGTGTTGACCATCGCCGAGGCCACGCCCGCGTCATCGTCACGCACACCCGCAGTGGCCGTCACAATGGCCGGCGCGATCGTCAGGCCGACACCCAAACCCAGCACGACGATGGGCCCAAGGACGCCGCCGGCGTATGTCGACGACTCGCTCAGATGATGTAGCCAGTACATGCCCCACGCGGCAATCGTCATGCCCGTTGGGATCAGTGGCCTTGGCCCGACCCGAGGCACCAGTTGGGTGTTGGAGAGGGCGGCGGCCACCGCGATGCCGGCCGCGAACGGCAGGAACGCCACGCCCGTCATCAGTGGGCTGTAGCGCAGCGTCTGCTGCAGGTAGTACGTCAGGAACAAGAAGACGCCGAACATGCTGCAGAAAGCCAGGCCGATCGCCAAGTATGACCCGGTCCGGTTGCGGTCGGTGACGATGTGCAACGGCAGCAACGGGTGGGCGGCGCCCAGCTCGATCGGCACGAACGTCACCAACAATGTGGCGCTGGCGACGAACATGTAATAGGTCAGCGGTGCTGTCCACGACTCCGTCTGAGCGTTCGACAACGCGTAGACGAGGCAGAACAAGCCGCCTGACACTGCCACCACCCCCAGCCAATCCAGCCGGCGTGCCCGGGCGGCGATGACCTCCTTGGCCGGCAGAGTCACCACCACGGCGGCCGCGGCCGGTAGGGCAAAGAGCAGGTTGACGTACAGGCACCACCGCCACGACAACCATTCGGTGAGCGCGCCGCCGAGCAGCAGGCCCACCACCGCGCCCCCTGAGGCGATCGCCGCGTAGACGGCGAAAGCGCGGCTGCGTCCGCGTCCCTGGGTGAACGTCAGGTTCAACGTCGACAACGCCGCAGGCGCCAGGACCGCGGCGAACACGCCCTGTATGACGCGGGCGGCCACGAGCATGCCGAAGCCGACAGCGGCGCCGCCGAGGGCGGATGCGGCGGCGAAGCCGAGCAAGCCGATCAACAACGTGCGACGCCGACCGATGATGTCGGATAGCCGCCCGCCGATCAGCAGCAACGTTCCGAACGCCAGCGAATATGCCGTCACGATCCACTGGCGGTTCTCGGTGCTGAAGCCCAGCGCGCTCTGCGCCGACGGCAGCGCGATGTTGACGATGGTCGTGTCCAGCACCACCATCAGCTGAGCAAGCCCGATGATGAGCAGAATGCGGCCATGGTGCGTCTTGTTCGACGGCGCTGGCGGCCTGCGGTCCCGCGCGCCATCCACGGGTTCGCCGACGCGTGGTCGCATCCGGTCGCGCATGTACCCGCCGGCTGGAATTCGAGGTGAAGTAAGTGTCACGGCACCGTCCAGTCGAATTACGAAATCCATCTAAGCCAAGCCGTGGTGCCAGTCGATGGCCCGGCTCCCAGTGACCGTACCCGGGCGCGAAGGGTCCGAAACTGATGGCGGTGCAGCCACTGGCCGTGACCGCCGACACATCGACCGGGAAGCGTTAGCGATATCGCAGCCGCATGCGGTCTTACTTAGCGTTATCTCATGTTGCTCTGGAAAGCGGCACAGGTTGGAGGCGAAGCCTGAGTCTTGAGCCAAAGGAGAAGGGGTGATCGCAGCGATGTTGACCGTTTACCTCAGCGGATGGCTGATCACCACGAGCATCGCGGCGATCGCAACCGCGGTGACTGGTGCCGGTCGCCGGGTGCGCCCCGTTAGCCGTGGATTGCTCGCCGTCGGGGCCGGCGCGGTGTGGCCGGTTCTGGTGATCGGCGCAATCCAGTTCGCCGTCATCGCGGTGCTCGCGGGCAGCGTCAGGGTGGCGAGCCTGAACGAGCCGGAGCTGCGTGCTACTGACGACGCGCAGCACACAGACGATCTGGTGTCCGCCTAAC
>Ga0073928_10006669_pt1 | contig 15406 bp, 14 predicted proteins | sample PaiPotPPA55metaG_FD_76969 | JGI IMG/M metagenome (GOLD analysis project Ga0073928, IMG submission 76969) | Iron sulfur acid spring bacterial and archeal communities from Banff, Canada, to study Microbial Dark Matter (Phase II) - Paint Pots PPA... ... | reverse complement strand
GGTCAATGGGACATGCACATCATCAATGTCGCGGGCGGATGGAGCCTTTTCTCGGCGCCTCCGGTTGTCGGCAAACCCATTGCCGTGATCGATACGGGCGCGGATGTCCTGCATCCCGAGCTGGCGGGTGGAAAAATCGTTCGTACGGGTTGCTTCGTCACCTATCCGGCTACGCAGAATGTCCAATCATCCGGCCCCTACGTTACCGATACGGATGGCCACGGAACCAACGTTGCCGGTATCTCGGATGAAGACACGAACAATGCATTCGCATTTGCCGGAGTCGGATATGGCTCGCTCTTATACGCCTATCGAATCTTTCCAACGGATCCGTCGGCCGGCTGTGAGAACAGCACGAGCGCACAGTGTTCGACAACGAACGTCGACGAAGCCAGCGCCATAAGCGACGCCGTGAGCAATGGCGCGAAGGTCATCAACCTGAGCATCGGGGCACCCGGTCCGCTTAGCACCTGCAGGGATACGGTGGAAGAGAACGCCGTTGAAAATGCGATTAGCGCGGGCGTCGTCGTTGTGGCTGCGGCCGGAAACGAGACGGCGGCGAGTTTGGATTGTCCGGGCGCATATCCCGGCGTTATCGCCGTGGGCGCAACCGGGCTTCTCGGTACGGGGACTGCCGTGACCGAGAAGGTGGCGACCTACTCGAATTACGTAACGTCGGGTTTGCAGAGCGGCGGCGGAGCTTATCTCGTCGCGCCGGGTGGCGATCCGTCCGGCAGCACGGACTCGAACTTCTTGCATTGGATAGAAAACATTTACTCGAGCGCAGCGTATAATGCTGCGAATTGCGCGAGTACAGCCGACTACTTTGGTGAAACGAACGATTGCCGCATTCTCATTGCGGGCACGTCGCAAGCGACGCCTCATGTGGCGGGTGCTGCGGCACTTATCCTTGCGGTAAAGCCGAGCTATACCCCGGCCCAAGTTGCAACGGCGCTTTGCAACGGCGCGGACAGCATCAGCTCGACAAAACAGGGTTGCGGACGCCTTAACGTCGCAGGCGCTCTGACGTACGCAATGAGTCATTAGGCTCCGTACCCGATCGACGCTAAGACGTGCTGGGTCGCCACCGCTTCGGCGAAGGTCGGCACGGCGCTCTTTTCCGTTTCGATTTGCTTGACGAATTCATCGAGCAAGTGCAGGACGAGCGGCACCTGGGGATCGATGGAGGCAAACTTCTCGTATGGTGACGGTTTGCATTCCAGTTCCGCCGTTTCGTCTGCATCGACGCTGAATAGGCGGGTCTTGAAGAAATCCGAACCGCTCGCAACCGCAGTGCGGTTTTCCGCATGCACTGCCATCGTGAACGAGTCGACGGCGGTGGTTCCGTCTACCGTTAATCGAGCCGTCAGCCCCTCGCCATAATCGAGCAGTGCAAAGCATCCGTCGTCGACGGTGCTCGTGAACGTGTTGCCGCTGGGGTCTCGACGCTGCGGATTCGCGGTGCGAAGGTAGCCCGTGCTGCGTACGGGAGCGCGTCCCGCGATCCAGTTGGCACCGTCGATGAGATGCGAGAGCAGCGCGCCGGCCATGCCTCCGCCGCGCTGACGATCGAACCACCACGAGTTCGCGCGCTCGACATCCGCGCGCAAGCGCCCGGAAAGCTGCGTGCACTCGATCTCGCGTAGGGGATTCAGATGCCGGTTATCCACGAGCTCTTTGATGGCAACGCGCTGCGGCACCCATCGAAATTCGTGCATGACGGCGGTTGCGGTCCCCGCTCGCTGCGCCGCTGCGAGCATTTCCTCGGCCTGCTGAACGTTGAGCGCAAAGGGTTTCTCGCAGAGGACGTGTTTGCCGGCAGCAAGTGCGGCCAGAACATCGTCGTAATGCGTGAACGGAGGCGCCGCGATCGACACGACGTCGACGTCCGCACCGTCTAATAATTCTTTGCAACTCGAAAACGCGTGCGGGATCTTGCGTTCGGCCGCGATCGTTTGCGCGTTATGCGGAGAAGCGAGCGCCACGACTTCAAATTTTGGATGCGCCGAGAATGCCGGCAAATGAACGCGAACGCCAAAACCGGCCCCGACGATTCCCACGCGGTATTTGGTCTTGTCGTCTTGGGTCATAGAAGTTCCTCAACGATATCTATTGCGCGAAAAAGTTGTCGCTCGGAGATAATGAGCGGTGGCGTGATCGAGAGCACGTTGCCCTGCAGGCCGGCCTGCAATAGAATTACACCACGCTTGAGCGCCTCGATGACGACGCTCTGCGCTGTGGCAGCATCGGCAAGCTCTATACCCCACATCAGGCCGCGCCCGCGCACGTCGAGCGCTTTACCCGATCCGCGCAGCGCGCTTAGCCGCACGCCAAGCTCGTTTCCCAGCTCGCGCGCACGCTTCGGCAGTTTGAGCCGCTGAATCTCACCGATGTTTGCAAGAGCGGCCGCGCAGCCCATCGGATTGCCGAGATACGTCGAGGTGTGCAGTGCCTCACCTGCCGATATGGGCCATGCATCCATGACTTCCGGCCGCGCGACGGTAGCCGAAATCGGAAAGCCGTTCGCCATCGCTTTGCCCAGGCACAAGATGTCGGGAACGACGCCGTCATGTTCGCAGGCGAACATCGCGCCCGTGCGGCCGAAACCCGTGTAGATTTCATCGAATATCAGCAGGATGCCGAGCGAGGTGCAGATGTCGCGCAAACCGGCGAGATAGCCTTTCGGCGGAATGAGACAGCCGCCGCGCCCTTGCATCGGCTCGACGATCAATGCGGCGAGGTCGTGGCGGCTCGCAAGCGCGCGCGGCACCTGTTCCAATGCGTCTGCCGTGCGCGGGTATTCGAAGAAGAGCGTGCGCTTGGGCAGCACGCTCGCAAACGGCTCGCGGAACTTTTCGATGCCGGAGATCTCCAGCGCGCCGAACGAAAGCCCGTGATACGCCCCGCGATACGCAGCGAACGAAGATTTGCCGGTCGCAAGCATCGCGGTTTTCATTGCTGCTTCCACAGCTTCCGATCCGGTTGAGGTCAAAAACGTTTTGCCGAGTTCACCGGGCGTAATTGCGGCGAGCTTCTCGAGCAGCTCGACCTTCACTTCGGTTGGGTGCACGTCACCCATCGCGTGCATCAACCGCGCGGCCTGATCGTGAATCGCTTCGGCAACAGCGGGATTGCTATGGCCTGTATTCGCGACGCCGAAGGCCGCTGTCAGATCGATGTAGCGGTTACCGTCCACGTCGGTTACGGTTGCGCCGAGCGTCGTTTCCCAAAAGACCGGGAAGCGTTCGTCCACAAAGGTGACGTTGCGCGACTCGAACGATTGCAATCCACGCGTAAGTTCTCGCGTGCGCGGACCGGGGACCGCCGTGCGGATATCCTCTAAGTCAGCGTGTTCCGAGCTCCTCAAAGCACTTTATCGATCCATCGGACGAACTCGGCGATGCGCGGGCGTCCACCGTGGTCGCCGCCGAGCGGTGGATGCTGCAGTTCTCCGAAGCGCGTCAGCCGTACTGCTCCCGCATCGAGCGCGAGCTGAATCATGTCGGGGCGCGGACTCGAGAGCGCAAATCCTTCGAGCGGCAATCGATGTGCTCTCAGATATGCGAGCGCCTGCGAAGGCTCGTCCACCGTCATGACGCCAAGCGTACGCGGCAAGAAGCGCGGTGGTTCACTATGCGGGGGATCGAGCAGTAGCGCGAACTCCGCACCGCGATTGGCGTAAACGGCGCCGCTGCCGGAGGCTGCGCGGAAGGCTGCAAGATCGCGTTGCAGCGCGATCTGCGCGGAAACCGACGCATTATTTCGGCTAAGCGGAAACTCGACGTTGGCTCGTTCGACGGCGCGTGCAAGAATCTCTGAGAATTGCGCCGGAGAGATCGCGCCGCCCCCCTCGACGAACAGGACGTGCAGCGATAGGCAGCCTTCACTCTCGTAGAGCACCAAGTCGCGTGCCGCGCCTTGCGCGATCTCTTCAGCAGCTGGGGCCGCATTCAGCGATTCCCGCCCCGCGTATCCCGCGCTGGCGCGAGAGCCGTATCCGACGAACCGCGCATCCGGCCGCACGTGCCGTGCGATCGACGCAAGCGTGTCGTCACTGCCGAACGCGACGACGGCATCAAACGCGCGGAGGTCGGGCGTATTCTCGTCGCTCGAGTTCCAAACGGAGGCGCGCACTGCAACCGAGAATTCGTCGCGTTCTTCAGCGAGCGTTTCAAAGAAGGCCGCCGCGAGTGCGTCCTCGCGATCCTTTACGACTACGTCACACTTTGCGCACAGTGCAAAGATTGAGGGCGTGAGGGCTACGCCGATTGTGGTGCGGCTGGAAATGACGCAGACGCGGCCGGCAGGCATGGCCCACGCATCCGGCCGCGAGTCGCGCGCCGCGAAACCGTCGAGAACCTCCAAGGAGCCGAGTTCGTTTCTAATGACGGCTGCCAGTTCGTTTTCGCTGACGGAGAGGAACAGCCGGTCAAGCGCGTACTCCACGACAGGCACGGAATAGCCGGTGCGCTCCGCAATCCGATCGAGAATCCGCACGCGGGGCGGAAAATCGCCATCGCTCCAGCGTTCGGCTGCGCTCGCGATCGCACGAATGATCTTGCGGACGGGAATTGCTGCGAGCGCGGTCACTTCAAGCAGAGCGAGGCGAGCGCCTTATGCATTGCCGGATCCTCGACGGTACCGGACGTTCGTGAGTAGGCGGCAGCGGCGCCGCGCGCGCGGTCGATCGTAAAGACATATTCGACGTCGGGTCCGCCGCTTGCATCGCGGACGCGTACGAACCAACCAGGTTGCATCCCGGAACAAACCTTGAAAGAACGAGATTCCAGACGCGAGTGATGTTCGCCGGCCAACGTGTCCTGCACGTATTGCATCAGACTGCGGCCATAAGCCGGATCGGATTCAACGATGAGTCCGTCCATCAATGCAGCAGCAGGCGTGCGGGGCGGATTAAAAACTGCGGTTGTGCCGCGCCGCTTGTCGAGCGGCTGCGTAGTCGTCAATAACGTCCAACCCGTCGGTATGTTCATCGAAACGCCCATTCCGCTCAGTACGCCGGCGATCGTGAGTGCCGCGACGGTAACTCCGGCCATCGATTTAAATCCTCTCGAGTGTGCACAGCTGCTCCGCATCGAGCGAACATCCGCGCAGTTCCGTGCCGCGTTCCCGGCCGATTAGGATAATGCCGCCGTCCCCGGTCGCCACTGCGAGATCTTCGGTCTGAACGGCAATGCATGAGGAACGATTGCCCAGGTCGACGTGAACGAGGGCGCCGACGACACCGAGGGGCAGCGTTTTTCCATCAGGACCGACAACCCGCGGGCGCAGCCACGCAGGCGGCCGCTTTACGCGCAATTCATCGTCATAGTACTGGCTCGTTAGTTCCGTCATGCCGTATTCAGCGATGATCCGTTCTTGCGGCAGCGCAAACGTTTTCGCAAGTTCGTCGTAAAGGTCGTCGCGTTTAACGATGCGGGTTCGGCCTTTGAAGCCGCCGGTTTCCATGATGCGGGAGAATTGTGGAAGCGGCAGCGACCCTATGGCTCGATCGCCTAGGGCATCGAGCAGTTGCACGAACGCAAATGCCGTTCCCGCGATGCAGACCGGTGCGCCGTCCAAACTCGCCGCCTGCACGTCGCGAACGAAACGATCGACGTCGAGCGTTTCCGCTTGCAGATACCAACCGTCGTTGCCGTCGCCGCAAGCATCCGACACGCGGCGCATCATGTAGCCCAGACTTGATTGCGGCCGTTCGACCGGATTGGGAACCAGCAGCAGATAGCGCAGACGCATCGGTGCGTCACTTAGCATCGCATCGCGAAAACCGGCTAGCAACGCGGCGTCGTAGAGCGCGCTGTTTTCCATGTAATGTTTGCCGGACAGGCCCGTGGTTGAGCCGCTCGTTTCGAAAGCGAGTTCGGCGCGTGACGGGTCGAACGTGCAAAGAGCGGCTTCCTTAAAGGCAGCGGCAGGCACGGCAGGGATGGCTTCCCAGTTTGCCGGCATCTGGTCGAGCGTTACGCCGAGCGCCGCGCAATAGGCCGAGTACTGCTGGTTGTAGCGAAGTTGGTGCGCGAAGATTCGGAGAGCGAGATCGTCGAAGTCGGGAACGCGGCGCCGCTCGATGCAATCCAGAATTTCCGCATCGAGCGCATCGGCCTCAGAGCGGTAAGCCATCAGCCGCGCCGGCTGGTTATCAGGCCGCTATTCAGCCCGCTCGTCGAGAGTCCGCCGTTGAATCGCGCCGACTCAACTTTCAAACACCGGTCGACGACGACATTCAGTCCCGCCTTATCGGCAAGTTCGATCGCCTCTTCGTTGATCACGCCGTATTGGAACCAAATCGCCTTCGCGCCGACGTTGATCGCGTCACGCGTCAGTGCAACGACTTCGCTCGGTTTACGAAAGACGTTTACGATATCCGGTGCGCCGCGATCTGCAGCGTATGCTTTCAGCGAGGGGTATGCTTTAACGCCGTCGATTTCGGCGATCGTCGGGTTAATGGGTGTAACGTCGAAGGGACTGCGCGTTCGAAGGTAGCTGAAGACGGTGTAGCTTGGCCGAAGCGGATTGGACGATGCGCCGACCATGGCGACGGTCTTGCTGCTCGAAAGCAGATCGCGCCGCGCCGAGACGGTGTTGAGGATCATACTTTGCCCTCGACGCGGCTCGGGCGTCCTTCGGTCGGCTTTAGGACATCCTGGTCCACGCCGACACTAGCGCCATCCTGGCACGTCGCAGGCTTAGGATGACAACTTTCACCTTTATCAAGCCGAACGACAGCTTTGTCATCCTGAGCCTGTCGAAGGGCGCCTGAGCTTGTCGAAGCCATTGCAATCCTCAAAGCATTATCCAAATCCCAAATCAGATCGTCCACATCCTCCAGACCAACCGATAAGCGGATGCTTTCGGGCGCGACGCCGGCTTTGACCAGTTCGTCGTCGCTCAACTGCGAGTGCGTCGTGGACGCGGGGTGGATCACCAAACTTTTCGTATCGCCGACGTTTGCGAGATGGCTCCATAGTTCGAGCGCGTCGATGAAATGGCGGCCTGCGTCGCGTCCGCCGCGAATGCCGAACATGAAGATCGATCCCATTGCCGGAGCGTTGACCCATTCCACTTCCGGTCGCGATTTCAAGAACTCGACGATCTTGCCCGCATTCTCAACGTGCGCTTTCATGCGCACCGGCAGCGTCTCGAGCCCCAGCAGCAAAAGCCAGGCATCCATCGGCGACATCTGTGAGCCGACGTCGCGCAGCACCTCCGCTCGCCCGCGCATCAAGAACGCGTACTCGCCGAACGTTTCGGTAAAGACCTTGTTGTGATAACCGGGGCTGGGCTGCGAGAGCAGTGGAAACTTGCCGTTTTCCCACGGAAACTTTCCGGACTCGATTAGGACGCCGCCGATCACCGTGCCGTGACCGGAGATAAACTTCGTTGCGGAATGCACGACGACGTCGGCTCCGTGATCGATCGGGCGAAACAGCATCGGCGATGCGAACGTGTTGTCGACGATGAGCGGGATGCCGGCTTCGTGCGCAATCTGCGCGAGCGCATCCACGTCTGCGAGCGCGCCCGACGGGTTGCCAATCGTTTCCGCAAACAACATCTTCGTGTTCGGTTTGATGGCCGCGCGGATTGCGTCGTAGTCATCGACCGGAGCGAAGGTGGTTTCGATACCCATGCGCCGCAGCGTAATGCTGAACTGCGTGACCGTGCCGCCGTAGATGTTTTGCGAGCTGACGATGTGATCGCCATTCTGCGCGAGCGTGAGCACGACGCCAAGCTGCGCTGCAAGACCGCTCGAGAACGCGATTGCGCCCAGACCGTTTTCCAAGCTCGCCATGCGTTCTTCGAACGCCGCCACGGTCGGATTGCTTATGCGGCTGTAGATATGGCCGTAGCTGCGCAGCTGAAAGAGCTCGGCTGCCTGCTCGGTCGAGCCGAAGACATAAGCTGCCGTTTGATAAATGGGCGCGACGCGCGAGCCGGTTACAGGGTCGGGGGGTGTGCCTGCGTGGATGGCACGCGTCGAGAATCCGAATTGGCGATCTTGCATGGTCGCGCGTTCTTCGACTAGAAAGCCCTTGTACCCCAGGTTACAGCAACAGGAGAAGCAGTTATGGGCATGACCCTGACCGAGAAAATCCTCGCGCGGCACGCGGGACTCAGCTCGGTCGAGCCTGGCCAGATCATCAACGCGAAGGTCGATCTGGTGCTCGCCAACGAGCTTTCCGCCGCGGTGGCGATCGGCGTGATGCGCGGCATTAAGGGCGCGGACCGCGTCTTCGACAATGAAAAGATCGCCCTGGTCGAGGATCACTTCGTTCCGGCCAAAGACGCGCAGTCTGCAAAAGTCGCAAAGCTGATGAAAGACTTCGCGAAAGAGCAGAACATCAAACATTTCTTCGACGTCGGGCGAGGCGGCATCGAACACGTGGTTCTGCCGGAAGAAGGCCTGGTCGCGCCGGGCGAACTGATCGTCGGCGGCGACTCGCACACGTGCACCTACGGCGCGTTCGGCGCGTTCGGGACAGGCATGGGATCGACCGACATCGCGGCAGCGTTCGTGCTCGGCGAAGTTTGGCTCAAGGTTCCGCACACTATCAAAATCATCTATAACGGAACGCTGGGCGAGATGGTCGTCGCAAAGGACGTAATGCTCAAGACGGTCTCCACGCTGGGCATCGACGGCGCCACCTATCGCGCCATCGAGTATCACGGTACGACGGTAGATAACCTTTCGATTACGGGCCGCATCACGATGGCCAACATGGCGATCGAAGCCGGCGCGAAGAACGGCATCTTCCACGCCGATGCAAAGACGATCGCGTACGTCAAAGAGCGCACGGATCGCGAGTTCATCGTCGACAAAGCCGATGCGGACGCGCGCTACGAGCGCGTCGTCGAAATCGACGTGGACGCGCTCGAGCCGCAAGTGGCCTGCCCGCACACGCCCGACAACGTGCATCCGATTTCCGAGGTGACCAACGAGATTATTCCAGTCGATCAAGTCTTTATCGGATCGTGCACGAACGGCTACATCGAAGATCTGCGCATCGTGGCGAAGATCCTCGAGGGTAAACGCATATCGCCCACGCTTCGCGTGATCGTCAACCCAGGCTCGCAGAAAGTCTGGATGCAGGCCGCGTCCGAGGGCATTCTTACAACGCTTGCAGCCGCAGGGTGCGCAGTCAACACGCCCGGCTGTGGCGCATGCTTCGGCGGACATATGGGCACGCTCGGCGACGGCGAGCGCTGCATCTCAACGACGAACCGCAATTACGTCGGCCGCATGGGCTCGCCCAAAGCCGAAGTGTTTCTTGCCTCGCCCGCGACGTGCGCGGCATCCGCCCTGACCGGCCGCATCACCGATCCCCGCGAAATGTCCCCCGTTGCTTTGTCATCCTGAGCTTGTCGAAGGACCCTGAGCCTGTCGAAGGGTTCCCTAAGGAATCATCTATGGAAAAATCCATGCGCGGCAATGCGCACAAATACGGAAAAAACGTCGACACGGACGTCATCATCCCGGGCAAATACTGCAACATCATCGACCAGGCCGAGCTCGGTAAGCACGCGCTCGAAGGACTCGATCCGGAATATACGACGAAGATGAGACCGGGCGACATTATCGTTGCGGATACGAACTTCGGCTGCGGATCGAGCCGTGAAGTCGCTCCTATTGCAATCAAGGGCTCGGGCACGTCCGCGGTGATCGCCAAGAGCTTCGCCCGGATTTTTTACCGCAACTCGCTCAACATCGGACTGCCGATCTTCGAGTCGCCGGAAGCGGTCGACGGCATCGAAGACGGAGATGAAATCGAAGTCGAACCGGCAAGCGGCGTCATTCGCAATATAACCAAAGGCAGGGACTATCAGGCAGCGGCATTCCCGCCGTTTATGCAATCGCTGATCGAAGCCGGCGGTTTGCAGCCGTACGTCGAAAAACGCTTAGCAGAAATGAAGGCACCCGCGTAAGGCGGGTGCTTTCGTAAACCGAGCGCCATCATTGTCAACCTGAGCCTGTCGAAGGACGCTGAGCTTGTCGAAGCGTTCCTGTTACGGAATCCCCCCACCCGGATAGCCCGACCCCGAACCCGTGCCCGGTGTGAGATTGTCGATCCACTTGTACTTGGGTCGATACGAGGCGGTAAATCCGACGAGATCCTTTGGCGTGTTCAATGTGCCGACCATATCGGTGCCGCTGTCTTGCGCTCCCGCGAAAACAAGCGCCGTACCATCGGGCATCTGAACGACGACGCGCACGATTTTGCCGTCAACCGATCCGGCCAGCGGAAACTTCTTGCCGCCTTCGTCAAGGTATTGACCGGTGATCGCCGTGCCGCTCTGCGTAAGTTTGAAGTGCGTGTAGACGACGCCGCTCTCGCGTTGAATCGCGATTTCCCAAACGCCTGAAATACCGACCCGATTCTCGTCGACATCTTTCGGCGGCGCGGGCGTGCCTTTCGGCTTGGGCGTGGGAAACGTCGCTTTGATCGTGCCGGCGGACGCCGTTGGCATCGGCGCGGGCGCGGGCGGCGGCGTTACGGTTTGTGCGTATGCCGGCGCAACGATCGCCGCAGCGATGATGAGTGTAAGCAAGAGGCGCTTCAAGTGGTCGATACTCCTTTTGGACGCGCTATCTTACGGCGTACGGGGAGAGGATTCCGGCATAGGGCTTGCTTGCCCGGGCGCGGTTTCGGGTGCTCGGCGAGGTTCGTTCGGCAACATCGGCCGCCGGACGGGTGCATTCATCTGCGTGGTCCGCACCTGAACCGTCGACGCTATCTGGTGCGCTTGCGCTGCTAACGCAACGACGATGCCGTCGCCGGGGCATTCGAGATCGGGCGACGTCCAGCCGTGATACTGGACGAACGTTGCGGAACCGAACGATGCGCTCTTCATGCATGGGCGGCCGGTCACGTTTCCGCTTTTCTTTGCCGCTTTGAGATCGGCAAAGAATTTGCGAGTGAGATCCATTGGAAGGCTGCCACGGCTTGGGTGACCGATCGCGGCTCCGGCACGATTGGAGCGGACAGCCGTTGCCGATCCGTCAGACCAGACTTTAATGGTGTAGCCCAAAAAGTTCGTCGAGCCCGTGTTATGAATAACAGCGCCGTCGCGCGCCTGGGCTGCTGCAACTGCGATGCCGCCGGCGACGATTGCCGCGAACCCAACAACGGCAAGAGCGGCAGAGATCTTCATGTCCGGTCAACGTACCCCTCAACGCGTTGGTTCCGATGCTAGACTTGGTTCGCTGAGCGAGCGGCCCAATGCTGCCGTGCATGACTTTCTGCCTGCCGCTACGAAAGTGCTCAGACTAAAGTCTGCTTCTTTGCGCTCGGAGGAGTCTGCCTTGAAAACCCGTCTTTTTGCGATGGGCGCGGCTGTTTTTATTTCGGCCGGCCTCGTCGCGTGTGGTGGCGGCGGTGGTGGGGGCGGCGGAACGCCTCCGACGACTGCGCCGGCAACGCCGACACCAACACCGACACCGACACCCACGACGAATCCGTTTGGTTGCGTTGGGCAAACGCCATTTGCGATTGCGCGCTCGCGCAAGCCGATGGCATTGCCGCATCCGATTGCGTCCGGTGACACGTTCACGTTCAGCGGTTCTCTGAGCAAGACGTATGCGCAGAGCGCACCGTGCCCGCAGCCGACGTCTACGACGTCAGCGAGCATCGGAATTGCCGTGACAAACTTCGCGACGACTGCGCCCGACAGTAGTGCCGCAACCAAACAAGAGAGCGTCGAAACAGACACGTTCCCGACGCAAGCAATGACGACGACCACCGATCAGGTCGTGCAGAATACCCCGTCGATGTTTTTGCTGTATTCCACGACATCGAAGGATTCGATCGGCAATACGATCGCGACGAGGTTCACACAAGCACAAGAGCTCGACGCTCTGCCGGAGACCCCAGCAACAGCATGGGGACCGAACAACCCGGCGGCAACGGTAACGGAAACGCTCGCCGACGGGACCTCGATTCTGCGCACCGTCAAGAGCGACGGTTCGTATACCGATAACGAAGCGTTCGTTGACGGCACGCACTTCACAATCGCGGTCGACGGCTTGGCGAACAGTAAGCCGCGCGACGGCGGCGGCGTGTACACCATCGGCGGTACAAGCTTCACCTATGCTCCGCCGTCGGGAGGCAATATCACGCTGACGATCTCCGGAGCGACAACTAAAACGCGTACGTTTCCCGCCTGGTTCACGGTTCCGGCCTCATACATAGCCGACACGTTCACCGACAACGGCCCGCAGACGTTCGATGCGAACTGTCCGGCGAATTCAAGCGGCGTCACGAGCGGAAATCAAATCGTCGAGACGTATTTCGTGCTGGATCCGGTCCTCGGTTATAACGAAACGCGTACGACCACCTCGTACGTCGTGAACGGCTTCGGAGCCGTCTGCGTGAAGATCGACGATACGCTCAACTCGTTCTACGACTATCAGAACGATACGACCAAGATCGATTATCAATCGCAGAACGGTCAGCCGAATTCCGTCAATACAATTCTTGAGTATCTCGGCATGACCACACCCTCGAGCGCCTATCCGTCTTTACGCACGCAAAGCACAAGGGCGGTTTCACCGGTCCTCGTTAGCGCACGCATCGCGGCAATCGAGCACACCCGGGCGATCGAACGCGCGCAGCGCATTGAAGCGCTCCACAATTTCGCCATGAAATTCGTAAACAAAGGAGCCTCGCGATGAAACAACGATTGACGGCACTCGCGGCCGCGCTCGGGATTGTTGCGACGGCTGCCTGCGGCGGACATGGAGGTGGCGGCGCAACGCCGCCGACCAACACGCTCACACCGTATACCGGGTCCGCCGCACTGGCGAACTTCGACTGGGGTAAAGACCAACTTCAAGGCGCAATACTGCTCGGACCGGCGAACGCGGGCCACATGCGAGTATCTGCAATCGTAAAACAGCAGAACGCGTTGGGCCTGATTGACTATGCGAAGCAAGTCAGTGACCCGGGTTCGGCGCTGTATCGCCATTTTCTCACCCCCCAGCAAATCGGCGCACAGTTTGGCGCAACGCAGCAAGATTATCAAAAAGCTGCGGACTACTTCGTTTCGCATGGGCTGACGGTTGCCGGCTGGCCGCAACATCTTTCGCTTTCGGTCGCCGGTCCGCAAGCGGCGATGGAGCGCGCGTTCGGAACGAAATTCGGCTTGTACGAAAAGAACGGGCTCCAATTCGTTGCGCCGACGGGGACGCCGCATTTTGCGAGCGTGGTTCCGGTTGAGGCGGTTTCCAATCTCGTGGGCTACAATACGATGCACCGGCACATCATCGTGCCGCCGCGAGCTAACGTGAACGACAGCGTCGGGTATTCGCCGCAGCAGGTGCGCAACGCGTTTGACTACACCGGCGCATATTCAAAGTATAATGGCAGCGGCATCACCGTCGGCATCATTGCCACCGGTCCGATCAATGTTGCTCGTACGAATCTTTGCGCGGACAAAGACCTTGCAGCGCTGCGAGCGTTTTACAACGGCGTTACCGCAGCGACCGTATGTGAAAAGGACGTTACGCCTACGGCGGTGTCCGCCGGACTTGTGATTTCGGCGATTCCGACTGCCCCGCCGGCGCCAACACCGAGTCCGAACAGCACTCCATCACCTAATCCAGGGCAGTCACCGACATCGATGTTTCCGTTCTCCGGATCTTTTGCGACGCCGCCTCCTGTAACCAGCGGCGGATGTGGCACGCCAATTTGGTCGTTCACAAGACCGGATACCCCGGGCTGCAATCCCGAGGATGGCGAATCTCAGCTGGACACGCAGGAGATCGCTGTGCTTGCGCCCGGCGCGAGCGTCAACTTCTATTTGGCGTATAACTCTAGCGACTGCTTTGTATTCTATCCGAATTCGTGCGCGGGTCCCGCGACGGCGCCCGCTTCACCCGGCCCCGGCAACGGCTATCCATCTCTCGGGCTCGTAGAAGCCGATCCGGAGATTCAACAAGCCATCGCGGACAACCAGGCGGATGTCATATCAATCAGTTACGGAGGCGGTGAAACCGACAACGTTGGCGCCGCTTTCAATCAAAACGGCATCGGCTACCAACCCGAAGAGTACGCTGCGCTTGCTGCAGAAGGAATCGCCGTATTCGTTTCGGCGGGTGACGCCGGCGTGACTGAATGTTCCACGCTGATACCTTGTGTCTCGTATCCATCCGGCGACGTAAACGTCACGTCGGTAGGGGGTGTGAACGCGCCGATCAACGAGTTCGGACAGATTAGCGCCAACATCACGGCGTGGGGCAACACAAACGGAGGGAATGGCGGCAGTGTTGCCTCAAACTGGGGTGGATCAGGCGGAGGAACGTCGACGATTTTTGCGGCGCCGTCGTGGCAGCAAACTGCAATCGGCGCGTCCAAACGTGAGCAACCGGATGTTTCGTTAATTGGCGATCCGCTTACGGGAGTTACCGTGTATGCCAACAGTGGCTTAACCGGCTCGGCCACTGTGCCCAGTGGTACCTTTCCGGTCGGTGGCACGAGCGTAGCCTCGCCGGAAATGGCTGCAATGTGGGCGCTCGTGCTGCAAGCTTGCAACGCAACTCCTGCGTGCAAGACCGGACCGTCGGCGCACCCGTATCGTTTAGGCAACGCGGCGCCCTTACTGTACAAGATCTATTCGCAACATGCTACCGGAGGCGCCATTCCCGCCGCGTTACCTTACGCAAGCGTGTTCTACGACGTCGTGTACGGCGAGAACGCAATGCCTGGCGCGACGACGGGCACGTTCATTGGGGGCGCCAAGGCCGGACCCGGCTACGACCTCGTCACCGGCGTCGGGGTCCCATTTGCGGGCCACCTAATCCAAGCGATCACTGGTGTAGCAGTTCCATAAGCCGAACAAAGGAGAACGAGCTCGGCACGCGCCGAGCTCGTTCTCTTTTTCTATTTCTACACGCCGAACGCGTAGAGCTTGTGGTCCCACGAACCCACGAACAAATGTTTGTCAATAACCGGGGCTGCGTAGACAGCCGCACCTAACGTGCTGCTCCACAGTCGCACACCGGATTGAGCGTTAATCGCGTAGACCGTATTGCCGCCCCCCGAACCGAAGTAGACGACACCATTCGCGACTGCAGGTGGTGAGACTGGAATGTTGCCGCTGCCACCACCAGGAACGGCTGCGGACCAAGCGAGGGCGAGAGTGCAACTTGTCGTGACGGATAGCGCGTTCATTCCGAGGCTGAATGCACCATAGCTAGTGTAATCGGTGACAAAGACGAGATTGTTTACCGGTGAGTATGCGGGAATTCCGATGAAGTTCCCGTTGCTGCTTATGACGTGTAGCCCAGTGTTATGCCGCGGATAGGTTGAGAGGAAGCGTAATTTGTAGCCCGCGAGCGAACTCCTCGGGCGTCTGATCGTTCAAGGACTTGTGTGGCCGGAAGGCGTTGTAATCC
>Ga0073928_10006668_pt1 | contig 15407 bp, 18 predicted proteins | sample PaiPotPPA55metaG_FD_76969 | JGI IMG/M metagenome (GOLD analysis project Ga0073928, IMG submission 76969) | Iron sulfur acid spring bacterial and archeal communities from Banff, Canada, to study Microbial Dark Matter (Phase II) - Paint Pots PPA... ... | reverse complement strand
GGCCTTTGCCGGATCCGACTCCAGTGCGGCGCGGCCTGCGGGGTCGGGTGAAGAAGGAGCGGGCTTCCCCGCGGGTCCCGGAGCCGCCGGGCTCTGCGCGGGCGCCGGGCTGTGCGCGAACAGTGCGACGCTCATGGCAACCAAGACTACGGGCAGAGACTGGTTAAGCTTGTGCATGAGTATCCCCAACATCATCGATGGCCTAAACGCGTTATGGAGTAGGGCCTGACGGACCGTTTCCAAAGGGTAGGACCGTTCGCGATCGCTGCGGTTCCCGAACTCAGGGGCGTTGTTTCGGGCGATGGCCGAAGTATGATCGGGGAGAGAAAATAACATGTTAACGGTTGAATCCTATCCCGTGGCCGTCGCGATGTGCGTCGTCACGATGCTGTGTTGGGGGTCGTGGGCCAATACGCAGAAGCTCGCGACCCAGGAATGGCGCTTTCAGCTGTTCTACTGGGACTACGCCATCGGCGTCTTTCTGCTTGCGCTCCTGCTTGCGTTCACGCTGGGCAGCAGCGGCAGCGGCGGCCGCAGTTTTCTGATCGATCTCATGCAGGCAGAAGGCAAATGGCTCGGCTCGGCCTTTCTGGGCGGGGTCATCTTCAACCTCGCGAACATCCTGCTGGTCGCGGCCATTGACGTGGCGGGAATGGCGGTCGCTTTTCCCGTCGGCATTGGCCTTGCGCTCGTCCTCGGCGTGGTTTCTACGTACTTCGCCAAACCGGAGGGCAACGTCCCGATGCTGGCGCTCGGCGTGGGGTGCGTGATGCTGGCCGTCGTGCTCGACGCGCTCGCGTACAAACGCCTGACCGCGGCCGGCAGGAAAACGCCGACGAAGGGCATCGTCCTCTCCATCGTCGCCGGCGTGCTGATGGGCTTTTTCTACAGTTTCGTCGCGCAGGCGATGGGTAGGTTCGATTCCGCAACTCTCAGCTTGGAAGCGGGCAAGTTGAGTCCTTACACGGCCATCGTGCTCTTCAGTGCCGGCGTGCTGGCGTCGAACTTTCTCTGGAACAGCATCGTCATGGTGAGACCTTTCAGCGGCGTGCCGGTGACCTACCGCGACTATTTCGAGAAGGGCAATGCGCGGCTGCACCTCATCGGCATTCTCGGCGGCATGATATGGAATGTCGGCATGAGCTTCAGCATCATTGCCAGCGCTGCAGCCGGGCCGGCGCTGTCTTACGGTCTTGGTCAGGGAGCCACGATGGTCGGCGCCGTATGGGGCGTATTCATTTGGAAGGAGTTCAACGGGGCACCCGCGGGGACGGGCCGGCTGCTCGCGGCGATGTTCGTGCTCTATGTGATCGGGCTGGGGGTGTTGATTGCCTCAAAAGTCTAGCCAAGGCGTGCGTGCCAGATCCATCGTGGTGGTCGGCAGTTCGAACACCGACATGATCATCCGCCTGCCCCGCATTCCGCGTGCGGGCGAGACCCTTCTCGGCGGCGAATTCTTTACCGCAGCGGGCGGCAAGGGCGCGAATCAGGCGGTGGGCGCCGCGCGCGCCGGCGGCACAGTAGCGCTCATCGCGCGGGTCGGCCGGGATACATTCGGTGATCAGGCGATCGCCGCCTTACTTCGCGACGGGATCGACGTGACTCGCGTGTTCCGCGACAAACTCACGGCTTCAGGCGTGGCGCTCATCTTCGTCGCCCAAGATGGTGAGAACAGCATTGCGGTCGCGGGCGGCGCAAACGCGAAGCTGTCGCGCTCCGACGTGAAGAAGGCAGCCGGAGTCATCCGTTCCGCCGCGTTGCTCGTGGCACAATTGGAAACGCCGCTGGCCACGGTTACGGCAGCCGTCGAGCTGGCGGCGAAAGCGGGGGTGCCGGTCATCCTCAATCCAGCCCCGGCGCGGCCGCTCCCCAACTCACTGCTCAAGCGGATCTCCATCCTCACACCCAACGAGACGGAGGCGGAACTGCTGACCGGCATTAAAGTGACCGATGCCGCCGGCGCCGCGAAGGCTTGCTCACAACTGCGTTCGCGCGGCGTCGGCATCGTGATCCTCACCTTAGGGGAGCGCGGCGCGTTCCTGGCCGACGCCAACGGCCCGCGACTCGTGCCCGGCTTCAAGGTCAAGACCGTGGATTCCACCGCCGCGGGCGATATATTCAATGGTGCGCTCAGCGTAGCGCTGGCGGAGGGCAAGGCAGTTCTCGATGCGGTTCGGTTCGCCAATGCGGCGGCGGCGCTTTCCGTGACCCGGCTGGGTGCGCAGCCCTCGGCGCCAAGCCGCGCTGACATCGAGAAATTTATCCGCAGCGGGAGGTGAACGTACTTGAATTCGGTGCAAAATCCAATTTGATCCATAGCGCCATTTTTTATCGTCCAAACTAAGAATGCTTACAAGAGTTTGCGTGTTCTGCGGGTCTAGTTCGGGGACTCGCGAGGTGTATCAGCAGGCGGCGCAGACCGTTGGGCGCGTGCTCTGCCGGCGCGGCATTGAGCTCGTGTATGGCGGCGGTCACGTTGGCCTGATGGGTGTCGTGGCGGACGCGTGCTTGAGCGAGGGAGGGCACGTTATCGGGGTGATCCCACAAGCTCTTGCCGATAGGGAAGTCGCGCACACGGGATTGACGGAGCTGCGCATTGTCGGCTCGATGCATGAGCGCAAGGCGCTCATGGCGGATCTTTCTGACGCGTTCATGGCTCTGCCCGGTGGATACGGGACGTGGGAGGAATTCTTCGAGGTGTTGACTTGGTCCCAACTCGGGATACAGCGCAAGGCGTGCGGCGTACTCAATGTCGATGGGTACTACGATCCTCTGCTCGAAATGGCCGACCGAGCTCTGTCGGAGGGATTTCTTCGGGATGATCACCGTGATTTGCTGCTCTCTGACTCCGATCCCGAGCGGCTGCTGGATCGATTGAGCAACTATGCGGTTCCCACGGTCGAGAAGTGGAGCAGCCGCCCGAAACGGTGAGCGCTTATCGCGCGTTCAGAACATTCGCATCGCTAAATAGGTTGCTTAAGTATTAGAGCACGCTATACTTAATGAAATGCTTAACAAAGCGACGGCGCTCGATCTGACGTTTCAAGCTCTCGCGGATTCCACCCGCCGGGCGATTCTGGCCGAGTTGACCCGGGGGCCCAGCTCGGTCAGCAAACTGGCGCGGCCGTTGGCGATGTCGCTGCCAGCCGTCATGCAGCATCTGGCGGTGCTCGAAGGCTCGGGGCTGGTGCGCTCGGTGAAAGTCGGCCGCGTCCGCACCTGTAGGATCGAACCCAAGGCACTGAGCTTGGCCGAACAATGGATCAACCAGCGACGCGCAGAGTGGGAGCAACACTTCGACCAGCTCGGCGAGTACCTGAACACCCTCGTAAAGGGAGGAGGAACCCATGCCAAAGACAAGTAGCAGTTCGCCGCGCTCGGTGGTGCACGCGACGTTCTGCATCGAACGGACCTACCCGGCTTCTCGGGCGCAGGTGTTCAAGGCGCTGACCGATCCCGCAGCCAAGGCGAAGTGGTTCACCGGCGGCAACGGCTACACACTGCTCACCCGCGAGATGGATGTGCGGCCCGGAGGTCGCGAGTATGTGAAGGGGCGCTGGGAGACCGGCGTCGTGTCAACCTTTGATGCCGTTTACCATGATGTCGTAGCAGACGAACGGATCGTCTATGCCTATGAGATGCACTTGGACGATCGCAAAATTTCTGTTTCTCTGGCCACGTTAGAACTTAAACCTGCAGGCACCGATACCCGTCTCGTGATGACCGAGCAGGGAGCGTTTTTAGATGGCCATGACGATGCCGGTTCTCGCGAGCACGGCTCTAATTTCCTGCTCGATGCGCTGGGAAAATCGCTCAAATAGTGCATGGCCGGTCACTGTTCTGACAATCCGCAATCGTTTGTCTATCCCAAGTAGTCTTCAAAGGGAATCTGGATGTCGTTGACTCTCTACGCTCACCCGTTCGCCTCCTATTGTTGGAAGCCATTGATCGCGTTGTACGAGAATGCGACGCCGTTCACCTATCGATTGGTCGAGGACGCGGCGGGATGGGCCGAACTCGAGTCGCTATGGCCAATCAAGAAGTTTCCTCTTCTCCGGGACGGCGACGCGACGATCGTCGAATCCAGCATCATCGTAGAATACTTGATGCGTCGTTACCCCGGAACGACGCGAATGATACCGGTGAACGACGACGCAGCCCTAACGGTGCGCTTCATGGATCGGTTCTTTGACAACTACGTCATGAGTCCGATGCAAACGCTGGTTTCGGATCGAATGCGAACGGAGACCGAGCGCGACGCCAAAGGCGTCGCCGATGCCAGGAAGATGCTGGACGCTGCGTATGGATGGCTCGAAGAACAGCTCACGCCTCAAGCGTGGGCGTCCGGCAGCACATTCTCCCTGGCGGATTGCTCCGCCGCCCCAGCGCTTTTCTACGCGGATTGGGTGCATCCAGTCGGTGATCGATTTCCGGGAGTTCTCGCCTACCGCGGCCGGGTTCTTGCTAGGCCCTCTGTCGCCCGCGTCGTTGATGAGGCGCGTCCATTCCGCAAGCTCTTCCCTCAGGGAGCGCCGGATCGGGACTGATAAACGCCGGCCGTAAGCTCTGAGCCGACACGTTGTGATGCATTGCCCGGATTCCCCTTCGCCTGTGTGATCAAATTCGGAGCCTCGCAATTGGGCTTTACGCCAATGAGTGATATCGACATCTCCGCTCAATCCCCGTGCATACGAAATTGCTGCCTGGACGATGATCTTACCTGCCTCGGCTGCTTTCGATCTTTGGAGGAGATCAAGGAATGGGGGCTTGTCGATAATCATCGGCGCCGTATCATTCTGCAAAACGCCAAGCAGCGGAGACAGGCGTATCAGATGCCCCGGAATACGCAAAACAAGAGCAGGATCACTGTCGTATGATCTGAGATGGGTATCGGCAATGCCCTGCGCGCGGAGAACAACGATGTCTTTGGGTCCTTCGGACAAGATTTTCATCTCGGCGGACTCGCTGTTGCGCGACTCAATCGACCTCGGCTTGCAAGTCGTTCGCAGCGGTTTCAGGCCGACTTTTCTGGTTGGAATCTGGCGCGGCGGTGCGCCGGTCGGGATCGCGGTCCAGGAGATCCTCGAGTACAACGGGATCGAGTGCGACCACGTCTCGATCAGAACCTCATCGTACATGGGGATCGACCAGCAGAGCCGCACGGTTCGCGTGCACGCCGTCGATTATCTGGTCTCGTCGCTCAACGCCGAAGATCAGCTGCTGCTGATCGACGATGTATTCGACTCGGGGCGCAGCCTCGAAGCGGTCATCGCTGAACTGCGCCGGCGCTGCCGGCGCAATCTGCCGGAGCAGATTCGGGTCGCGACGGTTTACTACAAGCCTGCCCGCAACCGCAGCAATTTGACGCCGGATTTCTATGTTCGGTCGACCGATCAGTGGCTCGTGTTCCCGCACGAGATAAACGGCCTCACGCGCGAGGAGATCCTTGCGAACAAACCCGTGGATGAGGGCTTTTTTAAAGTGCGCAGAGACTGAGCCCGGCGGAAAGATGTCAATGACCGGCTGCCCGTCGGCTGAGCAGGTCCATCGTAAGGGCTTCGAATTTCGGCAAGTCGATGTCCAGCACCACATGGACCGGCTGCTCGCCCAGGCCGGGGCCTTCGCCGATCGACCAGCTCAGGGTGTTCCCGTAGCCGGCGGTGAAACTGGTGTCGACATCGACCAGCAGTTGCTTGCTGGCGGTCACGATCGATGGGTCGAGCCAGGCGGCGACGGCGAGTTCATCCCACATCGGGTAGGACTGGCCGAATTTGCCGATGTACTTGGCGAAGGGAGCGCTGCCTCGAGCGATGCGCTCGCGCATGTCGGCCGTGAAAAAAGTTTTCGTCGTCGGGTCGATGGGCACTTGGGTGATCTTGCGCCAGGGTTCGTGCAGCACCATCGACGCCGCTTCGGGGTCCCAGCGCATATTGAACTCGCGGCGCGGGGCGTTCGCGTACTCTGCGGCGAAGGCATTGTTGGAAGGCCGGGGATTGAAGCTCCCGCCCATGAAAACCAATTCCTTCGCGAGGCTGCTGAACTTCGGATCCAGCCGCACGGCGAGCGCCAGGTTGGTCAAGGGGCCCGCGGCGATGATGGTCACCTGGCCGGGATAGCGGTGCAGTTCGCGGACCAGAAAATCGGCGGCGCTGTCCGCGGCCGCCTTGATGTGCGGCGCACCTGCGGGCGACGGCGGCACGAGGTACGGGTCGGTCGGATGCGGCGTGCGACGCGCGATCCCCTGGTCGGGCCAGTGTTCGGTCCACGCGCCCTTGTAGTAAAGCTTGCCGTAGAGACTTTCCCACACCTGGGTGCGCGCTGCCGAGTTCACGAGGGGCAGGACGGCGCCGGGAATGACCGGCACCTCGGTACGTTCGGCGATTTCGAGCAGCCGCAGCGTCTCATCGACCTCTTCGTCGCGCCAGCCATCGCCGCTGACGATGGTGATGCCTAGCACCTCGACCCCGCTTGCCTGCAGCAGCAGCAATATCGCCTGCAAGTTGGAGCCCGCCGGGCCAAAGGCGTCCTGGTCGATGATGACCATGCGCTTGTGGCTCTCAGGCTTGGGAGTTGCCGCAGTGGCTGCCGGGCAGACGCAGCAGATGGCGAGCGTTGCCGCGATGAGGGCGTGCAAGGCATGGCGGATGTCGGCGTATCCCATGTTGGCGGCTCGTATTTTCATGGATTCTAAGGTGAATCGTTCGATGGCTATCCGACTCTTTCCGGAAACAGGCCGGGCATCCAGCGAGACGCGAGTGTTGCGGGGAATGCGAGGCGCAGCGGCGCACGGCTGCTGTCTGACAACAATACGCCGCGTTTGGTGAGCGCTGAGACGACGCGGCGGGCCTGACGCTCGCCGGTGCCGACGAGGGCGGCGGTATCGGCGCGCGGAAGTTCGCCGCGGTAGAGCACCGCTTCGAGGATTGCGCCTGATTTGGGCGGCAGCCTGTCCAGGCGGATTTCCTCCTCGGTCCAAAGCAGGATGCGCGCGCGCAGCTGCTGCGGCTGCATCAGGCCTTCCATGAAGGCGACCTGGTCGAGGCAGATCGTCAGAAAGAAGTGCGTGAATTCCGCAAGATTCTCTTCGCTCAGATGTCCTCTGCCATCGAGGTCGTTGCGCCGCGTCTGATCGCACGCAGCGAGGTGTGCCTTGTACGCATCGACATTGCGGGCGAGGCCGCGCGCAACGGACCATACGGCGCCAGTGTCCAACGCGTCCAGCAATGTGGCGTGCGACATCAAGCGCGCCACGCGGCCATTGCCGTCGAGGAACGGGTGAATCCACGCGAAGCGATGATGCGCCGCTGCCGTTGCGAGGATAGTCTCGGTCTTGCCAAGGCGGCTGTAGACCCCCTCGAACCGGAGCAGGAAGCGTGGCACAGCGGGTGGACTGACGGGAATGTGATTTCCGACCGCAACATCGCGGTGGCGCCACTCTCCGGGGATCACCTTGATTCGCTCCTTTGTCGTCGGGTCCTCGACCCACAAGAGATCGTCAGGCAGCCGTTCACAGAAGCGACGATGAATCTCGCGGATGGAATCGGTAGTGACTGAGCGGCCCTCCAGAGCGCCATCATCGATCCATTGCTGGACATTGATGTGCGCTTTTGCTTCGAGTTGGAGGTCGCGCTTTTTGGGATCCTTGCTGTAGTCACCGATGAGGGCGCGCTCGATATCGATCGGATGCGTCTCGTGCCCTTCGATCAGGTTGCTGTAATAGCAATTCATCGAGCGCACGAGACCGGCCAGCGAGGTCAGCAGGCTTTCGGGCAAGGAGCGTTTGAACCCGGCGCTCCTCTGCGCCAGTTCCAAGGCGAGATCGGTCAGACCGGGGCGGTGAGGTGAGCTTTCACCGATTAACAGCGGCTCCATCAGGGAGACCGCTTCTCCACGGTCCTTCGCCGCTTCTATGTCCGATTTAATGTCCGCTTTCTTTTTGGCCACAGATCATTATATATCATGTACTTATGAGTCATCAATGGTCGAATAAGTCCATAAAAAAGGCCGGTTCTTGGTCCGTCCGAGATGGGAAATTTGACGTCCTAGCGAGGGGGAAGTCTCAGCACGCTTCTCCCAGATCTTCATTCGACTCCGCGTACATATATTCGCGTATCTGAGCCAGTTCAAGCTCGCTCGCCTCCCAACTCGTGAGGTGGCATTCCGCATAGAGGCGAATCTCCAGCGTCTGCAGCGCCTCCGCAATGACTGAGACTCGAAATCCCGTGAGCGGTTCTTGCGAGCAGATGGGGCATCTGACTGGGATCAGGATTTCAGACTCTGTCATCGTCCTTCACCACGACGCCACTCTTCGCCGCCCTGGGATACGCCGGGAACTTTTGTCTCACGACGTGAAGATCCTGCTCTTCGACAACGCGGGCGCCGCCGCGCTGCTTCGTCGCGCGTTCGAGCTGCGCCTGGCGCATGAATAGTACTAAGAGTTCGTTGACAGATTTCATATGCACGTTCTGCGGTTGAATCCGGAGGCTATATGGTGACCCGGCGTAAACCCGGCGCAATGTGATCTATCTCCCGATACCGATCGCACTTCCGCCTCTGTGAAGCGCGCGTGGGAGTCATTGTCGCCGCGCGGAGACGAGGTCCGGAGGCAGACCTCATGTGTGACACGGATTAGCACTCAGAGTGACAATTAGTGTCAGGACGCGTCGCACGCCCATTGGGCGCGCTGCGATTCAGATCACTCGGCGCTTCTGATCACATGCGCCCGGTGAAGACCAAGATCAAGAGAACGATGAGCAGCAGGCCCAGTCCGCCGCTGGGGTAGTATCCCCAGCCGGTGCTGTATGGCCACGCCGGCAGTGCTCCCAGCAACAGAAGGACTAGGACTATTAGCAGTATGGTTCCTAGAGACATTGTAAATCTCCCCTCGACATTGATGGAACCAATGCTATTGCCGGGTCAGTGCCGAGGCAGTCGGGCGGCTTCGTCAGCATGGGTAGGGTACTTCCTACCGAATGCGCTTTCGGTTTGGCGCGAGTGCAGCGAGCGACGTGGTGGTGATGCTGACCGAGATGCACATAACGAAATCCGAACCGCTGTAGGGATCGGCCTACGCCGTCTCGATCCAAAGTCGGACAATTGCGGCGCCCGGCGGGCTACGTCCGGAGCTTTCTCGGAGGCGGCGTAGCCTATATCCTTGGAATAGCAAGGGGGAGCGAAGCAGGCGTTGGTTCATCGCTGAAATGAAGTCGGTCCTTAGTAGACCGCGTTGACCTGCGAGGCGACTAATTATATGAGCAAACCCATGATTGAACCGAGTGCACTGAAGCGATCGCGGAGGGGACCGGACGCGGAAGCCTTTCGAGCGCTCATCGACAACACTCGGGATTATGCCATCCTGATGCTGGACGCCGAAGGACACGTAATATCCTGGAATGAGGGCGCCGAAGCGATCAAGGGCTACACGGCGGACGAGATCATCGGCTCGCATTTCTCGTGCTTCTATCCTGCGGACGCCATTGAGCGCGGTCTGCCCCGGAAACAACTATCTGAGGCGGCTGCCAACGGAGCCCTTACAGACGAAGGCTGGCGGCTGCGCAAGGGTGGGTCGGCCTTCTGGGCCCATGTCGTGATCGCACGCATGCTGGACGGCCAAGGTCGATTGGTGGGGTTTTCAATAATTGCGCGCGATTCGACGGCGCGGCGGGAGCAAGAATTGTTGCTCAAACAGAGTGAAGAGCGATTTCGTCTATTGATCTCAGGCGTCAAGGACTACGCGATCTTCATGCTCAATCCGCAGGGAATCGTACAAACGTGGAATGCGGGTGCGGCGCATATCAAAGGGTATTCCGCCGAGGAGATCATTGGTTCTCATTTCTCTCGTTTCTATCCGCCGGACGCCATCAAACGGGGATTGCCCGAGACGGAGCTGCGTGGGGCGACGATGCAAGGCCGCTTTGAGGATGAAGGCTGGCGCATCAGGAAAGACGGCTCGCGTTTCTGGGCCAATGTCATCATCACGGCGGTACGAAATGCTTCGGGACATCTCATCGGCTTTTCAAAGATCACCCGGGATCTCACCGAGCGGCGCCGCCACGAAGATGATCTTCGAGAGAGCGAGGAGCGCTTCCGGCTCCTGGTCGACGGCGTAACTGAGTACGCCATCATGATGCTCGACTCGGAAGGCTTCGTGACCAGTTGGAACGTCGGCGCCGAGCGAATCAAGGGCTACAAGAGTCAGGAGGTTCTGGGAAAGCACGTGTCCTATTTCTATCCATCCGAAGCAGTCCTCGCGAACATGCCGTGGGAGCACTTGCGCATCGCGCGCGACCAGGGACGCGTGACGGAGGAAGGTTGGCGTCTTCGCAAGGATGGCACGCTGTTTTGGGCGAATAGCGTCATTACGTCGTTACGTGATCAGGACGGCCGGCCGTACGGATTTGCAAAGGTCACGCAAGACTTGACGCAGCGACGCCATGCAGAGGCGCTCGCGGACACGGCGCAGCGCATGCATGAATTCATCGCGATGCTGGCGCACGAATTGCGAAATCCACTCGCGCCGATTCGAAATGCGGTCGCCCTGATGGGCCGGAAAGGTCTGAATGACCCAAAACTCGAGTCAATGCGTCAGACGATCGATCGCCAGAGCATGCTGATGAAGCGCCTCCTCGATGACTTGCTCGACGTCAACCGGATCGCCCGTGGGCAATTCTCGATCGAACGTGAACCCGTGGATGTGCGCGACGTATTGGCACGAGCGGTCGAAACCAGCCGTCCGCTGATCGACTCGCGAAGGCATCGCTTGGAAGTTCACGTTCCCGATCAGCCGGCACGCGTTTTAGGCGATGCGCTGCGGCTGACTCAGGCCTTCGTCAACCTGCTGAACAACGCCGCAAAGTACACACCGGAGGGCGGCAGCATCAAGGCGAGTGCCTCGGTGCGCGGCGCTGAGATCGAGGTGCGCGTCGTTGACAATGGCGCCGGAATCGAGCGCGACATGCTCGAGAAGGTGTTCGATCTTTTCGTGCAGGTCGATTCGACGGCCAAGAATTCCCTGGGCGGCCTCGGTGTTGGCCTCGCGCTGGTGCGGCGCGTGGTCGAATTGCACGGAGGCAATGTCCATGCGCGCAGCGAAGGCAAAACGCACGGGGCGGAATTCATCGTGCGGCTACCGCTGTCGATCGAACAAAATCAAGTCATCCGCAGCACCCGAGAGCCCCAAGCGCCGGGTTCAATTCCCATCTTGCGGGTTCTCATCGTGGACGACAACAGGGACGCAGCGGATAGCTTGAACTTGTTGCTGGTGTCGATGGGACAAAAGGTTTGCGTGGCCTACGATGGTCAATGTGCCATCTCGGCAGCCAAAACCTTCAAACCCGATGTCGTGCTGCTGGACATCGGCATGCCGGAAATGAGCGGGTACGAGGTCGCACGCGCGCTCCGGACGGATGCGTCCACCGCAAAAGCGGCTTTGGTTGCGGTAACGGGTTGGGGCCAAGAGGCCGACCGAGCGCGCGCCAAGGAAGCGGGATTCACGCATCACTTCGTCAAACCGATCAGCGAAGAAACCCTGCGGTTGATTCTGACCGAAGTATCCGCGGATCAGACCCACTGAGAGTGGGGCGGCGCAAGAAATCCCTTGATGTAAAATCTAAATGCGTGGATGTGAAAACTCCCCTCAGGGCGCCGGGAAGGACGGCCCAAGGGGAGCGATACGCCGTCGGGTGAGGGCAGCGTTGGGCAAATGTTGCTCCGGCGCCGACTTTGCGTCTGTCCGCATTTTCCGCATAACTCTGTCAGACGAAGCCTTGCGCGGTCATTCGCCGCTATTTTCCACGAATCTCAATGTTTCGAAGCGGCTTGCTTCGGCCTCGCCCAGCTTCTTCTGTGCGCGGATCTCGTTCACCAGTTCGAGCGCACTCTTCGGGCACGGCGGCAGTTCGGCGTCGCTAAGGCGGAGCGGCGTCATGCGCTCACCCCAGCGAATCAAATGCGCCGACAGCGTGAGTCCGCCTCCAAACGCGGGGATCAGAACCAGGCCGCCGGGCGGCACTCGGCCTTCCTCCACGGCCTCCACCAGTGCGACCGGTGCCGTGGCGGAGCTCATATTGCCGTACTTCCGCACCGTCAGATACACCTTGTCCGGGCCTGCGCCCGCGCGCTTGGCGACCGCGTCGATGATGCGTAGATTTGCCTGATGCGGCACGACCAGTGCGATGTCGCTCATCGTCACGCCGGCGCGGCGCATCACGTCGAGGCTGGCCTCGCTCATGCCTTGCACAGCCTTGCGAAAAATTTCCTGGCCGTCGAAGTCCCACCGAGTCTGCCCGAACTGCACGCCCAGATTGGCGTACATGGTACCCATGCCGCGCACCCGCAGGATCTGCCGCGAGTCCGCATAGCACTGGAGCTTCTCGGCGACGACACCCGTTTCGTGCTCCGAGGCCTTCAGCACCATGGCTGCCGCGCCGTCGCCGAACAGAATGGCCACGTTGCGATTGTCCCAGTCCATGTACTGGGAGATCAGTTCGACACCTATCACCAGGGCGTTCTTGACGATCCCGCTCTTGATCATCGATGATCCGATGGACAGCCCGTACATGAAGCTGGTGCACGCGGTATTGACGTCGAATGCCGCTGCGTGAGTCGCACGGATGCGCTGCTGTACGCCGGAGGCGCTGTTGGGCACCGTCTCGTCGTTGCTGCAGCTGCCGTAGATGACGAGTTCGATGTCCTCGCCGCGCATGCCGGCGCATGCGATGGCCCGGTGCGACGCGGTGATCGCGAGCTCGATGCCGGGCACGTGAGAGATGCGCCTCTCCTTCATGCCGGTGCGTGCCGTGATCCATTCGTCGTCCGTGGGCAGGAATGTGGCCAAGTCTTGATTCGTCAGGACTGCCGGGGGCAGGCACTTGCCCCAGCCGACGATTGCAGCGTGAGTCACTGGAACTCCCCCCAAGTGCTACTTTGTTGTCCAGGCATTCTCACCCATATGGACGCAACTCGCACGTTTCCTGCCGTTTGCCGCACCATTTGGCACCTGACAAGGGCTGCCGCACAATGGCACATGGATGACGACAAGGGGCTTATTGGTGTCCAGTGCTGAGATGAGCAGGAGCGCATGGGTGGATTGGGATCTGCCGGCGCCTTACCTTGCGTTGCTTGCAGGCGCTCGTGCGGACATCGACGCCTATGATCATGTCAATAACGCGGTCTATATGACTTGGTTCGACCGAGCCGCCTGGCAGCATTCCGCGGCGCTTGGTCTGCCGATCGAGAAATGTCTGCAACTCGATCGAGGCATGGCGGTCGTTCGCAGCGTGATCGCGTACCTGCGGCCCGCCGTGCTGGGCGACACGATTCGAGTGGCAACCTGGCTCTTGCCGGCCGACGGAAAATTGCGCGTTCGCAGGCGTTTTCAGGTGCGGCGCGAAGCGGACGGCGCGACGCTCGCCCGCGCCGAGATCGAATATGCGTGCATCGAGTTGTCGAGCGGGCGTCCGGCGCGGTGGCCGCCGGAGTTTCGCGAGCGCTACGTCGCGCTCGACGAGGTCATGCGCGCGGGCGACGCGCTGGCGCCGATCTGACGACGGTGCCTACGGAGCGTGCAGTGCGATTTCATCTTCGTTTCCCTCCGTGAACCAGAATTGAGCGTCAACTTAGTCCTGATCAGCCGCTGGGCGCTCCAGCGACGCGACGAGTGGGCACCGAAGCTTCCCTCTGTTGCCGTGACACCGCCCGATAAGCATCGCCAGCACGTTTTCCATCTTCCCAAGTTGCGCCATCCGCTCCCGCACCATCGCGAGCTTGTGGCCGGCGATTGCCTCCACCTCGCGGCAATGCAGCCCATCCTCCAGCGACAGCAGCTCGCCGACTTCATCCAGGCTGAACCCTAGCTGCTGCGCTTCCTTGATAAAGTGCAGCCGCCGCGCATGTCCCTCCGCATAGCGCCGGATACCGCCCGGCGGTCTCGCCGGTTCCTGCACTAGGCCTCGGCGCTGGTAGTAGCGGATCGTCTCCACGTTGACGCCAACCTGCCGCGCTAAGGTGCCGATGGTGTATCGCTCCGACATATTGACTCCGTACTTGACTACGGGAGTAAGGTTAACCGATCCCGAAATCCGCAACCGGAGTTTCAGCTGATGCCGCAAACACGTTCCGGGAAGGGGCCGCTGGGACGCATGAAGAACGAATGGCAGTTCGGCGAGCTACCCTGACATGGCAGTCTCACTTTCGATCGACGCGTCGTATATAAAACGAGGGCGTTGTGGACATGCCCGATGGGCACCCCGGGAACGTCTGCACCGTTGTGCGACGGTTCGAGTATAGGGCCGCGCGCCGATGGATGAGGTAGCAAGAAGCCTGTTGAACCGCGGTATGGCTGCATTGGCGGACGGCGACCGAGGCGCCTTTGATCCGGTTTACCGAACCCTGTGGCCCGTACTCGTCAGGTTCGTCGGCGTCATTTCAGGAGACCGCATGATTGCCGAGGACATGGCTCAGCAGGCTATGCTGAAGATTCTCGCCAGAGTATCGACGTTCGATCGCTCTAAGGACGCGGTCGCCTGGAGCATAACCATTGCCGTCAACGAGTATCGATCCCACCAGCGCAAGCTCGGCAACCGTGCAACGAACCAATGCGAATGGACGTTGGCAGAACCCGCCAACGACGACGCCCCTGAGGCGATCGCAATTCGCGACAACTTGAGAGACGCTGCAAGAGCGGTCATGGGCCAACTGAGTCAGCAGGACCTGGACGTAGTTGTTGCTGCCATGTACGAGGGTCAGCGCCCGCCACTGGCGGCGGCGGCGTTTCGCAAGCGTTTGCAGCGCGCCGTCGCAAATACCCGTCTGATCTGGAAAAGATACTATGGTGACGACCGTGCCGGATGAATTCCGTCGACGTGCGCGACGCGCCTACGAATGGGGACGGCTCTGGCGCGCGTCGGTCAAGGCGTGGCCGGCGTTACTCTTGACGGCCATTTCCTGCTGGCTCTGCCACGAGGTGGGACTGTCTGTCGCCATTGGGGCGCCCTTGTTTGCATTAGTGACGGGTCTTGTCTGGTACGGGCGCATTCCAGCGCAAGCGGCGAGCGCCGGTATGAATGCCGGCATGGTAGCGTTCGCGGTGCCAGTCGCTGCGTTCCACTCGTACTTTGCCCCGTATTGCAGCACGCTGACCGGGATGTTGATCATCAATGGCGGCTGCGGCCTCGGCGTCGGCGTGCTGTTGAGCATCGAGTCCACCCGCCTACAAACCCAGCGCAACGTCTTTCTTCTGTCTGCGGGCGTCGTGGCCATAATGTTCGGGATGCTCGGTTGTGTTCTCTTCGGACCGATGGGTTTGGCGGGCATCGCGGCGGGTGTTTTGCTGGCCACGGCGCCTGTCGCAATCTACCGCCACACAACGGCTTGAGCCACGCAAAGACGCCGGTCCCGTCAATTTTCTT
>Ga0073928_10006667_pt1 | contig 15407 bp, 9 predicted proteins | sample PaiPotPPA55metaG_FD_76969 | JGI IMG/M metagenome (GOLD analysis project Ga0073928, IMG submission 76969) | Iron sulfur acid spring bacterial and archeal communities from Banff, Canada, to study Microbial Dark Matter (Phase II) - Paint Pots PPA... ... | reverse complement strand
GCGCAAGTGCGAGAGTTCGAGGCGGAACTTTATAAATACGTAGATTCGACCAATCCTGGCCTTCTGCGCGCGATTATGGAAAAGAAGATTCTCGACGACGCGCTGAAGACCCAGTTGCAGAACATGATCAAAGAGGCGAAGCAGCAGTTTGTTTCGCAGCGGGAAGCGGTAGCGAAGTAGCTCTTGGCTCTCGGCCTATGGCTTGGGCTTGAACCCGCGCGCTGAAGTGGCGCGATTCGGAAACACTTTGGATGAGCTAAAGGCTAAGAGCCAATAGCTGAGAGCAGTTTTTAAATGGCAAACATTCTCGATATCCGCCGCCGCATCCGCAGCGTAATCAACACGCGGCAGATCACCAAGGCCATGAAAGTGGTCTCTGCGGCGAAGTTGCGCCGGGCACAAGAACGTGCCTTGGCGGCGCGGCCCTATGCCCAGATGTTGACCAACGTGCTGAAGTCGCTGGTAGCGCGCGCCGAGATCTTCGACCCCGAGACCGGAGAACCGAAGCATCCTCTGCTGGCCGAGCGCCCAGAGAAGAATATTCTGCTGATCGTCGTGACCGGTGACAAGGGCTTGGCTGGCGCGTTCAACGCGAACATCACGAAAGCTGCGGCCCGGTTCCTCGAGTCGAAGGCAGGGAAGAATGTCGATATCGAGGCCATAGGCCGCAAGGGGCGGGACTTTCTACGCCGGCGCTATCCTGCTGGCAAAGTGCAGACACGGAGTCTGGCGGAGCTCTCGGAATCAATCGACAAAGAGTCGGAAACCGCCGAACGCGTGGGCGAAATTCAGATTACTGGTGAGCACGTTGGCATCCTCAGCAAGGTAGAGTTCGCGCAGGCGCGAGCTCTCTCCGAGAACGTGATTGAGCGTTACCGGCGCGAACAGAGCGACGCAGTTTACATTGTGTTCAACGAATTCAAGTCGGTGATCGCACAGCGGCTTATCGTGCAACAGATTCTTCCCATCGAGCAGATCGGCGAGCCGGCGGTCCGGCTGGTCGAGGAGCCCACGGAAGAAGAAAAGAAGAGAGCCAAAGAGGCTGCGATCAGGGCGGGCGTGGGCTTGCGCGGTCCCGATCGCCATGTGGAAGAAGTCGCCTCCAAGTTTGGCACGTCGCAAGTGGACTACATTTACGAGCAGCCGCCGGAGGAATTGTTCCGTTCGCTCTTGCCGAAGTACGTGAGCATCCAGATCTTCCGCGCCTTGATGGAGTCGGTGGCCGCGGAGCACGCAGCCCGCATGACTGCAATGGATTCAGCCACAAACAATGCGACTGACATGATCGATTCGCTGACCCTGGTCATGAACCGGGCGCGTCAGGCGAAGATCACGAAAGAGATCATCGAGATCGTCAGCGGCGCAGCGGCGATGTAGAAAGTCCCGGTTGCGAGTACCGAGTACCGAGAAGAGCTGAAATTTATGCCTGAAAACATAGGACATGTCATTCAAATCGCGGGTCCAGCGGTGGACGTGCAGTTCCCCGAGGGCAAGCTGCCTCCGATCTATGAGGCCGTTAAAGTCGTGAGCACCGGGTTCACCGTGCCGAATCCGATCAGCGTGATTCTCGAAGTGCAACAGCACCTGGGCGAGGGACGCGTGCGCTGCATCGCCATGCAGCCCACCGACGGTATGGTGCGCGGCATGCAAGCCATTGATCTCGGAGGACCGATTTCTGTTCCGGTCGGCCGCGGGACCTTGGGTCGCGTCATGAACGTAGTCGGCGAACCGGTCGATCAACTTGGCCCGATCGAATATAAAGAGAGAATGCCGATTCACCGTCTCGCGCCGGCATTCGACGAACAGGCGACGAGCGCCGAGATGTTCGAAACCGGGGTGAAGGTCATCGACCTCATCCAACCGTTCTTGAAGGGTGGAAAGATCGGTCTGTTCGGCGGCGCGGGCGTGGGTAAGACCGTAGTCATCATGGAATTGATCAACAACGTTGCCAAGAATCACGGCGGCTTTTCTGTGTTCGCTGGGGTCGGCGAGCGTACGCGCGAAGGCAACGATCTCTGGCTGGAGATGACGGAGTCAGGCGTGATCAAGCCCGGCAGGCCGGACGAGTCGAAGGCTGCGCTGATCTACGGTCAGATGACCGAGCCTCCGGGAGCACGTCTGCGCGTGGCCCTGACAGGCTTGACCGTGGCGGAATATTTCCGCGATGCCGAGGGCGCCGACACGCTCCTCTTCATCGACAATATTTTCCGCTTCACGCAGGCGGGATCGGAAGTTTCGGCGTTGCTCGGCCGCATGCCCAGCGCCGTCGGCTACCAGCCCAACCTGGCCACGGAAATGGGTGAACTTCAGGAGCGCATCACTTCGACAAAGAAGGGCTCTGTCACGTCGGTACAGGCGATTTACGTGCCCGCCGATGACTTGACCGATCCTGCGCCAGCGACCACGTTCGCTCACTTGGACGCGACAACCGTGCTTTCGCGCGCCCTGACCGAAATTGGAATCTACCCGGCAGTCGATCCTCTGGCTTCGACCTCGCGCATTCTCGACCCGCGCATCGTTGGCCAGGAGCATTACGACGTGGCCCAGACTGTGAAGCGTACGCTGCAGACCTACAAAGATCTGCAGGACATCATCGCGATTCTTGGTATCGACGAACTGACGGAAGATCAGAAACTGACCGTGACGCGAGCCCGTAAGATTCAGCGCTTCCTGTCGCAACCGTTCCATGTGGCCGAACAATTCACCGGAGCGGCGGGACGTTACGTGAAGGTTGCCGACACGGTGAAGGGATTTAAGGCGATCGTGGAAGGCAAGTACGACGACATCCCCGAGCAAGCCTTCTACATGAAGGGCCCGATCGAGGAAGTGCTGGAAGCGGCAGAGAAGATGAAGGCGGCGGCGTAGAAACAAGCTGTCAGTTTTCAGCCATCAGCTTTTAGCTTGACCCGTGGACCAGGTCGGGACTGGATAGCGCCGATTGCTGATGGTTGACCGCTGAGACTTTTTCATGGCAGACACATTCAAACTCGAGATCGTCACGCCCGAGAAGAAGGTCGTGGATACGGTGGCCGAGGAGGTCCAGATTCCCGGAAAGAACGGGTATCTTGGCGTTCTGCCGGGACACGCGCCGCTGATCACCGAGTTAGCGGTGGGCGAGATCAGTTATTGCGAGAATTCGAACGAGTTGTGGCTGGCCGTCGCGTGGGGATTCGCCGAAGTACTGCCCGACAAGGTGACGATTCTCGCGGAGACGGCGGAGCGTCCGTCGGAAATTGACGTAGAGCGCTCCCGCAAAGCCAAAGAACGTGCGGAGCAACGGTTAGCGAGCGGCGATACCACAGTCGACGTCGAACGCGCACTCGACGCTCTGCACCGTGCCGAAACTCGGCTGGATGTCGCGGCCAAGGGCAAGTAGGTAGTGCGGTTTCAGACTCTATCCTTCCAGTCTGCCTCCCCTGGCACCTCGCAGTTTTCTCCTTATACAATTGGGCCGCTTCTTCATCCGAGGAGACGTACCATGAAACTCCACTTTTTTGTTTTGATCCTCATTCTTTGTAGCGCCGCGCTTTGTAGCGCCGCGGCTGCGCAGCAAGCCAAGCCGGCGCAGCCACAAACCCCGCAACGGCCGCCTTGGCTCGACACTCCCGAAGTGCATTCCGACGACAGCGTGACCTTCCGCTTCCTTGCGCCCAACGCGCAAGAGGTGAAACTGGCGAGGGAAGGCTCCGAGCAGGTCGCGATGCAGAAAGATGATAAGGGCGTCTGGACCGTCAACACCGCGCCGTTATCTCCCGATTACTACGGATATTCCATCATCGTCGACGGCGTGCGCCAGATTGATCCCTTCAACCACCTGCTGAAACCGAACTTGCTGTCTACCGAAACTATGGTGCATGTTCAGGGACCGCCGTCTCTACCGTGGGAAGCGAATGACGTTCCGCATGGGGAAACTCATCATCATTTTTATAAATCGGCAGTGGCCGGAGACGACCGGGATTTCTACGTATATACCCCGCCGGGCTATGACCCTGGCTCAAAGACGACGTACCCCGTGCTTTACCTGTTGCATGGCTACAGCGACGACGCGAGCGGATGGACGGCTGTGGGCCGCGCGAATGTAATCCTCGACAACCTGATTGCGCAGGGCAGGGCAAAACCCATGATCGTCGTGATGCCGCTCGGCTACGGCACCATGGAAATGATCACCCTGGGATGGGGAGCCTGGAGCCATACTGACGTGAGGGACAAGAATTTCGCAAACTTCCGCGCGGCTTTGCTTACAGAAGTCATGCCGAAAGTGGAGAGCGAATATCGCGTGAACAGCGAGCGCAATTCGCGAGCGATTGCGGGGCTTTCGATGGGCGGATCAGAATCACTGCTGACTGGTCTGAACAATCTCGACAAGTTTGGCTGGATTGGCGCATTCAGTTCGGGTGGCATTCCTGACGAGTTCGAAAAAGACTTTCCAACCCTCGATGCGAAGGCGAACCAGCAGATTCGTCTGTTGTGGATCGCGTGCGGCACCGAAGACCGGCTCATCAGCGTGAACCGAAAACTGCGGGAATGGCTGAAGACGACAGGCGTCGAGCACATGGACATCGAAACACCGGGCATGCACACCTGGATGGTCTGGCGTCGGAATCTGTCGGAGTTCGCGCCATTGTTGTTTCGCGAGAGACGGCATTGAATTGCTTTCGGAAAATATACCGGGTTACGGCACGTTGACGTGGTCCCGGTTCTCCGAAGGAATATAGTTCACCGCTGCCGTGCGTTCGAGCTTGTCCCAAGCAAACCTGCGTCCTTCGAGCGCGCGCTTCAAAGTCTTGAAGAGCACGACCGAAAACAATTGCCGGTAAGCGAAGCGCTGCAGCCAGACCTGACTGAGCAGCCAGGCATCTTCTTTGTCCTCGGGGCAGCGGCGTTCGAGGGCGAACGCGATCGCCGACGCGATGAAGTCGATCACCAGGAATGCAAAGAAAAAGAGCACTAATTTGTGGAAGCTGGCGGGATCGGTCGAGTCCGGATGGAAATGTTTCTGCACGAAATACCAAACAGTGCCCACCGCGAACATAATGTCAATCAGCGGCGACACCAGCGGCAGCAGAATCTGGAAGATCACAATGTTCGGTAGAGCCACCCATCCCAGCGCTCCCTTGCGAGCAAACACTCCGCGGTGTTTGTAAACCGCTTGCAGGACGCCGAACGACCACCGGAAACGCTGACGCATCAACGCATTTGCGTTTGTCGGGGCCTCGGTGTAGGCGAGGGCCATATCTTCGTACTCGACGCGATATCCCCGCCGCAATAAGGCCATGGTGAGATCGGCATCTTCGGCCACGGTATCGATGTGATATCCCCCGGCCTCGCGTACAGCCGAAATGCGCCATGCGCCGATGGCCCCGGGTACGACGCTGACGGCGCCAAGAACATCAAGCGCGCGCCGTTCGAAGTTCTGGCTCGTGATGTATTCGAGAGCTTGCCAGCGTGTCCAGAGAGTGACGCGGTTGCCAACCTTGGCATTGCCTGCGATGGCGCCGACCTTGGGATTGATGAAGTGTGGTACCAGGCGGGCAATCGCATCCTGAGCAATGATGGTGTCAGCGTCGATGCCGACGAACAGTTCCGCATCGCCAATGTGCTCGATACCGTAGTTGAGGGCCTCAGCCTTGCCGGAGTTCGGCTTTCCGAGGATCAGAACTTCTCCCGCAGCAGACTCGGCGGCAAAGGCCTTGCGCGCGACTTCAAGCGTCCGGTCCTTGGAACCATCGTCAATCACAATCACGCGCAGATTCGGATAATTCGAATTGAGGGCAGCCCGCACCGTCCGTTCAATAACTTTTTCTTCGTTGTACGCCGGAATCAGCACCGCTACTTTCGGCTTGTAAGAGGCGATTTCCGCAGGTTTGCCGAAAATTTTCTCGTGCACGCGGTCGTAGACCGCCGCCGTGCCAATAAAGATCAGGCGCCCTGTCATCAACAGGTCCCCCACCAGAAAGATCCACGTAATGAAGATAATGACTGCGTCGAATAGCCAGAAACCCAGCCGGTCCAGGCGAGCGGCCCAAAGTTCGCCCGCGGGCAATGGCGCCATCACGTCCGCCCGCGTTTTGCCGAGCAGTTCGTATACGGGCGCAATCTCATATCCCCGCGCTCGAATTCCGTCGATGATCATGGGCAGAGCCCGCACCGTCTCGCTGCGATTTCCTCCGCCATCGTGCAGCAGCACGATATTGCCGCAGCGCAGATTCTCTTGGCGGCAGGGCGGTAACCGGGACAACACGATGGAGGTGATTTCTTCCGCAGAATGAGCACCGGTCCAGTCGTTGGGATCGATCCGGTTGCCGACGGTGATGTATCCCATTTCCTGCGGAATCTCGAGCGGCCGTACCTGGTCGGCCGTGTCCGGTTCCTCATCAATCGCATAAGGCGGCCGCATCAGCGTGGCGCGAATACCCACCAGGCTGGCAAAAAGCCGCTCCGTGAGATTTAACTCCACCTTCATATACGCGGTGGAAATGTTGCTGACGTCGGGATGCGTGAAGGTGTGGTTCCCGATGGTGCTGCCTTCGCGGTAAATGCGTTTCGCGATGCTGGAAAACTTATCGGTCTGGATGCCGATCAGGAAAAAAGTAGCCGTTGCATGCTTTTGTTTAAGCACGTCGAGAATCTTCGGAGTCCAATCCGGGTCGGGGCCATCGTCAAAGGTCAACGCGACCTTATCCGGGCTGTAGCCGTAACGTCCAACCCGGTAAGGCTCGGGAAGGCTCTGGAATACCTCGTCGGTGATGAGGTGGCTATCTGCGTCGATCGTGAGATCGCGAAGTCCATGAGCGGGCTTGCTCTCGATGCGCAGGATCTCGCCTTGGCCTTCCATGTCGACGTCGGCGCCCGGCGGCACATCCTTCAGCTTATCGGCCGCCACTGGATCGCCCGGCACGTCCCACACTCTCCACAGCGAGCGGTCTTCGCTCCCGAGTCGCCAGAGGGCGAACGTCTTGATGCCAAGTGTCTGCGCGGAGCGCATGTGATTGAGGGCGGTTACTGCATCGAGAAACCAGATGTCGTGTCTGAGACTCCTCTCATCGAGGTAGCTGAAGTGAGGGTTCATCGCGTCATCGTCGAAGTTGACGTCTTCGTCGGAATCGCGTGCGGCCAGCCACGCTTCCTGAACGCTCACGCTGGTGTCATGGACCTCCGGCGGCAGCTTCGCATTTTTGGGCTTGAGCACCCAGTCATAGCCATAGTTGGCGATTGCGCAAATGATTTTTTCCTGCGGGATTACAGTTTTCGCAAAATTCAGGTTTTGAACGAACCAGTCCTGCGAAGCAACTGGACCCGACGTAGAACCGGGGAAATGCTCGTCGTAGTTCATCAGCACGACCCCGTCGGCGCTCGCCGCAACCGCCGGATAATCAAATTCACCATTGTGGGATGGCACCGCCACGTAAAGTTTCATCCCGCGTTCGTGCAAATCGCTAGACAGCTCTTTCAACAGAGCGACGTAGCCGGGTTGGCCGCTGGCAGGAAACGACTCGAAGTCGACCATCAATCCCCGGTACCGGCCCGAGGAAAGAAACTGCGCCACTTGGCGGCGGAAGAGTGCCCTGGCAACCGGATCGTTCAAGAACCCGACAATATCGCCCACCCAGTCACGGCCATCAAAATTGTTCACCATGGGGAAGACTTCCATGGCAGGGTCTTCCGTTTTCAGAAAAGGCATCACCCGGCTGTCGACGGGAAGGACTGAGCCACCTTGCACTACGTCAAAGAAATTACTGGTTTGCTCGTCGATGCTCTGGAGCTTGCCATCCGCTGTGAGAACATGCAGCCAGTCGGGATAAAGCATGTCGATCTGGTGGGCGTAGGACCGCAGCGACGAGAAACTGGCCGCGTCCCAAGGCACATAAAATGCCGCTCGAATCCCTTCTTCCTGATTCAGTTTGACCTGCGAAGCCGCCAGCTTGGATTTTCGGTGGGAGCGTGCAGCCAGTTTCTTTTGGCGATCGCGCGCTTTATCTTTTTCGCTCTCCTTCAAGGCCTTGAAGGCACGCTTCTGAGGTGAGAACAGGAGCTCCGGCAGGGGTTCATCGCGCAGAGCCGTATAGACGAAGAAGATGATCAATGCGGAAACGAAAACCGCTGTAACGTCAACCAAGCGCCGCAGGCGTTTCCACCGGGCACGTCGCGGATCATAAAAAACTGGCTCAGCCATGGGGGACGATGTTCATCGTATGCCGCCGAGGGCACACGGTCAATTCTAGACGAGACAGGGTGAGGTTTGTAACGCTCAGCCATAAGATGCCATCTCCGGCCTCCGGGATTGCTGCAAACGCGCTATCATTCGCAGCGTGCGGGAACTGGTGCGGAACAAAGCGCGGTTCTTTCTTGGGGCGGGCTTGGCGGCGCTGGGTTTGCGCCTGTTGTTGGTCGTGTATTTTCCGGCGATCGTCGACGATTCCCGCTTCTACGCCGACATTGCGCAGAACTGGCTGCGCCACGGCGTTTACGGCATCACCAACTCGGGCGTGATCACTCCCACTCTCTCCCGCCTGCCTGGGTACCCTGCGTTTCTGGCGGTGATCTTCGCTCTGTTCGGCGTCGGCAACTTTCGAGCTGTCCTGTTGGTGCAGGTTACATTCGATCTGGCGACCTGCTTCCTCATTGCCGATCTGGCCCGGCGGCTCTTCGGTGATCGAGCCGCAAAGGCGGCATTCCTTCTGGCCGGGCTCTGCCCGTTTCTTGCCAACTACGCCGCTGCGGCTCTAACGGAGACGCTGGAGATTTTCTTCACCACGCTGGCGTTCGACGTGGCGTTCCGCGGATTGCGCATAGGGGAGATGGGAACGTTGGAGCCTCCTCAGGCTCCAAGCTACATTGTTTGGCTTGTCTGCGGACTCTCCGTTGGCGGGTCCATCCTGCTGCGTCCCGACGGAGGAATATTGCTGGCCGCTATTGGTGGATATTTGTTATGGCTCCTGGCGCGGACTTTGCACGCTGGACACCGCGGTGTTATTAGTCCGCGAACCATTTTCTTGGCCGGGCTTCTCGTCGCCGCCGGAGCCGCCGCGCCCCTGGTTCCATGGACACTGCGAAATCTGCACACGCTGCATCGCTTCGAGCCGCTGGCTCCCCGATACGCCACCGACTCCGACGAAATGGTCCTGAACGGCTTTAATCGCTGGGTCAAGACCTGGATCGCAGAGTATGTCTCTGTGCAGGAGATTTACTGGGCCGTTCCCGGGGCGGAGATTGATATCACGAAGTTGCCGCAGCGAGCCCTCGATTCGCAGCAGCAGCGGGAGCGAACCATCGAACTAATTTCCGATTACAACCGCGATCACGATATGATGCCGGAACTCGACGCCCGCTTCGCAGCTTTGGCGGCAGAACGAATTCACTCTGCGCCGCTCCGCTACTACGTTTGGCTTCCGGCTTTGCGCATCGCGGATATGTGGCTGCGTCCTCGAACCGAACTGTTTCCCTCGGACCCGCGCTGGTGGGAGTTCAATGACGACCGCCGATGGCTCACAGTCAGCCTCGGGTTTGGCCTGATAAACCTGGCGTACGCTGTAACGGCATTCGCCGGATGGCTGCGCGGTCGCGAATTTTTCGGCATGGGACTATTTGTTTTATTTCTGCTTCTGCGTTCCGTATTTTTGGGAAGCCTGGAAAATCCCGAGCCCCGCTACACGCTGGAATGCTATCCCGTTCTGATCGTTCTTGCTTCTGCCTGCTTTCACCGTCGTGCATAAAGTTCGAAATGTTATTGTTTCGGCTTACTTTTTGCCGTGTTCAAACGTTTCAACGGGACAAAAATTTTCGCAGATTCGACTTGAATGTTTCGGCGACGGCGTTGCACAATAGCGCCCCATCAGGTTTCCCAGGGTCTCTTTTCGTCAAAGGTTCTTGGGCAAAAACGTAATCAGAAATCGACGCCCGTTCGGGCGAGGGGGTTTTCTATGCGTTCTGGCTCGCGGCTGGTTGCCGCAGTAATCGTGTCTTTCGTCGCGCTCGGCACTTTGGCGTCCGCGCAGTCTGCGACAACTTCTTTGCACGGTACAGTATCCGATCCCAAAGGTGCGGTCGTCTCCGGAGCTACAGTTACGATTACTAACGCTTCGACTGGATTCACGCGCAGCCTGACAAGCGACAGCCAGGGATCCTATCAGTTTTTGGAGTTGCAGCCTGCAACCTACGAATTGTCGGTCAGCGCGGCAGGGTTCGCCACCGTGAAAGAAACCGGTATCCAGCTCCTGGTGAATACGCCAGGCACGGTAAATATGACGGTGCAGGTATCCGGCGGGGTTGTGACGGTCGAGGTGGCGGGAGCTGCTCCCATGGTGAACACCGTGAACGCAGCGCTCGGACACGCATTCGATACTGAGCAGATCGCAGACTTGCCCTTCGAGGGTCGTGACCCAACCGGAATCCTTAGCTTGCAGCCCGGAGTGGCGTACACCGGAAACAGTCAGCACATCAGCAGTGCGTCCGACAGTCGCAGTGGCGCGGTCGATGGGGCTCGTAGTGACCAAACCAACGTCACCCTGGATGGAGTCGATAATAACGACCAGACCTTGGGCACGGCCTTCCAGGGAGCCTTGCGCGTTCCGCTCGATTCGCTGCAGGAATTCAAGGTTACGACAGCGAGCTCCGACGCCGACACCGGTCGTTCCTCTGGCGGCCAGGTATCTCTGGTGACCAAGTCCGGCACCAACGGATTTCATGGCGGAGCCTACGCCTATAATCGCAGCGGGATCGGTGAGGCGGATGACTGGTTCAGCGAGCAGGCGCAAGTTAGTTCCGGTCTTCCCAATACCCCTCCTCACCTGGTGCGCAACACATTCGGAGCGTTTGTGGGCGGACCCATCATCAAAGACCGGGTATTCTTCTTTGCCGATTATGAAGGCGGCCGACTGCGCCAAAACTTGCAAGTAACGCGTATCGTGCCGAGCGACAACCTTCGGATCGGCAGCATTAGCTATCCCTGTACCAACGATAAAACCTGCCCGAGCAGCGGGCAAATGACCTTGACTGCTTCCGATCTCGCCACAATGGACCCGAACTGCACCGGACTTGGAACTTGCCCGAACGGCCCAGGACCGAATCCGGCGGTCTTGGCAATTTTCCAGCAATATCCTCACCCCAACACAGACTCAGTGGGCGACGGTTTGAATTACCGCGGTTTCACATTTTCATCCCCGCTGCCGCAGAAACTGGATGCCTACGTAGTCAAACTGGACTTCAATCTGACGAGGAATGGGAATCACCGGCTCTTCCTGCGAGGCGTGCTGGACAGCGATCGGACGGCTGCCTCCTCCGATCCCACTTCCCTCACGGGAGATGGAGGCTCTCAATTCCCAGGGGATCCAGCAAACCGCACCTTGGTGAATACGAGTAAAGGACTCAGCGCAGGTTACACTGCGACCCTCAGCAACACTCTCATCAACGACTTTCGCTTTGGGTATATTCGACAAGCTCTCGACACTCTGGGCCAGCAGGCGCAGCACTTCGTACATTTCCGCGGCATGGATGACCTGACGGCCGAGACGCCGACCACCAATGTTGGCGTACCCGTAAAAAATTGGGTGGATGACATCACGAAAATCAAGAACGTCCACACCTTGCAATTTGGCGTGAATCTGCGTCAGGTGGATAACATTCGCGAATCGAACTCCACGTCTTACTTCACCGCAACAACAAATGCCTTCTGGCTTGCGGGTTCCTGTATCGCGAACTGCGGCACCAGTTTTGATCCTGCCAGTTTCGGACACCCCGCCGTGGACTCGTCCTTCTCGACTAGCTACGACTTTCCAATCGTTGCACTGGCGGGCTTGGTCACCGAAGTGGGGTCGAACTATAACTTGACCAAAACGCTCAGCCCTCTGGCCGAGGGTGCGCCCGTTCCACGTCATTTTCGAACGCATGAGTGGGAATGGTACGGTCAGGACTCGTGGCGCGTTAGGAAGAACCTGACCATGACTTACGGCTTGCGCTACACACTTCTACAGCCGCCTTACGAAACAACCGGCACGCAAGTGGGTCCCACATTCAGTTTGAACGACTGGTTCCGCAAGCGGGCAGCGGGCATGTTGCAAGGCCAGACCTACGATCCACAAATCAGTTTTGGCCTCTCTGGGCAAGCCAATGGCGGCAAACCTTACTGGGAATGGGACTACAAAGATATCGCTCCTCGCTTGGCCTTTGCGTACTCGCCAGACGCGGACAACGGCTGGAGCCGGAAGCTGTTCGGAGGCCCGGGTAAGACTTCCATTCGGTTGGGATATGGAATGTACTATGATCACTTCGGCGAAGGCATTACCAACAGCTTTGATCGCAACGGATCCTTTGGTCTGACCACATCGATCTCGAATCCCGCGGGCATTCAGGGTGTGGACACTTCCGCTCGCCTGACGGCCCGCACTACAATCCCCACCACCAGCGCAGCGACCACAGGCACGTGCCCGGCAGCGCCTTGTCCGATCGTGGAGCCTGCCCCAAGCGGAAGCTTCCCTGTGACGCCGCCGAGCAGTCTATCCGGCGGTGGATTCGCCATCACCTGGGGCCTGAACGACCATCTCAAGACGCCCTATTCGCATGTCCTGAACTTTTCGATCAATCGGGAGATCTCGAGTAACTTCGTGATCGAAGCCGGATACGTGGGACGTCTCGCGCATCGCCTGCTCCAGGAAGAAGACTTGGCGATGCCGCTCAATTTGTATGACCCAAAGAGCGGCACAAGTTATTTCCAGGCAGCAACCGCGTTGGCCAAACAGTACCGCGCCGGGACGCCGATCCAAGACGTTCAGCCAATTCCGTACTGGGAGCACCTGTTCCCCGGAGCAGCCGGACCATCTTCAACTCAGATCGGAGGCGCTTCCTCGAACGGCGCTGGTGTGCCTTGCTTGGGCACAGCGCCCACGAATGTGACCGCCACCCAGGCCATGTATGACCTGTTCTGCTACAACCAAGGCAACGAGACGACCGCCCTGGAATACGCAGACGTCCCGGGACTCATCACAAACACCTGTTATCCCGCTTGTAGCGCCTCCAATGGGGGCGGCGGGTATGCGTACTACAATCCGCAGTATTCGTCACTCTATGGTTGGTTTAGTAACGGGAACAGCGTCTACAATGCCGGCCAGTTTAGCCTGCGCCGTCGCATGGTGCACGGTCTCCAGTTCGATCTCAACTACACTTACTCCAAATCCATCGACGCTGGTTCGAATGCGGAACGCATCAACCAATTCGAGGGAGGCGGCTTCGCCAGCCAAGTCATCAATTCCTGGTTCCCGAACCAGCTCCGGGCGGTTTCCGATTTCGATAACACTCACCAGTTCAACGCGAACTGGGTTTGGGAAATGCCTTTTGGCCGCGGCAAATATTTCGGGTCGGGAATGGGCCGTCTGGCGAACGCAGTTGTCGGAGGCTGGACGCTCTCGGGATTGTGGCGCTGGAGCAGCGGCTATCCCTTTACCGTAGGCAGCGGCTTCGGATGGGCTACGAACTTCGAGCTCGAATCCGCCGCCATCCTGACTACCCCGGCACCGAAAACCGGAACCTTTAAGATCGGTGGCACCACCCCGAATGTCTTTAACGATCCTAGCTCGGCGTTGACCGACTTCCGGCAGTCATTTCCGGGTGAGTCCGGTCAGCGCAATGAACTCCGCGGTCCCGGCACATTCAACATCGACGCGGCACTCAGTAAGAGCTGGAATGTCACCGAACGTCAAGTGGTCAAATTCACTTGGGAAACGTTCAACATTACCAACAGTCCCCGCTTCGATGTGGGCACAATGCAGTTGAACGGCAACAACAGCATTTCCAACAGCTCAAGCTTCGGCAACTTTAGTTCTACTCTCTCCCAACAACGAGTCATGGAGTTCGCGATGCGTTACAGCTTCTAAACCCGCCAAGCTATGCATAGGGGCGGAATTTCCGCCCCTATTTTCTTTTTTCTGGCAAGGGGTATTCCTGGTCGCCAAAGGAACAGCCTGTAGGCGAATCTACGCCAGCGGAGAGTCGCTCATTCTGAACCGTGTCCGCACGTGTTCGGAAATGAACTCGATTGCGGAGCGGTTCTTGAGCGGATCGGCTTGAGCCAGATACTTCATGGCTTCCACGAGCAAGCGTTGGCCGTCCACGTAACGAGGATCGGAGGTGCGTTCCCGGCGCTTGTTGCCCAGCTTAGGAGGGACTGTAATCGTAAAAACCTTGGCCATGAATGAACCCAACTGAAGGTGGGGGCCAGTATAGCTCCCAAAGCGCCATTCTCAGCACACCTTCTTGTTCTTTAAATTCAACAACTTAACCCTTGGGTGAAATCGTCTGCGTTTTGCTTGTGGTCTTTAGTTTGAAAACGTCGTCCGCGATCTTCTTCTCGTTCAGTTGAATCGACGAGTATTTGGTCAGTCGGTAGTCCCCCTGCGGCGAGAAAAATTGCTGCTGCACCGAAATTCCTTTGTCCAGATCGATCCAAAGAAAAATCTTATTGTAAGTATTGCGCACCTTGTCGGACTTGGGCAACAGTTGGAGCTTTGCACTGGCCACGCCATTCACACTCTCCGGGCCCCCATACGTCACGTCAAATGCTTTGACCAGATCCTGCCCACTGCCGCCAAAGCCGAGGACGACGTAACTTTCGAAATCGACGCGACTCTTGCCGAGATCGTAGACCGTTACTTGGTCGGTCTTGGGCTGGTACATGGAGATCTTGCCGTCTTTGAAAAGTACGAATTTCGGTTCGGGTTTCAGCTTGCTCGCATCGCTTCCAGCCTTCTTCACCTCGGCCATCATTTCAATGTCTTTGCCATTGCGCCGGTAATAGACCGTTCCCGTCTGAATTTCGTCGACTTCGTCGATGACTTTTTCGTACGTATCCCACTCAAAGTCGGCTTGCACGCTGCGAAAGCTCGCGGCCGTGGTGTCCATTTTTTTCAGAACCGTATCTAGATTGACCGAGTCCGCGGCTTTTGCCTGTGGCGGCGCAGAGAGGCCATGCATGTGGGTAAGCGCGAGGGTCAAGATGAAGGAGAAAAGTATCATTCGAACTCTCTTTGTCGAATCGCAGCCTTGCCACAACTACTCCCGCTGGGCTAAAACTTTGTAACTCTGAATCTTTCCTTTGCCATCAGAAACCGGCTCATAACTGACGATCGAAACGGCGCCGGAAATCGGTTCGATGATGCGCAGCAACTGGTCGCGCACCGAATTGTAATCTCCAGGCGAAATCGCACGCGCCGAGATCTGGTAGACGAGGCGCCCCTCCGCATCGGCAGTCACAACTACATCAGTCGGATGCGGATTCCGCGCGATGGGTTTATCGTTGAAGTTGATCACGCGCGGAGAAAACAGAATGAAGATCAGAATCAGCGTGACCATGATGTCGTAGTGGAGCGTGCCGCGCTCGTATTGCCACAGAATGTATCCGCGAATTGTTCGCCAGATGG
>Ga0073928_10006666_pt1 | contig 15409 bp, 16 predicted proteins | sample PaiPotPPA55metaG_FD_76969 | JGI IMG/M metagenome (GOLD analysis project Ga0073928, IMG submission 76969) | Iron sulfur acid spring bacterial and archeal communities from Banff, Canada, to study Microbial Dark Matter (Phase II) - Paint Pots PPA... ... | reverse complement strand
GGCAACGCCGTCGACCTTCTCGAGAGCCTGGTAGATCGGCACCGTGCCGATCGGCACCGGCGAGTTGCGGATGATCCATTCGCGGATGGTGTGGATGTTCTTGCCGGTGGAGAGGTCCATCACCGTGTCGGCGCCCCAGCGGATCGCCCAGACCAGCTTGTCGACCTCCTCGGCGACCGAGGAGGTGACGATCGAGTTGCCGATATTGGCGTTGATCTTGACCAGGAAATTGCGGCCGATGATCATCGGCTCGCTTTCGGGATGGTTGATGTTGGCGGGGATGATGGCGCGGCCGCGCGCCACCTCGTCGCGCACAAACTCGGGCGTGACGTAGGCCGGGATCGCCGCGCCGAACGACTCGCCGTCGCGTGAAGCCGCCGCGGCCCGCTTCTCGCGCCCGAGATTCTCGCGGATGGCGATGTATTCCATCTCCGGCGTGACCGCGCCGGCGCGGGCATAAGCGAGCTGGGTCACCGCGTGGCCGCGGCGCGCCTTGAGCGGCCGGCGCTGGGCGCGGTCGAACAGCGGCACGCTGCCGGCCTCGCCGGGCTTCAGCCCATTGTCCTCGGGGCGCACGTCCCGGCCGGGCTGCTCGTCGACATCGCCGCGCGCGCGGATCCACTCGTCGCGCAGCGCCGCCAAGCCGGCGCGGATATCGGTGGCGATAGCGGGGTCGGTATAGGGGCCGGAAGGATCGTAGACGCGCACCGGCGGCTCCTTGGAAGCGGGCGAGAGATCGATCTCGCGCATGGCGACGCGCAGCTCGGGATACTGCTTGCCGGCGACGAAGATTTTGCGCGACGCCGGCAGCGCTCCCGTCGAGACGGCGAAATCCTGCTTGATGGTGCCTTCGGGCATGGTGATCTCCTTCTCCCGACTCGTCGGTGCAACAGGAGATCCGGTGCCTGCGGGGTTGAGGGGCCGCTCTTCCTCGAGCCGCGCCGTTCCTGTCCCTACGCCGGTACGATCCGGATCAGGTTCAAAGGGTTCCCACGTCGACCGTCCAGTGGTGTCTCAGCCCCTTAAGCGGGGCTCCCCTTGGAAGCCCTCCAGTATCCCGACAGAGACCCGGCCGCGTCAAGCGGGGCCTCGGCCCCGAAATCGCCGAGTCGCGTTGGACGCCCGCCCGCAACCGGAGCAAGATGATCAATGTCACTTTGTCCACGATCGGGGGAAACCAATGAGCACATCGTCGCTGCACACATCGAGAGCCCAGGTATCGCCGACCACTCTCGTGCTCGCCTTCATCGCCGGCGCGCTGGCCGTTCCCGTCTTTCACCAGATCCTGTTTCTGGTGCTGCATTTGGCCGGGATCATCCCGGTGCCGCCCTTCGACATGACGCCGACCAAGCCGTTCGGCGTCCCGGCGCTGGTCTCGATCTCGTTCTGGGGCGGCGTCTGGGGCGTGGTCTTCGCGCTGACCCTGCCGCGCTGGTTCCACGGCACCGCCTATTGGGTCGCCGCGCTCGTCGCCGGCGGCGTCGCGCTGACGCTGGTCTACATGTTCGTCGTCGTGCCCTTGAAGAGCGGCCACCTGCCGGCGGACATGGGCGGCCTGTTCGTCATCGGCTTTCTGCTGAACGCCGCCTGGGGCATCGGCTGGGCGCTGTTCCTCGAATTGTTCGAGCGGTTGCGCGCCAGGGCCACGTAGCCCTGCCGGCAGCGACGGCGAGCGGCCGCCGTCGCGGGGGCCGTCGATCCGCGCCCGGCTACTCCTTTCGGATGTTGCCCAGGCTGTCGATGTGCAGCGATACCGGCTTGCCGCTTTCCATCGCCGCCGCCGTCCAGCCGCTCTTGTCCTTACGCAGATCCTGAACGTTGGTGTAGCCGTCGGTCTGGATCTCGTTCATCGCCTGCGTCTTGCTGATGCTGCCAGCGGACGGACTGGACCGCGCCATGGTGCCGGTGTGATTGGTGGCGGCGAAGGCCAGCGATGGTGCCGCAAGGGCAAGCGCCGCGGCGGTTGCGGAAGTCGTCAACTTGATCATGACCCGTGATCCTCTCGATCGTCGCGAGGATGCGGAACGGGCGGCCGGTTGCGCCGCGACCATTCCTGCAGCGCCTCGCACTAAGGAAAGCGTGCGCGACACGCTCGCCGACGGCAAGTTAAAGGCATGCAATGTTGCGCGGGAGGAGGCGCTCGTGACCTAGAGGGTTACCCCTTGCAGCGCTTGAGCGCCATCGAGCATGAGCGCCAGCACGGCCCCCCATACGAGGACCAGCACGACCACAGCGAGGACAAGGGATCGTCGATCGACCATGAGACAACGTCTTGGTTGCCGGCGCCGTTCGCCAGCGCGCCAAGCCGATCGTGCCACTTCTCGCGGCGGCGGCTCAAATTAAACTTGCGCAATGTTCGTGCCGGCTATGCCGGATCGCCGCCGCGGCGCAGCGCCTCGAGCCGCAGCGGCAGCGGCGTGCCGAGCCACAGCGGAAAGCGGGCATGATCCTCGTAATCGTCGCCGGTGCGCGGGTGGACGAGGACGCTGAGGCCGGCGCGGTTGAGCATGAGCCACGGCACCAGCCGCGGGAACTCGGCCACGTCGAACGCGACCTGATACATCGAGCGGGGATGCGGCCCAATCGGCTGGTCGTGCCAGCGGCCGAGCGTGACGGCGAAGCGCTCACCCATGGCCTGGCGCAGCCGCTCGGCCACCGGCCGCGTCGCCGGCTCGTAATAGACATGGGCGTGATAGCCGGCGATGCCGGCGGTGTCGGCGAAGGGGTCGGCCATGATCGTCCTCAGTCGGTGCCCCACTATGGTAGAACAAATCGATCTTCCACCGGTGCGGATCAGCCCCGCGTAGTTGGAAGTCGACCGCGCGCTGCCATCCTTGCTGGAATGCCGAAAAACACCCTTGGGAGCCCCCCGATGACCGATCTGTTTCGCCTTTCCGCCCGCGACGCGGCGCAACGTATCGCCGCGGGCAGCCTGACCGCCGAGGCGGTGACGCGCGCCTGCCTCGACCGCATCGCTGCCCGCGAGCCCGAAGTAGGCGCCTGGGCCTACATCGACCGCGACCAGGCGCTGGCCGAGGCGCGGGCGCGCGACCAAGCGGCGACGCGCGGGCCGCTCCACGGCATCCCCATCGGCGTCAAGGACATCATGGACACCGCCGACATGCCGACAGCATACGGCTCGCGCGCCTATCATGGCTTCCGGCCGCGCGCCGACGCCGCCTGCGTCGCGCTCGCCCGCGCCGCCGGCGCGGTGGTGCTAGGCAAGACCGTGACCACGGAATTCGCGGCGCTGAGTCCCGGCAAGACGCGCAACCCCCACAATACCGCGCACACGCCCGGCGGCTCGTCGAGCGGCTCCGCGGCGGGGGTCGCCGATTTCATGGTGTCGCTTGCCTTCGGCACGCAGACCGCCGGGTCGATCATCCGGCCCGCCTCGTTCTGCGGCGTCGTCGGCTACAAGCCCAGTTTCGGCCTCGTCGCCATTTCCGGGACCAAGGCGCTCGCGCCGAGCCTCGATACGATCGGCGGCTTCGCCCGCAACGTCGCCGACCTTGCCTTCTTCGTCGCTGCGCTCACCGGCCGTCCCGAGCTCGAGCCGAAGGCGCCGGCGGCGCGGCCTCGCATCGGCGTCTACCGCACCCAGCCCTGGGAGCAGGCGCAGCCGGCGACCATCGCCGTGCTCGACGACGCACGCGAGCGCCTCGCCCGCGCCGGCGCCAGCCTGTCCGAGCGGCCGGCCTTCACCGCCTTCGATCGGTTGGTGCCGGCACAGGTCGCCATCATGGGCCATGAGATGGCGCGCAACCTCGCCTGGGAGCGCGTCAACCGCCCGAACGAGGTCATGCCGCGCACCGCCGCGCTCTTTGCCGAAGGGCTGGCCATCTCCGCCGCAGCCTATGACGATGCGCGGCGCTACGCCGCCGCGGCGCGGGCGCAGCTCGCCGAGTTCTTCGGCGATTTCGATGCGATGCTCGTGCCCGCAGCGCCGGGCGAGGCGCCGCCGGCGGCGACCACCGGCGACCCCGTATTCAATCGGCCGTGGACGCTGCTCCATTTGCCCTGCGTCACGCTCCCCGGCCGCCGCGGTCCGGCGGGGCTTCCGGTGGGCGTGCAGCTGGTCGGGCCGCCGCACGGCGACGCGGCCCTGCTCGGCGTCGCGCTCTTCGCCGAAGCGGCCCTCGGCGCCGCGGCGTGAGCACCGCTCCTGCGGCTGCCGCGCGGCAGCCCGCGCCCGTCGCGTACCTGCTGCTCGCGGCGCTGAGCCTGTTCTGGGGCCTCAACTGGCCGATCATGAAGGTGGCGCTGGGCGAGATCCCCGTGCTGCCGTTCCGCGCGCTCTGCCTGCTCGGCTCCGGGCCGCTGCTGCTGGCGATCGCGATGCTGCGCGGCGACGCGATGGCGCTGCGCCGCCACGAGGTCGGGCCGCTGCTGCTGGCGGCGCTGTTCAATGTGACGCTCTGGCATGTGTTCTCGGCTTATGGCGTGTCGCTGATGGCGGCGGGACGGGCCAGCATCATCGCCTACACCATGCCGGCCTGGGCCATGCTGCTGGGTACGATCGTCCTCGGCGAGCCGTTCGGCGCGCGCGGCCTTCTCGCGCTGACGCTCGGCATGGCCGGCGTCGGCGCGCTGCTGCTGCCCGATCTCGACCGCATCGCCGCGGCGCCGCTCGGCGCCGGAGCGATGGTGCTGGCAGCGATGAGCTGGGCGGCGGGCACCGTCGTGATGAAGCGCTTTCGCTGGGGCTGCTCGGTGGTGGCGCTGACCGGCTGGCTGACCGTTCTGGGCGGATTGCCGATCGTGCTGGCAGCGATGGTGATCGGGCCGTTTCCCGGACTCGAGCGCGCCGACGCCACCGCCATGGCCGCGCTCGCCTATGTCATCCTCATGGGCATGGTGTTCAGCCAGTGGGCCTGGTTCTCCGTGCTCGGCCGGCTCCCGGTCACCGTCGCCTCGATCGGCTCGCTCGCGGTTCCCGTCATCGGCGTGATGTCTTCGGCGCTGCTGCTGCACGAGCGCGTCGGCACCGGCGAGATCGCCGCGCTGCTGCTGGTCGTCGCCGCTTTCGCCACCGTGCTCCTGCGGCCGGCGGCGATGCGGCGCTGACCGCAGGGTTGCGCGCCGGCGCTTGATCGGCGAATCTGCCGCGATGATGCGCCTCATCCGGCTCGCGTTCCTTTGCACGGTCTTGCTGAGCCTCGCCCAGTGCAGCGGCTGGCTGCCGCCCTTCGAGACGGTACCGCCGCCCGCGAGCGGCGATAGCGGGACAACGCGCGTCGCGGTCTGCTATAACGCGCTCACGGCCTCGCCGGAGCAGTTGCTGGGCATCGCCACGGCGAGCTGCGGTCCGGGCGCGCCGCCGCAGCCCGTCGGGCGCGACCTCACGCTCAGTTACTGTCCGCTTCTCATCCCGGCCCGGGCCACCTTCGCCTGCGCGGCACCCTGACGAAGGCGTGATTCCGGGCCATCGCCCGTCAGTGCTATGCTGGGTTGTCGCGCCGGCCGCCAGACACAAGGTCGGCGCCCAGGGGGAGACGACCAATGAGCCTCAACCAAACCGCCGCGCCGCGGCTGGCTATTCCCGCGCTCGGCGGGCTTTACGACGCGCTGGCGCCCTACAGCTACGCGCTCATCCGCTTCGCCACCGGCGCCATCCTGGTGCCGCACGGCTATGGCAAGCTGTTCCAGGGCGGCGTCACCGGACTGACCGCCAACCTTGCCAAAATGGGCTTCGAACCGGCCGCTTTCTGGGCCTATTGGGTGGCGGGGCTCGAATTCTTTGGCGCCATCATGCTGGCGATCGGCCTGCTTACCCGGCCGGTGGCGCTGATGCTGTTCATCGAGATGGTGGTCATCGTCTTCGGCGTGCACCTGCCGCAAGGCTTCTTCTGGACCAGCCGCGGCTTCGAATACCCGCTGCTGCTGGGCATCTTGTGCCTTGCCATATTCTTGCGCGGCGGCGAGCGGCTGTCCGTGGATCGCGCCCTTGGGCGGGAGATCTGAGCCGGCGATAACCAAGGGTAAAGAGGTCTGAGGGACGATCGCTCCGGCGCATTCCCGCGCCGGAGCGATCGCGATGATTCCACTGAGCCGGCAGCAGCTCGCATTGGTCACCCTCGTCTGCGCCGCGGCGGGGGTCTACGGTTGGGCCGTCTTCCTCTCGACCTTCAGCCATGACGGCGCGATTGGGCCGCGCTACAACGGCCCGGGCACGGACTGGATGGTGTTCTACGCCGCCGCCCGCGCCTTTTTCGACGGTAACCTGGCGCTCATCTTCGACGGCCATCGCTTCACCGCCCATCAGAATCAGATGTTCGCGGCGTGGCTGTCGGGCCAACTGCCGTTCCATCCCTGGCTCTATCCGCCGCATTTCCTGCTGCTGGCGTTGCCCTTCGGGCTCATCCCCTTCGCGTCCTCCTATGCGCTGTTCATGGGCATCACCGGCGCGGCCCTTGTCGCGACGATATGGCTCCAGGCGCCGCCCGACTATCGCCGCTGGGTGCAAGTCGGGTCGCTGCTGCTCTGCCCGGCCGCTTCGATCACCGTTATCGCCGGCCAGAACGCCTTCCTCACCGCCGCGCTGCTCGTCGGCGGGTTCGGCCTCCTGCGTCGCCGCCCCATCCTCGCCGGCGCGCTGCTGGGCGTCGCTACCTTCAAGCCGACGCTGTGGCTGATGGTGCCGGTGGCGCTGATCGCCGCGCGGCAATGGCGCGCGCTCGCCGGCGCTGCGGCCATTGCCGGCGTGCTGGCGCTGGCAAGCCTGGCGGTCTTCGGCGTCGAGATGTGGCGCCAATGGCTGGAGATGGCGCTCAGCCCGCCCGCCGATTTCTACAGCCATTGGCTTGAGTCCGGCCGCTCCTGGGGCTTGAGCGTTTATACCTGCGCTTGGGTGCTCGGCGCCTCACACGGCATCGCTACCCTGGCCCAAGCGCTCGCCACGTTGGGGGCAGCGGCCAGCGTCTATGTCGCCTTCCGCGGCACGCTCGCGCCCGACCGGCAACTCGCCGTGCTGCTGGCGGCCGCCATCCTCGCGGGCCCGCACGTGTCGAGCTACGACACGCTGCTGCTGGCGATTGCTGCGTCCCTGCTGTTCTGCCGCGCCCTCGAGGAAGGGGCGCCGCTCTACGAGATCACGCTGATGCTTGCGGTCTGGCTGCTGCCGCTGTTCAACCCGCCGCGCGCCACACCGGCCGGATTGATGACGCCGCTCCTGGTCGCCTTGTTTATCGCCATCGCGATGGCCGGCGCGCGCGTGCGATCGCCGGCAAGCGCCGCCGCCGCGGCCTAGCGCATCCGCGCGCCTTGACGTGCTCGGGCACACGGGCCACTTACGCGGGACGGGGGGATGCGCGCGAGGTTTCGATGATCACCGTCAGGCCGGCCGAGACACGCGGACAGACACGGCTCTCTTGGCTCGACAGCCGCCACAGCTTCTCTTTCGGCGACTATTACGACCCGCGGCAGACCGGCTTCGGTCCGCTCCTCGTCATCAACGAGGATCGCGTGGCACCGGGCGCGGGTTTCCCGACGCATGGCCATCGCGACATGGAGATCATCTCCTACGTCCTCGACGGCGCGCTCGAGCACAAGGACAGCATCGGCACCGGCGCGGTGATCCGCCCCGGCGAGGTGCAGCGCATGACCGCGGGAACCGGCATCCGGCATAGCGAATTCAACCCCTCGGGCGATGCGCCCGTGCATTTCCTGCAGATCTGGATCGAGCCGGAGCGCACGGGGCTCGCCCCGGGCTACGAGCAGAAGGCCTTTGCGCCGGAGGAGCGCCGCGGTCGCCTTCGCCTGGTGGCAAGCCGCGGCGGCGCCGACGGCAGCGTGACCGTGCATCGCGATGTCGCCCTCTATGCCGCGCTCGTGGCGCCCGGAGACCGGCTGCGCCACAGCCTCGCCCCGAAGCGCGCGGCATGGCTCCAGGTCACGCGCGGCGCCGTCGCCATCAACGGCAACATGCTGCGCGCCGGCGACGGCGCGGCGATCGACGCTGAGCCCGAGATCTCGATCGATGGAAAAGAGGACGGAGAAGTCCTGCTCTTCGATCTGCCGCGGGCCGCCTGAGCCCTCACCCCAAGGTCCGGTGTCCGATTTAACGCTCTCTCAAGGAGCGCGCGCCCATCCTGCCTGCCGCATCGGTGCAGGATCGGAGCGGTCGCAGTGTCGCTGAACGCACAGACGAGATGGCTCGTCATCGTCCTCATACTGGTTCTCGACGGCCTTGGGCTGGCGCATTACGGCATGCGTCTGACGCTCGTCGGGCTCGCCAGCGGCGCCGGCGCGCTCGTCGTGTTCGCTGCCCTTGCCGGCATCTACACCTACTGGCGGTCGGACGAACGGATCGTCGATCTCGCGCATTGCGCGGCCCAGCTCATCGCCCTCTTCGCCGCGACCGGCGCCTTCAGCTATGTGGTGACGGCCGCCGGCCTGCCGCTCGCCAACGAGGCCATCGCGGCGGCGGATCGCGCCCTCGGCTTCGACTGGCTGAGCTGGTTCGGCTGGGTGGAGCAGCATCCGGCGCTCCGCCTTGTCCTGCAGGTGGCTTATCCCAGCGCCATCGCGCAGATGGTGATGATCGCCTGTTACCTCAGCCTCGGCGGACAGCCCGAGCGCAGCCGCGAGCTCGTCTGGACGATCATGTTGTCGCTGCTCGTCATCGTGCCGCTGTCGGGCCTGCTGCCGGTCGAGAGCGCCTGGATCTATTACGGCGTCGGCGGTTTCTTCGACGCGGCATCGGTCGCCGATTTCGACCGGTTGCGCAGCGGACAGCTGCACGATCTCGATCTCCGCCAGTTGCAGGGCATCATCAGCTTCCCCTCCTTCCACACCGCCCTCGGCGTGCTTTTCACATATGTCGTGCGCCAGCGGCGGCTGATCCTGCTGCCGGTCGCCCTGCTGAACGTCGCGATGATTGCTTCCGTCCCGACCGAAGGCGGCCATTTCCTCGTCGATGTGATCGCCGGCGCGGCAGCCGCTGCGGCAGCAATCTGGGCAAGCGCCCGCATCGAGGCGATGTTTCGCCACGGCCGCTCGACCGCTGCCGCCGCTTCAGCGGCGGAGTGAGCGCCGCCCGGATGGACTTGGCCGCACGCGCATCTCAGCGCGCGAGCGGCGCAGCGCGTATGTGGATCACCGCGTCGGGACCGCTATAGGCGCGCCGCCATCCCGGCAGATGATCGAGCGCCGTCACGGCGCCGTCCTGCGGATGCAGCAACGTCCAGGTGATCTTGTACTGTTTCAGCGCCTCGCCCAGCGCCGGTGCCGCGCCATGCTCGACCGCGAGATAGCGGCGCAGGAACGGATCGCCGTACATTTCGATGCGGCCGTCGATGAACGTCGGCACGCCGTGGAAAATCAGGTAGCCGCCGAAGCTCTCGCTGTTGAGCACCGGTCCTGACACGCCCATCTTGGTGGCCGCGGCGAGCGCGGCGCCCGGCGTTTCCGGGCCGTCCGGCCGCTCGATCGGGCGCAGCAGCGTAAGGAGGCCTACGACAGAGATGATCGCGGTCGTCAATGCTACGCCCCGCGCGCTGGCCGGCGACGCCAAGGCAATGATGCGCGCGCCCAGCGGCGAGGATGGCGTCGAGCGGATGCGCGCGGCGACCTGCGGGCCGAGCGCAGACGACACGATGAGAGGCGCGATGAGCGCGACGAGATCGGCATGCCGCACATGCGCCAGCGCCAAATGGATCAGCGCCAGCAGCAGCAAGAGCCGCGGCATCGGCAGGCGCAGGCCGAGCGCAAAGGCCACGAACATCGTGCCGAGCAGCCAGGGCTCGAGCGGATCGAAGCTCTGGAAATTCGGGCTCAGCCATTCGCTGAAGCTCTGCTGCAGCGTCGGCATGCTCAGGAGACGAAACGGCAGCAGCAGCCCATCGATGCCGTTGGGCGTCAAGAGCGCGGCAACGGTGCCGAGCGCGACGAAGCCGCCCCATTGCCGCAAGCTTCGCCATCGTTGCTGCGGTGTGGCGGACATCCATGCCGCCTCGGCGCCGAGGAACAAGGCAAGCGCCAAGCCGGCCATGAAGCTGCCATGCAGGTTCGCCCAGAGCGTCATTAGCGGCAACGCCAGGAGGGGCGGCGCGCGCCCTTCATCGCTTGCGCCGACCAGCGCCGCGCACCACGCGACGAGGACCGGCAATGCCAGCGCATGGGGGCGCGCCAGGAGGTGGGGGAGCAGCAGCGCGCCGCTCAGCCCGACGACAATCAGCGCCGAGAACGGCTCCCAGCGCCGCAGCAGGGCGCGCGTGAGCAGCGCCAAGGCGCCGGCGAAGCAGAGCGCGGTGAGCAGGACGAGGCCGGGCCAGCCGGCCAGGCCGTACACGCCTGCCAGCACGACCTCGGAGAGCCATTCATGCGGGACCCACGGCGCGCCTGCCATCGTGTGCGAGAAGGGGTCGCGCACGGGCAGCGCCGCGTGGGCGATCATCCATTGCCCGGCAGCGACATGCAGATATGTGTCGGGGTCATTGAGGACGGCGAGTCCGGCGCTGAGCGGCCGCGCCAACGCGACCACCGCCACGATGCACGGCCAGGACACGAAGGGGGGCAGCCAGGCGCGGCGAGCGCTCGTTGTTTCGATGCGTGCGGTTGTCTCCGTGGATATCGCCATCGCCTGCTCGCCGTTGCGGTCGGCTGGCGTTGCCGCCCGACCCGAGGGCATTGTCGTGGCGCATTCTTTAAAGCTCGTTACGGTCGGCGGCGAAATAAAGCATTCGGTAAACAGGCGGCCCGCATAGTCGAGCGGCGGTCGCTGCGACCGTCCATGCGCCTGTTCGGAAAGCGGCGCTTCCCGGCACCGAGCCCCTGATATGACCGCCGCCGACGCTGCCATCGCCGCCCAGCCCCGCCGCCTGACGGAGGCCCGCGCGGTGATGACCGCTTGCGTCGTGCTATCGCTGGTGCTGGCCGCACCGATCATGGCGATGTCGGTGCCATGGTTTTGCGACCTTTATTTTCATATGGCGCGGATGGCGATCCTCGAGAATCCCCATGCCGCCCATATCAGCGACTGGTATCGCCCCGACTGGCGGCTCGTGCCCAATCTCGCGATGGATCTGGTCGTACCCACGCTCGGCAAGGCGATCGGTACGGCCGCTGCCACGCGCGTCTTTCTCGCGCTCACCTTTGTCCTGACCTTCACCGGCACTGTTGCGCTGCACCATGCGATCCATCGCAAATTGACGTGGTTCCCGCTCGTCGCCTGCCTCTTCGTCTACAACTGGATCACTTTCCTCGGCTTTGCCAATGTTCTTTTCGGCAATGCGCTGCTGCTGTGGGCCTTGGCGCTCTGGTTCCATGCCCGTGCGCGCACGCTTCCCTTCCGCGTGGTGCTCGGCGCGGTTTGCGCCGTCATCCTCTACACCTGTCATCTCGTCCCGCTGGGCCTTTATGCGCTCGTGATCGCCAGCGCCGAGTTCGCGCGCCTGCAGCAGGCGACGCGACGACGCGCGCATGAGATCGGCCGCAGCCTCGCCGTGACGGCCGCCCCGCTCCTGGTACCACTCGTATTGCTACTCACCAGCCGCACGGTCGAGGCTTCGACGCCGGGCCTCGATTATGTGCTGGCGGCGAAGCTGTTCGCGCTGCTGACGCCGTTCATCACCGTCGACATCCCCGTAGACCTTGCCATTGCCGCCGGAACAGCCGCGCTTCTCTATCTGCTCGCCCGGGAGCGCGCACTCGTCGTCGCGCCGGAGCTGCGTTTCGCGCTCGTCGCGCTGCCCGTCCTTGTCCTTGCTATTCCGACGTCGTTCTTCGGCACCGATCTCGCCGATTTTCGCCTCCCGGCGCTCGGCATCTTCATCGCCATCGCCGGCTGCCGCCTCGGCGAGCAGAGCAGCCGTCGACTCCAGCTCGGCGTCCTCGCCGGTGCCGCCGCCCTCTTCGCCATTCGGATGACGGCGATCGTCATCGACTTCGCGACGGCGGAGCCCGAGGTCAAAGCGATCACACAGCAATTCCGTGCGATGAAGCCCGGCGCCGTGCTGTTCACGGGCACCTTCGAGCACCGATCGTTCCTGGTCGATTTGTTCTCCAAGCCAGAGAACTGGCTCGCACCGTGGCAGCGCCGCAATGTCGTGCCCTTCCGCCACATCGGCACCATGGCCGTGCTCTATCAGCCCGTGCTCGTGCCGGAGACGACCATGATCGACGGGCAGCAACCGGTTGCCATGCTGCCGCCGTTCCGCGCATTGAAGGCGTTGCAGTCGCAAGACCATGTGGCCCGCGCGTTGGCGGGGACCGATGATCTCAACCGCTGGCTCCGGGAAATCAGAGCCGCTGTGGCGCAACCGCCCTATCGCTTCACCGCGGTCTACATTGCGCTGTCCGACCCGCAGGGGCTTGCGAAACCGCCGCCCGGCATCGTCGAGCGGTTCTCGCAGTACAATTATCGCATCTGGGATGCGAGCGAATGGATGGCTCGCTGAGCGGAGCGGTCGATTGCTCCGACTTCGGGCTCTGGACGCTGAGCGTGACCCTCCGCCACCGCGAATCGAAAAGGCCCCCGGGAGACGGGGGCCTTTTCGCGAGCGCGGTGCCGATCAGGCCTGGCTCGGCTTCTTCATCTTGGCCTTGCTGGTCTTCTTCTTGTCGGAAGTGACCTTCTTGGTAGCCTTCTTCTTCTTCGCCACCTTCTTCTTTGGCGTGGTCTGTTCGGTCTGCGCCTGCGCCTTCGTGATCAACGGAACGGTCGAGGCGGCGACGAACGAGAGCAGGGCAAACGCGGTAATGAGCGCCTTCATAACGAACTCCTGGTGCTGGGAAAATTTATCGACGTGGGTTTCGGGATTGGATCTGTCGGATTGCGACGCGAGAACCTCGGCCGGCAAAACAGACAGACGTACATTACCATGATTTCGCCAAATTGTGAAAGTTTCCGCCCGCTGCGCCACTTTTGACACGGCGATGCGCCAAAAAGTCACGCCCTATTTCTCGTTCTCACCGCGAATGTCGCTTTTCTACCTGGCCGCATCGCGGCTGCGACATCGCGCAGGCGAAAATTCGCGCACGCAAAAATATGCGGCACTTTGACGCATAAATTGGCGGTACCGCCGGCGACTCGGCCACGGCATTGCCCACCATTTTACCTTAATCAACGCGACAGCACCCAGCGGCCGCTCGGCTCGCGACAGATCGTGGCGAGGGCTGTGCTTGGCGCTCCCTCGATCAGGACCCTGCGCTCGTAGACGCGGCAGGTGCGTCCGCGCGCGTCGGTGAAGACGCGGATCGGCTCGGGCGTGCTCGATCCGGCCGGTGGCGGCAGGGCTTGATCCGTGAGTCGGCCCGGTGTGGGGTCGATATTAATGCCCTCTGCCCCTCCCGGGCTGGCCGGCAACGCCAAACCGGTCGCGACAGCAAGGAAAGCCATGGCGAGGCGCGTGCGACCGCGCCGGTGTGCAAGCTCTTCCATCCGTCGGCCCTTTCGGTACCCCCGGCATTGCGACAAACCCAAAGGACGGCCGACGGTTCCGCAGCCCGCTCCGATAGCGCGTCACACGTCTCGCCAGACAGAGTTGATGGACGTGTTTGCGCAATTTTAAGAAAATTAAACAAGCCATTCACCAAATATTGACCAATAATCATCTTAACTAACCAATGTATTAAAGACGTTTGTATGCATTTTATCTTGCCGATTAAGGCTGCATTAAGGGATACAGGCCAGAATTCGGCCGTCGCTCACTTGACCCAGGAGGCATGACTCTCATGCGCAACTTCATGACCAAGCTGCTCAGCGATCGCGATGGTGCGACCGCCATTGAGTACGGCCTCATCGCCGCGCTCATCTCTGTCGTGATCATCTCTGCCGTGACGATGGTGGGTACGAAGCTCAGCGGCGTCTTCAACTCGATCGCCACTGCGCTAGGCACGGCGAGCTAATTCTAGTCCGTCGCGACCATCTCGACTGGACGGGAGCCGCCAGCGGTGGCTCCCGTTTCGGTCGAGTGGCAGCCAGAGGCGACTGTTCTCGAGCTGCTCGCGGCGGGGTTGATCGGAGAACCCCATGCTTTATGCCGCAAGCCTTGTCGATTGGGTCCACTGGCTCGCCGTGTTCGTCCTCACGGCGGCCCTCATTGCCGCCGCCCTTAGCGACATAACCACCTATCTCATTCCCCACCGCTACTCCGCAGCGATCGCCATCGCCTTCCTCGTCTTCGCGATCGGGCGGCCGCTGCCCTTCCTCCTCGGCGGTCTCGCCGCGGCGACGCTGCTTTTCGCGATCGGCGCCCTGCTCTTCGCTCGCCACCTGCTCGGTGGCGGCGACGTCAAGCTGCTTGCAGCAACCGGGCTCTGGGCCGGATTCGACCTGCTGGTGCTCCTGATCTTCGCTTCGGCCATTGCCGGCGGTCTTCTCGCGCTGACGCAGCTCTCGCCGCTCGGCCGCCTGCTGCCGGCGCCGGCGCGGGCCGGCAGCGGGCCGGTCGGCAACGATCTTTACAGCAGACTGCGCCAGCCGATGCCGTTCGGCGTCGCCATCGCGCTCGGCGGCGTGTGCGTCGCCGTAGCGCGCCTCGTCACTTGACCACGGGAGCCCATAATGTCGCCCCGCCGTATCATCCTCATCGCCGTCGCGCTGCTCGTTGCGGGCCTCACGATGTGGTTCTTCCGCAGCTACCTCGAGGCTCAGCGCCAGGCGGCGCTTGACGCCCAGCGTCAGGCGCCGGCGCCGCAGCAGCCCTCGACCATGGTCCTGGTCGCCAAAGGCAATCTGACGACCGGCCAGTTCGTGCGGCCGGAGAACCTGCGCTGGCAGCCTTGGCCCAGCGACGGGATCTCGCCGAGCTACGCCGTGCAGGGCCAGCGCGCGCTGGAGGACTTCATCGGCGCCGTCGTGCGCAGCGCTATCGGCGACGGCGAGCCGGTCACCGAGACCCGCCTCGTGCGCCCGCGCGACCGCGGCTTTCTCGCCGCCGTGCTCACCCCTGGCTACCGTGCCGTGACCGTCAACGTGACGCCTTCCTCAGGCATTTCCGGGTTCATCTTTCCTGGCGACCACGTCGATCTCCTCCTGACGATGCTGCTCAAGAGCGGCGACATGGAGTCATCGACGCAAGAATGCAAGTGGAAGGGAGGAACCCGCACCTGCACTTCTGCGAAGAGCGCACCGGAGCGTACGAATCATGTCGCCGAGACGGTGCTCAAGGACATCCGCGTGCTCGCCACGGATCAGCGGGTCGATGATCAGAACAAGGACATCGTCGTCGCTCAGAGGGCCACGCTGGAGGTGACGCCCAAACAGGCCGAGGTGATCGCCGTCACCGGCGATGTCGGCAAGATGTCCTTGAGCCTGCGCAGCCTCGCGCGCGACGAGGCCGAGGCAGTGGCCGACAGCGGGGGACGAAAGATCACCTACACCTGGGACAGCGATGCGACGCGGCTGATCCAGGGGCCGCTTGCCCACCACCACGCCGAAGGCGGCGTCGATGTCGTCCGCGGCGAG
>Ga0073928_10006665_pt1 | contig 15410 bp, 7 predicted proteins | sample PaiPotPPA55metaG_FD_76969 | JGI IMG/M metagenome (GOLD analysis project Ga0073928, IMG submission 76969) | Iron sulfur acid spring bacterial and archeal communities from Banff, Canada, to study Microbial Dark Matter (Phase II) - Paint Pots PPA... ... | reverse complement strand
TGGGGTGAGTTCACTTCTTCCATGACCTTGACGCCCCACTCGGTGTGATCGCACATGTAGTCGTGGTGGTCGTGCTTGCTGTTGAGCAGCTCCATGTTCAAGGTGACGCCGGCGTCTTCGATGATGGGCTTGAGGCGTTTCAAGCCGATGACGCAGTTCTTCGCGCCTTCTTCGTCGGACATGCCGGCGCGGTTGCCGGAGAAGGTGATGACGTTGGGAACACCGGCTTTGACGGCCAGGGGCAAGTTCTTGCGCAGTCCGGCTTCGATGGCGTCGTGGTTCTCGAGGCGGTTGAGGGCCTTGGGAATGGTGCCGGCGTCGACGTAGCCCATGCTGCAGATCAAGCCATATCGTTTGGGAACTTCGAACTCATCGGGCTGGAGGAGGTCGATGGCTTTGAGGCCCATTTCTGCGGAGGCCTTGCAAAGGTCGTCGAGGGAGATGTTCTTGTAGCACCAGCGGGAGACGGACTGGTGGATGCGGCCGCGGCGCGGGGTGGGGGCACCAGCGGCGGCGGGCAGGGTAGCTGGCGCGGTGTTTTGCGCGGCGGATGCGGACGAGGGAAGCGAGGCCGCGGCGGCGCAGGCGAGGGTGGAGTGCAGGAGCTGGCGGCGATTGAGGGACTTCATGGGGGGTAACTCCTCCGGCTGTCCGCAGCGATGGGCCCGCGGGATTTTCCGTCCAATTGTCTCATCCGTGGATGGTCCTTGAATTGCGAGGAGATGTATATCCGAAAACCTGAGCGATGCGCTTTGTACCCCCAAGGTAACTGGATTGGTGGTTCCTGGTGTACTGGAGAAATTCTCGACGGTACGGTGAGGCATTTCTGCGGCTGATTACGCAGTTTGAGGTAAGAGCGAATCGATTTCTGCCGGGGGGCGAAATGGTTCGATCGAGAGAGTCCCAACCGACGTCAGCTCAAGAAATTCTGTTTTATGCCGGATTGGCCAGGGATGTACGAAATGCGGAGATGTTCCACAAGCCTCAGGACCGCGAGTATTGCAGCGCCGGGGTTGGCGGTGGGGACTGGACCGCGTTAGCGGCGGGGGCTTTCAAGGCAAAGTTGAGTATTGCCGATAACGGAAAGGCATCGCCGCAGTGGGTGGCGCGAAGGGATACCGGCAAACGAGAAGAGTCCGTTGTTCGCATGCGGGCTCTCCGAGCGGAGCCGGGTGGCGTCTGGGGGGATGCCACCCGGTTCTGGCGAGGGAGGGGCAGGGACTTGAAAAAATTCCAGCGTTCTACTGAAACGAGTGGTGCAGAAGACGCACCGTTGATTGACCGGGGTGAGGGAGCATCTTCTGCTTTGCCCTGATCGAAGGAAGAGGATTACCAAAGTGCAGAAGTCAGGGCGGTCCAAGAACTTTCGGGCCATTGTTCTGAGGTTGGAGCGGGTTTAAGGTGGGAACGCCAACTCCCCATGGCAGTGTTGAGCACCGTCGGGCCCATGTTCCCGTTCGTCCTGGACGCAAGAAGAGGGACAGTCCTGTGGAAGATCTCTCCGTGAATTTCGTCGTTGACCGATGAGCGGCAGACCTATGCCTGGCGATCCAGTTGGATCGGTTAGGCAGTCACTTTGAAGCAATTCACCCCATCACGGTTCTCGAGAGCCGTAGATCTACGAGTAGAGGGAATACGGGTATGAAGATTCGAAGTTTTACGCATGTGGCTGCAAGTGTGGTCCTGGGCGCCGGAATGCTGATGCCGGCAGTGGCGCAGGAAGCGAATATACCTTCAACTGGTGCGAACCTGGCGGCAATTCCTGCGCGGGTGGTCAATCCTGTGGATGACAGCAGGCTGGTTCGGCTGCAGGGCAATACACACCCGATGGCTCGACCGGAGTTTGACCGAGGGCCGGTGAACCGATCTCTTCCGATGGAGCGGATGATGCTGTTGCTCAAGCGCAGTCCGCAGCAGGAAGCAGCGTTGAGCAAGTTCATGGAAGAGCAGGTCGATCCCAAGTCGGCGAACTTCCATCACTGGCTGACGCCGGAAGAATTTGGCGCTACATACGGACCGTCGGAGTACGACATCCAGGCGGTGACAAACTGGCTGCAGAACCATGGATTCACGGTCGACCAGGTGACGAAGGGCCGGACGGTGATTGAGTTCAGCGGCGATGCAGGGCGCGTGCAGGATGCGTTTCACACCGAGATTCATCACTTCGTGGTGAATGGCGAGGAGCATGTTGCGAACACGGTCGATCCGCAGATTCCGGAGGCGCTGACGCCGGTGGTGCATGGGATCGTTTCGCTACACAACTTCTTTGCCAAGCCGTTGCATAAGTATCTCGGAGATATGAAGCGAGATGCGAAATCGGGGAAGTGGATGCCGTTGAATCCCGATGTGATTTCGAAGCCGCTGTATGGCGTTCCGGGAACGAGCCCACAGTTCGAGCTGGTATCGCCTTTCGACTTTGCGACAATCTATAACGTTACGCCGCTGTGGAATGCGGGGATCACCGGCGCGGGGCAGACGATTGCCATTGCCGGACGCAGCGACATCAGCATGACAGATGTGCAGACGTTCCGGTCGGCGTTTGGTTTGCCGGTGAACAATCCCACGTTTATCGTGAATGGCGCTGACCCGGGGATTCCGTCAGCGGGAGACAAGGTGGAGAACACGCTGGACGTGGAGTGGTCGGGCGCAGTGGCCAAGAACGCGACGATCAAGTTTGTGACCACCAAGAGCACGAACACGTCGGATGGCGCAGCGGCCTCGGCGTCATACATCATCAACAACAACGTGGCGAAGGTGATGAGCTTCAGCTACGGAGCGTGCGAGCTGGCGTTTGGAACCTCGGGCAACGCGTATTACAACTCGCTGTGGCAGCAGGGCGCGGCGCAGGGTATTTCGGAGTTTGTCGCGTCGGGCGACCAGGGGGCGGCGGCCTGTGATGGCGGTGGCACGCCTCCGTACGAAGCGACGCAAGGACTGGCAGTCAGCGCGACGTCGAGCACACCGTACAACATCGCAGTGGGCGGCACGGACTTCGATTGGGAGAACCTGACCACGAAGACTTATTGGAGCACGACGAATGCAACGAATGGTTCGAACGTCCTTAGCTACATCCCGGAGATTCCATGGAATGGCACGTGTGCCAGCCCGGCAGTGGATTTGTACTGGGGCTTCACGGGTGCGGGGTTTGGTCCGGAACAGAGCTGCGAGTACATCAAGACGAATCTGTACGACGTCAGCTTTGACAGCGTGACGGGAGGAACGGGCGGCAAGAGTAGTTGCACCACACCGAGCGGCACGACGCCGGCGACCTGTGCGGGCGGATATGCCAAGCCTTCGTGGCAATCGGGAACGGGCGTGCCGGCGGATGGGAAGCGGGATGTTCCCGATCTTTCGCTGTTTGCGGCCAGTGGCGCGCTAAACGATGCGTATGCAATCTGCGATTCGGATTCGGCTCCGTGCACCTATTCGAATACCAACGATGCGCTGTCGCAGGCGGTGGGCGGGACGTCGGTGGCTTCGCCGGCAATGGCGGGCATCATGGCGCTGGTGAACCAGAAGATGGGTGCGGCGCAAGGCAATGCCAACGTGGCGTTCTACGCGCTGGCGGCGAAGGACAACCGGGCCAACTGCAATGCGATGACAGTGGCAGGCGGCAACACTTGCAATTTCTACGACATTACCACGGACAACAATGCGGTGCCTTGCGATGCGGGGACACCGAACTGTGTGATTCATCATACGGGCGATACCATCGGCATTCTCAGCGGAAACAGCTCGACGACCGGCTTTGACCTGACGACGGGCCTGGGCTCGGTGAACGCCAACAACCTGGTGAACAACTGGGCTTCGGTGGTGGGTGGAACGCCGGCGGTGACGCTGACGCCAACCACGTTGACGTTTGCTTCGACCAATGTTGGGGTGACCACGGCGGCGCAGGTGGTGACGGTGAAGAACTCGGGGACGGCGGCGTTGACGCTGACTTCGGAGACCATTACCGGGACCAATGCGAGCTCGTTCCTGAAGTCGGCGACGACTTGCACAACATCGCTGGCGGTGGGAGCAAGCTGCACGGTGTCGGTGGAGTTCAAGCCGGCAGCGGCGGGAGCATTGACGGCTTCGCTGTCCATTGCCGATAACGCGACCGGGACACCGCAGCTGGTGGCGCTTCATGGAACGGGCGTGGCTACGACTACACCCACCGTGACATTGACGCCGACGACGCTGGCCTTCCCGGCGACGATTGTCGGGGCGACCAGCAATGCGCAGATCGTGACGGTGAAGAATACCGGGACGGTCACGGTGACGATCAGCTCGATTGTGGTGGGTGGGACGAATGCCACTTCCTTCGAGGAGATCGGAACCTGCGGAACGTCGCTCACAGCGGGCGCTTCTTGCTCGCTGTATGTGGCGTTCAAACCGACGGCTGCGGTGGCGTTGTCAGGGACCATCAGCGTGACGGACAATGCCACCGGGTCTCCGCAGAAGGTAACGTTGACGGGAACGGGGACGGCGGCGCCTTCGGTGAAGCTGAGCACAACCAGTATTGCCTTCCCAACGACGCTGCATGGGACCACATCGGCGGCGCAGGCGGTGACTATCACCAACGGCGGCACGGCGACGCTGACACTGACCTCGATCACGCTGGCGGGGACCAATCCAACGGACTTTGAAGCGCTGAATACGTGCGGGGCGACGTTGGCTCCGGCGGCCAACTGCGTGGTGTACGTGGCTTTCAAACCGGCAACGGCGGCGGCATTCAAGGCGACGTTGAGCATTGCCGATAACGGAGCTGGGTCACCACAATCGGTGGCGCTGAGCGGCACCGGCAATTGAACGCAGTTTGAGGCTCGCCTCTGCGAAGAAGACCCACCTGCACGGTGGGTCTTTCTTTTGCATTCAGCAAGGATTTTGAGGGAAGACAGCGCGCCAATTTGCGGGTCTTCGGGGAAGTGACTGGAATGCCCTCTTCACCGTGGTCACGAAGAGGGAGTCAGGAAGAGAGGGCAGGAGGGGAGTTCGGCCTGCCTCCTATGCAATTTTTTTTGAAAAGTTGAGGCATTTTTCTCCGGTTTTACGCAGTTAGAAGTAAGGGCGCGGATATAAGCAATTTTCAACGTACCTGGCGACGGGTTCGCGCACATTTCTGCGCAAAGCCAATGAGGTCGCGGCAGTCAACGGGTCTTTGCCGGATGGGGTGGGCAGCGCGATGAGCCTAATCCTGAATTTGTCCGGTACCGGGAAATCATCTGTGCCCTCAGTCTGGGCTAACGGGGTCTGTGCGGATGTTCGACCGCCCGCACAGCGCAAGCGACAAGAGCCAGTGGAACCGCCCGGGGGGGAGGTTTCTACTGGCTCTTGTTGTTGGGCCGATGCGGATTAAGGGTTCAGTTCGAGGGCGATGTGTTTGGAGGCTGGGTCGAGCTGGGTGATGCGGAATTTGCGGACCTGGCCGGCCTGAGGAGTCTCCGACCCTTTCGGCGTTTTGGCCGCCTGTGTTGACGACGGGTCGGAGCCGGTCTTCCACTTTGTCTTGAGCATGGAGCTGAAGGCGGAGAGGTCGACTTTGCCGGACGTCGTCGCGGGCGTGGGAGCTGGCTCCGGCTCGGCTTTGGGCGGGACGGGGAGCTTGCAGGGGATGAGTAGGCCTTCGCCGAGCTCGACCTGGGCTATGCTGTTTTCGACCTTGGCGATACGGCCAGTGACGATGTCGCCAACCTTCTGTTCGGCGAGGAATTCATCGAGGTTGGTGGGGATGAGCTGCTTCATGCTGAGGCGCATCTGGCGCTTGTCCCGATCGAGCTCGAGGACCATGGCGCGGACCACCTGGCCGACACGAAGAACGTCCGAGGGGTGATTCAGCCTGCGGTCGGCAACGATTTCGCTGATGTGAACCAGGCCTTCCACGCCTTCGATGGCGGTGACAAAGGCTCCGAACTTGGTGATGGAGGCGACGGGGCCTTCGACAACCGAGCCGGGCGCGAAACGGGTGGCGGCTTCGACCCAGGGATCGCCCAGGGTCTGCTTGAGGCCGAGGGAGATGCGGCGTTCGGCCGGGTTGATGGCAAGGATCACGGCGTCGACCACGTCGCCGAGCTGGACGACTTCGGTGGCCTTCAAGATGCGGCGGGTGTAGGACATTTCAGAGAGGTGGACGAGGCCTTCGACGCCGGGCTCGAGCTCGACGAAGGCTCCGAAATCGGCGATGCGGGTGACGACGCCTTTGACGCGCTGGCCGACGACGAACTTGTCGGGGACGGCGTCCCAAGGGTGAGGCTGGAGTTGCTTGAGGCCGAGGGCGATGCGCTTGGATTCGGGGTCGATCTTGAGGACTTTGACTTCGAGCTGCTGGCCGACGGTGAGGATGTCAGAGGCCTTGGAGACGCGGCTCCAGCTGATGTCAGAGATGTGGAGCAGGCCGTCGACGCCACCAAGGTCGATGAATGCGCCGTAGTCCATGAGGCTGCGCACGGTGCCATCGACGACCGCGCCTTCTTCAACCTGGGCGAAGCGGCGGCCTTTTTCTTCCAGGGCTTCTTCTTCGGTGACCACGCGGCGGTCGACGACAACGTCTTCGTCGGCCACGTCGAGCTTGGTGATGCGGACGCGGATTTCTTCACCGATGAGTTTTTCCATTTCGGCGGCATCGCGGGCTCCGCTGCGGGAGGCGGGGAGGAAGGCTTTGACACCGACGTCGACGTGGAGGCCGCCTTTGACCACGGCGGTAACGGTGCCGACGATGGTGGACTTTTCTTCGAAGGCGCGTTCGAGGCTGGTCCAGTCCTTGGGGACGGCGGTGCGAAAGAGGCTGAGCTGGTAGTAGCCGTCTTCATCGCGGCCTTTGACGGAGACTTGGAGGGCGTCGCCGGGCTTGATTGAGTGGGTACCGGTGGCTTTGTCGACAGGAAAGGCGGCGGTGGGCAGGATGCCTTCGGATTTATAGCCGATGTCGACCAGAACGGTGTCGGCGGTGAGGGCAACGACAGTGCCGCGGATCTGGCTGCCTTCACGGCGGGAGTGGGTGCGCTGGAATTCGGAGAAGATATCCGCGAATGACTCGACCTGCTCTTCCGGGATCGGCTCGGGAACTGGGGCTTTCGCGGGCGGCGGGATGGGCTCCGCCGTTTTCGATGCTGCCGTCGACGGCTCCGATGCCACTGTGCCAGCTTTCGCTGCTGCAGGCGCTTCCAGCTTTGCTTCGAGAGCGGCCTCCGACTTGGGTTCGGTCGTCGCTTCGATGACCGGCTCGATGGAGGGCTGGGCCTGGAAAGCGGCCTTTTCTTCATGAGGTACAGGTTCCAGGTTGGGATCCCTGACCGGCTCGCTGTCTTCGTCGGGATCCGGGCCGGGCGTGGGCTCAGTGACGAGTGCTGGCTCGGGATCCGGCTCGGTCACCGGCGAGGGCTCTGGGTCGGGATCGATTTGTGCGTGCGCGGGCGGCTCTTCTTCCGGCTCGTTCTGGACCATGTGGGAACCGGACTCGAAGGCGTGCAGCTCGGTTTCGGCTTCGAGGTCGATTTTGGGATCGACGGGAGGCTGGGGGTCGGGATTTTCCCAGGAGGCGGCATCCTGCGCAGCGGTTTCGCCCTCGGCGACAAGGTTATCGGGGAAATTGGTGGGCTTCGAGGGTGTGATTTCGGACATGAAGGATGAGGCCTCTTGGTTTCCGGCAGCGCGGAGACACGCTTGGTCAGCTTGGCAATATCATCGCATGCGGGGCGGGATGCGGGTCTTGAGGAGGGAGATCATTGGAGGGTAACGCCTAAAAGCAGATCCTTCACTTCGTTCAGGAGGACAAAGCTCATTTTGGTTAGCGCAGGGTGGTCAGTGATGGAACGCGGAGGCCGGTGGGAGTCGAGGCGAGGCCGGATTTGAGATCGCGGGCGAGAAGGCGGTGGAAGAGGTGTTCGCCGGCTTCGCGCCTTACGGACAGGCGACCCGCGCCATAAGCACGGGAAGAGAGGCCGCGCTGGACGGATTCGCAAATGGCTACGTCTTCGTCCTGGACCTTGTCGCTGGTGGCGACGCTGGCGGTGTTCCAGGCGTTCTGCTCGGGACTGACGTCGGCGAAGAAGAAGTCGAAGATGACTTTGCAGCGATTGGGGCCGAGGGGGAGGACAAAGTTCGTGTCCATCAAGGAAGTACCGGGTACGCCCTCGTAGATGTTCAGCATGAAGTTGGGGTAGAGCCAGAAGTACCAGGCACGGTCGCCGTGGCGGGTTTCGGCGACTTGCGCGTTTTCCTGCGAAGCCACCATCGGGCTGGATTGCAGGCAGTGGTGGAGACCGTTTTCGATGGTGTAGTGGGAGTAGTCGAGGACGCTGTTGAGGCCTTTGTGCAGGTGCGGAACGTGGTAGCCGCCGTCGAGGTAGTTGTCGACGTAGACCTTCCAGTTGCAGTTGAGGGTGTACTCCTTGCGGGAATGAAAGTACAGCGAGGAGAGGCCGAGCGGGGCGACCTGTGCGACGAGATCGGCCAGGAATTCTCTGAACGGGATAGGATTCGGCGCAAGATTGACGAAGACGAAATTTTCCCAGGTGTCGATGGCGATGGGGACAAGGCCGTTGTCGGCGCGTTCGAAGTTGCAGACGCCGACGAATTCAGGCATGCCTTTGAGAGACCCGTCGAGGCCATAGTTCCAGCCGTGGTAAGGGCAGCGAAAGGATTGGGCGTGGCCGCAGGGCGCATTGTCGGGCATGACGGCGACGGCCGCGGCGTGATGGCGGCAGACGTTGTAGAAGGCGCGGAGCTGGCCGTCGGCGCCGCGGACGATGAGGATCGGTTCTCCGGCCAGTTCAGCCGTGAAGTAGTCGCCAGCATTGACGACTTGGCCGGTGCGGCCGATGGCCTGCCAGTTGCCGCCGAAGACGTGTCGGTCTTCGAGGCTGGCCAGGCGCGAGTCGATGTACCAGGGGGCGGGGATGGTGTGCGCCTCGGCCAGCGGGGCGGTGTCGTCGTAGAGGGCGAGAAGGGCGGCAAGGTCTTGATTGATGGGGACTTGGTCCATGAATATTCCCTTCCCTATTCTGGCTGAACGGCGGGTTCGGGGCCAAGGCGGAGTGCGCTGCGAGCCTGACGGCGCTTGCCCAGCGCGTAGACCAGGACACCAACGGCGATGAGAATGGCAGTCATGCCGACGGTTTTAAAGACGGCGAGGGGCTTGTTGCGCTCGTCATCGGCAGGAATGACCGACAGGCCGATGGTGCACAAGGTGCTGAAGAGGCCGATGTATGCAAGTGTGAGGGCCACCCGTTTGCCGCCGGGGACGCGGATCACATGAGGGCCGGCGGGTTCGCGCTGCAGGCGGATCATGGCGGCGAAGAGGAACAGGTAAGGAATGAAGTAGGTAATAACGCTCATGGCGACCAGCTCGTCGTAGGCGCCTTTGACGCTGGTAGCGACCTGGCTCAATACGGCGAAAAGGATGCCGGCAAGACCGTAGGACAGCACCGCAACGTAGGGGGTCTTCCAGCGAGGATGGACGCGGCCGAAGACGGCGGGGAGATAGTTGTCGATTCCCGCCACGAAGGGCAGGCGGGCGGTAGAGGAGAGGTAGGCACCCGCGGCGCCCAGGCAGGCTACGGTGATGAGCAGCGCGATGACGGGAGTCATCCAGGCAATGCCCAGGGTTCTGCACATCTGGGCCATGGCGGTCATGAATCCGCCCAGGCCGTTGATCTGGTCGCTGGGCATGGCGATCAACATGGCGATCGTTCCCAGGATGTAGCCGAGCGTGACCAGGATGCCGGCGAAGACGAGGGCGCGTGGGATGGTCTTACGCGTGTTCCTGATTTCGCCGCCCATGAAGGAGCCGCACTCAACGCCGGCGAAGGCGTAGAAGATGGTGGACCAGAAGATGGCGTTCTTGAGGTTGAGGTGGGGCATCATGGAAGGCCAGGTGAAGTGAGTGGCGCTGCCCTCATGACGCCAGAAGAGAATGCTGATAGCAATCAACACGAGAACTGGAAGGAACGAGCCGATGGCGCCGGCGTTGTTGAGCCATTTGCCCTGCTTGACGCCGAGCATGTTGAGGAAGGTGATCAGCGCCAGGGCGATCAGGGCGAATCCGAGGAAGTAGCCCGTCTCGTCGGCGAGGGCTTTGCCGCGATCGCCGGCGGTAAAGAGGAGACTGCCGGCGGCGAAGTAGAGGATCGCGGAGAAGTAGGGCAGGTTGCTCATCCAGTAGGTCCAGGCGGCCATGAATCCAGAGAAGTCGCCGAAAGCCTTCTGGGCCCAGACGTAGAGGCCGCCTTCGTCGGGATAGCGGGAGGACATTTCGAGGACGGACGCAGCCAGGGGGAGGAAGAAGCCGATGAGGGCGAGTAGCCAGACGGCGATGCTGCTGGGACCGGAGGCGGCGGCGGTGGCGATCCAGCGTACGCTGAGGCTGGAGACGATGTAGAAGAGCGCGAGGTCGCGGACGCCTAGTTCGCGCTTGAGTGACGGAACGGAGTTGGGGGCTTCGGGCATTCTGCCTGCCTTGGTGAAGTCACGTGCGCTGCGATTTACGGCTTTGGTGGTCTCCCACCCTTGCCGCCGAAAACGCGTCAAGGATGGGGCACCCAATTCCTCGATTGTTCCGTGCTCTTTGTCCTTTTACTTGATCCTTTTATCTTTCAAGACAGCCATGGCGGCGTTGCGGCCGTTCATGGCGATGACGGAGCCACCGGGGTGGGTGCAGGCGCCGCACATGTAGAAACCGGGCATGGGGGTGCGCGCGGTAAGGCGCTTGTCCCACATGTATTCGGGGAGGATTTCGCCCTGGAAGATGTGGCCCCCGGTGAGGCCGACTTTTTCTTCAATGTCGGGTGGACCGAGGACCTGCGCGTCGTCAACGGCAGCGGGGATGTTGGAGCAGAAGCGGCCAATGGAATCGAGAGCCAGCTTGCGGGCCTGCTCGCGGTGGGCGTCCCATCCCCGCTGGGCTGAGTCGGATCCGGCGAAGGTGTGGGGGACGTATTGGGCGAAAACGGACATGGTGTGCTTGCCCGCGGGGGCGACGGTCGGGTCATGAACGCTCTGAAAGTAAAGCTCGCACCAGAGGTGGTCCGGGAGGTGGCCGGTTTTGGCGGCGGCGAATCCGGCCTTCCATTCCGCTTTCGTAAGAGGCGCGTTGATCTGACCGTAGTGATGGGGTTGGTCCGTACCGGGGCGGGCAGTGAAGTTGGGCAACTCGTTGAGCAGCACGTTGAGCTTGACTGTGCAGCCTTCGATGGGGGTATTCCGGACCTTAGCTTCCCAGGCAGAATCGACGTTGGAGCCGAGGAGGCGAAGGCTCACTCTTGGATCGGCGTTGGAGATGATGACCGGGGCGGAGATTCGCTCGCCGGATTGGAGAAGGACGCCTTCGCCAGGGAGTACCTGAGCGACGGGGACGCCGGCGGCGATCACGGCTCCGGCTTCGCGGGCCGCGTCGGCGAGATAGAAGCTGACCATACCCATGCCGCCTTTGACGTAGCCCCACATGCCGGGCATGCCGCCGAGGCGTCCGGAGCCGTGGTGGAAGCGGACGGAGGCGGTGCCTTTGTCGAAGGGGCTGGCGTTGGTGCCAATGACGCCCTGGCCGAGGTAGGCGACCTGGAGCTGTTCGTCTTCGAGGAAGTGCTCGACGAACTCGGCCATGGACCAGTCGAAGAGGACGGCTTTGGCTTCGTTGTCGTTGCCGAGGCGGTCTTCGATCTGCTCGCGAGTGGGGCTGTCGCCGATCCAGATGTCGTTCTGATTGGGAGGCCGGAGGGCGTCGCGCAGTCGACGGATGATGGCGCACATGGCGCGGAAACCGTTTAGGTCGCGCGGGGCAAAGCGTTCGACTTCGGCGTCACACTTTGCGTCGTCGTCCCAGAGTTGAATGCTGCGGCCGTCGAGGAAAGGGACGAAGAGGCCGTTGACGGCCGGGGTCCAGGAGAAGCCGCGGGCGGAAAGGTTCAGCTCGTCGATGACCAGCGGGTGGAGCAGGCCGGCGAGGTAGGCGCAGGGGGACATTTTGACGCCGGGGAAGGCTTCCTCGACGGTGCAGGCGCCGCCGATGCGTTCGCGCGCTTCGAGGACCAGGACGCGCTGGCCGGCGCGAGCGAGGTAGGCGGCACAGGCCAGGCCATTATGGCCCGCTCCGATGACGATGGCGTCCCAGGAGCGGGCGGCAAGTTCGCTGACGGGCGATGGGAGGCCGATCTTGCCGAGACTCTGGGCGGCGGGTGCGGTGTTGGCGGAGTAGTCGGGGGTCACGCTGGGCATCGCTCCGAAAAAACGAGTGTGAGTGTGGGTGAAGCAGTGTGCGTGTGAACGGCAAAGACGAGTTCCGGGGGCGGAGCGACGCCATGGTTGTGAGGTTCACTATATGCGCTGGTGTTTGTGGCGGTCTATCTCTATTCCTTGGCGTGTTGCTGAGCGATGAGGCTGGCAGCGGGTTGTGTGCGGCGAGCCACGTCACAAAATCAGATTTGTGCAGGGGGTACAATGGCCACCGACTCTCGGTTCTGAATTTGAGCCGCCGCTGGATATTGGCGCATTGAGAGAAGTGTGTTCGCTGCGATGCGAACCTGCGCAAGGAGCACGATGCACGCACGCAACCGGGTATTTCTCATTCTTGGCATACTTCTGCTCATCTCGCTGGGGTGGTATCTGGTGACCACGCGGCGGACCGGCGATCTGCAGCTGATTGGCACGGTCGATGCGAATGAAGTGATTGTGAGCTCGCGGATCACGGGGCGGATTCAGACGCTCAACGTGGACGAGGGGCAGACGGTGACGGCGGGGGAGTTGCTGGCCACCATCGAGAGCCAGGATTTGTCGGCAGCGGAGAGGGCGGCGGCGGCTTCGGCACAGAGCGAGAAGTACAAGCTGTTGCAGACGCGGGATACGGCGCGGCAGACCACGGGGAGCACCACCAGCCAGGTGGCGAATGCGCAAGCCATGTTGAGGTCGGCGCAGGCATCGCTGATGCAGGCCAAGGCACAGGAAGAGCACCAGGAGTTGGAGACGAAGCGGACGGCGGCTCTGGCCGACAGCGGCGTGATGAGTGCGCAGGCCCGCGACGACGCGCGCACTGCGCTGGACGCGGCCAAGGCGGCGGTGGATGCGGCGAAGGAACAGGTGGGCGCGGCAGAGGCCTCGCTGAAGCTGGCGCAGGCCAACACGATTCAGGCGCAGGCGGCGGCGCAGACGGAGCGGGCGGCGGGCCAGGATGTCGAGAATGCGCGGGCGATGCTGAAACAGGCTCAGGTGCAGACAGGCTATGCCAGCGTGGTCTCGCCCATCAGCGGCATGGTCGATGTGCGCGCGGCGCGGCAAGGAGAAGTCGTGACGCCGGGTGCGCCGATTGTGACCATTGTGGATCTGACGCAGACGTGGATCTATGCGCCGTTACCGGAGACGCAGGCGGATGCGGTGAAGATTGGAGATTCGCTGCGTGTGGTGATGCCCAGTGGGGCGACGCTGGAGGGCAAGGTAATTGCCAAGTCGGCCGAGGGGGACTTTGCCACGCAGCGCGATGTAAGCCGGCGCAAGCGGGATATCAAGACGGTACGGCTGAAGCTGCTGATTCCCAATGACGGGATGAAGTTTGTACCCGGCATGACAGCCGAGGTGTACATTCCCAAGGACAAGCTGGTGGCGCAATGATGGCGTTGCAGGCCGACGCGAAGTATGCGGGCGTGGCCATTGCGGTCGAGCACATTGTGAAGCGCTATGGGAAGTTCGAGGCGGTCAGCGATGTGAGCTTCGAGGTGAAGGATGGCGAGATCTTTGGGCTGCTGGGGCCGAATGGCGCGGGCAAGAGCACGCTGATTCGCATGATGACCACGTTGATCCCGGTGACGGCGGGACGGGCCATCATCGAAGGCCATGATGTGGCCAAGGAGCCGGACACGGTGCGGCGGGCGATTGGGGTGATCCCGCAAGCGCTGACCAGCGATATCGATTTGACGGTGGAAGAGAATCTGTCTATCTACGCCAAGCTGTATGGCGTAGGCAAGGCGCAGCGGAAGAAGAATATCCAGGAACTGCTGGAGGCCGTGGACCTGGTGAAGTGGCGGGATGCGCAGACCAAGACGCTGTCCGGCGGGATGCGGCGACGGCTGGAGATTGCGCGCGGGCTGATTCACAATCCGCGGATTTTTTTCCTGGATGAGCCGACGACCGGGCTTGATCCGGTTTCGCGGGTGGCGGTTTGGGAGATGCTGGATAACCTGCGTAAGCAGAGGGCGCTTACCATGCTGATCACCACCCATTACATGGACGAGGCTGATCATTTATGTGATCGCATTGCCATCGTGGATCACGGAAAACTCGTCGCTCTCGACACCCCGATTGCATTGAAAGCCAGCGTGCCGGGAACGGGCGTGGTGGAGGTGCAATTGGCGAGTGTCGCGGGCGAGTGGCAGTCGCGGCTCGAGAGGCTGGAAGGCGTAACGAGCGTGGAGATGCAGGGCGTGGAAACGCTGGGCTCGGGCACCTACCGGCTGCATACGGAGAACGGGCCGCGGACGACGACTGCCTTGGTGGAGCTGGCAGTCGCCAGCGGCGTGGTGATTCAGGGGCTGAGCGTGCAGAACACCACGCTGGATGATGTGTTTGTGTACTTCACGGGGAGGCAGTTGCGCGATGAGCAGGTGAAGGCGCACCAATTCACGATGCCTCCGCGACCGGGGATGCAGGCATGAACCGGATGATGGCCATCGTCGAGCGCGAATTGCGCAAGTTCTTCCGCTCGCCGACGCTGATGCTGGTGTCGATGGTGCTGCCGCTGGTGCAGTTGATCATCCTGGGCAATGCGTTTGGCGGCAAGATTCACAATGCGCGGGTGGGCGTGGTGGATTACGACCGTGGCGAGCAGGCGGTGCAGATTCACGAGGCGTTTGATTCGATTGCCGCCAACATCAACACGTTTCGCACCGTTCCTTATGACAATGAACGGCAGGCGCGGGAGGATGTGCGCACGGGCAAGATCGATGCCGCGGTGATCATCCCCATGCAGTATTCGCGGCGAGTGCTCGCGGGCGATTCGCCGAAGCTGGGACTGGTGGTGGATAACTCGGACCAGTTCATGAGCAGCAGCCTCGAGGTGCAAATGCAGTCGCTGGTGGATGCGCTGAATCAGCCGGTCATTCAGCCGCAGGTGGTGCAGAAGGTCAGTTTGCAGATCGTCGAGTTGTATCCCTATGTCGAGTACATGAAGTACCTGCTGGCGGGATCGATTGCGCTGGCCATGTATGTGTCGGTGATGATTGGCGGGGGGATGTTGTACATCGACGACAAGGCGCGCGGGGTGCACGAAGGGTTCCTGGTGACGCCGATTACCAAGCTGGAACTGGTCATGGGATTGAACCTTGCCGGGGCCATCAAGGCGGTGCTTTCCGGGGTGAGTCTCACAGTCATTGGCTCGCTGCTGGCGGGGCTGGGGGTGATCTTTCACATCAACCAGGTGTTGCAGTTGTCGGCGCTGATCGTGGCGA
>Ga0073928_10006663_pt1 | contig 15413 bp, 15 predicted proteins | sample PaiPotPPA55metaG_FD_76969 | JGI IMG/M metagenome (GOLD analysis project Ga0073928, IMG submission 76969) | Iron sulfur acid spring bacterial and archeal communities from Banff, Canada, to study Microbial Dark Matter (Phase II) - Paint Pots PPA... ... | reverse complement strand
TGCTCGCCTTCCTGGAGAGCCTGTGATTATGCCGACAAGCACAGCCGAGAAAATCAGAGATCCTCCGCAAACCACGGCGCACCATAACTTCCGCGCGGCATAATCCGGGACGCGGCATTACATTGCCACTGCCGCGCGCGGCAGTGACGATGTTGTTGCCACAAGTCCCATGGCTGGTCCGGGCTCTGAAGCGTGGCTCCGAGCGCTTTCCAACTCTCAGGCAGCATTCAAGGCTGTGGAACCGATAATGCGTCAGAGACTCACAAGCGCAAGCCCGTCCGGACAGTTTGTTTGGCCGGTTGGAGCTGTTATGGGTGGCGACGAGACGTGCCGCGGCGCCGGCGGCATTCAGCAACTACGATCCGCCACCCCTAACCCCAGGCGCCAGGAACCATGGGTTGCGAGCCAACGCGCTCAAATGACGACGCGGCTCCACTTTATTTTGTCCGGAATCCAACCCCCAGCGTTCTTCCCATTTGTTCTGATCGACTGCCGGTCATGTAAACGGGTCCATGCAATCTACGACAAGGGATGTGCTGCGAGCCGAAGTTCCACAGCACCGGATCCTTTCAGACCTTAATAATCCCACTAGCGGTTGATTACCATTACCGCCATGCTACCGATCTTCGGCGAGTCGAAGTCGACTCGTGGTCGATTGCGGCGACAAATTCAGGCATCCTCGCCCACTTCTCCGCAGTCGCTTCATCTTGGCAAATGGATCTCCTTGTGGAACGCCCAACCAAATGGCATACGGATTGAGTTTAGAGAGATTTCCCCGTTCCCCGACTATGTGGCCGCAACGTGGCCGGTGCACAATGAGCGGTTTGGCTGCTCGACGGGCTTCACCGGCATCATTCGTTACGCCGACGCAATGGACGGCGTGCGGATTTTCACTTACGCTTTGGCCCGCGCGCGAGGGCAACTTCCCTTTTAACGTGGTGACTGTCCGCTCCAATGCTGCCCGCTTAGCCCTCCATTCTGCGACAAGCCCGTCTTCTGGTTCTAATCGCGTAAGCCCCCTCTGACAAATTTTAGCGCCAAGCTAAGGTGGTAGGATCGAATTCGGAGAATCTGGAATGGAACAGACTGCAACCGCCGTCGTGATGGGTTGGAAGCTGGCCGCTGCGCTCCTGGTCGGTTCAAGTGCCGTCACGACTCTCGGCGTGTACCTTTTGGCCCGATTTACTCACGTATTCGACGCATACACCGGTGAGCGGGCGAAGTTGCTGGCGCAATTTCACAATCTTGATAACCTAGTCCGGCAAACTGCGGAGCTCACGGAAACCACGAAGGTGATCGAAAGCCGAGTCTCATATGAACTTTGGGACCGCCAGATGCGTTGGACGTACCTGCGAGACGTGTACACCAATCTAATGGAGGCGCTTGCCAGAATGCGTACGATTGAATATCATCTTCGAGGGTACCAGGATGCATTTCGCAGGCTTGCGCCCCTCGACCCGCTGGCAGAGGACCGTCACAAAGCGGCTCAAGAGCTTGGGGTTGCGCTCGCTGATTTCGTGAGGGTCAGAGACACAGCCTTTCTCGTCCTACCTGAGAAGACACACTTAATGCTACAAGCCGCAATCGCAGATCTTCGAAATACTCATTCGGAAACCTGGCAGGAAGATACCCTGTTCAATATCCGCCTACTCGAAAAAGCGATGAAAGATCTACGGGAAGTCGCCAGGGTCGATCTTGGGTATGACCGACCACCCACCAGAGACCAGTGATTAACCGCTGCTACTCCTTCGCATCCTGCCTGGACAGCAGTGTCGGGGAAGCTAACACACATCGGCGTGGGCCGAAGCGAAAGGCTCAGTTGCGCACTCCGGTGCTGGAACACATGCAGCAGCGCGACGGGCGATGGGTGATCCTCGATCTGGTTTCGAAGCACAAGCGGGTCCGGACCGTTCCCATGCCGACGTGGGTGAAGGTGGCCATCGATGCCTGGACGGCGCGCGCCGGTGTAGCGGACGGCCACGTGTTCCGGCCCGTGCACCGCGGCGACGAACTGCACGGTGACCGGCTGTCGGAGAAGGTGATTTGGCAACTTGTGCGGCCGTACTCCACGGCGGCTGGCGTCCCCGGCATCGCGCCGCACGATTTGAGAAGGAGCTGTGCGAAATGCTGCCGCGCTGCCGGCGGCGAGCTTGAGCAGATCCAACTGCTCCTGGGCCACGCGAGCGTGCAAACGACCGAGCGGTATCTCGGCACCAAGCAGGATCTGGTGAACGCACCTAACGACGGGATCAAGCTCAGGGTGGTGGTTTGATGTGACTCGTGAAGCCAGTGCCAGAGCCTTCACCTAAACGCCGGGAGGCTCCTCTCCCGCTGCATCTTTGCCAACCTTCTTTGCAATATTGATCGCCTGCAACATCATCTGCTCCATGGCCGCCCCCCCGAACAGCGCCTTCAGGAACAGGCAGAACTGAATCGGACGCTGCGTGATCATGTTCGCAATCCTGGCGCGATCTTCGGGCTGTAGCGTCTTGCGATCAATGACGACGCTGACGCTATCGAAATCGGCGAATCCCCACTTCAACGCAGACAACACGCGCCACACGTAGCGTTGCTCCAGGGGGAGCGCGGCAATCTCGGTTACAGAATCCTTGAGGCTCCTCCCCTCCAAGAGCGCCTCCGCCAGCCGCATATACGGCTGCATCGCCGCAGAATCCGCGAGTTCGTCGGCCTCTTCCTCTGACTTGAGGTCCTGCACAGGGGCCTGATTGATTTCGTCCTGATCCATTCGTAGTCCAAATCCTGGCTGGTTTTCATCATAGCCGGGATGCATCCGCCGGCCGGCGTCCCGCGTTCGGTGCGCCGCCGGCGGAATATTTTTTCAGCTTGGCTGCTTGCCTTCGGCCACGTCGGTCCAGACGACCGAGCGGTACCTTGGCACGAAGTAGGATCTGGTGCATGCGCCGAACGATGGCATCAAAGCTGCGGGTGGCCGTGTAGCCTCTTCCTTCTGCCACCGGGTCATACCGGGTTGTTGTGGCGATTCAAGACGCCATCGACGTCCTTCGGGTGAAACGAAACGTCCCAAGCCCAGCGGCCGAAGCCACCGTGCTCGTTGACGGCGCGAATCCACTCGTCCAAGAATTCCCGCTTGGTCCGATCTTCGGAAGAATCCTGGCCCTTCACTTCCAACACCAGCATAGTATCATTGGTCAGCCGAATCAGAAAGTCGGGGCGGTACTTCCTCACCACGCCTTTAAACACGCACAGCACCTCGAATCCAACGTGATCATTTTTCGCCCAGGCGGCCACATTCGGGTTCTTATCCAGGACGTAGGATTCCGAGGCCTCCCAGGTGCTGTCGTAAACGCAAAAGTTGATGTGGGAACGGGAGGTCAGTTCACAGGGGCGCCCCGTGTACCAGGAGCGCATGTCACCCGTCGAGCCGATTGGGCGCTCTGTGTCGAACACCAACGCCAGCGCCTCCGTGTTCTCGAAGCGAACCTGCTCCCAGATATGCTGGACGATCCGGTTCATGTTCAGCGTTAGGACGATGCGCCGACGCAAAGGATCCTGGTTGAACAGGGGCGGCGTGATGTCGATCTTCCCGGCTGCGAGGAATCGCTCCACCAGCCTGATCAACTGTGCCAGTAGGGCCTCCCGGCTACCCTTCCACGTCGGCTGCATCTGGTCGTAGATATCGCGCGCGGTCTCAAAAATGATGCGTTGCATCCGGAACTTCTGTCCCAGATCCTGCAGATTGATCTCACTCAGCATTCGAATTTCGGGCTTGCCCTCCACGATTGGAGCAAGTCCTGCCAACGTGCGCGTCTCGGCGGCGTCGATTAGCAACGACTTCACTGCAGAGGTATTCAACTCCAGCTTGGGACGCATCTCGTGATCGATGCGGACCACATTCGGCCAGGTGATTTCGAAGGCAGCCTTTTCCGATAGCGGCTTGATCTCCGTCTTCGGCGGGGGCGGAGGCGGGGGCGCGCCTCCGCCGTCCTCGTGCGGCAGAAATGTAAATGGCACGCCAAAGATATTCACGTACTCAGGCTCAAAGAGCCCGGAAGCCTTGTTCACCTCGTAGGATGTTCGGCGTAATCCTCGCCCGACCACCTGCTCGCAAAGCAGTTGGCTGGTGAAAGCGCGTAGGCCCATAATGTGCGTCACCGTCTTGGCGTCCCACCCCTCAGACAGCATGCCGACCGAGATTACGTTCTGAATCTGTTCGCCGGGCTTGCCCGCCTGCCCGACCGTATCCACTGTGAGACGCAGCAGTTCGGCTTGATCCTTCTTCGATACCTTCGGCCCCGATTGGCCGGTTTCCTCTTCGCCAGCGGGCTCTGCTGCATCCTCTCCGATCTCCGGCGCTTCCTCGCGTGCTTCGGCCTTGTCGAGCACCCTAGAATCAATCTGCAGCGTCTTGTCCGGCACACATAGTTCGTCGATGCGGATCTTGCCACGGTCGAATGCGTATTTGATGCGCGCAGATGTCTCGGTCCGGTTGGCAACCGTAATCATCACGGGCGGGACCTTGAATCCAAGATCCGACCATCGCTTGGCCGTCTCCCGCCAATCTTTTCCGAGCAAGTAATAGGCGTTCTGGACGAGATCGGGCAGCGACTCCTGCGGTTCGGCTCTCCGGTTGATGTCGTCCCTCACCTCATCATCCATGTAGATGTGGTACAGCCGTGATTTGTACTCCTTCGTCAGCGTGCCGTCGTCGCGCACTACCACGCGGGGTGTCTTCACCAAGCCGGACTCGATGGCATCGTTCAACCCGAAGTCGCTCACAATCCAACCGAACAGAGTCTCCTCGCCGCTCTTTTTCCCGGTCGGCGCAAACGGCGTCGCCGTCAGGTCATAACAGGCGAGTATGCCGCGCGTCTTGTGGATGCGGTCCAGCCCGCCCACCCACTGGGTAGCTTCTTCGAGTTCCACCTTGCCGAAGTCCTTGGCCGACGTTTTGGGCGGAACCCTCCAGGCGTGATGGGCTTCGTCGTTGACCACGAGCAAATTCTGCGTGCCCGCAAGATCCTCCAGCACGCGCCGCGTGAACGCCTCGTCACTCTCCGGTCCTTTCTTCATCACCTTGGGACCGGCATCCGGATCGAGCGGCATCAGTGCGTGCCAGTTGCGGACCATGACCCGCCCCTGCCGCATCTGGTCTTGTAGGCCCGTGGGCACGATGTTGAATTGGTCGTAGTAGTTTCCCGCGGAACTCGGCACGAGAACGCCCAGGCGACTCTTGACGGTCAAGCCCGGAGCCACCACGAAGATATTCTTCGAGAATTGCCTATTCTGCGGATGGGCGACCTTGTTCAGCACGTGCCATGCGATCACCATCGACATCACGATGGTCTTGCCCGACCCCGTCGCCATCTTGGTGCATAGGCGCATGAACGGGCCGCCATCGCCAGGAACGTCGATGCCGATGCGCTCCGAAGGGGGAGCCTCCATCAACCAGATTAGCGTCTCCACTGCCTCAAGCTGGCAGAAGAAGAACCGCTGGTGGTCCCTTTGTTCCGGATCGCGCCAATGGGCCAACAGTTTCCTCGTTACGCCTGACACACCTGGGTAGTCCGCATTCCGCCACGCCTTCACGCGGGGTCGGATCTGCTCCACGAGCGGCAGGGTGCGAAAAATGCCCGGATCGTCGAAAGCCTTGGCGCCCGGAGTCGCCGTTATGTAGCCTGCCGGCCGGCGTCCGGGCTTGCGGGCAAAGGAACGGGATTCGCGTTCGTAGCTCCAGTGTTCGTGGGGTTCTTCGTACGGCGAGTTGATGATGAGTTGATCAATTGTCCCGGTCGCCATGCGTTACTCCAGCTCTACAATTCGCAGGCTCTCGATGCCGCGATCATCGATGATCTTCACGGCGGCGCGCTGATTCGGGCGGGTGGCGGCGAACGGCAATGAAATCGCGCCGCGGTACGCCTCGATGAGTACGGGATCGATTTCGGCCTTCAGGTTCTTCGAGAGCCTAGCCCAGCCCTCGTCTTCGCTCGCCATGGGAAAGAATACTTGGCGCGGGAAGAGGCTGCGCCCATCGTAATCGGGGTCGAGCAACCACATGGCGATCTTCTCGGTGCCACCGGATTCGATTTTGCCGTTCTTGGTGTTGTAGTAGTCGAAGCCATTTACCGTAATGCGGAACTTGCCCTTATCCTCGCCGTCTGTGATTGGCAGCACTTCGACATCGGGCTGGCCGATCAGCCAGAAACTCTCATTGCTGGCGCGTCTCTTCTTGAGATCCTCGGTAAGCATGTCGGCGTTCATCTGCGCCTTGAGCAGAGTGACACCCGGCCAGTTCAGTTCGTCGATGTCTTTGGCCGCCTCGGGATCAAATTGGAAGGCGGCGAAGACGATCATCTTCGGCTTCGGTACCAACTTCTCGGCCTCTCCAATGGCCAGTTCCACTTGTCGTTGTTCCATCGGCGCGTACTCAGGGCCGAACGAAACAACGACGCGTTGCGACGAATCTTCTTTGGCCTCAGCGTCGGCATGAAGCCATCGCATTCCCGGTAGTGGTTCGACCCGCGTGAAATCGATGCGCTGCCCGGCTCTGCCCCGGATTCCCGAGCGCAGCAGCTCGTCCCGCCAGTCACGGTCGCGCGCGGTGGCACCGCCGCGGGCGACGGAGACATCGGCAACAGTCGGTTCGCCAGCAGCGTCTGCATCTTCGAGAGAGCGAACCACGGCTGCTGGCACGGCTTCCACTGTGAAAGGGCCGGAAACGCGTGCCTTACTGCTGTCCGGTATTGGCTGGTCATAAAGGACTTCCGGAATAAGCGGTTCATTGTTTGCGAGTGCCTTGAGGGTAACGTGAGGCACTGACTTGTACACGAATCCGCTGTCCACTCCCTCATCTGGACGAGCCAACTGGTAGTAATCGAAAAGTGCTGTCATGAGCCGCTGCTTTGCAAGCGTGATCGATACGCGCGAGGTATCGCAAGTAATCCAACGCCTACCCCACTGCTCGGAAAGATAACCTGTAGTCCCCGATCCGCACGTGATATCCAGTACCAGGTCACCCGGATCTGTATTCATCAAAATACACCGTTGCACCACCTTGTGAGCGGTCTGGACGACATAAACCTTCTGCTCAAACCAGCCCCGGGCCGCCGTGTCAGCCCACACATTCGCCAATGGCGAAACGGGGAAATCATCAAAATATCGTACGTATCGAAGGGTCTCACCCTGCACGATGAGGCGTCTTTTCGCTTTGAGCACATCGAGGCCGGCGCGGTTAGTCTTCCAATGTCCACCCTTCGGGAAAAACTGCTTGCCTTCATATTCGTATGTGAAGGTTCCAGTGGATGTGACATCTGCCGACGTCAGGTTGTCCGGGATAAAGAACCGAGCGCCTTTGGGAAGAATGCTTATGTCGTCGCTTTCCGACTTTGTCAGTCGCCGGCGCGAGCCGTCAGGCAGTTCAACCCAGGAATACTCACCCGAGCCAGTTCCGCCTCGCTCCTTGGGAAGGAATAGCTGTCGGTACTTGATCTTTGGTTTTTCCTTCGCATACCAAACCAGATAGTCGGAAACCGACGCGAGCAGTGCATCGGCCTGACCGCCAGTCTTACTGAACGTGATGACACCGCAGAAATTCTTTGCGCCGAAAACCTCGTCCATGACTTCGCGAATGTGATGCAGATTCTCGTCGGAAATCTGGACAAGGATCGATCCGGTTTCGTGTAGGAGATCCCGCACCAGAAGCAATCGATCACGAATATAGCTTAGGTAGGAATGAATCCCAAGCTCCCAGGTATCGCGGAACGCCCGGATCATCTCGGGCTCTTGGGTCAGGTCTTCGTCCTTGCTGTCCTTGACATCCCGGTTATTCACGAAAGGCTGGAAGTTCGAGCCATACCGGATACCGTATGGCGGGTCGAAGTACACCATCTGCACCTGCCCGGCCATGCCCTCCTTTTCGACCAGCGAGTTCATCACCAGCAGACTGTCGCCAGCGATCAGACGATTCGACCAATTGTGCTTGTGCTTGTAAAACTCGATAGCCTCGCGCAACGGCGGATTTTCGCCTGGGGCCTGGAACAGCGACATCTGCGGCCCGCCGTTCTTGCGCTTCACCGCCTCCATAATGGTGCGCGGGTCTATACGCTCGTGGACGTGCAGGGAAACCGACGGCACCTCGAAGGAAGCCCGCTCCTTCTTCCCGCTCCAAAGCAACTGCGGGTCCAGGTGCGGGTCGTAGCTGTACATCTTCTTCAGTTCTTCCCCGTCGGTGGCAGGCGTGACGAGCCCGACTGGAGGATTGTTCAGACGCGTCTTCTTTTTGTGAGCGTACTGCTCGACTGCCCGCTTGGCGGGTTTGGTGTTCTTCGGTTCCTTTGCCATCGGCTAAATGTTCCTGAACTGCGATTGTACTGCGATCCGCAACCCGGCGTTGGAAATGGTAGGGACCAGGGCGGCTGGCCAATGTCGCGGAGATCGAGAAAACTGAGGCGGGTCTTCTGCCGCGCCTGGATATTCACCCTTATCGGTAGCGGTCCACGCAGCCCCAGGGTAACCTCCCGCCGCAACGACGGTTTCAGTTCTTGGGCGCCGCCCGCCCAACTGCTCGGTCGAACCCCCCTCGCGGCGTCGGGCGAACTCGCCGCACCGCCTAATCATTCTGTGCCCGCCTCATGAAAACGATGGAATGGCCGGCTTGCTGATGCAACCTTCCCGAGCCGAAAATAGCGGCGAGTGATCCAAAAACATTGCGCTTGGGGCTTGCGTTCCATTCTTGGCTCTGTCACACTCAAGGACATGCCCACCGAGTGGAGGTACCGGGGCCGAGAGATTCATGCCGAGGACATCGACTTCATCCGCCAGCTAATCGCCAATGATCCCGGTGCCAGCCGGCGCGCACTCTCTGGGAAACTGTGCTCTGCTTGGGGGTGGAGACAGGCCAACGGGGCGCCGCGCGACATGGTCTGCCGCGGGCTGCTGTTGATGCTCGACCGTGCTGGCCAGATCCAGTTGCCGCCAGTGCGTTACCGTCCACCAAACCCTCTGGCGAAACGAGATCGCCCGACCCGGCTGGTAGTTGACACAGCCCCCATTCAGGTCGCCTTGGGCCAGATCCGGCCTATTGAGTTCAGGCAGGTCCGGCGGACGGCATACGAGCCGCTGTTCAATAGCCTCGTGCAACAGCATCATTACCTCGGGTACCAACAACCGGTGGGGGAGCATTTGAAGTATCTGGCTTGGGCACAGGGGCGACCGATCGCCTGCGCTGCGTGGAGTTCGGCGCCGCGGCACTTGAACTGCCGTGACCGCTTCATCGGTTGGAATGCACAAGCCCGTCGCAGTAACATCCGCTTCCTCGCCTATAACACACGCTTTTTGATCTTGCCGTGGGTGCGGGTCGAGCACTTGGCATCGCACCTCTTGGGTAGCATGGCCCGACGGTTGAGTAAGGATTGGGAGCAGATCTACGAACACCCGATCTATTTCCTGGAAACCTTCGTAGACCCGGAGCGATTCCGCGGGACCTGTTACCGAGCGGCGAACTGGAAAGTGCTGGGGCGCACGACGGGTCGCGGGAAGGATTCCACGAGCAAGCGCCCAAACCGTTCGATTAAAGAGGCGCTGGGGCTGGCGCTGACGCCGCGCTTTCGCGAGCTACTGTGTGCAGTGACATGAAACATGCCAGACCGGAGAACGATGTGAACCGTGAACAACTGGATCAGGTGCTGGATGGGGACGCGCAAGCGCCGCTGGAGGCCGGAACGCAATTGCGCTATAAAGAATGGTATGAATTGCCGAGCGGGAGAGGCTCATCAATAGTGCAAGTAATAGATGCTGGAGTTTCGGACAAGCCCCCCGGCCTTTCCTTCAGGCGGCGCCTGCTAGGGCCGGAGACGGATCTGGTCGAGTGGTTCCTTGGTCAGCCTCTTCCACTCCCTCCTGGGCATCGGGCCACAATCTTCCGAGAGCCGCGGCTTCCCTCTGGATTCCCTGACCTCGTAATCGTCATCTGGAACGCGTCGGTAGCGGAGCGCTGGACCCCGGCCCGTGCTGACCTCAACGCGTCGGATCTGCGGCTAATGCACGTCCTGACCTGTGCCGGCCCCCAAACGGAGTGTGAGCTTCAATCCGCACTCTCAAGTAATAATATGCCAGATAGCTTAGATCGATTGGTCGAGGCCTCTATGATCCGCAAAGAAAACACTCACTGGAACCCTTGCCCTCTGAGTTCGGTCTTCGCAACCACCCAGATCATCGCTGTGGAAGCCAAGGTAAATGAATGGCGGCACGCACTTAATCAGGCGCATCTGAATACGTGGTTTACATCTCACTCGTGTATTCTCGTGCCAAAGATTCCCCGCAAAAGCACCATGCCTCAAGATGCGCGTGATTTAGGAGTGACTGTTCTCACTCAGGCCGATGTGAGTTGGGATCTCAAACACGCCGACCAGCATCAACCCCGTTCATACATCTCATGGCTGTTTAACGATTGGGCCTGGAAGATAGCTTCGCAGCGGGGGGTGTGATGCCGGTGAGCCTGCCTGATCCCGCTTGGCTCAAGGTTAACTTCCCGGATCTTACTGACTTTCAGTTGCTGGGACAAGGCGGGCAAAAGCTCGTTATGCGAGCGATGCATCGAACGGGCGGTGAGGTAGTCCTAAAGCTCATTTATCCGAGCACCGATGTGGAAACGGTCCGGCGGGAGATACTCGCAGTCCAGCAAGTTGCGTCTCCAAGGGTTCCGAGAATCGTGCAGTATGGCAGTGTGACGACCCAAGTAGGCCCTTGCGTTTGGCTTTGGGAAGAGCTAATAAGAGGCAACACTGTGCGACAAATGTTGGCCAGCGGTCCTCTACCAGCGCCAGCGGTCCTACGCTTGGGCCTTCATGTATTGGAAGCGTTAGAGCGGGCTGAAGCAGTGCAGATTGTACATCGCGACGTAAAACCTGACAACATCATGTGCGATTTGAATGGATCGTTTTGGCTGCTCGATTTCGGGATTGCGAGACATCTTGAGCTTTCGTCCCTCACAGCCAGCGGTCTGCAGTTTGGAAAGATGACTGTAGGCTACGCCCCGCCTGAACAGTGCCGCAACATAAAAGCTGATATCGATTCACGTGCGGACCTATTCGCCTTGGGAGTGACGCTCCATGAGTGCGGAACGGGAAAGAACGGATTCCTCGATCCACCTCCACGTGACCACATAGAGCTGCTGAAGCGCGTCGAGAGATGGGTGCTCAGCCCGATTAACCTCCCGATCACAGAAAGAGCGAGTTTCCGAGATCTCGTTCAATCCATGACCCAAAAGAACCGTGTTCACCGGCCCCGCACGGTAACGGACACGCTGACGTGGTTGAAAGAGATCTGCTTGACGGAGGGAATCTCATAGCAAACGGTACACGATTATGGAACTATACCTTCAATTCGGCTACGGAATGATGGAGCACTGTAGGGTGCTCCTCTCGTCATGGGGAGGGGGGACAGCGATCCTGAGTCCACGCGACCTGACGGCCACGCAACTTAGAAATCTCGGAACAGGTATCGCAAAGATTTCGCAAGCGCACTGCTTGATCGACCCTCAGTTTTACCTGCCCTATGCGGACCACAAGAAGCTGTGTGAGCACACCTATTGGCCGAAGGACTATGATACGACGATGTTTTGGCAAGGCCCACCTCTATCCGCACTGCTCAAGACGCTGTCGGAGATAAATCGGGACGCCGGGTGTAGCAGCATGATCCTGCCGGGATTATTTGCATCTTCTGTGGACGATGACTGGCTGGAGACCCAGCGAGCTGTTCTCGATGAGGCGCGGTCAATTGAAACTGGGTGCGACCTGGTTGCAACGATAGCCCTAAGTGCGGAAGCAGTTCAGGACGCCGACCAAATCGCTCGCCTCTTGGAGAGCGCAGAGCACTGGAAGGCAAGCGCATATTACATCGTGTGCGAGCATCCCAAGGGTCACTATCTGGTCGACGACCCCAACTGGTTAGCAAATGTTCTAGATCTCGCAGTCGGTCTGCGGCTACTTGGGGCCAACGTGACTCTTGGATATTGCACTCATCAAATGCTGGTCGCGGTTGCGGCGAAGGTGAATTCCATTGCGTCGGGAACATGGATGAACGTAAGGTCGTTCCCGCCAGAAAAGTTCAAGGCTGCATATGAAGACGAGATTAAGCAACGAGCGACGTGGTATTACTGCGCGCAGGCGTTGTCGGAGTACAAAATCCCATACCTCGACATTGCTCACCGGCTCGGTGTGCTGAGTTTGATGGCGCCACCAGCGAACCTCGACGGAAAGTATGCTTCCTCGCTCTTCAGCGACGTACAGCCGTCATCAGTGAACTTCTCGGAGCAGTCTGCTTTCCGCCACTACCTTCATGCCTTAAGGGCGCAAGTACAGTTGGCTGAACAGCCCAGCTTCGACTCCGTGATGCAAAGCTACCAAAGAGGGCTCGATGCCGCAGAGAATCTCCTTCAGCGCCTTCGGGCATCAAATGTAACCGGCCAGTTGAGGGATTTCCACGAAATCGTCGACGTAAACCGCGCTGCCCTTGGGCTTTTCGCCGCACTTCGGGGTCCACTGCTACGACGGAAGTGGGATTCGATCTGAGTTAGGAGCGCACTGCGATGTTGCCGGGCCGAGCCGTAACGGTAGGCTTCAACCGGTCGGCATGTGGGCTATTCAACCTGAGTGGCACGCTTTCATAGTCGGGACGGGAAACAGGCTCCGTCCTCGTCTAGCAGCCCGTGGCAAGAAGTCATTGGCAGTCGGGAACGCAGAAACCGCCTGCGCCACCACGCGGTTGCAACAACTTGGGAATCCAGGTGGCGCAGGCATTCAGCTTGCCGAACTTCTGGCACGGGCTGCTAGGCGCGCTCGCCGCACCGGGTGGCAGCATTGGTCCCTGTTAGCGCCAACGCCGCAACGTTTGCGAACGTGGCGCGACCCGTGGCGGCGTTTGTTCGCTCCGGTCCACAATGGTCCTCGCCAAGGCGCCTTACCACGGCGCGGGCCCCCGCGCGGTATAGGCAGCACACTGGCTGTGGTCGGTGCTACTGGGCGGGACGTGCGCGCACCTGGCGGTTCCGGCGCAACAATCTGATCCCTATTCGGCGAGATTGGAGCAATCGCGCAACGTCGCCCGCCCTGCCAACGTCATGTGGTACCCGCCAAGCCCCAAAACGCGGTTCGCACCGCGGGCTTCCCTGTGTCCGACGCCGCTGCTGTTCGTGCATTGGGTTTTGTAGGTTTTGTAGGTGCCTTCCGGGGAGGATTGCCCAAGCCAAGATGCGGAGGCGGGTTAGGGGCCTAGTGCTCAGCGAACGGACTGTGCCCATTTTTGTGCCTACCCCCTGCATAGAAGCGTTTCGCGCTGTTGCTAGTGCCGAGGCCCGCGAACCCTGCAAGTCTTTTAGCCCTAGCAACTTAGCGCAATTGATAGCAATGGGTCTAATTCCTGCTAAGTCATAGAAAATACGCGTTTTTTGGCTTCTAAGCAGAGGGTCGCCGGTTCGAGTCCGGCCGCGCCTACCAACCACGCGACGTACCGCTCGGTCGTTCGGACAGACTCGCTATAATACTCAGACTTACAAATCGCCCAGCCAGCCGACGAAGGGGAAGGTGGCGGCCAGCTTGTTCACCATCTTCTTATCCGCCGTGATGAACTCGCAACGCCGTTCCTGGGCCAGGGCTACGTAAAGCATGTCATACACTGGATGCCGGACCTGCCCGGCTAGCTGCAGAGCCCTGGTCATTAGGGCGGCGGCGGGATAGAGCGGTAGCCCGATCAGCAGAAGATCGGCTAAACTTCCAAGCGCTTCCGGCACGGTTAGTTCCTTGCGTAGCGTGCTCCGCTGCCATAGAGCGTTGGCAAATTAGACAAAAAGAAGGTCGGGCGCAGCCAGACCGAATGTGCCTCCTGAAAGCCTATCAACAGCTTTTCGGCATTCTAGACGTACTCTTCCGGGATCAACCACTTCATCACCACGTTCGCATCGATGACATACTCCATGAAGCTTATCTGCTGTCACGATCCGCGCGAATCATGGGATAGGTTTCCGGCAATAACCCCTCGCGGGCCTCGATGGTTTTTCTCCGTGCCCGAATGCGACTCAAGAGCGTGTCTTTAGCCGTTGGCGCTACTCTCTGCGGACCGCGATCCGCAATGGGAGGTGCGGGGAGCCTTCTCGCTCTGGCCTTCATATTCGTTTGCATTTTAGCACATGCGTATGTGGCGCACGCTCTAGCGTGCCGGCGCCGACGAGTCTAGTCTGTCTCTCGGCCACCGCGCTCATGCCGCCTTCAACGTCGCGCCACAGCTTACGCAATGCGACCACCCCGGCTCGACCGCCCGCCCGCACTGTGGGCACGCCCGCGACAGCGCGCCGCCGCAATTCGCGCAGAAAGCGAAACCGGCCCGCGCCGGCGCGCCGCAATGCGGACAAGGCCCCAGCAGCGGGTCGCGCAGGATGAAGTACAGGATAATTCCGATAGCATTGGGGATGAACACCGCCAGCAGGGTCCACATGACATACCGCATGCCCCGGCGGCGCGCATCGGCGTACACATAGCCGATCATCAACGTTAGCGCGAACAAAGGCAGGCCGGGCAGCACCGAAATCGCCAGTTTGCCCGCCAACGGCCAATGGCGCATCTCGCGATCATGCGCGCCGGGTAGCAACCACATCAACAGGAAAAAACTCAGCCACACCAGGGTGGCAATCGCCCAAGTCGGCTTGGGGATGATATCCATCTCGTCACGAAAGCGACTCATAAAGCTCTCCTCAACTCGCGGCGGCGCTTCCCTAATGCCAAGGCCGCCGCCGCCGCGGTCAACCATACCAGAACAGTCGAGACGGCCGACCAAGTCCCCAACTGGAGGAGGTTGGTTCCCATCACCATCAGCGCGCCGCCGGTAAACAAGCGCAACACCAACCAAATCGTCAAGCCGACGGTCCACGCGAATAGCGCCAGCCCGGCCAGCATCAGCTCGTCCCAACGACTGTCGGCGGCCGTGGCGCGCTCCTGCAGGATGCGGGCGCGCGTGCGCTCCACCAACTGGGCTGGGACGGACGGTTGCGGCAGCCACTGCAGGCTCTGCGCATAAATGCTCCAGGTTTCCAGTTCGCGCCGGCAGTCGGGGCAGGCGGCCGCATGCTGATCGAGGCGGCGCTGCTCTGCGGCGTCCAACGCGCCGGCCGCGGCCAAGGCCAGCAGTTCCCGCATGGCATCGTGTTCGCTCATATGCCCCCCCCCGGACGCCGCGATTCGAGCGTCGCGCGCAGACCTTCGAGCGCGCGCCTCAGCCGGCTCTTTACGGTGGACAACGGGATGCCCGCCACATCGGCGATCTCCTCCAGCTTCATATCTTCCTCGAACCGCAACGTCAGCACCTCGCGATGGATAGCGGGCAGCTCATGCATGCAGGCCGCCAGCCTGGCGCCGCGTTCGAAATCCAGCAACTGCGCCAGCGCG
>Ga0073928_10006660_pt1 | contig 15419 bp, 13 predicted proteins | sample PaiPotPPA55metaG_FD_76969 | JGI IMG/M metagenome (GOLD analysis project Ga0073928, IMG submission 76969) | Iron sulfur acid spring bacterial and archeal communities from Banff, Canada, to study Microbial Dark Matter (Phase II) - Paint Pots PPA... ... | reverse complement strand
CGGGACCGCTAAGCCTCACCACCCTTGTTGCCAAGCGAAAGCACGCCCACATCAGGCATATTGCGGTACCTCTCCGCATAATCCAGCCCAAAGCCGACGACAAATTCATTCGGTATGGTAAATCCAACATAGTCGGCGTGCACCGCGGCAATCCGCCGCTCCGGCTTATCCAGCAACACCGCGACACGAATCCGCTTGGGCTTGCGTTGTTCAAAAATGCGCAGCAGATACTGCATGGTCATCCCGGTATCGAGGATGTCTTCCACGATGATCACCGTCTTCCCTTCAATGCTGGAATCCAAGTCGCGCGTCAGCCTCACCTGCCCGGAAGAATGCGTGGCATGCCCGTAACTCGCCACCGCAATGAAATCAAACGATACATCCCCCGGAATCTGCTTTCCCAGCTCGGTAAGAAAAAACACGGCGCCCTTGAGCACCCCCACCAAGTGCAGCGGCTCACCCGGAAAGTCTTTGCGAATTTCGCGCGCCATCTCCGTGATGCGGCGCTGAAGCCGCGCTCGAGAAATCAAGATGCGGACGCTCTCGCCACCCTTTCCTTTGGGCTGCGGCTTCTTCGCTTCCTTCGCTTTTTTCGCCATGATTTTCCCTTTTTTCTGGAATCGAGACTCTAGCCTACAGCGTACCGTTCGGCAAGCCGTCACTTCTGTTCTAGAATCAATTTTTCAGACGTCCCGGAACGGCGTCCCGATTTGAGGAGGGGTTCGCAAATGAATTCAAATCAGCCGGCGGAGACAACACGCGTCAGCTCACCTCCGCCCGAACCGTGGCTGCGCGGCACGTTGACGGAAATCGCCGCGGTGCCGCGCGCAGTGCTTCACGCGTTGGAATTAGCCGATGAAGACTTGCAGAAGTGGTGCGCGCCTTTAACCGACGCAGAGTTGAACGCGCGCCCCGGCGCTCTGCCGCCGGTCGCATTTCATCTCCGCCACATCGCGCGAAGCGTCGATCGTTTGCTGACCTATGCCGAAGGTCGCGCGCTCACACCCGAGCAACTGGCATCGCTGCAGAATGAAGGGCAGCCCGGCGCCACGGGTGACGCACTCTTCGCGGAACTTACCTCGTCCCTGACACAAAGTGGTGAACGCGTCCGCGCGCTCTCCGCCGTCGATCTGGAGCAATCGAGAACTGTCGGCAAAAAACGTCTGCCCACCACTGTAGGCGGCCTTCTAGTCCACATCGCCGAGCACACGCAACGTCACGTGGGCCAAGCCGTGACCACAGCAAAGATATTCTTGGCGAAGCGCGCCTGAACATTTGCGCCGGGATGGTGCTCGGATATACTCGCCCATCCGGAGGGCGCCTTGCTCGAATTCGTCAAGACCACGCTTCTGCTTCTCAGCGCGCTCTTCCCGATCGTCAACCCCCTCGGCGGAAGTCCCATCTTTCTGGCGCTCACCCCGGAATACACGCCCCCGGAGCGCCGACTTCTGTCGCAGCGCATCGCGATAAACAGTTTCATATTGCTGGTGGCGTCCGGGCTGATCGGCACGCACATCCTGACGTTCTTCGGAATTTCGCTGCCCATCGTGCAAGTGGGAGGCGGTTTGATCGTAGTTGCCACCGGCTGGGACATGCTCAGGCACAATGACGACGATGATCGCGGTAGCGGCGTGCGCCATGAGGTCGATCCACGAGACATCTACCGCCACGCATTCTATCCGTTTACCTTGCCACTCACGGTGGGTCCCGGTTCGATATCCGTAGCCATCACATTGGGCGCGAATGCTGCCAGGCTTCCAGGCATCCCAGATATTTTCGCGGTCATCATCGCTTCGGCACTTCTCGCAGTCAGCATATACCTCTGCTATGGCTTTGCCGATCGCTTGGCGCGGCTTCTGGGAGCCACTGCGATGAACGTCATCATGCGGCTGTCGTCATTCCTGTTGGTGTGCATCGGGGTGCAGATCGTATGGAACGGCGCCAGCGCCCTACTGCGGTCGTTGCCGGTGGCGCACTGACACGATGACTCCTTCGTCCGACCGCGTGGCACCCGTCAGCCCGACGCTCACCCGCGACCCGTCCTCCGTAGCGGCGAACTTGAAGCCCATTGTGACCAAAGCGAGCCTCTTCTATTTCGTGTTTGTAATGTATTCGTACACGACCGGAGGCCCCTTCGGCCTGGAAGAGCAAGTGACAAACTCTGGCCCCGGGTTGACGCTGATTTATCACCTCGTCGTTCCTCTTTTCTGGTGCATTCCGGTTTCTCTGGTAGCGGCTGAGCTGACCACAGCGATGCCGGTACAAGGTGGGTTTTACCGATGGGTGCGCACCGGCTTCGGCGATTTCTGGGGATTCCTGGCGGGTTGGTGGAACTGGACTGCTTCGTTTCTCCTGGGCAGCGCGTACGCCGTGCTGTTTACGGATTATCTGGGTTTCTATTTCCCGCAGATCACCGGATGGAAGCACTACCTGGTGTCGATCGCGCTCGTCGCGGTGATCACGTACATCAACGTTCGCGGAATCAAAATGGTGGGTCGCGTTTCCACCGTGCTTGAAATCTTCATTTTTCTGCCGATCATGGTCATGACCGCGATCGGCCTGGCACACTGGAAGCACAATCCGTTCGTTCCGTTGGTGCCCCCGCATCGACCGGTGTTTCAGGTGTTCGGTGTAGGCCTCGCGTTGGGACTGTGGTTGTATTCCGGCTACGAGCAGCTGTCTACGGTCGCGGAAGAAGTCGAAAATCCGCGGCGGAACTATCCGCTTGCGCTTGCATTGGTCGTGCCCATGTCGATGGCTACATATTTTCTTTCTACGTTCGCGTCGCTGGCCGCGCTCAACAATTGGCAGGATTGGCATGCCGGATATTTCTCGACGGCGGCAAGCTTGATCGGTGGGCCGTGGCTGGGCGGATGGATGACCATGGCGGCGATGTTGGCTAATGTGGCGCTGCTCAACAGCACGGTGCTCGCCAGCACGCGCATGCCGTTTGCGATGGCGCAGGACGGGTTCCTCACGCCGACACTCACAAAAACGCATCGTCGATTCGGAACGCCGGCGATTTCGATTCTCGTGTCGGGCACGATTTACGCGCTGCTTGCTGTACATTCGCTCACGCAGCTCATCACCGTCTACGTCTGGTTGCGAATCGCGACGACGGTGATGACCGTGCTAGCAGCGTGGAAACTGAGAAAGACAAAACCGGAAATGACGCGTGCCTTTGTAATTCCTGGCGGCCACAAAGGATTGATCTACGCGGTTGGGGCGCCTCTGATTATGGGCGCGGTGGCTCTCCTTGGCAGCGACCGGTTCGGGCTCGTTTGGGGACCGGTCGCAATCGCGATCGGACCGGCTGCTTATTTCATTCTGCGCCGCGGGCGGCGAACTTCCGCGCCGGTGACGACGTAGGGCCGGAATAAAGTCCGGCGCCTACATTAATCGCTCGTGCGCGGCTAGGTGAGGCTGTGAGAACTTTGGTTTTCGTCAGGGCACGGCTTCAGCCGTGCCGTAACTGTCTCCGAATCAACGAGGCTTTAGCCGCTGAGGGTCTTAGCTCTCATTTCTCACACAGACTCTAGCTGATCCAGTCGAGGAATTTGTACCAAACGCCCGCAAGCGGCAAGAACCACGGCTTGCCGCTGTAAAGGCCCAGTGGAGCTCCGGGAAAAGGCAGTCCGGAAAATGGGTTCTGGTCGCGGCCATCCAGAATCAGCTCGGCCATCTTGGTTCCGAGATAGGTGGACATCGCCACACCGTGGCCCGCATAGCCGAGCGAAAAATACATTCCGTCGAGCTGGCCGGCGTGCGGCAGGATGTCGAACGCGAAATCGAGGGTACCTCCCCAGACGTATTCGACTTTCGTATCGCGCAACTGCGGATATACGTCAATCATGCCGCGACGCAGAATTTCGGCGCTGATGCGAATGGTGTTTTCCGTCTCCGGGAAAAACGCCGCCCTCCCGCCGAAAAGCATGCGGCGATCCGGAGTCAGCCGGTAATAGTAGAGATAGTTCTTGGAATCGTAGATCATGCGATTCCGCGGGCTGACCTGCGCGGCGAGTTCTTCCGGGAGAGGCTCGGTGACGATGATGTACGAGCCGATGGGCACGATTTTTTTCTGTAAAGCTGGCGTCACGCCGCTCGTGTACCCGCTCGTCGCCACGAAAACCTCGCGCGCCCACAAAGTCCCGCGAGGCGTCGCTACGCTCCAGCCTTGCGCGCCTTGACGGGCTTCACGTTCGATTTTCTCGGCACGCGTGTTCTCGACGATGGCGACACCCGCTCGTCCGGCGGCACGCGCCAGACCTGCGACGTAGCGCGCCGGGTTCACGCCCGCACTGGTTTCGTCGACCAGGCCGCCGTGATAGATGGGCGAGCCGATCTCGGATTGCAGTTCATTCCGGGGTACGACGCGGAGCGCGTGGCCAAACTCACGTGCGATGACTTCCGCTTCCCGCTTAAAATACTCGAAGTGCTTGGCTTTGCAGGCTACTTCTAGGTGGCCGCAGCGCGCGAAAGCGCAATCGATCTTTTCTTCGCGCACGATCGCTTCGACGCAATCGATGGATTTCAGGGAACCGTCGTACATGCGGCGCGCCATCTCTTTTCCGTAGCGCGAAATTAAAGTCGTGGCGCCTAGTTTCAATCCGGTCAGGACCATGCCGCCGTTTCGCGAACTCGCTCCCCAGCCGACGGTGTGGGAATCCAGAACGGCAACTTTGGCGCCACGCTTTGCCAGCGTTCTTGCCGCGGACAACCCTGTGAAGCCGGCGCCGATTACGGCTACGTCCACGCGCTCGGGCAAAGGCTGCTGCGGAAGCACAGGCATTTCGACGGTATCCAGCCAGAATGTTTTCTCTCGAATGGGCATCGGGCTTCGCGCAATGAAATCGGTCTACTCTACTGCAAATCGTTCTCGCGCCAAAAATCGAAGCTCGCGCGCGTCTCGTCATGCGAGGATTAGCGGAGCAAACGCCGGCGCAAACGCCTTACCGGCCGCAGCGTCCAGCGAGCCTCGGCGGGCATCTAAACTGCGCTTCCACTCCAGGGAGAAATTCGTTGCTTTTAACTCTGACATGGCACGATATCGCGTTGCGCTTGGCGTTGACTTTCGTCACTGCGACCCTGATCGGGATCGATCGCGGCGAGCATCGCCGTCCGGTGGGCCTGCGCACTACCCTTCTTCTTTCTCTCGCGGCATGCATCGCCATGCTGGAAGCGAACCTCCTGCTGACAACGACTGGCAAGGGCTCCGATTCTTTTGTGACCATGGACCCTATGCGCCTGCCGCTCGGTATTTTGTCGGGTGTCGGATTTATCGGCGCCGGCGCAATCCTGAAGCGCGACGATCTGGTACTCGGCGTCACCACCGCGGCCACGATGTGGTTCGTGACCGTGATGGGATTGTGCTTTGGAAGCGGCCAAATTGGTTTGGGCCTGGCGGCGTTTGCGCTCGCGATGCTCGTCCTTGTGGTTATGAAATGGATCGAAGAACTCTTGCCGAAACAGCAGCGCGCGACGCTGTGCATGACCGTGGCCGCCGGTGGCTTCCACGAAGAGGAATTCCGCGCGGCGCTGGAGACCGAGGGACGGAAGATCACGTCGTGGGATATCAACTATGTGAACCTCGCGCAGGTGCGCAAGGTCAATTGTGAATTGCACTGGCGTGCGCGAGAGTCCCGCAAAGAGACGCCGGCCTTCGTCGAACAGTTGGCGCGGCGGCCCGACGTGACGGAGTTGGAGTGGAAAGAGTGAGCGTTCGACGCATCAGTGAAAATCGTGAGATGAAGTTTGCGCTCGCGTCAGGAACAGTGGACGAATGCGTTCGGCCTTCACCGAAATCACGTTGTCCTGATTTTGCAGCCGCCCCTCGATCAGCAGAAATTGCTGATTCACGATCACCACGTGATTCTGCCGGAAAATCTGCGGCGTGATAATGGCGTTGGAGATTCCGGTTTCATCCTCCAGGCTGAGGAATACGAAACCCTTCGCGGTTCCGGGACGCTGGCGCGCGATCACCGAGCCGGCCACGCGAACTTCTGCTCCGTCGCGCAAATGGTGCAAGTCCGCGGCAGAGAGAACGCCTTCGCGTTTCAGTTGCAGGCGGTGATAGCCCAGCGGATGGGGACCAACCGTCATTCCTGTATTGCGAAAATCGGACACGAGACGATCTTCGGCGGTCATCTGCAACAGAGGCGAGTGGCCGGTATTTGCGTTCGATGCGTTCTCGGATGTTTCGGGATCCTCCACACACGATTCCAGAAGCGGGCCGGCGCGGCGCGCGACACGTTCGATTTGCCACAGCGCGTCGCGGCGGTGGAAGCCCGATTTGCTCCCGACGAAATTCAACGAACCGATTTCCGCCAGCGCCGTCAGCTCCGATTTCTGCAAGACGGGCACGCGAAGGTTTAAATCATCGATGGAGCGAAAAGCTTCGAGCTCTCGCTGGCGAACGATCTCGCGCCCAGCTTCCTCGCGCAAGCCTTTCACGTAGCGCAAGCCGACGCGCACGCTCATGTCGCCATCGATCTTCTCGAGCGTGCAGATCCAGTCCGACCGCGTCACATCGATGGGGCGGACGCGAAGACCGTGGCGTTGCGCATCCTTCACCAGCGTCGCGGGATGATAAAAGCCCATCGGCTGGTTGTTGAGCATGGCCGCGGTAAACGCTGCGAGATAGTGGCATTTCAAATAGGCACTGGCGTAGGCGATCAGCGCAAAGCTTGCGGCGTGCGATTCCGGAAATCCGTACAACGCAAACGACGTGATGGATTGCACGATGGTGTCCTGCGTCGAACCGGTGATGCCGTTGCGATCCATGCCCAGCCGCAGCTTGATTTCCACGTCCTTCATCAGCTTTTCCGAGCGCTTGAATCCAAACGCACGCCGCAACTCTTCCGCCTCGCCTCCCGTGAATCCCGCGGCGATCATGGCCATGCGCAGCAACTGTTCCTGAAACAGCGGTACTCCCAGCGTGCGTTCCAGCACTGGCTCCAGCGAGGGATGTAAACATTCTGCTGGTTCGCGTCCCTGCCGTCGCTTTAGATAGGGATGCACCATTTTTCCCACGATGGGTCCCGGACGGATAATCGCCACCTGCACGACAATGTCGTAAAAACATTTTGGCTGCAGCCGCGGGAGGCAAGCCATCTGCGCGCGGCTTTCAATCTGAAACATTCCCACGGTGTCCGCTTTGCACAGGGTTTCGTAAACTTCCCGATCATTCGCGGGCAAATGGCTGAGGTCTACTTCCGTATCGTAATTGTCTCGGATAATTTGCAAGGTCTCTTCCAGTACGGCCATCATGCCCAGCCCGAGCAGATCGACTTTGACGATGCCCATGTCGGCGCAATCTTCTTTGTCCCATTGAACGACCACGCGATCGGGCATGGTCGCGGGTTCCAGCGGCACTACGGAATCGAGCTGCCCCTGGCACACCACCAGCCCGCCAGAATGCTGGCCCAGATGGCGAGGCAAATCCTGCGCTTGCACACAGAGCTCGAACAATTTGCGTATCTTTGGATGCTTCAGGTCAAAACCCGCATCCTGAAAATGGCGCTCCAGTGTGTCGTTCGAGTCTTTGTATTCCCACGCGCTGACCAGGCTGGCGAGGCGCGCTACGGTTTCCGGATCGAAAGACATGGCCTTGCCGATTTCGCGCGCCGCCGATTTTCCGCGATAGGTAATCACGTTCGCGGTCATGGCCGCGCCCAATTTTCCGTAGCGCTCGTACACATATTGGATGGCGCGTTCGCGCTGGTCGCCGCTGGGAAGATCGAGATCGATATCCGGCCATTCGCCGCGTTCTTCCGAGAGGAATCGCTCGAACAGGAGGCCCATGCCCACCGGATCGACTGCGGTGATTCCCAGCGCATAGCAAACCGCGCTGTTCGCAGCCGATCCTCGTCCCTGCACCAGAATGTTTTTCTCCGCGCAAAATCGCACGATGTCCCACACGATCAGGAAATAGCCGGGAAGATCGAGCTTTTCGATCAGCGCCAGTTCGCGCTCGATTTGCTGACACGCACCCTCGTTATCCGGCCCGTAGCGCGAAAACATTCCATCGCGGGTGCGTTCGCGCAAAAACTGCATCTGCGTGCTGCCATCGGGAACCGGATATTTCGGGAATTCGTAGCCCAAGTCTTTCAGCGTGAATTGCAAACGCGACGAAAGTGTCTGGGTGTTTGCAATCGCTTCGGGGAGGTCCGCGAACAATTGCCGCATTTCCACTGAAGTTTTCAGGTGGCGCTCTGGATTGCGGGTCAGCAACTTCCCTGCCGTCGCCAGACTTCGGTGGTTGCGAATGCAGGTGAACACATCCAGTAACTCTCTTTGGTGCGGCTGAGCGTGGCTTACTCCATTGGTTGCCAGCAACGGCAGGAACAATTTCCGTGCAATCTCGACCGCCGCTTGGTTGCGCGCTTCTTCTTCCCGGCACAAATGACGCTGCAGCTCGACGTAAATATTCTCGCGCCCGAAGATTTCGCACAGCTCCCGCACGCACTCCATTCCTCGCGCGATTCCACCCTTGTTCAACGCGTCGGCCAGCGGGCCTTCTTCGCCTCCCGTCAGGCAAATCAGCCCCGCCTTAAATTGCGCCAGATCTTCCGCCGCGATGTGTCCTTCACTTTTTTTCGCACGCAATTTCATGCGCGTAATCGCGCGGCACAAATTCTGATAGCCCTCGCGGGACTCCACCAACAACGCATAACGCCAGCCGAAGGGGGATGTAACTTCCGCGCCAATGTGCGCGCATATCCCGCATTTTTTGGCTGCCTGATAAAATCGCGGCGCTCCATACACGCCATCGCGATCGAGCACCGCCATCGCGTTCATACCGCGTTCGTTGCAGGCGCTGGCCAATTCTTCGGGTATGGACGCTCCCTCAAGAAAACTGAATGCCGATCGCGCATGAAGTTCGGTGTACATCAGTCGTAAAACCCCCGCACGAACCAGTTTCGCCGCGGTGCATCGTAATAAATTCGATACACGCCGTATTGCGGCCACGCATTTGCATCTTTCTCGCGCAGGCATCCACGCGATCCGAAATCAATCGCCAAATCCCATTCGTCCTGATCCCATCCATCTTCCTGCCACCACTCCCCCGAACTGCGCCACGGGCCCGACGCCGCCACCACGTCTCCCTGCATTCCCGCGAAACAAACGCGCACCGGCCGCGCTTCACCGATTTCCACCCTCGCTGCTATGACCGGCCGCATCACTCGGAATCCAGATGCCACTCGGCGCGTTTCCAAAGATTTGGCATCGTCACGCAACACCGCATTTTTCTTGCGGTTTTTACTGGTCTTTTTTTGCGGAGAATTCGCGCTGCCGGTCCAACGCGCCATCCGAAAGTTTTCCGCTCGATGGGTATCCAGTAATTCGGCCACGCCAACATTTGTTTCTCCTACCAGCTTCGCCAGCCGTGCAATGGTCAGCTCCAGCTTTTCGGGATCAGGCCCTTTGGGCGCAAACAGGTCGCTTTGCGCCACACGAGGAGGCGCGGCATCCACCGCCATCACAATTTTCTGAATGGGCGATTTGGGAGGATCGCTCTGCAGCGACAAGCGGACTAATTTCAGAAGCACTTTGGAATCCCGCATGGGCACGGGCAGTGTGAGAACTTTCGTGTATTCCTTTGGCGCGTTCTTTTTTCGGGATTCGTCCTTCAGCGCTTGCACATCTTTTTCAAACGATGGCTCCAGTTCAAATCGTATGTGGATGGCGCGCACCGCCAACGCGCGTGCTTCCAGCCGCGCGCAAAGTTGATCCAGCAATCGCCCCAGCAAAAACGACAAGGGCTCCAACTCTTCGACCGAATCCTCCAGCTCCAACTCTTCCGCAAAGTGCAAACTTACTTCCGCGAGCACCAGCGAGCGGACACGCGCGCCGCGCGCCAATTCGTGCAGCTGGACTCCGTTCTGCCCCAGCCGCTCGGAAAGCTGCAACACCGGTAATGCCGCCAATTCGCGCAAACAATGCACGCCCCAACGCTCCAGCGTTTCCAGCACCTCTACATCCGTACTAAGCGTGCGAATCGGCAATCCGCCCAAGCGCGCGCATTCCTCGCCAGCCGGAATGATGGTGATTCCCGCGAACCCTCGCGCGGCCAGAACAGCGGCCTCAATGTTGGAAGCGACCGCAACGTGCGGGATCACGCCAATGCGAGAAGCACGTTGCGCCAACTCGCGCGCGATATTTTCATCGGCCCCGAATAAAGACGCGAGCCCCTTGAGATCGAGAACGATGGTATCCGCTGCCGTGTCTTCCACACGAGGAGATACGCTCCAGGCCACGTCCAGCAATGCCGCGTGCGCTGCTTTTTCTTGAGCTTCTGAGCGATGACGAATTTCCACGTTGCAAAATTCGGTTACTTGCGATTTCGTCATGCCCAACTGCACGCCGGCTTGCAATGCCGCGGTATTCGCGGCTACTACGCTCCATAGCGGAGGTTTCCCGTTGAGTAAGACAAGCGCGCTTCCGCGCAGTGCCGGTTCTGACCGCACCAGAGACTGCAGCATGAAGTCGGGAATATGAATGCACGCAAACGCCATAGGAGCTTACGGATTGACTATGTCAATCACTCACATCGCCACAGCTTCAAAAACTCCCGCTCTATCTGGAGTTCTTTTCGAGCCAAATTCATTTGCAACGTTTTCATTTGTCGATGGCCAATCATTTGCGCACTGCACGCGCGATCTGACCACGTCCGCGCTGATCTCGAATCCTTTCAACAGGCGGGCGAACGAATACTTCACGAGATCTCGTAAATCTCGAACGGGCCCTTGCGGCGCTACCGCTTCCTTCCACTCCGCGGGTTGCGCCTTTAATCGCAACACCAACGAAGCACACGTCTTGGCGTTGGCTTCCTGCTCTACCACCATCAAAATGGTCGGCGTATCCTCCACCGCGCGGCGAAACCGGAACCACGCATTCAGCGGCACGTAACGCACGATCTTTGGGGCTATATCGCTCAGATCGACGGCCACCAGCCCGAATCCGCCGCCTTGTATCAGTAGATCCGTGGCGCGCAGCGCCTGATCGGCGTTCTGGCAACGCACCCATAGCAACTGATTCAGCGCTACACCAGCTGTGCTGGCCTGGTGGGGATCGAAACTATCCCGCGCGTCTACCAGCGCGCACGCTTCACCGTCCGCCGTCCGGGCTGCCAACGCGGAAAGCAGCAAACTCGTTCGCCCCGAGCACGGCGGCCCGCAAATTTCGGTCATCGCTCCCCGTGGCAATCCGCCTACGGCCGCATCGATCTCTGGGATCCCGGTGGAGACAATTTCGAAAATGTTGCGGTCGCGATAGTTGAACGGGGAGAGCACTCTGCCGCGGAGATCGAGCTCGATTTTAGAGCGGAGAGCAGCAGCAAGGGAGGAGGCAGCCATGGGATAAGCAGGCGGAAGAAGCGTTTTAGCGTATTCGCTTTTTGTTCGCCTATGGCGATTCTCGCGGATTTACGGGTTTCTTGTCAAGAGTACGTTCAAGGAACGCACAAGCTGAGCGCGCTGTGAGGTATCGATTTCCGGGAGCCCCATCAGGAAGGTTACTTCGGAGAGCAAGGCCTTTCACTCAATGATCTTTCTTTTCGCGCATCAAGACAAACTTCTGTACTCGCTTGCCGGTATCCACTTCCCCGGTATAAAGATTCCCTTGCGAGTCCGAGACCAGTTGATGAACCCAGTGAAATTGCCCCGCATTGCGGCCGTTGTGTCCCATCTGCCCGACTACGGTGCCATCTTCGCGTCGCAAGGTCCAAATCACGTTATTCTCGCCGTCCACCACCAAAAGAAACTTTTGATGCTCGTCGTTTGAAAACGCGAACTGCCACACTGAACCCATGCCCAGAGTCTGCGGACGAAGAGAGAACTCCTTCACAAATTTCCCCTGTTTGGTAAACACCTGCATGCGGTCATTGGTTCGGTCGCAAACGTATACAAATCCATCTCTCGAAATGTGGACGCAGTGCACCGGATTTCGGAACTGCTGATCCACGGGCGCTGTTGGATTGTAAGCGCCGGGATCAACATCGTTTGGCGGATTTCCGTAGGCTCCCCAGAGCCTTTTGAAAGCACCAGTCTCCGAATCAAACACAATCACGCGCCGGTTCATGTAGCCATCGGCGACGTAAACTTCATGGGCGGTCGAATCCACCTCAATTCCCGCCGGGCGGCCAAGAATGTCGGTTCGCGAACTATCTGGCGGGTCGGCCGAAGGATGCCCGATCTGCTTCAAGAAGTGACCGTCGCTCTTAAACTTCAAAAGATGACGATCGGTCGGGGCACTTCCTCCAATCCATACGTTGTCGTCCTTATCGACATAGATCCCATGCTCGGTTTTGGGCCAATCAAATCCCTCGCCCGGCCCTCCCCACGATTGCAGAAGATTCCCTTGTGCGTCGAATACCAGCACCGGCGGCGCGGCCACGCAGCATTGCGAACGCTGTGGCGTCAACGACGCGCCTAACTCGTCCGGCGTGTCGGAACCCGTCCGCTGCAAAACCCAAATGTGATCCTGCCGGTCCACGGCCATGCCGCCCACTTGACCCATGATCCAGTTGTTCGGCAATTCGCGCGGCCAGCTTGCATCGACCTGGTATTTCGGTGGTTCCTGCGCCAAAGCACTCCCGGCCAACGAAAAGACAGCCATCGCCAGCAGCATCACGGGCTCGTCCGCCCGCCTCCACTTCATTCGCAGTTTGCGCATGAAAATCCTCCTCGGCGGCGCCGCGAAAGGCCCAGGAACGCGCGGAGTATAGGTCTGCATTTTAGAGACTGTCAATGCGCGTGCGATCCTGCGCCGGCTCATCCGCATCTAAACGCCGTGGCCAAAAGAACTTCGAGCGCATCTGCACCACAACTTTTCCCACAGGTGGAATCGCTTGCCGACCTTCGTGCCCGCGCCAAAAACTGCAAGGCTTGCGACCTGTGGCGAAACGCCACGCAAACCGTGTTCGGCGAAGGCGCGGAACATCCCAAAATTATGTTCGTAGGGGAGCAGCCCGGTGATCAGGAAGACCAGCAAGGCAAGCCATTTGTCGGCCCCGCCGGAAAATTACTGGACAGCGCGTTGGAGGAAGCCGGCATCGACCGCAGAAAAACCTACATCACCAATGCCGTCAAGCATTTCAAATGGGAGCCGCGGGGCAAACGCCGCATTCACAAAAAGCCCAGCGGCTCGGAAATCGCCGCGTGCCGTCCATGGCTTGACGCGGAAATCGCCACGCTGCAGCCTGAAGTCATCGTTTGCCTGGGCGCCACCGCCGCGCAGGCGCAGCTCGGACGGGATTTTCGCGTGACGCAGCATCGCGGCGAACTCATGAAGTCTTCGCTCGCCCCGTTCATAATGGCCACCGTTCATCCATCATCTATTCTGCGAGCACCTGACGAAGAGAGCCGCCACGCCGAAATGGAGCGCTTTATCGATGACCTGAAAAAACTCTCGCGATTTACCCGATGACCGCGCTTCGACCGCCTGCTTACTTCCCATGTCCAAACCTGGCGACATCCGCATAGGCATCTCCGGCTGGCGCTACAAACCGTGGCGCGGGGTCTTTTACCCGAAAGGTCTGCCGCAGAAACGCGAACTCGCCTACGCCGCCCAATCATTTCGATCGATCGAAATCAACGGCACCTTCTACTCCCTGCAAACCCCCACGAGCTTCGAACGATGGGCAACCGAAACGCCCTATGATTTCGTTTTCGCCGTCAAGGGGCCGCGCTACATTACGCATATGCTGCGACTCAAGGAAATCAAGATCCCGCTGGCCAATTTCCTGGCTTCTGGAATTTTCCGTCTCGGCCGCAAGCTCGGCCCTATCCTCTGGCAATTTCCCCCTAATTTCCGGTTCGACCCTAAGCGCATCGAAGCTTTCCTGAAATTGCTTCCGCGGGACACGGAAAAGGCCGCGGCCATCACCAGGCGCCACGACAAATGGCTGAAGAAACGCGTGGATGTGCGTCCAACTGTGCACGGTCCGCTGCGTCACGCGCTGGAAATCAGGCACGAGAGCTTTCTGGTGAAGGAATTCGTTGACCTGCTCCGCGCTTACAATGTGGCTCTGGTTTGCGCTGACGCCGTGGAATGGCCTCGCCGCACGGACCTCACCGCCGATTTCGTCTATTGCCGGCTTCATGGATCGGAAGTGCTTTACGCCAGCGGCTATGGAAACAAGGACCTGGATCAGTGGGCAAAATGGGTGGCGGCTTGGGCTAGAGGGAAAGAACCGTCCGACACCCAGCGGATCGTCGACTGGCCCGCGTCTAAGAAGTACGCCCGCGACGTTTATCTCTATTTCGATAATGACGCCAAGGTCCGCGCCCCTGTCGACGCCAAGAACCTAATCGCGTGGGTTGACAGGCTCATGCTTGCGAACCACGCTACCCAACGTCGCGCGAGTTAGAACTGATCACGAGGCTGGGGCCGGCAAAGATGCCCTTCGAGCTCAGGACGAGCCGGCGCTACAGAAGCTTTTACGCTCAAACCGAATATCCCGGGCCGCCGGGGGCCGGCAAAGGATCCGGCCTTGGCCCAGGCTCAGGATCGGGCGGCGGAAGGTGCGGCTCCTCCGGCCCCAGAGGAGGTATCTCCGGGCGAGGCGACTGAGGCCCTGGCTCCTCCGGCTGTGGTGGCGCTGGCTCCGGTTCTTCAGGCCTTTCCGGACTGGGAAAATCGGGCGCGGTGTTCAGTAGGTTTTCGATTGGATTCCCCTCGAGAGCATAGTCTCCCGACCCAGACTGACTCCATCCATCAGGTAAAAGCGTCATGTACCTGCCGGCGATCACGTAGCCCACCGGCACAGCGCGCCGGATTCCATGCGCAGCAAACGGGTCAATCGCCTTCAGCATAAAAGGTACGCCTCGGAAGAGAGCCAGTCTTTCGTGTATCCATCAGCGATCACCTTGATCTAGAGCAGAACGGCGCGTGAGCGAAACCGGACTGTCCGAGCCGAGTCCATTGGCGTCTTGGCGCGGCAGCCGGGAGCTTCCTTTCGCGATCAGCCGATCACGGCAGCTGGCTGCGGCGGCGTCAGATGAATCCACGCTTCCGCGGCTATGAGGTGCAATACAAAGCCAATCCAGAAGGCGATGCCGAAAAATTCGTGCGGCGTTAACCCCGTAAGCGGGCTGGTGGCAAAGAAAACTCCGACGATGGGGCGGATGGTCGCCACCGCCAGCCCTACCGCAAACGCGCGGATCATCCACTGGCGGTGCAATGCGATTTCACGCCGCCGAATATGCCAAAACGCCTTGCACAGCGCGAAGAGAAAGAAGATCGCGAACAGAGTCGTAGCCACCGCTTGATTGACGCCGCCAATCGCGGGCATGCCAAAACTCATCACCAGCGCCGAGGTGCCGATCACCAGTCCGCAAATGACGAAGACGCGACCATTCCAGCGGTGCCATCGCAGATGACGCGCGCGAATCGCCGTGCTGAACTGCAACGGTCCCAGG
>Ga0073928_10006659_pt1 | contig 15419 bp, 12 predicted proteins | sample PaiPotPPA55metaG_FD_76969 | JGI IMG/M metagenome (GOLD analysis project Ga0073928, IMG submission 76969) | Iron sulfur acid spring bacterial and archeal communities from Banff, Canada, to study Microbial Dark Matter (Phase II) - Paint Pots PPA... ... | reverse complement strand
CCTTGGCCCAGCTGGACGACCGCCGCGACGTGGTGCCATTGACCGTCATTCACTATCTTTCCAGTGTCAGCCAGCTTGGTGATTATTTTGCTAGCCACGTTATGCGCACCGAGGCGGAGCTCTACGTGTCCATCAGGATCGGTTCTCAACAGATAACCTGATTCTGTCCCAGCAGCGCTATACTTAGAGAGAATCGCCTCTTTTCGGCTGTTGTTCGACGTTTTCACCCAAACTGCCAAAGACAGGTCGGTGTTTAAATCCGTGGCGGTCTCCTTGGGAAATTGGATAAACCCGGCACTGCCGTCAAATGCCAAGGCTTGCTTAATTACGCCCGCAGTAGAGGTCACCCCGCCCGAGATAGTTCCAATCAAGTTATTTCCAGATTGATCCAGAAGCTGGTTACCGACCACGCTTGCAGTGTCCATATTCCAGTAAGCGATCGAAGAAACGTCCCCGCCACTCGTGCCGATGGTAAAAGGTGCGGAGGCAACCAGGCTGTCCTTCAATCCCTTCAGTACAGCTTTGGCCTTGACAGTAGCATTGCTCCTGACCGCGAGCGGACTGGTATATTGTGGCGAGCCCGTCGTCGGGTCGCTGCCATCCGTGGTGTAATACGTGGTGCTCCCAGGAGTCGAGCTTTTCACGGAAACGCTCACAGCGCCGGGGAAGGTACCTCCGGCGGGAACGATGACCGGAGTGGCCACGGCACCGGCTTGCAACGAAGAAGCCAGGGTTCCTATCTCGAGTGCCGACAGGGCTCGTTTGTAGATTCGCACGTCGTCGAGGCTACCCGTAAAATAAGTGCCGTAGTCCAACCACGGATTCAGTCCTAGGCGCAGTACCGCCGAGCTTGGTTGGCCAACTAAATTGATCGTCTGCTTCGAAGTAGGCGCTCCGTCGACATAAAACGTGACAGCCTGTCCGAGGCTAATGACCACGGCGAGATGATGCCACTTGCCATCATTCACGAGGGTACTTCCATTCGTCAAGGTCACCGCTCCTTGCGGTGCGTTTGCCCTGCCCACTCGCAACTGAACATGGCCCGCAGCATCTGTACGCAATAAATAGCCTGCCTCAGAGCTGGCCGCGTCGTAGCGGGATATGATCGCTTCAAATCGGCTGTTATTCTGTGTTTTTATCCATGCCGATAACGACAGGTCCCCTGTCAAGTCGGTCAAGGTGTCGGGGGAGAATTGTACGAACCCGGTTCTTCCGTCAAAGCTCAGGGCTTCGCCGATTATTCCCGGAGCAGAGGTTGCAGCGCCGTTCAATACACCCGTTAGACCATTTCCGGACTGGTCCAGAACCTGCGAACCTGACATACTCGCGGAATCAAACGTCCAGTAACCTACAAGGTTGCCGTTGGAAACGGGAACGCCGGATGAAATGCTTAGAGATAGTGTCGCCGTTTGAACGTCGGGACTGGCCCCAGGCGCTGAAACTGTGATTGTTCCCGAATAATTTCCTACGGCAAGGCCCGTAGCGTTTACTCCCACTTGAATTCGTTGGCCATCCGTTCCCGATGACGGAGACAAGGTTATCCAAGGCTGACTTGCCGTGGCGGTCCAGCTGATGGACCCGGTCGCCGCGTTCGTAACATTTAGGTTCTGCGGTTGAGGATTGCCGTTACCGCTTGTAGCAGTGAATGAGAGTTGGGCAGGTAGCACGGATAAGGAGGGAGTACTCCCAGAAGGTCCGGTTCCCGATCCAGATCCTGCATTGTCCGTCACGCCGGTAAATGCAGGCCCACCTGCGGCTACGTATCCTCCACTGGCACCGTTGGTATTTTTGCTCACCCAGAACGAATAGAGTTGGCCATTCGTCAGGTAAAAACGGAACCGTACAGGACGTCCAGCGAGACTCGACAGGTTCTCAGCGCCGTTCCATGTAACTTCCTGTTGTGTGTTGTTCACACTAACCACGGCAGAATTCTGCTTGGTAAATGGCGCGATCACGTTTCCATCGGAATCCAGCACTTCTACCTGTAAAGCGCCCTGCGGATCATTGACGTTTACGAAAAGGTGTCCCCCCGAAAAAAGCAGCTTTCGTGTCAGCAACGCTCCTTCCGAATTTCCCCCATCCATTGAATAGAATCCGTCACGCCGCATAGTCGCGAGCCCGGTCGAACCGTTACCCGCCATTCCATGCAAATTCGAACGTCCACTAAAATAGAACCATAGTTCATCCCCAACTATTAGGAAGCCACCACCAGCCGATTGCGTATTCCCCATATTCCATGTGCCCGGCACATTTGACGCGGGAATAAAAGCGTTGTTACCGCCGCCGCGCGTAGGCCGCACCCAACTAAAGCCGTCTCTACTAAAGCCCACGCCAAGCTCGACCAGGTTGGGACCTGCACCGCCGACGGAACTTGGGGGGTAAAACCAACTGAAGAGGCCTACCATTACGCTTTCGTAAGCCACAGCGTCGAGATTGTACAGTTCTGGCCGCGCGCCACCGAGCCCCGCGTATGGCGGATCCTTTTCGTCCGGACCTGTCCAAAATTCACTCGCCGGACTAGCTGGCGTCCAAGTGATCAAGTCGGAGCTCTCTGAGTAATAACGAAGCCGGCTCGTTCGGCTGGATAGCAACGATGACGTCGGTGGCAGCGTAGCCGTCATGCGGGCGCTCTCCACCCACACCTTTCTAAACGGGTTCCTGAAAATGGTGGTACGGTCGGACAAAGAATCAATCGTCTGCGCCTGTGGACCACTCCAGTGGATGCCGTCCGGCGAAAAATAAACATTCATGATCGGGGCAGAGGCCAATGCAAAGGCCTTAAATTTCCGGGACGGATCGGGATCTTCCAGGTCCATCCAGACGGTATCCGAATCACGCTGTCCGCCTATCTGTAACACCATGTTGGTACCAGGAACGACCGCATCCCGAAGTGCTGGCTTGATCCAATTCTTCCCATCTCTTGAGTACGCGTAGCAAATCATGTTTTCATAGCCACCGAGATACCACATCTTAAATAGGTGGTCAGCCGGGTCATACCACACGCCGTCACTGTACGGAAATGCTGCGCCTTTCGAATCGAAGCCACCGGGGGCGAGTACCGGATTGTTAGAATACATGACCGGCTTATGGGCACTCTTTGTTAGCGAAGTCTGTTCGATCAGAAAATCGTCCACGAATAATTGACGACCAACGTCAATAGGAATTACCGCAGGCGGGTTTATGATGTATCCGGGCACGGTATATTGCTGACTGGCTTGCTGGGCGGGTGGCCACTGAGCAGGCAATTCGATTCCATTATCCAGCGTCGTTTGAGCGACCGCGCCAAGGCAGGAAAACAGAATCATCACGAGCAGCGAACATATGATGCGAGGGTGGGCAACCTGTGGAAAGCGGCCAGATTTCGATTGCGCTCGATTGATTAGAATCGCCGCAAACTTAAGCGTAAGTGCTGATATTTTATGTACTTTCACAGGCGCTTCTCCCCAAAGAATCGACTGAATACGTTAAGTTTCGTAGTTAAGCGAGCCGTTCGGGGAAGTCCTGTGGGCGCGGCGCATTCCCCCGATTCGTAACCTAACAACCAAGATTGTCCCAATACAACTGGCCAAGAGTACAGAAAAGGGACCATGTCCAGGGGTAGCAGGGGACGGGGTAATATTCTCGAAAAGACTCCCGTCGGTCTAGAATCCTTAGTTTACACATGCAAAATGAAACTTCTTAAATGGATAGAGGTCGATTGTCTCAGACGATATTGTACAAAAAAATACATAGTGCGTTTCCTTGTGTTCGCGCGGCCCTAGTGGAATTTCTCGGCGCGAACTTGCCCGTTGGATCGCGTCCGAACCCACTCGTACTTTTGAGTTGGATCCGAGTTGGTCCTGGATGTTTCTCCGCGCTGGCACCGTTTTCCCATTGACAATGCCGGCATAACGAAAACGGTCATTAGGAGTTCGATTCAAGCGAAAATGTTAACTTGATCGAACGCTTGATAGTTGCGGCCTAGAATAATGCGAAATTTACAGAGGATTGCTCACACTGGTCTGGGCGTCCACGAAGTCGGGCCGCCGAGCTGTGCTCGTTCAGAATGATTGGTGACACGAATTTATTACTCGTTGGAAACTCGAACCCAGAAAGACAAAGTGTCACTCATCTACTGGACGAGTACACGAGCTAGCATTCAAACTCAAAATCTGATATAGATGACGTGTGTTCCACTAAGATTTTGTCGTCTTGCTTCAAGAGGTAGTGTCATGCTCCCAAACAGATCGAAAAAAAGAGAGTCCGGGCAAAGCACCACCGAATATGCTTTGACAATTGGTATCATCGCCTTGTTTGCCGTAGGGGCAATTTATGTTTTCGAGTCTTGGAATTCTAATCAGATGAACAATGCCGCAAGCTCGGTATCCGGGGGAGTTTCCTCAGGTCAAGGCGGGGGCGGCGCTTCTGGAGGCGCGGCGTCTGGTAGCGGCTCCGGTAAGACCAGTCAGCAAACCGGCGGCGGAGGGAGCGGTGACGGCGGTGCCGGAGGCAATGTCGGTACTGACACTAGCGCTGGGAATAGTACGGGCAATGGCCAAAATGGCAGCGGCGGTAGCGCGGGTTCGGTGAACAACTCATCTGCAGCGGTTAGTAATAAAAAACACTGATCGACAGGACACCCGGTCCCACGCCTTGCAGCCTGCGAACTCTACTCAGTCGTTATTGAAAAGTCTACGGTAATTTGGGTTTCGACTTGTACTGCTTTGCCATTTTCGTAGTGCGGCTGATATCTCCACTTCTTTACGGCGTCCAAAACCGTGGAGTCCAGCATGGATGGGGAGCTGATCAACCGCACGTTATCTAACGTGCCGTCCGTGCTTATTATTGCCTTTAGCACGACCCTGCCCTGGACATTCGTTTGTAAAGCGAACGTAGGATATTCGGGAATCGCTCCGGCGACGGGCAGCTCTCCCGAGGATCTTTGCGACACGCGCCCCGCCTTCGCCTCACTCCTTGCTACGGAAGGCGCCGTGGTGTTCGGAGTTTGTGAGGAGCGCGATTTATCCGCCTGGATCACCACGTTCGTTCCCGTCCGTGGTAGATATCGTCGTCCGTTCTGTGCGTCCATCACCTCAAATTGATTAATGGCCGGGAGTGGGTTGCCAGTTCTCAAATCCGTTATCTTGTCCGCGGTTTGAGGCGACCTTTTCGAGGGTGCAGCGGGTGTCGAAGTTTTCGGTGGTGTTAGGCGCGCCGGGACTGCGGGGGTCCACAAATTCGCAAAGAATGATTTGACCGTGGGGTACGTCCCGCGTGTTTTCAGAACCCTGACACCGAGGCCGAGGAAAATTATCGCAAGGCAAATTATCGCCACCCTTAGAATCCATCGGCCCGCATCGTTCCAGGTGAAGGTGCTGGCCCCCCCGAGCGTAGTGGCCTTCAAGGGAATGCCCTGACTGAGAGTTGGCTCTTTTGGTCTATCCCGGGAGTCCGAATCTCTCAAGTCCCTGAAGGTCTCAGTTTGCTCTGCAGTCGAAGGCGAGTCGGCGGTGGTCTCTGACGGCAAAACCCGTTCGAGTTCGGTCCTCCATGCGGTGCGACTGGCAGCATCGGGAACCGGTGGTTCTTTTTCCAGCGGCTCAAGAGCTACTGACGCAGGGGTACCGATGCGCTCTCTTAACCCCAACGGAATTTCCACGCCGGTCGGATCGGATCGGTCTTGGACAACCATGTTTTGCAGGGTGTCGCGAGAGGCCGATTTTGCGGAAAGCCAGTTTCTCACCTTATTACGGGAGGCGTCCGGCAAATCGACAAATTTCAAACCAACTCTGTTCTCGAACTCGTTGTCCCAGACGACTTGGCCGAATCCTTCGAAGTGCTGTCCAGTCTCGGACATATCAAAATCCAAAAGCACTCGTTTGTCCGCGGGAAGCGCTCCAACCATATCCAGGGACACACCACCGTCACTTACATCATGAAGGATTCCGCCGGCGTTCGAGCCATTGATAGCCACGTACAGCCGCGGCGTAACGACGTGGCGAACGTGGCGGCGCTGTGTCATGTGGTCAACTTTCGTCTGCTCCGCTGCTTAGTCAAACCCGGTTATGGGACCCAGCGCATCCGATATCCAGAATCCACTCGTCAATCGAGCCGAACACACGCTGAAGCTTGAGACCGTCTGGCCTGCTCGACCCGAATTGCGTGGTACGCCTGCGCAATTAGCGAACCGGGGCGATCTCTAAGCTGTCCCCGACCTGGGTTCCGGATCGATAAATGGTATGAGGAGGGAGCTCCAGAACACTTGTAGCTCTAAGTGAAACCTTCGAAATGCGAAACGGTCGAAGGTGCTCTTCCACATGCACCACCTGCTTTTCCTTGCTCAAGAAAATCAGGTCAATGGGAAACATCATCCCGATGGTGTGGATACCACGCGACGGAACAATCCACAGGCCTCGTCCTAATTGTGCCCAACGCTTGGTCTTCCCGAGAAGGCCGACCAGCCGCCTTATGTAGCTATCGGCTACAACGGCCTCGGTGGCCACAAAAGTCTCGCGAGTTTTGTTGTAAACGTATAAGGGACGACTTTTGGTGCCATTATTAACCATGGATTTTAACCACCCAATTCTTTGAAATGCGCCAGAGGCACCTACGAATTCTCAGTTCTTTGATCTTTACTCCAAGGATTTACGCTTACGACGCCAAATAATAATGAATAGAACCACGACCGCGAGAATACCTGCGGCCAGCCGAATCAACGTTACGTTGTCCATCAGACACTCCTTTGCGATACCAACCGCCCCCACGTCGTCTGTGAGATCGCGGCAAAATCGTTACTTCTGCAGTGCGGGCACCACCTGCCTCATCAACTGGATCACCGCCGGTCCCAGGATCACCACCATCAAAGCCGGAAAAATGAAAAAAACCAAGGCCGGAACCATTTTTACGCTGGTCTTCGCGCTCATTTCCTCCGCGCGCTGCCGTCTCTTGACACGCAGCTCATCGGAATAGACTCGCAACGACTGCGCCACGCTGGTGCCAAAGCGATCCGTCTGAATCAACATAGCGACCAGCGATTTAATGTCTTCTAGCCCCGTGCGCCGTGCCAGTTCTCGCAGCGCCTCAAGCCTGGTTTTGCCGATGCGCATTTCCAGAGTTACCAGGTGCAACTCTTCGCTCAGTTCGGGGTGCGCGATACGTAGCTCCTCCGCAACCTTCATAAACGCCTGATCCAGACCTAACCCTGCTTCCACGCAAATGACCAACAGATCCAATCCATCGGGAAGTCCGCGGCGCAACTTCTTTTGTCGCGAACTTACTCGCCATAGCAGCCACATTTCCGGTATGAGATAACCAGCGATCGCAGCCAACAACAAAATAAAGAAGGGATTGAACCGGTAAAAACCCGTGAAGAAAACTAAACCAATCATCATCACGGGTATCAATACTTTTAATCCTCGTATCGCCATGAGCGCTTCAGGATTGCGATACCCGGCTCGGGCCATCAACAATTCGGACCGTGGCGCCTGCTTAGCTTCCCCAGGGACAATTTCTCCCAAACTCGCCAGCGAATTCCGTACCCACACTTTTTGTTTGTCTGCGAAGCTCTCGTCTTGCACCGGCACCGTTGGATTTATCAGACGTGACAGCCGGCCGGCCATCGCGTCACCCGGAACTAAGGCATAAAATAAAGCCAGCACAATCGTCGCCGTTGCGATAAACGTTATCGTCGCAATACCCCAACTCATCTGCGTCTCCGTCTCCCTAAACTTCGATTTGGATGATTCTCCAAATAATCACTGATCCAATCACTTGCAATAGGGCGGCCACCGCCAATACCGGAGGCCCCTTTGGATCGAAAAAAAGCACCCGAGTATATGCTGGATTCAAAACTGTAAGTACCAACAACATAAACATCGGAAGAGCAATCATAATTCCAGCAGTCAGCCGCCCTTGCGCGGTGCGAATACGCACATCTCGAAAGATGCGGAACCTCTCACGAATGACGCGCGCAAGACTATCAAGTATTTCCGCCAAATTTCCACCAGTTTCTTTCTGAATAAGCAACGCGGTCACAAAAAACCGCACATCAATGAGCGGAATTCGTTCCGTCATATTCAATAGGGCATCTCGTAGCGGTAGCCCGAAATTTTGCTCTTCAAACGCCGTTCTGAACTCACTTGCAACCGGCTCTGGCGAGTCTTTCGATATCATTTCGAGGCCAGTTGTAAACGCGTGTCCTGCTCGAATCGCCCGCCCTAACAAGTCCAACGCCTCCGGAAACCGTTCTTCGAATTGCCGCAGCCGACGTTTTCGTTTCCAGGCGACAAACAAAAATGGGAGCATCAGCATCACAATCGCTAGTCCGAACGCTGCAAGTCCGGGCAACCCCGCAGCTGTATTGCTAAGCACGACGTAAGTGGCGGCCGCCAGTACTGCGCTTATCAATACCAGCTTCGCCGGTTTCATGACCATCCCAGCTTGCAACAAATACTCCCTCAGCCGCATGGACCACGACCACCGCAGCATGACCTTATGCAAGAGCGGAACGGTGCTTAGCATTTCGTCTCGCACTAATTTCAGCCCTTCGGTAACCTCACCCCGTTGTTCCGCCCTGCGCACCGAATCCATACGGCGGCGTATAACATCCTGACTGGTGTCAGCGGTGACGACCATCCAGGCACTCCCTAGGACTGTCGTGATCACAATAAAAGTCATTAAGAAAATCAGCGCTGCCATGGACATCCCTCAAAATAAATTGGGACACCGCCAACTCGAATCACAAACGAATCTCCGGAGAATTAAACATAGAAATCGGGAATTGAATGCCGCTCACCAGCAACCTCTCGGCAAATTTTGGCCGGATGCCAGTGGCCACAAAGTCACCGAGCACCTCACCAGTCTCGCGTACGCCGCGCTTCCGAAACACGAATATGTCTTGCATGGAAATAACGTCGCCTTCCATGCCGGTAATTTCGGCGACGGTGATGACTTTGCGCGTCCCGTCGCTAAGACGACTGACTTGAATGACCAGGTCAATAGCCGAAGAAATCTGCCTGCGAATGGCGGTGTCCGGAATACCCAGGTTCGACATGGCCACCATGGTTTCCAACCGCGCCAAGGCATCGCGCGGGGTATTCGCGTGAATGGTCGTAAGCGATCCGTCATGCCCGGTATTCATGGCCTGCAACATATCTAAGGCTTCTTCACCCCGAACTTCCCCGACGATGATGCGATCCGGGCGCATACGCAGGCTATTGATTACCAGTTGGCGCTGCTGGACCGCGCCTTTGCCCTCAATATTAGGAGGCCGCGTTTCTAGCCTCACCACGTGCTCTTGTTTCAGTTGAAGTTCGGCAGCGTCCTCCACAGTCACGATGCGTTCGCGATTGGAAATGTATGACGAAAGAACGTTTAGCAGCGTGGTTTTGCCGGCCCCCGTGCCGCCCGAAATCAAAATATTCAATCGTGCTTTCACGCATCCAGACAAGAGCTCTAACATCGCTGCTGTAAGAGAGCGATTATTCAGCAAGTCCTCAGCGACCAAAGGATCTTTGCCGAATCGCCTGATCGAGAGACAGGGGCCATCCACAGCCAATGGCGGGATTATGGCGTTCACGCGAGACCCATCTGCCAGTCGCGCGTCTACCATCGGTGACGATTCGTCCACGCGTCGGCCGATCGCGGAAACAATGCGATCAATGATTGCCATCAAATGCACATCATCGCGAAACTGAATCCCCGTGGCCTCCAATATTCCTCTACGTTCCACGTATACCCGCTTGTAGGAATTGACCAGAATGTCCGAAACCGTGGGATCCGCTAGTAGCGGCTCGAGAGGCCCCAAGCCAAAAACTTCATCGAGGACCTCTTGCGCCAGGCGCTCCCGCTCCTGCAGATTCATGGGCGTCGATTCACCCACTACCAGAGTTTCGAGAATTACTCCGACTTCCCGCCGCACATCTTCCCGATTAATCTCCGTCAGCCGATCCAGATTCAACTTTTGAATTAACTTGCGATGGATCGCGTTCTTTACATTTCCAAAGTCGGTTCTCGTTGTTGCAGTTAAATAGGGAGGCATAGACTATTTATCCTTTGCCGGGAATGAAAATAATCCACCCAACCCGTGTTTTTTGGGAGACGGGGCCGCTTCCAATCCCGCCAGGCGACCGGCAATCTGCCGGTAACGATTACTCAGAAAGTTGTTATGGTTATTCACATGCAAAGGCGTGCCTGAATTGACCGACTCGCTGGCTTTGCGGAAATCGTTCGGTAAACACGCAAAGATCGGCAAGTTAATATATTTCTGCACGCTCTTCAGGACTTCTTCGTCGCCCTTGTGCCAGCGATTTATGATGATCCGCGTGCGGTCCGGATTGATTCCAAAACCTTTCAGTGCCAGCAGTCTCCGTTCCAACGTCCATAGGGCCGGCACGTTTGCTTCGGCTACCAGCAGGATCATCCGTGCCATGCGCAGCACGGCACTCCACTCCGACGAAAATTGCGAACCGATATCCACTAGCACCATATCAAAATTGTTCTGCGCCACGTTCACTACTCGCTCAAGAGGAGGAATGGCAATGGTCTGCCATTCTTCCGGCTGTGTGGCTCCTCCGAGAATTTCCAACGTAGACTTGTGGCGCGTCAATAATCCCGCAAAAAAATGGCTGTCCAGACGGTCCATGTTGTCCACCGCATCTCGTACGCCGAATCTCGGATGAAGATCCAGCAACAAATGGACATTGCCTAGCGGGCACGCGAAATCAAGTAGTGCTACGCTTTTCTTTGCGCAAGTCGCCAGCTGCACTCCCAGATTGACCGCCACGGTCGTTGTGCCTACCCCCCCCTTGGCCCCCATCAGCACAATCAATTTCTCCAGGGAGGAGTGATCCTTTATCTCCATCTCCTGGGTAAAGCGCGCCAGCATCTCTCGCAGCGCATCCGGGTTTACCGGTTTCGGCAGAAAATCCTGTACTCCACTTCGCATGGCCTCCAGCAGGAGCTGATGGTTCGGCGGCAAAGTCGATGAGCAAGCCACCACCTTCACACCCGGACGAATTCTCCTCAGTTGCGCCCCGAATGCAAAATAAGGGTCGGGGTCACGTCCAAGATCTAGAAAAATGACGTCCGGAAGCAATTCCGCGGAATCCGGGAGTTTGTCAGCAGGAATCGCCCACTGCTTGATCGATTTCACCCTCCCGGTTTGCTGCAAGCAGGCCAGAAGCTGTGCAGAACTGGAGAGGTCACCGCTCGCTATACCTACCGTTAACATTGATCGCTTTCCTGTATATCCGCTAATGCTCTATTTTCAACAAAGATTCCTGCATTCTTTCAATGTCCCTTTATTTAATGGCTGGCCGTTGGGTCCGCGCCGGCGGAAGTGGTTCGAGAAACGGCTTTGGCATCGCGGGACCCGTTGGGGCAGTCTCCAACGGCTGAATCACCCGCGGCGTCACCACAATCAACAATTCGTTCTTGTTTTTGGTAATCGACCGACTGTGAAACAACTTGCCTAATATCGGAATGTCGCCGATGCCTGGAATCTTTTCCAGGATTTCAGTAACGCGGTTATCCAACAGACCGGCGATCGCAAAGCTCTGACCGTCTCTCAGATCCATTTCTGATTCCACACGATTCGTGGCCAGCGCGGGAATCGCAAAACCCTGAATGATTAAGCCGTTGGAAAAGTCGAGTGAGCTGACTTCTGGCTTAACCTTCAAATGGATCGTGCCATCTGCCATCAATGTCGGTGTGAAGTTCAGGCGAATTCCAAATTCCTTGAACGTTATGGTGATTGCGGAACTGGTCGTCGCTCCCCCGCTGGCCTGCAGCACCGGATATGGAAATTCTCCGCCGACCAGGAAGCTGGCTTCTTTACCCGACGAAGTAATCAAATTCGGCTCGGCCAAAATTTCCAACACATTATCGTTCTGCAGCGCTTTGATCGTCGCAGCGAAGTTAATGTCGGGCCGAAAAATAAAAATGTTCAACAAATCGCTCAAACCGATTTGTCCGGTACCCGGGCCGCCTCCGGTCAGCTGCGGAGGAGAAAATTGTTGTGTCCCTATCACTCCGATATTTTTCGCTCCCGGCAAACTGAGAATATTGATTCCCAGTTGCTGCACTGCCGAACGATTTACATCCGCAAATTTCACTTGCAACATAATTTCCGCGTGAGACGCCGCGGGTACTTCCATCAGGCTGGTTACTTTGGGAGTTGTGTTTTTCACCACTTCGAGAATCTTGTCCGCTACCGTTGCGGACGAGATTCGACCGGAGAGCATTACCATATCTTTCGAAGTTTCAATATGCACTGGTTCCGCTGGGAACACTTCGTGAATCTTCTGGCTAAGGCCCAGAACATCGATATCCACGGAAACTTCGAAGGCCTGGCTTTGGTCCGTCTCATCCCAAATCAAAAGCGAGACACCGCCCGGAACTTTGCCGTTAACCAGCACTTGCGTCGGGCTTACGACAATAGCCTCTGCGATATTGGGATCCGCCAACGAAACTCGTTTGATCCGGGCAGGTGAGGTAATCACTAGCGAGCGTCCGACGAGCAAATGCAATGCTTGCGGCGCTTCGGTATCCATGGTCTGTTCGCCTTGCACGGGTGTGGGAGCAGGCGCTGCAGGGGGCGGCTCTTGGGGCATTCCGTTTGCCGCGCCAACGAGCAGCCAACTAGAAATGAGCAATCCGCGTAGACACCAATACGATGGTAGGAGCTGGTAAACCTCGACGGTGACGCGTGTCTGGCTCATGGGTTGGGAAAACTCTTGTTTTCGCGCTTGCTCCCGGTGATCACCTCGATCACATACGGCGCGGGAGCGGGCACACCTTTTACCGCCACGATATGTTTCGGCGGCGTGGATACCGTGCCCGTAAATAGCGCCGCCTCCATGACTGCTGGCGGACCTACTTTTTTCGAATCGATAGTATTGCGTAATGCTAGTTGAATCTTTCCCTGCGTACTGGCCATAGCCAGTTTTGCAGCATCTTCCGGTGAAACCAGCAACGTAATCACTGGAACCGTTTGCGGTTTGCCTTCCCGGTCTTGTTCAATTTTTTGACCCGCGGCCAGCACACGCACGTTTTCGAGAATGGTGCGAGTCACGTTGCCGCCATTCTGACCGCCGCCTGAGGACCGGCCGGTCACCAGTACATCCACGATTGTTCCTGGAATCACGAATCCGGCCACGCCAACTACTTCATTCACGGCAACCGAAATCGCCCGCATGCCTTCTGGTATGGTCGCGGACAATCCTGCGCCGGCTTCCACGGAGGCAAGCTTACTTTCAAGTATCAATTCATTTGCCGCCACAGGAGTAATCAACGCACGATTGGCGCAGTCTTCAATACGCGTGAAGGTCCCCGCCACCGGCGCGTTCGAAGGCCAGGGAATCATTCGAAGGTTCCTAGCATCGATGCGCGTACCAAGCTGCATTGGCACCGCGGCCACTACGATGTGCCCGGTCTCAACCGGCTTCACGCTAGTCGCTTGTTGAAATTGCTTGTAAACATAAGTACTGAAAAACAGCGCAACCAGTATTGCGACAGCTAAACCAATCAACATGCGATTTTGCTTCATGAACTCGGATCTCCCACGCTTCTACTCACTTGCTCCATCGCGCGGCCCAGAAACAAGCCACGGTCGACACCGCTACAGCAACCCCAAACGGCACCTTGAGCAATTTCGGGTTATCGAGCGAAATTTCGGACTTGGTCCCCAATCCAAAAGACATAAATCCTCGGACCAGAATGACGATGTTTTGAAATGTTTCTCTTACGCGTTTGGTACGAATCATCTCGAACGCCGCCATAAGTCCCGACACCATGATGCTGCCGAACAACACAAACAAAAAAATAATGGGGCCTAAGAAGGCCCCTACAGCACCCATCAATTTCCAGTCACCGGCCCCGAGTGCCCGCAATAAAACCAGAGGTAATAACAATGCCAGTGCTAGCGCAGCTCCCTCGACCGCTACCTTCGCACCTGGCCAGCCCGACACAGCTGTTCGCAACGTGATGCCGGCGACCATACCTGGAATCGTGATCAAGTTAGGGATTTTGCGCGTGCGAAAATCCACCAAACCAGCCACTAGAGTTAGGGTGATGGCGAATATCCAGATAGCCCCCGTTGCATCCATGTATGACGCTCCTGAGCACTATCTTTCTAGCTCATTGGCCGACTCACCTGATTAGTTCGCAGTACTCAGATTGGAAGCGGCAGCAATAAATGCATTTCCGATGGAATTCGCCAGCGTTCCAAAAGTGCTGACCGCCGCCAAAACCAGCAAAACCAAGAGCAGAGCATATTCCGTTAGGTCTTGGCCGCTTTCCTCCTTCCACAGCCGTGCCAGTACATGCCTCATCAAATACCCCCGAGCAAATTTTGAAACCAAAGTCCTTACGAACCCCCGCGGACGCCGCTCGGGGACAGCCGAACTCAGCCAGATCAGCTAGGTGGCCGTACTAAGGTTCGTAGCAGCGTTAGTAAAAACAGATTTAATGGCGGTAGCTAACGTATTGAGCGTGGCAGTGGCCGCCAAAGCCAGCAAAACCAGAAGTAATGCGTACTCAGTTAAATCTTGCCCTTCCTCTTCTCTCCAAAGCCTTACCACAAGATCTTTCATAGAATTCCTCTCGATACCTTCGTCAAATTCAGGATTTGGCTATATTGCCCGATTCCAAGCTAACGCCCGGCGCGGACTACAGGCCCCGAGCCTTACCCTGCATCTGTAAGTCCGTTATCTCGGTCCTGCCGCGCAAACAAGGTATTCCTAAACTCAAAATATTGAATAACTTAGAATATTTCAGTTTTGGGAGAGGCGGCGATGAGGGCCGACCTTATCAGATGTAACGCTTTGTTGACAAACGATTGGGTTCTACAAGCATTTTGGTGACAGATTCGCTAGTCGCCGAACGGTTTATCGCGGCGTTGGATTGCCTGGAAACAGAATTCCCGCGGCAGCGCGACAGCTGGGATTGTTCGGTTCTTGGACGCACCTTAACCCCAGGATACGCACATGCCCGTTGCTACTTCGGAAAAGCTCAGGAAGAACGTTCGATAATTGGTTTAACCGCGCCTGGACGAGCTCGTGGTAAGCCTTCCACGTCGCGTCGAATTCATCGACAGTCATCCAATACTGCGCCCCAGTCGCCTGCGCCACGTCCATAATATGGTCAAGGTCGTATCTGGTGGTTTGTTGATCGTAGGCGCCCGCCGGAAGAAAGGCGATCCGGCGCATAGCCTGGCGTCCGGTGTACAAATACAACGCGGCGTCCTCAGTGTCTGGCGTGACTACCCGCGCATCCTTTGGAGCATTTTGCCTTATCCATTCGTACATTTCACGCTTTTCGCCGAGTAATAGCTCACGCCTTTTGCTTTCCGCACCTAATTCCGCGCGCTCACCGAACATGAAATTCCACGTCACCGCTACGCATAACAGCAAAATCGCTGCGGAAAGCGTCCCCCATATGAT
>Ga0073928_10006657_pt1 | contig 15422 bp, 8 predicted proteins | sample PaiPotPPA55metaG_FD_76969 | JGI IMG/M metagenome (GOLD analysis project Ga0073928, IMG submission 76969) | Iron sulfur acid spring bacterial and archeal communities from Banff, Canada, to study Microbial Dark Matter (Phase II) - Paint Pots PPA... ... | reverse complement strand
GTATTACCAGCGGCAGAAGTCCCAGTCGTTGTAGCGAGTTCGCAGGGCGCGGCATCAAGATTCGGATGCGACGGCCGCCCGTCTTCTCACGCCCTTCACGTCAGCGCCGGCTCGACTCACGACGCGTGCAACCGGCTCTATCGCTGCGAGTAGGCATGTGCGGGCATGACGACCTCTGAGTGAACCTCTGGAAGCGTCGCGACACGAAGCGAGGCACACGTGGCGAGAACAAAATGAGCCCTGGGAGACTGCCTTACCGAAGCCGCAGCCCAGGGCCCGATTCCTGGGGAGTTTCCGGGGGGTTCCGGCGCCATAAGGTGGAAAGATGGCGATATCCAAGAAAGGAGAGAAGTCGCAGCTCAGAGCCTATTGCTTAGCACTCGATGGCGTTGATGGCGAGGCCGCCGCGAGCGCTCGCGACGCCCGCCGTTGACCGCCGACCACCGGATCGCCACCGTTGCCATCTCCGTGACCTGCGTGTTTATGGCGGCCAGCAATCGCCCAGTACGCGCAGCCCCTCTTCTCGCGCTCTTCATGTCGGCGCCGGCCCGACTTGCGACGCGTCGCACACAGCGATTGTCACAGCTATGATAGTTACAGCTATCATTCTTGTAGCAACCACTGTCGACACCCCTGGAGAGCCCTGTGTCCGACAAGCCAATGCGCCTCTTCGGCCGCGATACCGAGTGGCGGGACCTGACGGAGTTCGCGTCGTCTCCGCTGCCCGGCGCGACGCTGGGTCTCGTCTACGGGCGTCGCCGACAGGGCAAGACCCTCCTGCTCGAACTGCTTGCCCGGCAGACCGGCGGATTCCTGTTCGCGGCGACACAGCAAACCGAGTTGCAGAATCTCGCGGACCTCGGCGCCGCATACGCCGCCTTCCGCGATCTTCGCCAGCCGGTCCTGTTCGCATCGTGGCGCGAGGCGCTGGACGAGCTCATACGCATCGGCACCGAGTCGCCGGTGCCCGTGATCATCGACGAGTTCCCGTACCTTTCGGCCGCGACACCGGCTCTGCCCTCCTACCTCCAGCACGCGCTCAGCCCTCTGAGCTTCGCGAAGGAGAACACCCGCACCCGACTCATCCTCTGCGGAAGCGCCCTGACCACCATGTCCCAACTCCTCAGCGGCAGCGCACCGCTGCGCGGCAGGGCGACCCTCGAACTCGTGATGCGTCCCTTCGGCTTCAGAGAAGCCGCCGGGTTCTGGGGACTCGAGCACGACCCGGACCTCGCGTTCCAGGTCAACGCTCTGGTCGGTGGAACGCCCGCGTATCTGGAGATGTGCGGAGGCGCAGGACCGGACAGCGTCGAGGACCTCGCCGCCTGGGTAGCCCGCCGCCTACTGAACCCGGCCTCGGCGATGTTCCGCGAGGGGAGCCTGCTACTACGCGAAGAGCCCTCGATCGCGGATCCGACGTCGTACGCCGCCACCCTCGCCGCCATCGCCGCCGGCCACCACAGACGCTCGGAGATCGCCGCCACCCTGGGCAGACAAAGCGGCGCACTAGCGCACCTCCTGTCCGGCCTCCAGGACATCGGACTCGTCACCCAGATCGACGACGCCCTGCGTGAAAAGCGCAGCGTGTTCCAGATCACCGAACCCATCGTCCGCCTGTACCAGTTGCTCATCGCGCGCCACGAACCCGAACTCGTAGCGGGCCGAGCCGAGCGCGTCTGGACCGCGAACAGCGACACCGTAGACAGCCGGATCCTCGGCCCCCACTTCGAAGACCTCGCCCGTACCTGGTGCTTTGAGCACGCTTCCGAAGCCTCACTAGGCGGATACGCAACCCACGTCCGCCCCACCGAGATCGCCTGCCGCGAGCACAAACAAGGCCACGAACTCGACGTCGTGGTCACCGAGTCAAACTCTTACGCCGCGGACAAGATCACTGCCATCGGCGAGGCGAAAGCCACCAACAGCCCGATGGACTTGCCGCATCTCGAGCGACTCGAGCATCTTCGCGGTCTCCTGCCTAGCACAAGGATCAACGGCTTGCCGAAATTGCTGCTCTTCGCCCGCAGCGGCTTCACTCCGACGCTGGTCGATCTCGCCGCGAGACGTGCAGACATCGAGCTGATCGACCTCCATCGGCTCTATCACGGCGAGTAGGCATGCGCGGGCGTGGCGGCCACTGGATTGAACCCTCGGAAAGTTCCGGCACAGAACGAGGCGCACGTAGCAAGAACAGCAACCAGACGCACAAGAGGCACGGCACTCACGACTGGAGTGGCGCTTTCTTGACGTGACGTCTGATCGCTTGCTCCGTAGCCAAGCGGTCGAATCAGACCCCATTCTTACCGGCCAGCGTCCGACAGACTTCTGCCAGCTTGCCCGCCGTGTCGCCGCCTCCGGTTCCGCCGTCTGCGCCACCGACGAGACCTGCGCTATTCCTCTTCCCGCGATCTACGCGCCAACTCCAGGTTGCTGCCCGTCCGGCGGCTTCTGACGCCCTCGAAGAGCGCCAAGGCCGCCTTGTTGGACTCGTCGACCTCGGCCGAGGCCGCGGCGATCCCGGAGCGGTGCAGCGTCCCGAGCACCTGGGACAGCAACGCACGAGCGATGCCGCGTCGGGTCGACGATGGTCATGTGCTCGGGGCGGGGACCGACCTGCGCGGGCATCGTCTGCCATCCAAGGCCCGCCTCGACCTCCGGGCGGATCGCCCGGTTCAAGCCCCGCAGCATGCCCTCGTCCACCTGGCCGACCGGCACGATCCGCACGCCCGGCAGTGCGGGGAGCACTTCGAGCCCTATCATTTGCGGGTCCGTCGGCACGAGGTACTCCGACTGGCGGCGACGGATCGTGAATCCGGCCCGCTGCCACCTGGAGAGCTCCGGATCGGCCGCACCGACCAGGGTGTGCAGCGGAGCGGGCAGGTCCGTGAGCATCGCATCGGCCAGCCGGTCGAAGGCGGCGGCGCGCCAGACATCGATGCTGACGAACATGCGCCCATCGGGCCAACGTCCGGCGCGGCCGCGACCGACCACCAGATCGTCCTCCAGAACGTGCCACTTCCCGTCCGCCACGCGCGTGACCACCAAGGCCTGCCCGTACCGGCCGGCGGCGAAGATTCTCGCGTTCATCGATGTCTCCATCCAGCAGAGCCCCGATTTCACGGCGCCACAGTGAACGAGGGTGCTGACACGATGCGGTGCCGGGCCGGTGCGGTCGCGGCCCAGGGGTCAGAAGCCCGGAAAGACGCGCCGCAGGTCGTCGAGTGTGACGCCGTCACCCGTGAGAACCACGCTTTCGGGGGTGTACTGCGGTGCGTGGCGGCCGACGGTCAGGCGCAGCCACCACTCCGACGGCGCGCTGAGGACGGCGTCCGCGGCGGTGGGCGCGTCTGGCAGCAGTTCGACGCGCTCGCCGATGGCGAATCCGAATGTGCGGTCTGGTTCGGAGGTGTGCACGGCCACGCTCACGGGGCGCGTCGCGAGGGCGTCCGGCTTGGTGATGAAGCCGAAGAGCAGGTCGACCTGGTCGAGGAGCAGTTCGACCGCCTCCGGGGCGATTTTCGCCTCCGGGTTGAAGGCGGCCTCGACATCCCAGGCGTGGAAGGCGAACTCGCTGAGCCGCAGCCCTGCGACAGTGGCCAAGTCGGCGGGAGCGGGCAGGAAACCGAGGTCGACGCGCAGGGTCCGCCGGGTGCCCGCATCGAGGGACTCCCAGCGCGACAGGAGCGCCTCGTTCGCGGTCAGGAAGCCGGCGGCGTGTTCGGCGGCGGCCATCGCATCCCATCGAGCCCATACCTGCTTGTTGAAATCACCGGTCGGTGCGGGGCTACCCGTGACGGCCGCGTCGAGGGACGCCAGACTGATTTCGGCGCCGCTGCCGAGATGGCTGAGCACCTGCGAGACGTCCCACGCGGATGCGCCGGACGGACGGGTCAGATCTTCGTCGGGCAGTGCGCGTACCAGGTCGGCGACGCGATCATGGCCGCTGCGCAAGGCGGCGATGATCCGGTCGGCGCGTTCGGTCATCGGTGGTTTCTCCGAGTTCAGGTCGAGAGGGAGGGGTCTTACACGACGCTCCGAACTAGAGGCGATGCGGCGGTCGGCAAGACCCCGGTAGGCGCAGTCTCCCACTCTGCGGTCCACAGAGCATCGTGACCGTCGACCCTCCGGGGGTGATGATCCGATGGAGTGAACCCCTGGTGCACACTCGCCCGAAAATCGGTCCCTGGGGAGATCGCTACACCGAACCCGCGGCTGAAGGCTCGATTCCTGGGGAGTTTTCGGGGAGTTTCAGCTTCGTCAGGGGCGGTTTTCGGGGAGTTCCGGCGGCATAAAGCGGAAAGCCCGTAACATTACTGCACGGGTGATAGACGCAGGTCAGAGCCGTTTTTCTAGCACTCGATGACGTTGACCGCGAGGCCGCCGCGGGCGGTCTCCTTGTACTTGACCTTCATGTCGGCGCCGGTCTCCTTCATGGTCTTGATGACCTTGTCGAGGGAGACGTGGTGCCGGCCGTCGCCGCGCAGTGCCATGCGGGCGGCGGTGATGGCCTTGACGGCGGCCATGCCGTTGCGCTCGATGCACGGGATCTGGACCAGGCCGCCGACCGGGTCGCAGGTCAGGCCCAGGTTGTGCTCCATGCCGATCTCGGCCGCGTTCTCCACCTGCTCGGGGCTGGCGCCGAGCACCTCGGCCAGCGCGCCGGCGGCCATCGAGCACGCGGAGCCGACCTCGCCCTGGCAGCCGACCTCGGCGCCGGAGATGCTGGCGTTCTCCTTGTAGAGCATGCCGATCGCGCCCGCGGCGAGCAGGTAGCGGACCACGGCGTCCTCGTCCGCGCCGTTCATGAACGTCATGTAGTAGTGCAGCACCGCCGGGATGATGCCCGCGGCCCCGTTGGTCGGCGCGGTCACGACCCTTCCGCCCGCGGCGTTCTCCTCGTTGACCGCCATCGCGTAGAGGGTGACCCACTCCATCGCGTTCGCCGGGTTCACGCCCTCCGCGCGCAGGGCCCTGGCCGCCATGGCCGCCCTGCGGCGCACCTTGAGGCCGCCGGGCAGGATACCTTCCCGGCTCAGGCCGCGCTCGATGCACTCGCGCATCACCCGCCAGATCTCCAGCAGGCCCGCACGCACCTCTTCCTCGGTGCGCCAGGACTTCTCGTTCTCCAGCATCAGCGCACTGATCGACAGGCCCGTCTCCCGGGTCAGCCGGAGCAATTCCTCGCCGGTACGGAAGGGGTAGCGCAGCCGCGTGTCGTCCGGGACGATACGGTCCGCGCCGATCGCGTCCTCGTCCACGACGAAGCCGCCGCCCACCGAGTAGTACGTCTTCTCAGCCAGCGGTACGCCGTCCGCGTCATACGCGCACAGGGTCATTCCGTTGGCGTGGTACGGCAGCGACCGCCTGCGGTGCAGGATCAGATCGTCCGGTTCGTGGAAGGCGATCTCGTGGGCGTCGTCGAGGTCCCGGCCGAGCAGTCGCAGCCGCCCGCCCTCGCGCACCTTCGCCACCGCGGCATCGGCCCGGTCCACGTCCACCGAACTCGGGGACTCGCCTTGCAGGCCGAGGATCACGGCCTTGGGCGTGCCGTGGCCGTGGCCGGTGGCGCCGAGTGAGCCGAACAGCTCCGCGCGCACCCGGCTGGTCTGGGCCAGCAGGCCCTCCGACTTGAGCCGCCCGGCGAAGATCCGCGCGGCACGCATCGGACCCACCGTATGGCTGCTCGACGGACCTATGCCGATGGAGAACAGGTCGAACACACTGATCGCCATTGAGCACTCCAGCACCGGGTCATGGGTAAAACCCCATGATAACAAGGTCGACGTGCCTCTCCCGACCGCGCTCCCGACCGCGTTCCCGGCGGGGCGCTTCCGGCGCGCACAGGGGCGCGCGAGTTCTTCACTACGCTACCGAACGGCGGTATGAGTTCTGTGAATCCGGGGAACTGACGGCCCGACAGAGCGCATAGTTACTGCCGAACCCGGCATGCGCCGCGGCGGTCGGCCGAACGGCCTGATCTTGGCTGTCCCCCAGGGATCTGACATGGTGTCAGCAAAATGTGCTGAGACTAGTGTGATTTGGGACTCCTATATGGAGGTGCCATTCGGGAATACCTACCCGTACTCGGGCGAGGGAAACCCGAATGGGGGACTTCGCCGGTGTCCAGGTCGCGTAGAACGCCGAGCCGACCCTAAAATCAATCGAGCGGCGCGCAGTGACCTTCAGGACACGTTGGGTGACCTGGCTGTAGCGGGCTCCGAAGGAGTCTGAAATGGACGTCACCCTGGAAACCCGCAAGGCAACCGCGATCGTCGGCGTCGCCGACACCAGGTCCACCTCTCTGGACCGCCTGGCCGGCGAGGGCGCCCACACCGCGGCAGAGAGCCTGCGGCACGTGCTGCCGGCGGACGAGAACGGCCGGGTCGCGGTCGCCGCGTTCGGCTCCTCGATCTAGGCAAGCCGCGCCCTAACCGACGCCGACGGTTGTCCACGATGAGTCACGATCCCTTGCCCTTTCGCCAGTTCGTGCTCAAGGTGCACAGCCGCTGCGATCTAGCGTGCGATCACTGCTACGTGTATGAACACGCAGATCAGTCTTGGCGCGGCCGTCCGAAAGAGCTCAGCTCCGAGGCGGCCGCCCAGATTTCCCAGCGGGTGGCCGAACACGCCGCCGCCCACCGACTGCCCGAGGTCCGCCTCGTGCTGCACGGCGGCGAACCCCTGCTGCTCGGCCCGCGCCGGATGCGCGAGACCCTGAGCACCCTGCACACCGCGATCTCCCCGGTGACCAGGCTCGATCTTCGCATCCACACCAACGGCGTGCTGCTGACCGAGAGCTATCTGGACCTTTTCGCCGAGTACGACGTCAAGATCGGCGTCTCGCTCGACGGCGACCGCGCGGCCAACGACCGCCACCGCCTCTACCGCGACGGACGCAGCAGCTACGACCAGGTCCTCGCCGCGCTCGCCCGGCTGCGCCGACCCGAGTACCGGCACTTGTACGCCGGGCTGCTCTGCACCATCGACATCGCCAACGACCCGGTCGCCGTCTACCGCGGCCTGATCGAACAGGCCCCGCCGCGCGTCGACCTGCTGCTGCCGCACGCGACCTGGGAGCACCAGCCCTTCGGGCTCACCTCCCCGCGCGATCCGGAGAAACCCACCGTCGGCGGCGGCGAATACGCGCGCTGGCTCGGCGCGGTCTTCGATGCCTGGGACGCGGACGGACGTCCGATGCCCATCCGCACCTTCGAATCCGTCCTCGGCGCGCTCTACGGACGTCCGGTGACCACCGAGGCGCTCGGCCTCGACCCGGTGGACCTGCTCGTCATCGAGACCGACGGTACTCTTGAGCAGGTCGACTCGCTCAAGACCGCTTACGAGGGCGCAGCCGCCACCGGCCTCGATGTGTTCCGGCACAGCCTCGACGAGGCCGCCGCGGTGCCCGGGATCGCCGTGCGCCAGCAGGGGATCGACGGCGTGAGCGCGGTCTGCCGCGACTGCGAACTGGTCCGGGTGTGCGGCGGCGGGCTGTACCCGCACCGGTACCGGCCGGGGCACGGTTTCGACAACCCGTCAGTGTATTGCTCCGATCTCAAAGAGATGATCACCCACGTGATGGACGCCGAGGCAGGGCACGGCCGCGGGGCCGCCGCGGCCCAGGGCCCGACGGCGCCCGCGGTCAGTAGATCCAGCGCGGCGCGCGAGCCGGACGGCGACCAGTACGACGGCCTCGACCTGCCGGAAGAGGAATTCGCCGGGCTGGCATCCGGGTACGGCTCTGCCGCCGCGATCGGCGTGCTGCGGCGCAACCAGGCCGCCCTGCAGCGCGACCTGCTCGCCTTGATCGCCCGGCAGGGACCGCAGCAGGACCAGCGGTTCGCCGAGGCCTGGGACCTGCTCGCCTCGCTGTCCGTGCGTTCCCCGGATTCGGTCGAAGCAGCGCTGGCCCATCCCTACACCCGGGTCTGGGCCGTCAAACTGCTGCTCGACCTGCGCCGGGGTGCGCCTGTGGCGTCCGACGTACACCACCTCGAGGCCCTCGCGGCGAGTGCGGCCGTGCGAGCGGGCCTCGGCCAACGCGTTCCGGTGCCCGTGCGCGGGAACGTGGCGCCGCTGCCCGGCTTCGGCGCCCTGGTATCGGGTCCCGGCGATCGGGTCTGGTGCGAGACCGGAGCGGTGAACGAGCTCGATCTGATCCAACCGCTGCGCCGGGTGAACGTCGGCGGGCCGGTGATAACGATCGAGGACACCGACCCGTACCGCGATTGCCACGGCCATCCCGCCGAGCGGCTCGGCGGCGCGGAGGCGGACGAATGGGCCCGCGCGTTGCCCGCCGCTCTCGGTTACATCGACGAGCATCTGCCCGAGTTCGCCCCGGGATTGCGTGCCGGGCTCACGACGGTGATGCCGATGCGCCGCCCCGAAGACGGCTCTCAGCGCAGTGCCGCAGCTCGGCACGCGTTCGGCGCCGTCGGTCTCGCCCTGCCTGCCGGCTCGGCGCTTGATCCCGCGCTGCTCGCACTGCTGCTCGTGCACGAATTCCAACACGTGAAGCTCGGTGCGCTGCTCGATATCGCGGCCCTCTATGACGTGGCCGACACTGAGCCGCGGCACTACGCGCCGTGGCGGCCGGACCCGAGGCCGCTGGAGGGGCTCCTTCAGGGCACGTACGCACATATCGCAGTGGTCGACTTCTGGCGGGTCCGGCGCGGCCAGCTGTCCGGGGCCGAGCGCGACGCGGCGCAGATGCAATTCGCCCGCTGGCGCATGCACACGGTCGAGGCGATCGAGCAGTTGCTCAAGTGCGGCTCGCTCACCCCGCTGGGCGAGCAGTTGACCGAGGCCATGGGCCGGACCCTTGATCCGTGGCTCGCCGAGCCGGTCGACGCGCGCGCACAGGCGGCCGCGCAGCGCATCGCGGACGAGCATCGCAGCGGATTCGAGGAGCGGCTCGGCAGCGCGCCGGAATCCCCGCCGAAGTAAGCGTTCTCCTGACGCACTGGATATCAACACGCTCCAAATTTCCCATTTCCGGGCCGGTACGACGCGAATCGATCATTCTTCGGCATCCGCATAGACGGCACGAAATATCAGCAGTCTTAGTTTTACATGACGCCGAACCGGCGGGCATGTCACCGGCGCGCGCTCCTCCGCCGCCGCGCGCTCCCTGTTCCACGGGCTGCGCGCCCCTAGCCGCCCCGGCGCGGTGATCGGCCGAGGCGTTTTGCCCGGAGTCCGTCCGGGGATTGTTTATCGTTAGCAGCGCTCTTAGAGTGGAAAGCCGGGTCTCGACAGGGAGGGAGCCCATGCCAAGCGGGCACGATGCGGCTGCCGAGGCCTCGCCTTACTTCTTCCTCAGCTACGCCCACAGCCACGGCCTCACGCCCGCCGACGAATTCCGCCGGGACCGGCTCGTCAAGCGTTTCCACGATGATCTCAAGGAGACGATCAAGGAATTGGCACGCGGGGGCGCCGGCAGCCTGCTCGCCGGTTCGGTCGAATCCGAACTCCCCGCGGACAACCGCTGGTCCGAGCGGGTCGCGCAGGGCCTCGCCCGCTGCCGCGTCTTCCTCGCGCTCTACAGCAACGACTACTTCTCCAGCGAGCACAACGGCCGGGAGTGGCGGGCCTTCTCCAACCGGCTCGACACCGACCAGATCCTGCGCGGCCGGCGTCCCGAGGCGATCATCCCGGTGCTCTGGCAGCCGGTGTCCGACGACGCGCTGCCCGAGTGCGCCCGCGACGTGCCGCGCGCCAGGTTCGACCCCGGGCCCACCTACCGGCGGTACGGCCTCAACTACCTGATGCGGCATCTGCCCGAACACCGGGCCGAGTACGAGGCCGCCGTGCTGCAGCTGGCTCGCCGGATCATCGCCGTCGGCGAGCGCGACTCCCCGGTTCAGGCCGAGCGGTTCCCGGAGTACGCCGCCCAGATCGACGCTTTCCGCAGACCGGGCGGCATGCCGTTCGAGCGCCCGCGCATCCGAATAGTGATAGCCGCGCCCTGCCACCCGCGGTTACCCCGCGGCGCCGAATCCGACATGTACGGCGAACGGCCGACCCAGTGGAAGCCGTACCTGCCCGACTTCACCGGCGAAGTGGCCCAGACGGTCAAGCGGCTCGCCGAGTACATGGACTTCCAGGCCTTCGTCGAGATTCTCGAGCACAGCCAGGAGTTCAAGACCGGTGTCGCGCCGACCTCGCCGACCCTGCTGATCATCGATCCCTGGGCGGCGCAGGTGCCGGCGTTGCAACAGCGGCTGAGTCGCTTCGACGGCGGCTCGCACCTCAAATTATGGATAAGGCCCGTGGTGGTCTGGAACCGGGAGCACCCGGCCAACAAGATCAACGAGGTCGACCTCGAATCCCGGCTCTACGCCACCCTCTCGCACTGCCGCCGACGCTACCGCCCCGACTCGCCGCTGGTGCTCGACGGCCTCGAGACCGTGCAGGACCTGCTCGCCGAGCTGCCCGCGGTGATCCGCAAGGCGGAGCGGCTCTTCTTCTCCGAGATAGCCAGGGAGCAGTCGGAGTTCGCGCAGCCGGAGGAGCTGCCGCGCCGGCCCCGGTTTCGCGGCCCGGGCCCCGGCCTCGGCTACGGCGCGCGCGGCGGCGGCACGGGCGAGCCGGAGGATGCCAGCCCGCCGGGTCCGCCCGGCAAGGACACGGGGAAGCCGGGCCGGGACGACCCCGGCCGGGCGCGCTTTGACTTCCCGAACACGGAGGGAGAGCCATGACAGGACGCGACGGCAAGGTCGTCACCTTCTACTCGTACAAGGGCGGCACGGGGCGCACGATGGCCCTGGCCAACGTCGCGTGGATCCTGGCCAGCAGCGGCAAGCGGGTCCTCGCCGTGGACTGGGATCTGGAGTCGCCGGGCCTGCACCGCTTCTTCCACCCGTTCCTCGACCTGGAACTGGTGGCCGACACCGCGGGCGTGATCGACCTGATCCGCAATTACCAGTGGGCGGCCACCCGCAGCCAGCGCGGCCGGCCGCTCGACTGGTACCGCGAGTACGCGGACGTGTCCCAGAACACCGTCTCGCTGGAGTGGGATTTCCCGAACGGCGGCGTGCTGCACTTCATGCCGGCCGGGCGGCAGAACCAGGACTACTCGGCCACGCTCGCCTCGGTGAACTGGGATGAGTTCTACGAGAAGTTCGGCGGCGGGCTGTTCTTCGACGCGATGCGCGAGTCCCTGCAGCGGGACTACGACTACGTGCTGATAGACAGCCGGACCGGGCTGAGCGACGTCGCGCAGATCTGCACTCTGCAGCTGCCCGACATCCTGGTGGCCCTGTTCACCCTGAGCGACCAGGGCATCGACGGCGTCTCCAACGTCACCCAGCAGGTCGGCAGCCAATACGCCCAGCGCGGCATCAGGATCCTGCCGGTGCCGACCAGGATCGACGAGGCGGAGAAGGACAAGGCGGACAACGGCAGGGCCTATGCCCGACGCCGCTTCGCCGGTCTGCCGCAGGGCATGGACGACGCGCAGCGCGCCAGGTATTGGGGCGATGTCGAGGTCCCGTACCGGGCCTTCTACGCATATGAGGAGACCCTCGCGGTGTTCGGCGACCGCGCCGACGCCGGGCCCTCCTCGCTGCGGTCCGCCCTCGAGCGGTTGGCGAGGTACATCACCCAGGACCCTACGGTGGCGGCGCCGGTGGTGGACGAACCTGAGCGGCTGCGGCTGGTCAGCGCGTTCACCAGGCGGCGGGCGCCGCACCCGGGCGACCTCGTGCTCTGCTACGTGCCGGAGAACCGGATGTGGGCGGACTGGATCACCCAGCTGCTCGAACAGCACGGGGTGCGCACCATCCAGTACGACGTGGAGAGCCCGTCCGAGGGTCCTGATACGGCGCAATCCTTGGCGCACAACCGGACCCTGGCCATCCTCTCCCCCGCCTTCGCCCGCTCGCGGCAGGCGATGAGCTTCGCGCGACAGGTCGCCGACACCGACCCCTCGCGCAGCCGCGGCCAGCTGACCGCCGTGTACGTCTCCGAGATGCGCCAGCTCGAACCGTTCTCCGGCCGGCCCACCGTCGACCTCGCCGGGCTCGGCGAGCACCCGGCGGTGGAGGCCGTGCTGCGCGCGCTCGAGCTGACCGGCGCCGAAAGCAACGGGGACGCCGCGACTTCCGGTCCGCGCTACCCGGGCTCGGTGCCCCGAATATGGAACGTCGGCCCGCGCAACGCGACGTTCACCGGCCGCAACTCGGTGCTGGAGAACCTGCGTAGCCAGCTCACGGCCAAGGGCTCCGCGGTGGTGCTGCCGGTGGCCCTGCACGGACTCGGCGGAGTCGGCAAAACCCAGGTCGCCCTGGAGTATGCGCACCGCTTCAAGGCCGATTACGACCTCGTCTGGTGGATCAACGCCGAGGTGCCCGGATTCATCAACGAGTCCCTCTCCGACCTCGCCGCGCGGCTCGGCGTCAAGGTCGGCGAGTCGCTGCCCGACGCGGCGCGCGACGCACTGGAGAATCTGCGTCTCGGCCGAGCGCCGTTCCAGCGGTGGCTGCTGATCTACGACAACGCGCGCGACCCTTCCGACCTGCGCGACTATATCCCGTCCGGCCCCGGCCACGTGCTGATCACCTCGCGAAACCAGTCCTGGTCCGAGGTGGCCGAGGCACTCGAGGTGGACGTGTTCACCCGGGACGAGAGCATCGAGCACCTGTCCAAGCGGCTGCCCGCGCTGCCGACCGAGGACGCCGACCGGCTGGCCACCCGGCTCGACAACCTCCCGCTCGCGGTGGAGGTCGCGGCGGCGTGGCTGGCCGAGACCGGCACGCCGATAGAGGACTACCTCAGCGAGCTCGACACGAGCAGCACGAAACTGCTGTCGATCAGCCAGCCGGCCGGGTATTCCCGGACCCTGGAGGCGACCTGGCAGATCTCCCTGGACCGACTCGCCGAGCGGACCAAGGCGGGCGTGCGGCTGCTCGAACTGTGCGCGTTCATGGCGCCGTCGATCTCCGTGGACCTGGTCTACGGGCAGCAGACGCTCGAGTCCCTCGCGTACTTCGACCCGACGCTCCGGGTGCCCGGCATCCTGGGCCGGGTCATCCAGGAGATCAGCAGGCTGGCGCTGGCGAAGATAGACCTGCAGAACAGCGAGATCCAGATCCACCGGCTGATGCAGGACTTCCTGCGCAACCGGCTGACCGACGCGGAGCAGCAGGAGCGCTACCACCTGGTGCACCGGATCCTGGCCGGGGCGCGCCCGCCGCGCGGCGACACCGACGACCCGCGTAACTGGACGCAGTACGCGTTGATCTGGCCGCACCTCGAGCCCTCGCGCGCGGCCGAGTGCGACGAGGACCCCGTGCGCACGCTGCTGATCGACTGGGTCCGCTTCCTGTGGAAGCGATCCCAGCACGAGCAGGCGCTCGACTTCGGGCACCGGCTCGACGCGCAGTGGTCTGCGGTGCTCGAACCGCCGCCGGGACAGGACCGGCCGGCCGAGCAGGACGCCCTGGTGCTGCGGCGCCAACTGCTGTTCCTGCGGTTCCACCTGGGCAACGTCTACCGGTCCCAGGGCGAGTTCGAAAGGGCGCGTGTCTTGAACGAGGAGGTGCTCGCCGAACAGCAGCACGCCCTCGGCGAGGAGGATCTGCACACCCTGATGACGGCGGCGGGCCTGGCCGGCGACCTGCGCGGCCTCGGCCGGTACCGCGAGGCGCTGGAGATGGACAAGGAGACCTACGGCCGGCTCAAGCTGCTGTTCGGCGAGGACCACGAGCGGACGCTGCTGGCGGCGAGCAACACCGCCGTCTCGCACCGGCTGAACGGGGACAGCGTCGAGGCGAGGGAGCTGGACGCGGACACGCTGGAGCGCCGCCGCCAGGTGCTCGGCTCGAAGCACCCTTATACGCTTCAGTCGTTGCAGGCGCTGGCCCGCGACTATCGCGAGCTCGGAGACTACCAGCAGTCGCTGTCCATGCTGGAGGGCACGTACCGGGACTACCTCGAAGTGCTCGGCGCGGACTTCGTCGACACCCTGCGCACCGCGACCTCGCTGGCGGTCTCGTACCGCTACCTGGGCCAGCACGGACGTGCCAGGGCCCTGACGGAGGAGACGATGAGCCGGTTCGAGGAGGACTACGAGCCGGACCACCCGGATGTGCTGGCCTGCCAGCTGAATCTGGCCGCGGACCTCGCCGCCACCGGTGACTTCGACCGGGCATTGCAGGTGTCCGCCGAGGCGCTCAACCGGTACGAGCACCGTCTCGGGCAGGGCCACCCGTACACCAGCGTGGCGCGGAACAACTACGGCTCTTACCTGCTGCGTGTGGAACGGAACGAGGAGGCGCTGGTGCAGTTGCAGCAGGCGAACGACGATCTGCTGGCATCACTCGGCGAGGCAAGCCCGTTCACCCAGGGCACCGGGATCAACCTGGCCAACGCGCTGGCGGCGGTGGGCCGGCACGACGAGGCGCTGGAGCTCGACCGGAAAGTGCAGCGGCAGCTGACCGAGCGGCCGGGCGCGCTGCACCCGGTAGCCCTGACTTGCTCGCTGAACCTGTCCCTCGACCTGACCGCCGCGGGCAGGCACGACCAGGCCAGGACGCTTCGGGACCAGGCGCTGCCGCGGTTGGCGGACGCCCTGGGCGAAGAGCACCCGACCGTGGCCGCCGCGCGCGCCGGCGCTCGGCTCGACCGGGAGCTGGTGCCGCAGCCGATCTGATCCGATCCGATCCGGCCCAAGCACGCCTTCCGGCCGAAGCACGTGCTCCGGTCGAAGCAAGCATTCCGGTCGACGCGGCGGGGCGGTCCGCCGTCGCGCCGACCGGGTTCACGTCGGTGCGCCCTGCCTCAGTTCAGGCCGCGGACTCGGCCTCCGGATTCTCCGGCTGCGCACTGCCCCGCGGCGTTTGTCCGACCTGCGGCGCCTGCCCGGCCTGCGGCTCGCCGTTCTCAGTATCCTCGGTGGCCACCAGCCAGGGCAGCACCATCCGCGGCAGCACCTCGACCGCGCTGAAGTGCGAGACACCTTCGACCAGGTGCAGCTGCGACGTCGGAATCCTTCGGTGCAGCCACTTCGAGTGGCTCATCGGGCAGAAGATGTCGTGCGTGCCGTGCCACAGCAGCACCGGCGCGGCGATCCGGGCCGGGTCGAAGCCCCAGGGGCTCACCAACGCGATCGTGTCGTCGATCCAGCCGTGCGGGGACTTGCGCAGTCCCTCGCTGAAGTTCTCGCTGAGCATGACTTTGATGCCGTAGTCGGCGACGACCGCGCGATCCGACTTGGGCAGCTCAGGGTCCTCATATGGCAGGTGCTTGTCCGGGTCGGCGCGGACCTCAGCCATCGGCCCGGCGACGCGCTCGGTGTACGCGGCGAGCCCGCGCTCGGCGGCCCTGTACCACAGGACGTTGCGTTCGTTCATGCCCCGGTACCACTCCGCCGAGCCCATCTGGTCCGTGGGCGCGAGCGGGACCAGCGCGGCGGCCCGGGT
>Ga0073928_10006654_pt1 | contig 15427 bp, 11 predicted proteins | sample PaiPotPPA55metaG_FD_76969 | JGI IMG/M metagenome (GOLD analysis project Ga0073928, IMG submission 76969) | Iron sulfur acid spring bacterial and archeal communities from Banff, Canada, to study Microbial Dark Matter (Phase II) - Paint Pots PPA... ... | reverse complement strand
TAGAGCAAGGGCCAAGCCAGCCACCAGCCCTAATACTGTGAGGGCCACCCACTGAACGCGTTCTGCCTGACGAGAATTCATCAATAATCCCCTATGGCTTTTCACATTGGCATAATCGCGAACCAAGGTCAATCCCACCCTATACAACTGGACACCTCCCTCTGGCGTTCCCGCGAAGCCTGAATCTGACGTTCCGATTCGAGCTTGTCGGTCGCATTGCGCACGTTGGGCCGTGTCTCGAGGCGAAGGTAGCTATCGATGAGTCGCATTATCGTCGTCTATTCTGATTCGCTTGGCGCGCACGAAATGGCGTGGTACCCCGAGATCGCCGCCATGTGCAGTCAGAGTTCCCGGTACGCAGATGTTTTCATGATAAGCGCGTGAGGTAAAGCGACGATGAATAAAGCCGTCCCGTATACCCACCACACGAAAAAGCTGCGTCCCTTCAACCGCGCAATAGACGCCGGAATTAGCCCCAGCAGAACCAAGAAAACCAGGATCTCCAAGTGCCTCGGTTGGAGTAGCCCATCAATCATATTAGGCCTGCCGCGACAATTTCGGAACTCGGGCCTGATTCTACCACCAGGAGCCATTCAACTGGTGGGGAGCCGGAACGCTATTGCAGGCGACCTCGCCGACGAATACCGCGAATTTCGTCGATGCAAGTGTTAGACCCTACCGGGCAGCACGCTCAGCGGCCGTAATTCGTCTTATCGGTAGCTTTGGAGAGATCGCCTTGTGCATGTTCGTCTTGGCCGGACCCGCGGTACCTCGGGTGTGTTTCGCCTTGGGATCACTGCTGGGCCGGACGGAGTAGTGTGCTTACGAATATGGGCGCCACATCAGTTGCCACCATGGTCTTCAATATCTGATAGAATCTCGCCGGGTATCCCGCGGCTCGTTGGTTCGAAGTTTAGGCTAAACTCTGTACCGAAATGAGGGAATCGGCGTAAGATGGATCTTAGAGCGTGGTTCCAGACGGCATGCGACAGAGCGATTGAACTCGCGACTCAACCGGGCATAAATGAGGAGAGACTCAAAGATTGCATAACCCGCCTCCGGCATTATCGGCAGGTACGTCTTGACGATTCCGAGGCGTCGAAAGCAGCTTTGTCATATGTCTGGGTAGTTATCGGGCACCTGGACCGTGACTTGACGGTAGTCCGATCACTTGAAGCCGAAATGGATAGGCGCTGGGGACCAGTGAAGCGAAAGGAATGAAGCCGTTTTGTTTGAGTGCCGTCTTGATGCACCCGGCTCACGCTGTACCAGATCCAGTCCACTCCTCGTGATTAATGTGGCAAAGATAAAGGCGCTCGCGTCCTGGGCCTGCTTGCCACATATCATCGCGAGGATCTGACGCGCCCTACAGCGCGCCACTCGTTACCGCGCTTTCTCCTGGTCCGCGGTGGACCGGATCCTGGCGGCGCGCGCGACGGACCCGGAAGAGCTCGCTTAGCGGACAGCAAGACCTTGGAGGGGTTCGACTGGCGGTTCAATCCCAAAGCCTTCGACCGCGTGGTCCCGACGGTCGCCAGCCTTACTTAGGGTTGGTAATCGGCGAGGTACTGTTCGGCACGAAGGCTTGGGCGGGACTGTCGCCTTCTTCGACGGTACGATGGCTTCTTTCGCCGCTTTGGCTATCCGAAACTTCACAACCTTCTTGGCGGCGATCTTGATTGCTTCGCCAGTGGCGGGATTACGTCCCATTCGCGCTTTGCGATCAACACGGACTAGGCGCCCTATACCAGGCAACCCGAATACGCCATTCTTCTTGACCTCATGGATGGCCGTGTCGGACAGGGCGGCAAGCAAGCCCTGCGAGACTTTCTTGGTAATCTCGCACTTCTCTGCCAATGCTTGAACGATTTGAGATTGCGTCATTGTTCTCCCCTTTCGGCCAATGCCGACGAGATAATGGTACCGTAAAGCCAAAACATTTTGAAGGGGAAATGTAAGCTCCGGAAATTGAAAAACTGCACGGGCCGGGCTGCGGCGGGACTGTCCGCCTTTTCAAGAAACGCCACCGGCCATCGCGCTGCTGTATCGGCGAATCGTCAGGGCGCAACCTCGGATCGCGTAGCGCACAGGAGAGAAGCACGGCGATGATGGCGCGCTCGCGCAGTCCCTTCAGCGTGGAGATGTCCGGCGCGTTCAGAAGCGACTGCGCCTGCTTGAGCGACAGCCAGTTCCCGCCGCGTACACCAATGGATTTGGCGCTCTTCACGCGTTGGATGCCGGCGGCCAGTTCCGGCGCCAGCAGTCCGTTGTCGGTCGCCTCCACCGCCAGCTTGCGGACGGCGGACATGCGAACGATGATCGACGACGACCCCAGCCCGCGTTCCTCCAGCGATACGCGCCAGGCACTTACGGTGGCCTTGGAGAAGCCCGGCCGCGGCTCCGCGTCGTACCACCTGAAGAACTCATCCAGGGCCATATTGTAGACCCGCTTCGTAATCGGCGACGAAACAGAATCGAGAACCAGAGGCTTCAATCGCTGCCATTCCGCCGTCTTTCGAACAGCCGTTAACTCGTTCATTTAGAACCTCTTATTGGTCAATATCGGAAGCCATGACGACCTTAGCTCTGGACGCTGGAACACAGCAAGCGAAGTATCAAGGCCGAACAAAATATGAAGGGTCAGCCCACCTGTTGTGGGTGAAAAGAATATCGGGAGCTTCGCTCATGTGATCGTAATATAATGCAAAAGCGACTTTACCACCCCGGTGTCACATGTGCTTAGTTGCCCGATTAATCATCACCATCGCAATCGCCGAAGCTACAGTGACCGGCAGTCAGTTGCCGGTCAAGATCTACACAACGGCCGACGGACTCGGAAGCAATCGAATTAACAAAATAGTCCGGGACTCCCGAGGCTACTTGTGGTTCTGCACGAACGAGGGGCTTTCCCGTTTCGACGGCTACGGCTTCACCAATTACGGTCCGCAGCAAGGGCTTCCTCCTAGCAGCATTAATGACTTGCTGGAAATGCGCGGGGGTGAATACTGGATAGCAACCAGCCGCGGCTTGGTCCGCTTCGACCCGACTTCCGCAGTCCACAAATTTAGCGTGTTCGTGCCGGATGACAAGGCGTCGCGTGGAATCTACACGATCGCCGACGATCATGCCGGTGGCCTGTGGTGCGGGACCTACCATGGTCTATGCCGCTTCGAGCGTACCGCGGGTGACAACTCACCGACCCCTGCCGGGTGGCGCTTTCGGCGCGTGGAAATCGGCATGCCGAGAGGTGGCTCCGAGCCGGATGATGTTACTGCGCTGCTGGAAGACCGGCGCGGCGCGCTGTGGATTGGCGCGGAGAACGGACTCTATCGCCTTATCGCGAACGGCGTGTCAGACCGCTTCACCACAGGGAACGGCTTGCCGAGCAACAAGGTTAGGAGCCTTCTCGAAGATCGTCTGGAGCGGCTTTGGGCCGGCACAAACGGAGGTTTATGCCGGATAACCTCGGATCGCGCGGCTGGCCGCCGCGTTGTGGAACGTATTTACACGACTGCGGACGGGTTGGCGACCAATCAGGTCTGGTCGCTACTCGATTCGTCGGACAACAAGCTGTGGGCGGGGGGATTCGATGGCTTAAGCGAACTATTGGCGCAGCCGCTCCAAAAGGTCAAAGCGCTCAACACCTACACGATGGCGAATGGATTGAGCGGTACCGAGATTTATACCATCACCGAGGATCGCAATCACAATCTCTGGGTTGGTTCTGCCGAAGGCGCAATGAAGATCCCTCAGTCGAGTTTTTCGCCCTTTGCAGCGGCGGATGGCCTGACGCCGGAATCGAATGCAGTTTCGCCGGTAAAAGTCTCGTCTATCTTCCAAGATCAATCCGGCGCGCTGTGCGTCACCACTCAAGGGCGCGGCCGCCAACCGTTCCTCAGCGGCCTGGAAGGAAAGAAGTTCAAATCCATCTTCCCGAATCTCCCGGCCCAAGTAGCCGATATAGGCTGGGGGACTCAGCAGATCGACCTTCAGGATCGCACAGGCGATTGGTGGATTGCGACCACGAAAGGGCTGGTCCGGTTCGCCCTTCCGGCGCACTTCGAACAACTCGCGCATGCGCAGGTCAAGGCAATTTACACGACCTCAGACGGGTTGCCCACCGACGAAGTCTTCCGCATCTTCGAGGATTCGCGCGGCGATATCTGGGTCGCAACAGTCGGTCACGGACTGGTGCGATGGGACCGCCGGACCGAATCTTTCCAGCGCGACGCTGGCTTAGTCGTCCCGGGATTCGGCGAATTTGTCTCCGCTTTCGCGGAAGATCGCGCCGGCGATGTTTGGATCGGACTGTTTGGCGGAGGCGTGGCGCGTTTCCGCAATTGCAAGTTCGCACACTACGGCGAGTCCGACCTGTTGGGCGGGGGCGGAGTGCGCGATATCTATAGCGATCGCGCTGGCCGCGTGTGGGTTGCGACCACCCGGGGCGTCACGCGTATCGACTCACCCGAGAGTGACCGGCCGCGTTTTACGAACATCGGCCTGTCGCAAGGGCTTTCGAGCGCGCAAGCTGAATGCATCACCGAAGACCGATGGGGCCGCATCTACGTGGGCGGCGGACGCGGGATCGATCGGTTCGATCCCACGGCGCCTAACGGCGGTGTGCTCACCAAACATTTCACTACGGCCGACGGGCTGGCCGCCGGCAACTTACAGGCGGCTTTCGCGGACCGGGAGGGCAATCTCTGGTTCGGCACGACGCTGGGCCTTTCGCGCCTGGTGCCCGAAGCCGACCCGTCGCCCTCACCGCCGAACATTCTCATCAGCGGATTGCGCATCCGCGGCGTTCCCTACCCGCTCTCGGATTTGGGGGTTGACCACTTGTCCGGCATCCGATTGAGGCCCGATCAGACCCAGATCGAGGTCAGCTTCCTGGGACTCTCCTTCGCAGCCGGCGAGGTACTGCGATACCAATTCATGCTGGCGGACGCCGATCCGGACTGGGGCCCGCTCACCACCGAGCGGACCGTGAGCTACGCCAGACTGAAGCCCGGTTCTTATCGCTTCCTGGTGCGGGCCGTGAATTCGGCCGGCATCGCCGGACCGGCGCCGGCCAGCGTCGCGTTCACCATTCTCCCGCCCGTGTGGCAGCGATGGTGGTTCCTGGCCCTGTGCGCCAGTGCGGCGCTATCCGTGCTGTATGCGCTGTATCGCGGCCGCGTGGGACGCCTGTTGCAAGTGGAACGCCTGCGCACCAGCATTGCGATGGATCTGCATGACGATATCGGCGCCAGCCTTTCCCAGATCGCGGCCGTCAGTGAAGCCTTGAGCCAACGCGGGGGCGCGGACGACCGCTACCGCGAGCCGCTGTCGCAGATCGCCATGGATTCCAGAGAGATGGTCTCTGCGATGAGCGATCTGGTGTGGGCGATCGATCCCCGCCGGGATCATCTGCAGGATTTGGTGCAGCGCATGCGGCGGTTTGCCAGCGAGATGCTCACGGCCTGCAACATACGATTCCGGTTCAGCGCCCCGGCTAGCAGCTTGCGCCTGAGTGTCGACCAGCGCCGGCACATTTTCTTGATCTTCAAGGAGAGCGTCAACAACGCAGCTCGCCACTCCGGTTGCAGCGAGGCGGAGGCCGGGTTGGATCTTGAGGCGGATACGCTGGTGTTGCACGTTCACGATAATGGCCATGGACTGGATATGCAGCAGACCGGCCGCGGGAACGGCTTGAATGACATGCGGACAAGAGCAAAGGCCCTTGGCGGGGAGGTTGTAATCGGCGGCGGCCAGGACTGTGGAACGACTGTGACGTTGCGAGTTCCATTGGGCCGCCTGCCGGGTTGGCAGGCATTTTTCCATCTGAACAGATGGTGACCATGTTCCGGTTATGCCTTATACTGCGGGTGAACATTCCATGACCGAACCTCTAAAGGACCAGGAAATCCGTGTGGCCATCATCGAAGATCGAGTCCGGACCCGGGAAGCCCTTCAGTCGCTCATCGACGGTACGGACGGTTACCGATGCACTGGCAGCTTCGGTTCGGTGGAAGAAGCGCTGGATCAGATCGACGGCGACCCGCCAGCAGTTGTCCTGCTTGATATCGGACTGCCGGGGATGTCCGGCATTGAAGGTATCCCCCGCTTGAAACAGCGCTTTCCCGGCGTGCTGCTGGTGATGCTCACGGTCTACGACGACGACCAGCGGATTTTCGAGGCCCTCTGCGCCGGCGCCTGCGGATATCTGCTAAAAAGCACGCCGCCCGCGCGCCTGCTGGAGTGTCTGCGGGAGGTGGTCGGCGGCGGCGCTCCTATGTCCCCGGACGTGGCGCGGCGGGTCATCGGGCTCTTCCGCGAGATCCGCCCCCCAGCGCACGCCGATTACGGCCTGACGCCGCATGAAACCCGCCTGCTGTCTCTACTGGTGGAAGGCCACAATTTCAAGACTGCCGCCGTGGAGGCGGGCGTCAGCCCTTGCACCATCGCGTGGTACATGCGGCGCATTTACGAGAAGCTGCATGTGCATTCCAAATCCGAGGCTGTGGCCAAAGCTCTCCGCGACCGGGTGGTTTGACGGCAAGGCTATCTGTACAGATAGTCGCGGGCGGCTAATCGCGCCCCAGTGCCTCTTTTTTGTTGATATTCCCCTCTGTACAGATGGTGACAGACGCGGAAGTCTGTCGCAAACTGATCTGGTACGGGAGGCCTACATGCCAAAACAAGTCCACCATAGGAGTTTGGAGTAGACAAAACATCATAGGAGAATGAACATGAACTGCGAAAGATTTCAACCGAAACGAACGTTTAGCCGATCGAATGTTATCAGGGCCTGCATGGCAGTGCTCACGCTTGTATTCTCGGCGGCAATGACCGCGCCGCCGGCACTCGCCCTCGGCGGGGTCAAACCGCCCCCCACACCACCCATTATCACGCCCCCAGCTGGGAATACTGCGTTCCTGCTGGGACACGCCACCGGCACTCAGGGCTATGTCTGCCTGCCATCCGGTACGGGCGCCTCCTGGACGGTCAATTCCTCGAGGCCGCAAGCCACTCTGTTTGCCACATTGTTTGGCAACTTCAGCCAGCAGATCCTCACACACTTCCTCAGCCCAGATGCGAGTCCCAATCAGTATGCACCATCTCCTTTGCCATTTGGCAGCCCCACGTGGCAAAGCTCCTTCGATAGCAGTGTCATCTGGGGCAACAAACTTCAGAGCATCAACGCCGGTACAGACCCGAGTTGCCCCAATTCTGGCGCGATTCCCTGTCTGCTGCTGCAGGTAATTGGATCCCAAAACGGTCCATCCTACCCCTTCGGCATACTGGCGAACGCTACCTACGTACAGCGGCTGAACACGACCGGTGGAAGCGCGCCCACCACCGGCTGCGCCGTCTCAACCGACGTCGGCGGCCAAGCGCTGGTCCCTTACACCGCCGATTACTATTTCTACTCCGCCCAACAGTAACCATTGCAAATCGAAAGAGGAAAACATGAGAATGCTAAAACGATTGTTCAAAGGGCTTGGGTTGCTGGCAACCCTCGTGGTTATAGCGGCAACCTTGACGATGTTCTTCAACGGCAGCAGCGCTGCTCAACAAGGCGCTCCGGAAAATGTGGTCTCGGGAGTGTTTACGCGCAATCCGCTCCAGGTGGCGCTTTTGCAGTGGTACCCCGCCAACCTGACATCGACCTTCGCGGTCGGCGTAGGTCCATCGGAGGTGGCCTTCGACGGCGCCAACATCTGGGTGACGAACACCGGGATCGACAACTCCAACTCCGGCAGCACGGTCACTAAGATCCGTGCGAACGATGGCACGGTGCTGGGGACGTTTGCGTCTGGGGCGGCGCCGGCTGGCGTTGCCTTTGATGGGGCCAATATTTGGGTGACGGACTACGCCGGCAACGCGGCTACCAAGCTGCGAGCCACCGATGGCGCCATGCTGGGGACATTCGCGACGGGGTCCGGCCCCGGATGGGCGGTCTTCGACGGGGCCAACATCTGGACGTCCAACTACTTGACCAGCAACGTAACCAAGCTTCGGGCTAGCGATGGCGCAGCGCTCGGGACCTTCGCCGTGGGCCCGAACCCGTCTGGCATGGCCTTCGACGGCGCCAACATCTGGGTGGGCAGTACCAATGGCAACAGCGTTACCAAGCTGCGCGCCAGCGATGGGGCCGTGCTGGGGACATTCGCGGTCGGCACCCTCCCCTACGCTGTGGCCTTTGACGGGGCGAACATCTGGGTCACGAACTTTGCCAGCAACAGCGTGACCAAGCTGAGAGGAAGCGACGGCGTTTCGCTGGGAAGCTTCGCCGTCGGCAGCGGTCCCTACGGCGTCGCTTTTGATGGAGCGTACATCTGGGTCGCGAACTACGGCGGTAACAACGTGACCAAGCTACGGGCCCGGGATGGGACAATCCTGGGAACCTTCGCCGTTGGGAGCGGCCCGCGAGGCGTGGCTTTTGACGGCGCCAACATCTGGGTGGCGAACCACAACAGCAATACGGTTTCGAAGCTATAGCACATATCAAGAACCGTTAACTCGTTCATTTAGAACCTCTAAAAGATCGCGACGCATTACAGAAAGCTACCGAGCAGAGCATCGGCCACGACATAGACATCTTCTGGCCGCAGAATCTCAATTTCGGCGAGATAGCGCAATCGCTCGATACCCTTCTATAGCGTCCCCGAGAATCGCCCAATTTTGATCTGGTCGGCTCTCGCGATCGTCAGCTACAGAATGGCCGGAGCTTGAACGGTGGCAAAAGAGGCGATCAGGTGTACACTTGTGGCAACCTGGGTTCCAAAATGGAAATTCTGGTTAAGTTGTCGCAAGCTGATCTGGTAAGGAGGATTTCATGGCAAACAAAGTGAACATAGGAAGCGCATCAATGAAGCAAATCGTTAACGAATTGGGCAAGCTGAACTGGGGCAGGCGGGCGTACGCTGTTGTTGTGCTTTGCGCCACGACGGCGGTTGCCCTACCCGCACAAACCCAGGGCGGCACGGAGAACGTGGACGTGGCCTATAAGTTCGCGGTGCTGTACACCTTCACGGGTGGAGCGGATGGGAGCGGCCCCTACTCGAGTGTCGTCCGCGATTCGGCGGGCAGCCTCTACGGTACCACTTGCTGCGGCGGCTCAGCCAATGGCGTGGTGTACAAGGTGGATACGGCCGGCCAGGAGACAGTGCTGTACACCTTCACCGGCGGAGCCGATGGAAGCAACCCGATCGCTGTGATACGCGGTCCGGCGGGCGCCCTCTACGGGACCACCTACTCTGGCGGCGAGCCAGGCTCATGCTACGGGAGGGGATGCGGAGTGGTCTTCAAGGTGAGTACGTCCGGCCATGAGACCGTGCTGTACAGCTTCACGGGCGGGGCCGATGGGGGCACCCCCCTCGCCGGTGTGATCGGCGACTCCGCCGGCAACCTCTACGGGACCACTAGTCAAGGCGGCGACCTCTCGTGCTACGTAATTGGATGCGGAGTGGTCTTCGAGGTGGGTACGTCCAGCCAGGAGACGGTGCTGTACACCTTCACGGGCCTCAACGTTGGCACCGATGGGGGTTTTCCCAACGCTGTGATCCGCGACTCAGCCGGCAATCTCTACGGGACTACCGGCGGAGGCCCAAACTATGGCGTGGTGTACAAGCTGGATACGCTCGGCAATTACACCGTCCTGTACAGCTTCACAGGCGGAGCCGATGGTGGCGGCCCCGAAGCAGGCGTGATCCGCGACTCGGCCGGCAATCTCTACGGGACAACGTATGGCGGCGGCTCAGGAGGCGTGGTGTACAAGGTGGATACCTCCGGCCAGGAGACGGTGCTGTACAGCTTCACGGGCGGAGCCGATGGTGGCGGCCCCGAAGCAGGCGTGATCCGCGACTCGGCCGGCAATCTCTACGGGACGACGTACGGCGGCGGCTCAGGACAGGGCGTGGTGTATAAAGTGGATACAAGTGGCCATGAGACGGTGCTGCACACCTTCACGGGCGGGGCCGACGGCGGGCACCCCGCAGCCGGTCTGATCCGCGGCGGGGCAGGCAATCTCTTCGGGACCGCCAGTTCCGGCGGAAAATACGGGGCCGGCGTCGTATTCGAACTTAAGCCGCAGTAGCAGCCCACGCAGCCCAGTGCTCGGAGAAACGCCCAGAGAGCGCGCTGCCTGCAAACCGGAGTGTAAGAAATCTGCGCTTATACACTTTTAAGAGTGCAGAGGCTGAGGAGTTAGATGGGCAGTTCACTCTCGTCCAGTCTGTCTGAGCGTGACCCCCTCTGAGTGCTACGGCCAATCGTCGAGCTACGGCGGCTTGGGATACACGTATGAGTGGGTGGTGAATGGCCCCGCGCGGAGGCTATGCTTGGCGCTGTCCGACTGGAATGCTATGGCGAGGTCATTGGCGGCTATACGTCAAGTAAGGTCTGCTCACCCGGCCAGGGCTGCGAATTGGGCTGGCTGAAGGATGGCACGGATTACCGTAGAATCATGGTCGGAGGAAGCGGATTTACGAGCGCATATGCAATCAATAACTACGGAATAATAGTGGGGAGGTGCTGCGCAAACCCGCAACGCTCGCCAGGCTTTCAGTACGACCCCTCCACCGGCGACTTTCAATCGGTCAACGTACCCGGCGCACAACTGACCATCGCCCAATGCATCAACGATCTCGGCGCCATCTGCGGAGTAGCCGAGTTTCCAGGTAACCTGAGCACCGGGTTCATCCTGGAGCAGGGCGTCTACACGCAAATCGCTTTGCCGAATACTACGGACAACAACCTGTACGGGCTGAACTCAAGCGGCCAAGCGGTGGGTTGCGCGCGTCCCGATATATCCCACATTGAGGGCTATCTTTACCAGAACGGAGCATTCCAGCTCATTAACTTTCCCGGCGCGTCGTCCACTTGCGCATTTGGCATCAACAACAGAGGCGACATCGTGGGCGGTTATGCCACGCAGGGCCTGCAATTGACCCACGGCTTTCTGTATCGCGACGGGATCTACGAAGCATTCACTCAACCGGGTTGCGGCTCTACGGGACCGGCCGGCATCAACGACCAACGCGTGATCGTGGGAATCTCATGCGGCGGGACCTTTATCGCCACACCCACGGCGGTATCTTCGGCGCCGGTCACTCCATCACATTGAACCCACGATCCATTCCCGGTAAGCCTAGAGGCCGCGGCCGGATCGAACGGTTCTTCTCGACCGTGAACGAGATGTTTCTATGCGAGTTTGACGGCTATGCTCCGGCTGGCGCCGGTGTGCGTGGAACGCCAAAGCTGACGTTGGCAGAGTTCAACACCAGATTCCGTGCCTTCCTTCTAGACGTGTACCACCGCCGCGAAAATGCGGAGACAAAGATGCCGCCTGTCGAACGCTGGGAGGCCAAGGTCGAATCGTGCCACAATCCAAATGCAGATTTGCAAGGATTGTGGGCAATACCCCGTGTTCCACAAAGGGTAAGTCTCGGGATTATCCAAAAGCCAGCAGCGCACCCAAAAGCAGAGAAACGATCCGTAGGCCAATATTCGCCGCGAGAAACAACCCGCCAAAATGCCGGGTACTGTGGCGAAAAAAATAAACAAGTACAAAATCGCAAGCTTTATCATTGAGCCGCTGTCAGCAGGCATTGGATGATTTGACGGTTTTTAGACCGATTTCGACAATGGCGATGATTTCGCGTGCTTTCGTCGTGGTGGCTTGGCCTGGTCACCAGGTCAGTTGTAGTTATCCTCTTTCCATGATGCTGGCGCGTCGATCAACTGCAACCAACTCCGGTTCGCCAGCCTTCGGCCGTTCAACCGAATTGAAGAACGCGGCCTCGTCGACCGGTTTGGTCAGAAAATCGATGGCGCCGCCCTGGATGGCGCGCACCGCCATTGGAATGTCGCCCCGGGCGCTGATGAAGATGATCGGCAGAGGGCATCTCTCGCTTTTAAGTTTCTCTTGCAGTTCGAGACCAGACATGCCTGGCATGCGTACATCCGAGATCAGCCACGAGGCCTTATAGCGGGCGGTGGAATCCAGGAATTGCTCAGCGGAGCTGAAGCAGAGCGCGCACAGCCCCTCCGATTCGATCAGATCCTGGAGCGCAATCTGAACCGACACGTCGTCGTCGAGGATCGCGAGAACACTTGAGTTGTGTTCGATACCCATTGCGAGAAGAGTAGCGCTGTCCACAAAACGACGCAATCAGACCTTAGTCGGCATGAACTACGACTCAGGTGGTAGTCGAATAAGACCGGGGTCACGGAATAATCTTAAGCGGGTACGGAGACGAGAGCCGAGGTGCCGGCGTTCTTGGATTAGCTGACGCCTTCGACAATGAGTCCGTGTATCAGTTGCCCACAACTGTCCGTCTGAGAGGATTCCAATGAGGGCCTTTGGGTCTGTGTAGTGATTAATAGTCGCATCGTCCGTATTGCCGCCTGCGAAGCGCTCGGACTCCAACTTTTGGGTGATCTCCCTAAGCTCGCGCCTCAACCGAATGTTGCTTCGTGGATCGGCCACGCCTTTAGCATAGCAACGCGGGTGGAAAGGCTGGGATGTTCGCACACTGAACCAGCCCGCCGCGCGGTGGTAAAGAGGCGCTACCATGTGATCGTGAAGGCTGCGGTTCTATTTTTCTTACTTTGTTTACCGGCGGTGGCCGACCTCGCCACTGGGCTGGATGCCTTGAAGAACGGAGATTATGCAGCAGCCCTCAGTAATACACTATTTTGAAAGGACAACAATTTCAGCATGAAACGGATCATTCTCGCGGCGGTGATGATGGAGGCTGTGGCCCTGATGGCGTTCGCGGCAGACAATACCTTGGGGACGTGGAAGTATGTTCCGGGGAAATCGAACGGGGGAAATGTCGCGAGTCTCACTCAGACACGTGAAAATGCGGACGGTGGGGTAAGGGTTACAGTCGTCGGTGAGATTACGGACGGGTCCAAGGTAAATACAGTATGGGTGGGGAAGTACGACGGGAAGCCGACGAAAATGGCGACCTCGACGTTAGACTGGGACACGATTGCCGCGAAGCAGATCGACGCTAACACGGTTTCCGAGGAGCGGACGAAGACGGGCGGAAAGTTCCATTCGATATCACGGTTTCACGTTTCGGCAGACGGTAAAACGATGACCGTGACGACTAAAGGAACGGGCGACACAGGCGAGGCTTTCACGAGGTTGGCGGTATGGGAGAAGCAGTAAGGTGTAAGGTTATAGATGTTCCAAGGTCCATAATAGAAATCCGGCTCAAGCAGCTCGTTTGCCTGTATCGTGGGGCAATGCACGGGGTGGCACGGTTCGGTACGTGCCGATGTGTCCTTCCATCCTGGCGACCGTCATTCGCAACCTCGGTCCGATGCACAGCGGATTCTGGCAGGCCTGGCACAAGATGCCTTACCTGTTGCCCGGCGTGCTGATGGCGACGGCGGCATTGGGCTACCTGCTTAGGTACAGTCATATGCCGCTGTTCGCGCGGTTTGGATTGCTGTATCTCGGACTGCTGGCGGCGATGTTCCTTACCTCGCATCCACTGACTTTCGAACTGCTGCCGCAAGTAGGCCGGCTGCAGCTGGAAATGGAGATACCGGCTGGCCTGCTGCTCGGCGGCATGGCGTGGTGGCTATACAGCCATAGTCGGCGCTGGACGAAACCGTTGCTGGTGGCGGTGGCGGTTGCGGCGGTCGCCATACAAATACGGAACTATCATGCGCGGGCGCGCCTGGACATTCAAGTTATCGACCCGATCACCCGGTCGGAGTACACCAGCGCGCGATGGCTGGATACCCACCTCCATGGGCAGCGCGTGTATGCAACGGGTTCGGACGGATTCTGGCTGAATGCGTTCACGGATACCCCGCAGGTGCACGGATGCTGCGAACAGGGTCAATCAATGCCGGTGCTCCGGATCGCTCCGTACATCGTGAATCCCAGTATCAATCCGGCAGTAACGAAGTTAGCGGTTGTTTACCTGGAAGCGCTGGGCGTGCAAGCACTGGTCACCAGCGGTCCAGAAAGCACGGACGAGTACAAGGACATTAAGGCTCCTGAGCGCTTTGAGGCACTGCTGCCGGTACTCCATCGCGAGCACGGCGACACCATCTATGGCGTACCTCAGCGGAGCAGGTCGCTGGCTCACGTACTGCGGCCCGGAGAAGCGGTGCCCATACGTGCCTCGCACGAAGTGGCGGCAGACGAATTAGCCCGATACGCGAGCGCGATCGAGGACAATGCCCGACCGATGGCCGGTTTCGACTGGCTCGGGCACAGCTCGGCTCGCATTGGCGCGACGCTCAGGCCCAACGAACTGGTTTCAGTTCAGGTACCATGGCTCGCCGGTTGGAAGGCGGTCATCAATGGCGGGACGCAGCCCTTGATCGCCGATGGGCTGGGGTTTATCCTGATCCGGCCGGAGTGCGAAGGCAACTGCGAGATCACGTTGACCTGGACTGGCCCTCCCGACCTCACTTCCTGTGTGTGGATCGCGAGCCTCGCGATTGTCCTGGTACCCTTTCTGCTCTTCGGCGCAGGCTTGCGGCTGACGGATCTAGAGCGCTTAAACGCCCGCAGGCCCTATTAGAGTGGCTAAAGCCAGGGCCGATCCTTGCTGACTCAATATCGCCGGGGACCGCAAGCCGCCGCGCGCATGTGTCGGACCTTCAGTGATAAGGACTCCTTAAAATGTTCCAAACTAAAAGGGTTGTTGCCATATTCTGCAACTGGCCCGTGCATGGTTCTCACCAAACTCTACGAGGGCCCCAAGCGGGACCAGGTGGAAACCGTCTCTCACGTTCTTCTGCGTGAGGCAGAGGAGTCCGGAGACGACGAGGAGCCGGATCTTCCCAATTGGCAGAAACAAGAATGGGAGATTGCCAAGCTGGTCGTTTCTACCGACCGCTTCCAGAAGCTTCCCACGAAGTTCGAGATTCACGAGTGGGCAATTATGCTGGATTTCGCGAGCTCCGTGGAGTCCGACAGGATTCGCGAAGATCTTCTGCACGCCATCCAGGGCACCGGGGCATTCCGGAATTTCAAGCACACCCTTCGGCGGCACCGCATCGAATTCGCCTGGGTTGCATTCCGCGCGGAGGCCCTGCGGGAGATCGCATTCAACTGGTGCAAAGAGAATCACGTTGTTTGGGAGTAGGAAAGCCTCCAGGCTGGGGAGCAGGCCAGTTGACGTGACCCGCACTTACCAGGACTGATGTCTAGCGTCTTCGCAAGTCGCATTGCGCGCCCTGGGTGAATCAGGTGGCCGTAACTTAATTCGGCTGCTTGCATCCGGAATACTTAAACCCTTATGATTCATTGTGATAAGCCGAAACGACAGTAAACATGGCCTATGGCGCGGCGAAGCTGCGCCACCACAGGGGATGAAAACGGGCGCGAGAGGCGAGATGGAGCGGCGCCGCTCAAGAAGAGCGGAGGATTCGAGGGCCGATCGGAAGCAGTCTTTCTCCGTGACAT
>Ga0073928_10006652_pt1 | contig 15428 bp, 15 predicted proteins | sample PaiPotPPA55metaG_FD_76969 | JGI IMG/M metagenome (GOLD analysis project Ga0073928, IMG submission 76969) | Iron sulfur acid spring bacterial and archeal communities from Banff, Canada, to study Microbial Dark Matter (Phase II) - Paint Pots PPA... ... | reverse complement strand
GGCACCTGTGCACACCGCGACTCAGCTCTTGAGGCTCCGCTGGCCGCCCCCGGCGAGCGAGGTACAAGGGCGATGCGACAGTGACAATTGCGGTGTCGAGGAGCTTTCGCGCAACCAGGCTGGATGAGTGAGGTTCGCCAAATCGCAAGGCCAGATCGAAGCCGTCCATGATGAGGTCGCCGAGCTGATCTCTCGCAATGAACTCGAGTTGAAGTTCAGGATGCGCATCCATGAATTCGTCGAGCTTCGAGCCTAGAATAATTCGCGAAAAAACCGGGTCAAGATTGATCCGCAGCTTCCCGCGCACAGTCGCGGCGCCTCCTTGCGCGGCTGCGGCCGCTTCCTCCATTCCCCTTAAGTGCGGCATGACCTGCTCATAGAACCGTCGACCCTCTTCAGTAAGGGAGACGGCGCGAGTCGTCCGATTGAATAGCCGTGTCTTCAGCCGCTTTTCGAGTCGAGCGATTGCCCGGCTAACCCCGGGTGGCGACATACCCATCAACTCGGACGCGGCCGCGAACGTTCCCGCATCGACGACGGCAGCAAATACGCTGATACCGCTAGAGAGATTCTCGCTGGACGATCTCATGGGCCTGCATCCTGGTTATTTAATGGTCGGGAGAGGTTAGGTCGAACGCCAACATAGCACGCAGGACGACTCCGGCGCGCAGCCGCGATCGAAGGGCAAGCCGGCGCAGTGCGTCAAAAACCGCACTATGACTCATTAGTGACTAACGGTCATTTCACAAGTTCCATTCGTGTCATTTAGTTCCTCGTTGCGTTTACCCACAATGCATCCCAACAGTGCGTTTAAACCCCAGTTCATTCCAATTTACGAGGAGTAGAAGATGACCGTTCAACTCACCCGCCGCGATCTGCTGAAACGAGCATCCGGGCTGCTGGCCATCACCGCAGTGGGCGGATTGACCAGCGCCGCAACAGAGGCCGCACAGGTACATCAGGACCGTAATCGCGTTCTGGTCCGCAACCCTGCGTTTGCCACGATTGACCTTTCCCTGCGGCGGGCCGTCGACAACGGCACCGTAGCCGGTGTGGTGGCGATGGGCGCTACGCAGCGCGGGCTCATCTACGAGGGCGCATCGGGTCATGCCAATCCCCAGACCGGTGCGGCAATGACGCCCGACACGGTGTTCTGGCTGCTATCGATGACCAAGGCGATTACTGCAACGGCCTGCATGCAACTCATCGAGCAGGGCAGGCTCCGGCTCGACCAGCCCGCAGGCGAGATCCTTCCCGAACTGAAGTCGCCGCAAGTGCTGGAAGGCTTCGATGCATCCGGGCAGCCCAAACTGCGTCCTGCACGAAACACGATTACCGTGCGGCATCTGCTCACTCACACGTCCGGCTTCACGTACAGCATCTGGAGCGAAAACATGAGCCGGTACGAAAAGGTGACCGGTATGCCGGATATTGGCTACTCGATGAACGGCGCATTCAAGGCGCCGCTGGAATTCGAACCTGGCGAACGCTGGCAGTACGGGATCGGGATGGACTGGGTAGGCAAGCTTGTCGAGGCGGTGACCGATCAATCGCTGGAGGTCTATTTCCGTGAGCACATTTTCACGCCTCTCGGCATGAACAATTCGGGCTTTCTGATCAGCGGCGCGCAGAAGCGGCGAGTGGCAACCATGCACAACCGGCAACCCGACGGGTCGCTCAAGCCTGCTCCGTTCGAAATCAACCAGCGGCCCGAGTTCTTTATGGGTGGTGGCGGTGCATTCAGCACGCCGCGCGATTACATGGCACTCCTGCAGATGCTTGTGAACGGTGGGACGTATCGCGGTGAGCGGGTCCTGCGTGCCGACACCGTTGCGACGATGTTCCAGAATCAGATCGGAGATCTTCAGGTAACCGAAATGAAAACGGCGCAGCCGGCGTGGTCGAACAGCTTCGACCAGTTTCCCGGGATGCCTCACAAGTGGGGGTTTTCCTTCGACATAAATACGCAGCCGGGTCCACATGGCCGCAGCGCGGGCAGCATCAGCTGGGCGGGATTGCTGAACAGCTATTTCTGGGTCGATCCGGTCAGGAAGGTGGCCGGCACGCTGTTCACGCAGATCCTGCCGTTCTACGACGCTCGTGTGGTGGATCTGTACGGACAGTTCGAGCAGGGGCTGTATCACGGCTTGCAGCACGCCTGAGCGCCGATCAGCGATCGGGACACATTTATCTACGCCAAGAAGAAACTGCAATGTATGCAATCGCAGGGATAACAGGAAGGGATCAGCGGCTTGTCTCATGAAAGCGCTACTATATTCACGACCGCGCTTTCAGTCGAATACTTGCGAAACACTCAAATTCATCCCGATCCCCGCCCCGCCATTCTTGCCGACCGTCAAGCTATCGAGGAAATCGTTCGACACGTCATGGCGCATGCTTACACACCGCGGGCGATCCGCCGCGCGATCGAATGCGGTGTGCGTTGCATCGAGCACGGTAATCTGGTGAATGAGGCGACCGCACGTTTGATGGTCGAACGCAACGTCTACATGGTGCCTACGCTTGCTACGCTGGACCATCTGCTCTCACACGGACCTGCGCTTGGTTTCCGCCCGAGTCGCTGGAAAAGATCGACGCGGCCCGGTCTGTCGGTCGCGAAGCACTGAGGTTGCTGGCACGCGTCGGCGTCAAAGCGGGTTTCGGCTCCGACATGCTCGGCGAACTGCATGTGCACCAGTCCGATGAGTTCGTCGCGCGCGCGCAGATAGTCGGGAATCTGGAGGCGATCCGTTCCGCTACGTCGATAGCAGCAGAGATCATCGGCGAAGCCGGCGTGCGAGGCACGGTTAGCGTGGGCGCGAAGGCCGATCTGGTCGTCGTGGCGGGTGACCCGGTTGCGGATCTGTCGCTTTTGCTCGGTCAGGGCGAGCACATCCCGATGGTGATCAAGGCGGGGGTTTGCGTCAAGCACGCTGGACAATTGCTTGAGTCCGTCGCAGCATAATGCACGTCGCATGGCGTCCGGAGTGGCGTGCAGGCATCACGTAGAGGAGATAAAACTATGCAGGTCAGCCGCACAATCAGTACTGTCGAAGTCCATACCGGCGGCGAGCCGTTCCGGATCGTCACGTCGGGACTTCCCCGCTTGCAGGGCAACTCAATCGTGGAGCGCCGCGCCTGGGTACGTGAACATGCGGATAATATTCGCCAGGCCCTGATGTTCGAACCCCGCGGACACGCGGACATGTACGGGGGCTATCTCACGCCGCCCATTTCACCCACGGCTGATTTCGGCGTCATCTTCCTGCATAACGAGGGATATAGCGACCACTGCGGACATGGCGTGATGGCGCTGGCAACGGCTGCGGTGGAGCTCGGCTGGGTGCAGCGCGAATCGCCCGAGACGCGTGTCGGCATCGACGCACCGGTTGGTTTTATCGAAGCATTCGTCAAGTGGGACGGCATGCACGCCAACGGTGTGCGATTCATTAACGTGCCATCCTTCATTTACCGGCGCGACGTGAGCGTCGAGACACCGACCTACGGGACGGTGACAGGCGACATCGCATTCGGGGGTGCATTTTATTTCTATACGGACGGCGCACCGCATGGCCTCGCGATTCGCGAGTCGTCGGTCGAGGCGCTCAAGCAATTCGGCGCCGAAGTAAAGATTGCCGCCAATCAGGCATTTCCGCTCGTGCACCCGCATATTCCGGAAATCAACCATATCTACGGCACGATCATTCACGGCGCGCCAAGGTTTCCCGATTCGACTCAGGCGAACTGTTGCATTTTCGCAGACCGGGAAGTGGATCGTTCTCCTACCGGTTCGGGCACGGCGGGCCGCGTGTCGCAACTGTATCTGCGTGGCGAGATCGGGCGAGACGAGGTACTCGTGAATGAGTCGGTCATCGGCACGGTGTTTCGTGCGCGCGTCATAGGTGAAACGCAACTCGGCGAGTTCCCCGCCGTGATCCCCGAGATCGAAGGCTCAGCCCATGTTATTGGATTCGCCAACTGGATCATCGACGAGCGGGATCCGCTCAAGTATGGATTCCTGGTGCGTTGAGCGGTGCTTGCCCATGATTTCAGAATCTTCGAAGCACCGGTTCGCACTGCGACCACAACCGGCTGATGACCGATAATGTGCGGCTGAAGCCTTTAAAGAAACGAGACACGCATGACAATGCGTTGCGCCGCGCGACGCTTACAGAAACGTGTCCAGTGCATTGGCCGCCACGAAGAGGGCGATCGTCTGCTTTACATGCGAGCGGATGTCGCCCCGGAGATCGTCAAGACTTTCGCCCATCAAGGCTCGCATGAGCATCGGCGAGACGATCGCGTCGAGAATCTGCGTCGCGAGAGTGCGCGAATGCCGCTTGGCTTGCGCACGCGCTTGAGGCTCGAGGGTACGACCGGAATGCCCGGCGATCATCGTCGCCACCGCTTCTATTGCGCGCGACCTGCCGGCGTCGCTCGTCAGTTTCGCAAGCGTCGGAAACCGCGGCGCATCCGCCACCACCAATCTGATGAGTCCAATCACCTCGTCGCTGAGCAATCGCGTGACGAGCGTTTGCGTCACCGTTACCAGCCGTTGCGCAAGCGCCGTTGATTGCGGCGTTTCAAACACGAGATGCAGGCTGCGTTCGCAGGTTCGTGTGACTACCGCCGAAAACAGTGCTTCCTTGCCGCTGTACCGGCTATAGAGCGTTGCCTTCCCCGCCCCTGCCGCTTCTGCGATGCGTTCAAGCGATGTCCCCCCAAAGCCGTGTTGAAGGAACATGGCCGTGGCGGCATCGAGAATCCGTTCTTCGACGTCTCCCGCCATCGCGTTGGACGGGCGACCTTTCTTGCGCGAGAACATTGACCTGATCGGGCACAAAGTCGTCTCTGCATCAACATTTTTGGGGATCCGGCTCACCACTGTTCCTTACATGAAATAACACGGGGATTATCGCAGGAATTTTTAATGAAACGATACCGTTCAGTTCTATTGTAGAATGCATCTCAATATTATTTTGGAGAGTGCAATGGCCGGAAGTGAAAGCGAAAACAGCACGCCCTCCGGCGAAGACACGGCCGGCGGCGATCACGCCGAGGCGGGCAAAGGGCAGGGGCAGGGGCAAGAAGAGGAAACTTCCACGCCGATGAGCCCGGGGCGCAAGCGTCTGAACGCGGTCATCGGAGGAGCGGTGCTGCTGGTCTGCGTGGCTGCGGGGGTTGCTTACTGGCTGCATGGCCGGCACTACGAAAGCACGGACGACGCATTCATCGATAGCAATCAGAGCCAGATTGCGTCGCAGGTGAGCGGACGTGTCGTTGAACTGCTGGTCGCCGATAACCAGCACGTCGAGAAAAACCAGCCACTGCTGCGGATCGACCGGCGCGACTTTGAAGTAAAGCTCGAACAAGCCGAGGCACAGGAAGCGAATGCGGTCGCGCAAGTCGCGCAGGCGCGTGCCGACCTGCTGTATCAGACGGCCAGCCTCGCACAGCAGACATCGCAGGTGCGGGTCGCGGAAGCTGACCTGACGCAGGCAAAACAGGATCTGGCCCGGTACACGGGAACCGATCCTGCCGCCATCACGCGCCAGCAACTGGAACAAAGCCAGGCGACGGCCAAGAGCGCGTTCGCCAGGCTCGATAGCGCGAAACAGGCGGTGCAGGCGGGCGAGGCCCAGGTTGCGTCGCAGAGAACGAAGATCGATGCCGCGCTGGCGTCGGTTCGCCAGAACCAGGCCGATGTCGACAATGCGAAGCTGCAACTGAGTTATACCGAAGTGCTCGCCCCGCAAGCAGGAAAGGTGACGCGCCGCACCGTGAACCTCGGCAATTACGTCACGCCCGGGCAGGCACTGGTAGCGGTCGTTCCCGACGAAATGTGGGTCACCGCCAACTTCAAGGAAACGCAGCTTGTTCACATGAGCGTGGGACAACCGGTCGATGTCACCGTGGACGCGTATCCGGACAAGGTCCTTCACGCACACATAGAGAGTCTGCAGCGCGGGACCGGGTCCGTCTTCAGCAGCCTGCCCGCGGAGAATGCAACGGGCAACTACGTGAAGGTCGTGCAGCGCCTGCCTGTGAAGATTGTTTTTGACGGCGACGACTGGCGTCACCTGCCGCTCGCGCCCGGCCTCTCGGTCAGCCCGCGCGTGACGGTGCGGTAATCATGGCCGCTACCTATACAGGTCACGCACCATTGCCCAGGTCGGCGGCGGGGCCGTTCAACCCCTGGCTGATCGCGGTCATCGTGTCGATCGCGACCTTCATGGAAGTGCTCGACACGACCATCGCGAACGTGGCGCTCCGGCATATTGCCGGCGGTCTTGGCGCGAGCCTCGACCAGAGCACGTACATCACGACCAGCTATCTTGTGAGCAACGCGATCATCCTGCCTATCAGCGGATGGCTCGCGAACGTGGTCGGCCGCAAGCGTTTCTACATGATCTGCGTATTGCTGTTCACGGTGAGTTCGGTGGCCTGCGGGTTCGCGACGTCGCTGCCGATGATGATTGTTTTTCGTGTGCTCCAGGGCCTGGGCGGCGGTGGCCTGGCTCCCGTTGAACAAAGCATCTTCGCCGATACCTTCACGCCGGAAAAACGCGCGATGGCGTTCGCGCTGTACGGCTTCACGGTCGTCACGGCGCCCGCCATTGGCCCGATGCTGGGCGGCTGGATCACCGAGAATTATTCGTGGCACTGGGTGTTCCTGATCAACCTGCCCGTCGGCATAGTGTCACTGGTGCTGACGTGGATGTTCGTGAGCGACAGCAAGCTGGTGCAGCAGGAGCGGCGCGCCCTGCTTGATAAAGGGCTGCGGATTGACTACCTGGGCTTTTTCCTCGTTGCGGTTGGTTTCGGTTGCCTGCAGATCGTGCTCGACAAGTTCGAGCGCGAGGACGGGTTTTCATCGAATTTCATTTGCCTGTTCACGGTGATCTCGGGCGTTGCGCTCGTGGCGCTGGTGATTCGTGAACTGACCACCGCACAGCCGATCGTGAACCTGCGGCTTTTCAAGTCGAGCGCTTTTGCCATCAGTTGCAGCGTGATGTTTGCGTTCGGCTTCATCATCAACAGCACGACGCAGATGCTGCCGCAATTCACGCAGGAATTGCTCGGCTATGACGCAACCAACGCCGGACTGACGCTCGGTCTGGGCGGGCTCGTCACACTGTTCATCATGCCGATAGCGGGCATTGTGACCGGACGCCTGTTCCAGCCCAAGTGGCTCGTCATGATGTCGCTCGCCGGCACCGGATTCGCGCTGCTTCATACGTCGGGTCTCGACTTGAACATCGGCTTCTGGGATGTATCGCTGTCGCGGCTTTATCAGGTCATCTGGCTGCCGTTCCTCTTCATTCCGCTTTCGACCGTGCAGTTCATCGGCATTCCGCCGAAAGAGAATAACAATGCGTCGGCGCTGATCAACATGATGCGCAACCTCGGCGGTAGTTTCGGCGTGTCGCTGGTAACCACACAGCTCGCGTGGCGCGAACAGTTTCATCATGCGAGGCTCGCCGAGCACATCACGCCGTACAACGGCTTTGTCAGCTCGCTTGGATCGATCGCCTCGACGGTCGAGCAGCAGGCGTCGGTCATGAGTTACCTCGACGTCTTCATCATGCTGGGCGTGATCTCGCTCGTGCTGGCTCCCATTTGTTTCTTGTTGCCGAAGCTGCCGAAGGGGGCACAGGTCAATGCGCATTGATTATCGATGGATTCCGTTCGTAGCTTGTCTGTCAGCCTGCACGATGGGGCCCGACTTCCAGCATCCCGCCTTGCAGACGCCGGCGCAATGGCCCGAGGCGCCGGCGGTTACCGCTACCGATGCCGATGCCGTTCGCTCGGTGGCGGTGCCTGAACCCGTTGATCCGCTGTGGTGGAACAGTTTCGGAGATCCGCTTCTGACGGAGCTGGTCACGCGCGCCATGGACAGCAATCTCGATCTCAAGATCGCGGCGGCGCGGCTTGCCGAGTCGCGGGCGCAGTTCGGGCAAGCGAAAGCGGACGAGCTCCCTACGTTGAACGGCAACACGTCCTACACGCGTGAGCTTCAGAGCGCCGATGGCGTCATCGGCTTGCTTGGGGGAAGTGGGTCACCGTCGGCAACCGATACGAACGGGCTGGGCGGACGACAGGGCGGCATACCGACGCAAAGCGCCACATCGAGCGTGTTGCCGCCGTTCAACCTGTATCAATACGGCTTCGATGCATCGTGGGAACTCGATCTCTGGGGTCGCGTGAGGCGCACGGCAGAAAACGCGAGCGCGACCGTCGATGCTCAAAACGAAGCGAGGCACGACGTGATCGTGTCGACGGCTGCGGAAGTCGCGCGCGATTATCTCAACCTGCGTGGAACGCAGGAGAAGCTGCGCATCACGCGAGAAAATCTGGCGTTTGCCCAGCGCACCGTGCAGTTGACGAATGAGCGCGCCAGGCATGGACTCGCTACCGATCTCGATGTTGCCAATGCCCAAAGCCAGGCCGAGTCGAACGCTGCGGATATTCCGCAGGAAGAGCAGCAGGAGGCGAAGCTGATCAACGCCATTGGAGTCTTGCTCGGAGAGTATCCGCAAACGCTCGCGGCGAAGCTGAGGGAAGGGCCGGCCGCGCCCGTGGTACCGCCGCGCGTGCCGATCGGGCTTTCATCGGAACTCGCGAGGCGCAGGCCGGATATCCGCGAAGCGGAAGCTCAGCTTCATGCGGCGACCGCGAATATCGGCGCGGCGAAGGCAGATTTTTTCCCCAAGATAACGCTCTCGGGAAGCGTCGCCATTCAGGCGACGCAGTTTACGAATCTCGGTAGCTGGGGCGCGCGCAGCTATAGCGCGGGGCCGAGTCTTTCGATTCCCATTTTCGAAGGCGGGCGCCTGCGCGCAACGCTCGCATTGAGGGAGGCGCAGCAGCAGGAGGCGGCGATCACCTATCGCAAGACGGTGCTCTCGGCGTTTCAGGAGGTCGATGACGCGCTGACGGCGTTTGCCGCCGAACAGCGTCGCCGAGACCGGTTGGATGCAAGCGTGCAAGCATCAAAACGCGCGCTGGACATCGCAAACAAGCGCTATATCCGGGGTCTGTCGAATTACCTGGATGTGCTGACGGCGCAAAAAACCTTGCTGACGAACGAGCAGCAATGGGTCGACAGCACGTCGACGGTATCGACGAACCTTGTCGCGCTGTACAAGGCGCTGGGTGGCGGGTGGGATGCGGAAACTGGGCAGTACGCCAGTGGTGGCGCGTCGCTGCGGTAGAGAACTAAGGTCTGGTCCACCTGGCGCTGCGTATGCAAATGGTGGGCGGCTGCTGGTTTCAGGGTTCGATGCTATCGCGAGCAGTTGCAGACAGGAGAACATGGGACACACAATCGGACATGCCGATGGTGCCGGGGTGAGCATCCGGTGGGCAGTGAAGGGGGCTGAATGCCACCTAATGCCACGAGCCTATGTCGGCATCGTCGCCATCACCGCCTTGCTTTGAGTCGGCCCCGTAACTGAATACGTCGATCTCACCATGGACACCCGGGTTGAGATACTGATACGGATTACCCCATGGATCGTTTGGCAAACGCTGGAGATAACCTCCGTCCTTCCAGACCTTCGGCACCGGATTGTCAGCAGGTTTCTCGCTCAGGGCCCGCAGCCCTTGCTCCTGGCTCGGATAGCGGCCGTTGTCGCGGTGGTATAGCGTCAGCGCCTGCATGATTGTGCTGATGTCCTGTTTCGCCGCGACACGCTTCGCCTCGTCCGGGCCGCTCATGATCTTTGAAACGATCAGCGTGGCCAGCAGGCCCAGTATCGCAACCACGACTATGATTTTTCTGAATGTGAAAGCCGCGATTTCCGTGCGGCGCTCAGTCCCCATTTGCATGATTTGCTACCTATTTTTCAGGAAGAAACGGTCGGGAAACATACGGGCTTCCTCGCAAATAGAGGGTGGTGAAACCAGCCCGACCGCTTATTGTAAGGTTTTGTCCTGTTAAGCGTGTAGGGTAAATGTAGCCTGTGGAGCGGCCAGGTAACGGGATAGGGTGGGGTGGGGCGGCGTGCCAGGAGGTTTCGCTTGTCCCGTCGGGCTTCGTATGCCCCGTTTCGAACGTACATTTCTGTATCACTTTTAAAACGGCCTGCAACTGCTTATGCGGCCTCGGCTTGAAGCCCGCAAAACAACGGTTTCAAACGGCACGGGAAAACCCCAATGCGCCTCCAGTAAGGCATTGGACAGACGCAAGCGTTTGCGCGATTAATCGGATGGATAGGGCCGATTCGATCATGGGCGCTTCAAGACTGAAACAAAAACGTTTTCATCCCCACCGTGCGCTGCTGCATATTCCGGAACGCTCCATGATGGCATTGGGTTTTACCCCTGCTGGCACGGTCCTCGCTATATGTGGGATGCAGCACTAGCCAATATCGAAATTCGAAATCAAGCGAACGGTTTTGGCAGATCTGCTTACGGGGCTGGTCGCAACATGTCTTCGATGGATGCCGTCAGATGCATCACAAGACGCGGAGTGGACCAGAATAAAAAATACGGCGCCCACAGCGCACGAATCAGAGAAGAAAAACATGTTGACTCTTCAATCCGACCTGCACGGCAATCATCTCCTGGGTGCGCTTCCCGCACACGAATGGCAAGCTCTTACGCCTCACCTGGAACTTGTACAGCTTCGTACAGACCAGTTGCTTTGCGATTCGGGGCAACGCATTCATCACGTGTATTTCCCGACGACGGCCATTATCTCTCTTCTTCATACAATGGAAGACGGTGGCTCTGTTGAAATCGCGGCAATCGGCCGTGAAGGCATGACAGGCGTTCCTATCCTGACCGGCGGCGACACCATGCCGACGCGCGTTCAGGTTCAATGCCCGGGCTTTGCCTATCGCATGAGCGCAAGTGCCTTGAGAGAGCAGTTCGGCCGCTCGGATTTCCTGCGCCGCCTGATGCTCCTGTACATGCAAGCCCTGCTGACGCAAGTCGCGCAGACCGCTGCGTGCAACCGTCATCACTCGCTGAGCAAGCAACTGTGCCGCTGGTTGCTGATCGAGATTGACCGTACGCCGTCGAACCAGTTTCAGGTAACGCAGCAGATGATCGCCGACATGCTGGGCGTGCGCCGCGAAGGGGTGACGGAAGCGGCGGGAAAGCTCCATGACGCCGGCCTGATCCATCACAGCCGCGGTTGCATCAAGGTGCTCGATCGGGAAGGTCTGGAAGCCCGTGCGTGCGAATGCTACGGCATCGTCAAGCGGGAGTTCGACCGGTTGCTGCCGCGCCTGCGCCAGGTTGAGGCAGTCAGTTAAGGGTTGTTGTACCGCTCCGGTTGAAACGACTTCAATTCTCATTCTTAGCGTCGACTGGCGTCGGGCCGGTATGCGTACCCGGATACAGGAGCTCCGCAACAAGGGGGACAGGTATCGCGCACCACAACCGTCGAGACCCGGCTCACTTCACGAGCGTCCGCGCCGACATCGGATGATGAATGTTGCTGCCTTCAAACGGCGGGAAGCGCTCGAAATCGGCGCGCATCTGATGGCGCACGGGCGAATTGCTGGCGTATGTGGGACTTGCCAGCCAGCAATGGGGAACGCTGACGCTTGGTCGGCAATGGGATCTGACGAACGATGTGTTCACGCCCAACGCCAACGGCGCAGTACAGTTCAACAACTTCATGTATCACCCGGGCAATATCGACAATGCGGCGGTGACGCCCCTCAGCAACTCGGTCAAGTATGCGAGCCCTGGGTATCGGGGTTTCAGCATTCGCACCATGTATTCGTTCAGCGACGCGAACACCGCGCTCGGCAGATATATTGGCGCGGCGGCGCTCTATGCGAGTGGACCGCTGCAACTCGGCGCGGTCTACAGCGACACGAACCATCGCACGTATGCTTTCAATACGCAGTTGGGCTACACGAGGTTCATGGGGCAGAACCTGGCCGGCGGCGCGTCTTTCGTGGCGGACAACACGCGGATCATCGGGGTGGCGGGAACCTACAAGCTCGGCGATCGCTCGCGCGTTCACGGCATGATCGATCAGGCGCATCTGCAGACACGGCAGGACACGCAGACCGCGCTGACCGAAGAACTCGGCGTGGATTATCAGGCGAGCATTGCCAATACGGTTAGTCTGGGTGGTTTCCATACCGGGTTCGCGGGCAAGGGATACACCACCGTGGGCCTTGCCAATCTGTATCAACTGTCCAAGCGGACGCTGGCTTATGCCGAAGTCACGTTCCAGAAGACGAATGGCGGTGCGCTGGCAGACTTGCCTTCGCTGTCGCCTTCGTCGAATGATCATCAGCTTTCCTTACGGATCGGATTGCAGCATTACTTCTGATAGTAAAAGGGAAGAGATGAAGCTCTTCGAGTACCCGACGAGTTCGTCGTCGCTTCGCGTACGCATTGCGCTCAACCTGAAGGGAATCGCTTACGAGTCGTTCTGCGTGGATCTGGCAAAGGACGGCGGTGAGCATCGACCATATTTATTCCGCTTGCCTCGAACGGGATGCGTTTCAACGCGCCATGGCGCCGATGACGGGTTGATTGTTAAGACTGTGTGTCAACGTAGAGTCCTCTTGATCTGATCAAGCGCACCCTATTTTTGAGGCAAGGCTGACGACTGCGGTGAGAGTTGAGCTCGTTCTTTCGGGCAACCGCGGCCTATCGGGACCGGCACGGCCTCGCCGTGCGTTTTTCTCCACATCTTCTAAAATTATTTGTCAGGAGAGTCGTTTGCAGCAGGGGCCTCCATCCTTCCTTTCTATGGCGCTCTCGCGGGAACTCCATGCGCCCGCACGATTCTTATGGGTGCCGTTGCAGCTGAGCGAGTGGGCCGATGCGTTGCGAACCCGCATCGTGTCCTTCAAGCGGACAGTTAGTTAGCCGACTACTCCTTTCTACCGTCCCCAAGGTTCGTCAGGATTTTTCGCCCTTCTCATTGGAGGTGGCGAATGGAACGAATGGTACGAACGGCAACGCAACCGTGGTTGTATCCGATGGTTGAATACCAGCGCTTGCTGCTCACACCGTTTTCCCTGTGGGCCGCCGGCGCCGCGAACGCGCTCGCCGACCCTTGGGGTCCGTTGGCCTGCGTTTCGGGTACCCGCAGCTTTGCGGCGGGGTACGAATTGCTCCACCGGTTAAGCAAGACCTACGAAAAGCCCGCGTTCGGCGTCAGGGAGATCGAAGCGGAAGGCCTAAAGATTCCGGTGGCCGAACAACTCGTCCTGGCAAAACCATTTTGTGACATGCTGCGATTTGCGCCGCAGCCGGAGCCTCCTGCCATTTCCGCCTGGAACGCGAAGACACGGCCCGTGGTGCTGGTCTGCGCTCCGCTGGCCGGTCACCATGCGGTCCTGCTCCGCGAACTGGTGGAGACGCTGCTGCCGAGCCATGAGGTGTACATCACGGACTGGCGTGACGCGCGCAACGTGCCGGTGGCAGACGGGCCGTTTCATCTGGATGACTACGTGTCCTATATTCGGACGTTTATTCGCCATATCGGCGCGGAAAACCTGCATGTGCTTGCGGTTTGTCAGGCTACCGTGCCGACCCTTGCCGCCGTTTCACTTTCGGCCAGCGAGCACGAGCCAACGCCCAGAAGCCTGATCCTGATCGGGGGGCCGATCGACGCGCGTAGCGGTGCGAATGCCGTCAACCGGTTCGCCACGAGCCAGCCGCTTCGATGGTTTCGGGAGACCCTGATTCACTCGGTGCCGGATCATTACCCCGGCGCGGGTCGCGAGGTGTACCCGGGTTTTCTGCAGCGGGCCGGACTTCACGCGATGCACCCGGGGCGGCTCGCGAGTTCGCACTGGAACTACTGCCTCGATATGGTCCAGGGAGACCTTAAGCGCGCCGAGGTGCACCAGCGGTCCTGCGAAGAATATGGTGCAGTGCTTGATATGGCGGCCGAGTATTACCTCGATACCGTGCAGACCGTGTTTCAGGAATTCCGTCTGGCTCGTGGCAACTGGTGCGTACAAGGCCTGCCAGTGCGTCCGCAAGACATCCGTGCTACAGCCTTGCTTACCATCGAAGGGGCGTTGGACGACGTTTCCGGACGTGGCCAAACCCACGCCGCGCAGGACCTGTGCGCAGGTATTGCCACGCGCGACAAGCGCGGCGTCACGATGCAGCAGTGCGATCATTACGATCTGTTTTCAGGGCCGCGCTGGCAAACCGACGTTTATCCCATCATCCGCGACCTCATTAGCCAATACGATGGGTCTCATCAGTCGACGATGAACAAGAGAGACCAGGCTACGTTGCGTAGCAGCACGGATCCTGTACCCCGGAGCAAAGTCCGGCGGGCACGCCATGCCCCAAATCCCTGATTGCAGCCTGGACTGCGTGGCATCGGAAGGCTCGCGTCTGATCGCTCAGCCAGCCTTACTGCGCAATAGCGGATGAAGGGTTCAACGTCTACGGGTTCAACGATCCATCATCGCTCCCCGAACAACTAAAATGTAATTGCGGGTCGCAGCATGGGGTGTTTGAAACGAGGACAAAGGCAGTCCTTGGAGGTAAGTCATCATGAAATCATGTCTCTACGCGGCAATTGCCGCTTCAGTACTCGCCATTCCGGTCGTGTCGTTCGCGCAGCAATCGAATGCACCTGTCACGCGGGCGCAGGTGCGAGCCGAGCTCATTCAGATCGAGCAGGCCGGCTACAATCCGGGCGGCCATGACCCCAATTACCCACGGGACATTCAGGCTGCACAGGCACGGGTGGTCGCCGCTCAAGCCCAAGCTCAAACCGGCAGTTATGGTCCGGCGGTGAGCGGGTCGTCGCAGTCAGGTCGTCCGCCCGGCCAGTAAGTGATCGGGCTTGTGACCAGGCTTGTGATCGCTTCGGTCACTGAGTATTGCCCTCAGAGCGCGCGGCGTCTTGGCGTGCTTTGATATGCAAAATGAACTCGCTCTCGCGGTAACCCGCGAGCGGCGAGTTCGTCTTCCAAAAATGAAGGAGCCGATCAAGTTAGCTATCCTGACGTACTGATTGTTCGGCCGCACGTCAGTCAACAAGCTGCCAACACCCTGTAAATCGCACAGATCGGGGCTGTCTCGGCTCCCGCATCCCTCTTTGTAACGGATCCAGCTCGCCTTCAATGTTTGAGGCAGGTGTCCGCGTTCTTCCAGGTGCAAGTATCAAGGCCTGTGTGGATGACCGGCTGCACCGACTTTCCTTGTGCAAGGTCACGCATGACCATCGCCGCCCGATAACCCATTTCCTCCGGCCGCTGGCCGACGAGGACATTGACCTTGTGGTCCTTGAGGGCTTGCAATTCCGGTCCGAGCGTATCGGCCGAGACGATGACGAACTTGCCGCTCTGGATCTTATTCCATTTCTAATTCAATAGTGTAATAATAAGCACACCTTCCATGTAGAGGTGGTGCGCGATGGTTCGTCAAGCGACAGGTGGTGAGGTTCTTGAGCGTGCAAAGAAGCTCATTGTCGAGGC
>Ga0073928_10006651_pt1 | contig 15429 bp, 8 predicted proteins | sample PaiPotPPA55metaG_FD_76969 | JGI IMG/M metagenome (GOLD analysis project Ga0073928, IMG submission 76969) | Iron sulfur acid spring bacterial and archeal communities from Banff, Canada, to study Microbial Dark Matter (Phase II) - Paint Pots PPA... ... | reverse complement strand
TCCCAACCCGGTTTTGTCAATCCTCTTTGTAGGCCCGTCTCACGCCGTCGTGTTCGAAGCGCTGCTGCCAGCAGCGTCCGGTTCCTGCATTCAGGCCGGAATCAGGCACCCGCAAACACACGGACTTTTTGCGAATCGTTCACCCGATCTGTTCACGAGCGGCGTGAGGTCGGGCCTTCTATCCAAGGTCCCTGGCCGGCCGGATGAAAACGCGCGGCTTGCGATTGCAGGCACTGGTTCCCATCCGGCCACGGCCTTTCCCAACTGGAATACGTTCGAGCAGGAGAAACTTGCAGAAAAAATTTCGAAGCCGGCGGATCGGCAACGGTGCAACAGCAGCGTGTAATCCTGGACCATCGGGCCATCTCGTTCGTTTGGCCATTTCGGCCCGCCAAGAGATTTTTCGGGCAATCAAGAAGCATTCTGTATCACTTTGTACTGGCCAAGGGAGGATGAATCTGCCAATGTAAAATCAATGAATCCTGACAAGAACCCCGGGCAGCGGCACGGTTCCCCTCGCGCGCTGCAAAACTCGGCCCCTCTCCGATTTGCGGCAGTCAAAGTATGCCTCCTCGTTTTGTTCGCCTGGCGCATGGCCTCGGCCACGCCGGCCCCCACGAACATGACCCCCATTGCAGTGACCGGTTGGAACCGGGATCTGGTGGTCGAAAGCACGGCCGTGGGGCCCCCGTACACCGCATATGCCACGGAATTGAATCCGGGCGAGGGCAACGGCTTTTACCAGACAGGTTTGCCCAGCTACGCGTGGGGACTGCCCCCTTCCGGTGGCTTCGTGAGCACGATCGGCGATAACACGATTTTTCAGTTTCAGCCTTATACAGCCAACAATGCGCTGGTGTTGAATACCAACACCGGGTTGACCAGCGGCACGCTGACGCTGGTCACTCCGGCGATTTACTCCAAAATCGCCGTGGTTGCGCATTCGGCCAACGGCAACAGTTCCGGCGTCGCAACGATCACCTTGAACTTCAGCGACGGCACCACGCTGGTGACGAACTACTACGCCCCGGATTGGTTCAACAACGTCACCAATGTCGCGTGGTTCGGCCCCGGCAGAATAAACCTGACCAGCGGCTCCGACACCGGCGGATTGGAGAATCCGCGTTTCTACCAGACCACGATCAATGTGGCGGCGTCCATGGGAACGACGAACAAGCCATTGGTGAGCGTGACTTTCGGCAAGGCGCAAGTCGCCAGTTCCACGGCCATCTATTGCATTAGCGGCCAAATCGCCGCCAGCGCCACGCCCATCGCGGTCGCAGGCTTCAACCGCGACGTGGTGGTCGAGAACACGGCGTCGGGTCCGCCGTACACCGGCAGCGCGGCGGAATTGTATCCTGGCGGTGGTGTGGCGTTTTATCAGAAAGGCCTGGCTGGCAAGGCCAACGGTTTGCCCCTTACTGGCGTCTTCGAGAGCGCATGGGACGGCGCGCTCTTCCAACTCCAGCCTTATACTGGCAATAACGCGCTGGTGTTGAGCAGCGAGACCGGCCTCAGCCAGGGGACGCTGACGCTGAGCACACCGGCTCTCTACAACAGCATTTCGATTCTTGCTCACTCGGCAAACGGCGGCGGCACACCCAGCTTAACGCTGAATTTTGCCGACGGCAGCAGCTTCGTCACGAATTACAACGCGCTGAATTGGTTCGGCAACCTCGGGTTCGCGTTGCAGGGTTTCGACGACATCAATCTTACGAGCGGCGCCACGCAGGGCGCGCCGACGGACCCGCGGTTTTATCAAACCACGTTGGATCTGATCGCAATCTTCGGCGCTACCAACAAGCCGCTTTCGAGCCTGACCTTCGCGCAAGCGGCAGCAGCGGGCGCGACCGCTGTTTATGCCGTGAGCGGTGTTCGCGGAGCCCAAACCAATGGACCGTTCACCCTGGCCAGCGTCACCAACGCGCCGGCCGGCGAAATAGAGACGCGCTCGGCGGTACTGGGCGGCACGGTACTCTCTACGGGCGGCGATGCCCCGGAGCTAATCCTTTACTACGGAACGGCGGATGGCGGCACCAATGCGGCGGCCTGGCAGCAGAGAGCCTATGTGGGTATGGAGTCCGGCGCCTTCGCGCAAACCGTAACCGGGCTGTTGGTGAATACGACGTATTACTTCGCGTTTGCAGCAGTCAATGGCGCTGGGACGGTTTGGGCTGCGCCATCGAAGAGCTTCGCCACGGCGCAAGCTTTCCTCGCGGGGGTCACGAACCTGCCGGCCTTGAGCATTGGCGCGCATTCGGCGTTAATGTCCGGGCAAGTCCTTTCGACGGGCGGCGATGCTCCGACGGTAACATTGTATTACGGAACATCGAACGGCGGAAACAATTCCGGCAGTTGGGCGAACAGCGTCAGCCTGGGAACACAGGTCGGGCGGTTCGCGCAGCTTGTCAGCGGGTTGTCGTCGAACACCACGTATTACTTCACGGCCCAGGCCGCGAACGCGGCCGGCGTAGCGTGGGGAACGCCGGTGCAAAGCTTCACGACGCCGGCCACGAATCCTGCGCCTTCTCCACAAGTGGCGGTGCTGACCTATCGCAACGATGTGACGCGCGGCGCCCTGAACAGCAACGAAACGGCGCTCACCCTGGCGAACGTCAATTCGAATACGTTCGGCAAGCTCTTTTCCTACACGGTGGACGGATACACGATAGCCCAGCCGCTGGTTCTGCCCAACGTAACGATTCCCGGCAAGGGCGTTCATAATGTGGTATATGCCGCGACTGAACACGACTCGGTTTATGCGTTCGACGCGGACGGCAATGGGGGAGCCAATGCCGGGCCGTTGTGGCAGGTGAGCTTCATCAACCCGTCCGCGGGGATTTATACGATCAACGCCGTGGGCGATCTCGCCAGCATCGCGGGAGGCTTCGTCGGGCCGGAACTGGGCATCTCGGGCACGCCGGTCATCGATCCGGTTTCGGGCACGCTCTATGTCGTGGCCATTACAAAGGAAGTGTCGGGCGGAGTGACGAACTTCTTCAATCGTCTCCACGCATTGGACACAGCCACTGGAGCCGAGAAGTTCGGCGGGCCGGTGCTCATCCAGGGCAGCGTCCCCGGCGTGGGCGATGGCAACGACGGGATGGGGCACGTGCCTTTCGTTCAGTTGAAACACCACCAACGTTCATCGCTCTTGCTCAACAACGGCACGCTGTTCATTCCGTTTACCGGGCACTTCGACTATCCGCCCTATCACGGCTGGGTGTTCGCGTACGACGCGCATTCGCTGGCGCAGACCGGGATATTCAATGCGCAGCCGAATGGTTCGGACGGTGGTTTCTGGGAGGCCGGTTGCGGCCCCGCCGCGGACCCTGCGGGGAACATCTATCTCGAATCGGGCAACGGCAACTGGGATTCGACCAACGGCAACTTCGGCAACACGGTGCTCAAGCTCTCCACGACGAATGGACTGGCGCTGGCGGATTGGTTCACCCCGTCCAACCAGCTCGACCTGAATTTGCAGGACATCGACGTTGGTTCGGCCGGACAGGTCGTGCTTCCGGACTCGGCCGGCAGCGTGGCCCACCCGCATCTGCTGGTGGCGGGAAGCAAACAAGGGACAATGTACCTCCTGGACCGCGACAACATGGGGCATTTCAATCTTGCGGCCGATCAGGTGGTGCAGGAAGTCATCGGGGCCATCGGCGGCATGTGGTGTACGCCCGCATTTTTCAACGGCACGATTTATTATATAGGAAGCGGAGATCGCCTCAAGGCCTTTACCATCGCCAATGCCTCGATCAATCCCACGCCGGTCGGCGTGGGTCCGACCAGCATTGGTTCCTCGTCGCCCAGCGTCTCGGCCAATGGAACGAGCAATGGGATAATCTGGGCCGTGCAGGCGTCCAGCCCCATGGTGCTTCACGCTTACAACGCCGCAAACGTCGCCCAGGAACTCTACAATAGCAGCCAGAACCTGAACCGCGACAATCCGGGAGCATCGCTGAAGTTCTCGGTTCCCACGGTGGCCAATGGAAAAGTTTACGTCGGCGCCGCCGGTGCGCTCGCGGTCTATGGCGGTTCCGACTTCCTGGCATTGCCGGTGATCGTGCCCAATGGCGGGACTTTCACCAATTCGATTACCATCACCATCACCGACGCCGTGCCTGGAACGACGATTTATTACACGCTTGATGGGACCGCGCCCACGACCAATTCGATCCTGTACACCGGGCCATTTGCCCTCACAAAAACCGCCGGCCTCAACGCGATGGCCGCCATGCCCGGCTCGCCCAACAGCACTGTTGCCAGCGCAACGTTCCTCAACGTTGCATCCCTGGGAAAGGGCACGGGCCTGCTCGGCCAATATTATTCCAATTCATTTCCGGCCGCTCCATTCATCGGTTCGCCTTTGGTCCGCACCGACGCGGTGGTGAACTTCAATTGGAACACGAACTCGCCCGATCCGAGCATTCCCACCATCAACTATACCGTCCGGTGGACGGGCCTGGTGCAACCCTTATTTAGCGAGAACTATACGTTCTGGACGACCACGGACGACGGCGTGCGCTTATGGGTCAATGGCCAGCCATTGATCGATGAGTGGGTGCCGCAGTCGCCGACGACATGGAGCGGTTCCATCGCTCTTCAAGCGGGGCAGTTGTATGGCATCGAGATGGATTATTTCCAGGCGCAAGGGGGTGCGGTGGCCTCATTGGCCTGGAGCAGTCCTTCGACGGAGCTAACGATCGTACCCCAGACCCAGCTTTATCCTTACACCCTCGTGCCTCCGCTATTATCGGCTTTGCCGGGCTACATCACGAACGGGGAGTTCCAACTTCGAATTTCCAGCATCGCGGGCAATACCTATATCATTCAGGGAAGCACGGATTTTGTGCACTGGGTTTCCTTGAGCACGAATGTGGCGCCATCGAATCTCCTGATTTATTTGGACGGAAGCATCACGAACATTCCGAGCCGGTTTTATCGCGCCATCGCGGAACCATAAAGGCGACGCCGGCGTGCGAGAACAGATCGCCATCGCACATCGCGAGGATAGTCAGCGATCGCCAGTGGTCATGACGAAATCGAGCAAGTCCGCCATGTCCTGCTCGGTAAGTCCATCCTCAAGCCCATCGGGCATGAGCGACCACGTTTGGGGCTGGCTGGATTCGATATTGTCGCGCGGCCAAACCGCCTGATTTCCTTCCGGTTGCCGGACGGTGACGGTCGTCAAATTGCCTTCGTTCGCGAGGCCAATCACGATCTCGCCCGCCTTGGTTTTCAGAACGTCGGTCTCGTAACCGGGCCGCACTTCGGCGCTCGGCTCAAGTATGGATTCGAGAATGGATTTCCGGCCCTTGATTTTTGCGCCCGCGAGATTGGGGCCGAGTGCTTGTCCCTCGCCGCCGAGCCGGTGGCAGGAGGAACAACGCGACACGAAAATCTCACGCCCGTGCGCCGCATCCCCGGTGAGGCCCAGTGCCGCTCCGAACCGCGCCGCCACCTCCGGTCGGTGCGGGTTCAACGGCCCGAGGAGGCGGATGGCGCGCTCTGTCAGCATCGCGTCGGAATACGTCCGCAGTAAGTTCGCGTCGGTGGAGGAGACTTCGTTGCTGCGAATCCTCCCATCTTCGAGCGCAGCCAATACCAGGCCGACCCTGGTGCTGCGGGCGAGCAGCGTGCTCACGGCTTGGCTGCGGAGTGTCGAGCTCAGCGACGGCCAGCGCGCGAGCAGATTGGTCCCCAGGCGCGGATCGTCGCTGTAACGCAGGCCGGCTATCGCGGCCGCTTGCAGCCCCTGGGGTTGCGTTGATCCGGGTGACGCGGTGAGCCAGTCGCTGCCATCGGACATCTTGTACGGCGAAACGCTGAGCAGGCGGATGACCTCGATATCCCGTGGGTACAGCAGCGTGTTGTTGATCAGCGCAAGCGCAGCCTGCGCATAAAAGCGCTGCAAACGCGCATCCGGATCGGCCAGATCGAGCGAACTTCCCGCGCGGTGCAAACCGTCGCCGAACGCGTAAATCAGCCCAAACGCGGCTTCCGGCTCGAGCGGCGTTCGGTCGATGAAATTCACGACTTGTTTCACCGGGTCCGTTTGCGCCATCACCCCGATCATCTCCGCGAATTGCCGCAGCGCGTCCAACCCCGCGGGATTTCGACGAAACCGTGCCTCGGTGGCCAGCCGGACGAACACGTCCGCGGCGCCCGCGCCCACGGAGCTTTGCACCGCCGCCTGCATCCATGGATTGTCGAGATCGCGCTCGAGCATTTCCGACAGGATTTGGTCTTTTTCCGGACGCCGAATTTCGCCCAGCGTAAAAGCCAGTTGGAAACGGACGCGCACATCAGGATCGGCCGCCGCCGACCGAAGTTGTTCCCACAAAGCGTCGGAAACCGCGCCATTGGAAGCCAGTTTTTCGGCCAGCAGCACCGCGTGTTCGCGTACACGCGCATCCTCGTCGGCCAACGCCGTGATCACATGCTCCTCTTTGAGCGCGCCTAACCCGGCCAGTGTCTGCAGGGCTTGCAAGCGAGCCAGCGGCAGGCGCGAGCGATTGAGCATGCTCGCCAGCAACGGCGGAGCGGCCTTGTCCTGCCGCTCATAGAGCAGCCGTGCCACGGTTTCCCGGTGCCAGGCGTTGGGATGGGCCAATGTGGCGACCAATTGGTAGGTCGCGGCCTTGGCAGGCTGGGGCAGCCAGCCGGGCCGAAAGTTCGCCGGCACGATTCTGTAAATGCGCCCGCCGGCGCCCTCCCGCTGGTCCGCGACATACAGCGCTCCGCCTGGCCCGTTGATAATTTGCACCGGGCGGAAAGCCGGGTCCCGCGAAACCAGGAACTCGGTCTTCGATTCGTCCGGCGCGCGCTCCGCGACAACTTCCAGTCCGTTTTCGCGCAATATCGCTCGATGTATAATGTGCGCTTCCGGATCAGGGATGAATGCGTTCTCCAGGTAAGCCGGGGGAAACGCGCCCCCGCGATAAATCACCGCTCCCCGTGCCGCTGCCAGCCAGCCGGCCGCCAGCATGTCGCGGCCCGTCGGTGGTCCGGCTGCCAGCACAGACGATGGGCGGCGCCCGTCGGCCGCTCTCGGCGGTCCCATACCAGCGAATCTGAATATCGGCGTCGCGGGGCTGGCCACGTCGATCATCTCCGGCGGCCGCGGAAAGAACGGATTTCGGGCAAAGTACCGCAGATCATACATGGACTGCTTCAGCGGCCGCGTGAAATCGCAGACGAATCTGCGGCCGCCATTATCAAACGTCAGACCGGACTGCCCGGTGCCAGTGTCCGCATACATCGCGCGGGTGCGCGGGTCGAAGCAAAAGACAGCGTCCTTCAGAGAGATCGGAGCTGCTCCGGGCGAGCCCAATGCCGTCACGATGCCCCCCAGTCCCGCCGTCACCCCGTGAATGCGATTATCCAACGCCCATTGAAAACTGTTCAACAACGGGCGCGCGTCCGAAGTGCCCGTCTGGATTTCATTAGTATTCGCACCGCTGCCGAATCCACTGAAGACCACCTGGTTGACGTCGGCCACGCCATTGGCCTGCTTGTCCTTCAGATAGATGATGTCCGGGGTGACGGCCACGAACACGCCCCCGCCGTAGCAGGCCACCGCCGAAGGCCACGCCAGATCGTCCGCGTAAATCGTGCTCGAGTTGTAGACGCCGCTGCCGTTGGTGTCGTCCAATACGCGAATCCGCCCCACAAGCGGACGCTCCGCGTGGTGGTCGGGATTGTCGCGCATTTCGGCCACGAACAGGCGTCCTTTTTCGTCGAACGCCAGCGCTACCGGTGACTCGACCAGCGGCTCCGCCGCCACTAGTTCGATGCGAAAACCTGGCCTGATTTGGAACACGCCCGGATCATTCGCGCTCGCCGCGGGTTGGCCGTACGTCGGCGTTACCGCCGCACTAATCCCAAAAACGAGCTGAAGAATGCAGAGCATCACGGCGAGAATTCGCTGGAATGCGCGGCGCAGCATCGGCAAAGGCTTTGCCGCACCGGACATGAGGACAAAAGCGCGCGGTGGAAGCGTGTCCCTGGCTTTTGCAAAACTCATGCCTTTACCATCGTTGAGCCGAGGCCCGCGGGAAAGGGAGAAAATTTCCCCCTCGCTTGCAACTTGAGTTCCAGCTTTATTTCCGCAAAATGCGGTTGTGTCGACTCCGCGCAATGCACTCGGATGCCTGTCTGCGTTGTTCCTACTGGCTCTCCCCCTCGCCGGTTGCGCCACGCGCTCGCGCCCGAACGCCGCGCGCGTGCCGGATTGGGAAACCGACGACGCCCCCTTGACGATGGTGGTGCCCCCGCCGAACCTCGCGCCTCCTCCTCTTGCCGCGCCTTCCCTTGCGTCTTTTTCAGTCCAGCCGCTGGCGACGCCGGCGCCTGGACGGCTCGCGGGCGACTCTTCCAGACAGTTTGGCGAAACCTGGATTGCGCTGAACCGCTGGTGCAAGGCGAACGGCCTGGACGCGCCGACTCGTGTGTCCGGAGCGCCGTCGCCGTCCTACGCGCTTCGTTCCGCCGAAGGCACTTTCCTGCTAAGTCCAGGCAGTCAGACAGCGCATTGGGACGGACTCGAATTGCGCCTGGGTTTCGCGCCGCAAATGATCGACGCGCAGCCATTCGTTCACGCGCTTGATTTGAAGAAAACGGTCCAACCGCTCCTTGCCGGCATCCGTCCCGGCTGCCTGAGCGGCAACCCGATCATCGTCATTGATCCGGGCCACGGCGGCGAGAACACCGGCACTCGGAGTGTCCTGGGCAAAAAGTACGAGAAGGAGTTTACGCTCGATTGGGCCGCGCGACTCGAACGGCTGCTCTCCACCAACGGCTGGCGCGTCCTCTTGACGCGCAGCAATGACAGCAACCCCGCGCTCTCGAACCGCGTCGCCTTCGCCGAAGAGCACGAGGCCGGGCTCTTTCTCAGCCTGCATTTCAACTCGGCCGCGCCTGACGAGTCGCAATCCGGCCTCGAAACCTATTGCCTGACCCCGGCCGGGATGCCTTCGACGGTGACGCGCGGCTTTGCGGATGATCCAGCTTTGTCCTTTCCCAACAACGCTTTCGACGCGCAAAACCTGCAACTCGCTTGCCTCGTGCATCGCTCGTTGCTGCAAGTCAGTGGGATTCGGGATCGCGGCGTGCGGCGGGCCAGGTTTCCGGGCGTGCTGCGCGGTCAACAGCGCCCGGCCATCCTGATCGAAGGCGGTTATCTCTCCAACCCGCGCGAGGCGCGCCTGATTTCCGATCCCGCGTACCGCCAGAAACTCGCCGAGGCCGTGGCGCGCGCGCTCGGGCAGCCGTGAGGCGCGACGCTTGAAACGTGGTGCGTGAAACGTGATGCGTGAATGGAAAGTGAAAACATTATGAATTACGAGACTTGCGCCGGATCGGTTCCTCCGTCGATAGCTGGCGATACGCTGTGGAAAGCAGAGCCGTTGATCATGGTCCCGGACCAGCGCGGCACCGCATTGCGGGAGGATAGTCCAACTTACCAGGTCCACACGGAAATACTTTGCCCCGAACACCGGCCATCCGCCGACGAACTGGCGATCTTGCTCCATACCGTTCCTGTCCCTTAATCACGTTTCACGCATCACGTTTCACGTTTTACGCATCCCGCTTCCCACATCCCCGAACAAAATGAAACCTATGTATATTCGGGGAGCCGACGAAAGCACAAATCCCGATATGGGTCGGCTCACGCGTCACGTCCTCGTCACTGGCGGCGCCGGCTTCATCGGCTCGCACCTGGTCGAGCGCCTGCTGGCTGATGGCAAGAGCGTCGTTGTCATCGACGATTTTTCCACCGGCAGTCCCGAAAACCTGCGCGCCGTGGCGGACGACCCGCGCCTGCGCGTGGTGCATTCCCGGATTTCCACCTGCGCCGAACTCCCGCGGCTCGTCGCCGAGGCCGAATCGATTTATCACCTGGCAGCGGCTGTCGGTGTCGAATTGGTCGTCAAATCTCCCATTCATGTTCTGGCCACGAATCTGCACGAGACGGAAGTTCTCCTCCAGGCCGCCGCGGAGCACCGCGCGCCCGTGTTGCTGGCCTCGACTTCCGAAGTTTATGGCAAGAGCCAGCAGCCCGCCTTTGGCGAAGAGGACGATTTGTTGATCGGCCCGCCGCACCAGGCCCGCTGGAGCTATGCCTGCTCGAAATTGATGGATGAATTCCTCGCCCTGGCTTACGCCAAAGAGCGCTCCCTGCCCGTGGTCATCGTCCGCCTGTTCAACACGGTCGGCCCCCGCCAGACCGGGCGTTACGGCATGGTCCTGCCCCGATTCATCGCCGCCGCCCGTGACGGAAAGCCTCTCCAGGTGCATGGCGATGGCCGGCAATCACGCTGCTTCTGTTACGTCCGCGATACCGTCGAGAGTCTCGTGCGCTTGCAGAACTGCCCGGCGGCGCGCGGCCAGGTCTTCAACGTCGGCAGCACCGAGGAAATCACCATCCTCGATCTGGCCGGGCTGGTCATCGAAATCCTGCGCTCCAAATCCACCATCGAAATGGTCCCTTACAGCCGCGCCTACGAACCAGGGTTCGACGACATGCGCCGACGCAAACCTGTCGTGGACAAATTGGCCGCGACCATCGATTTCCGTCCTGCGACACCGTTGCGCACCATCATCAAGTTGACGGCTGCGAGTTGAAAGATTCGGGCCGCGCCGCTGGCGCTGGCAGAAGTCCCGGCATAAAAAAAGGCGCCCTTGCGGGCGCCTGAAACCGATGAGAAATCGGACGATTATGGGAACAAAAGTTCGTTCGGACCAAGTGTGCCATTTCCAAGATCGCCGGTGGTCATGAAGGCATTGCGCAGGCGCGAGCTGCTGTACTGCTGAACGCTGCCGTCGCACAGGCCCACGTTGCCCTGGCCCTGGTGTACTTTGCTGGGCGTCCACGCCGGAGTGACATTCGCGCCGTAGTTTGTGCCCATGGACCATTCCTGGCCATCGGTGCAGGTAGGCACAGGGCTTTGGGAGTTGCCATACCCGCCATTGGCCGGAGCCGGCGCGGGTGAGTGGCCGACTATCTGGTTCCCTGCGGTGCCACCCTGGATGCCGTCCTGGATGTTGCGATCGCCGTCGAGGAACATCTGCGGCGTCTCTTCCGTCCCGCCGATGCCCAGGAAGTAGGAAAGGTTGCCGTTATAGAAATCGTGCGCGTTATTGCCGGCGCCGCCCGGAGTGCCTTGGTAGGTGCCAGGCGTCGTCGAGGTGCCGTCCATGTTGAAGTTCGTCATGGCGGTCCGCTCATCGGAGGGGCAAACCAAGATTTTCGGCGTGCTCAATTCGTTGGACATCACTCCGAATGCCTCGAAGATATAATTCGCGCCAAACGGGGTGGTCGTGGAGTTAAGCGCGTTGCCGCCAGTGCCGTTGTTGCACGGGGGACCGCCCATCGTGTTGGGAACGGTCATTGGATATTGGTCCTGGTTATCCAGGGCCCAGGTCTTGAAGGACAGGCCGACCTGTTTGAGATTGTTCGTGCAGTTGATGCGTTGGGCGCGCGCTTTGGCGCGGGCCAGCGCCGGCAGCAGCATGGCCGCCAGAATGGCGATGATGGCGATGACGACTAACAGCTCGATGAGCGTGAAAGCCTTGTTTCGTGTCTTTTGGTTATTCATAACGTTACTGGTTTCATTTCGGTTTGGTTGACAGCGAGTGATGTTTTCTTAATCCCGCTCACTCTGTCAACCAGATTCGTATGATTCCTTTAGCAATGGCGGTGCCAACCCGTTTTTGGCCCAAAAACCCTATGAATTCGTGCTGCGAAGGCTCGTTGGCGTCAAAATGCGTGAAATTTTCACGCATTTTGCGTGAAATTCACGCGTCCGAGGAAAATCCGAAGGCCGAAGGCCGAAATCCGAAAGAAGGCCGAAGCCCGAAGCCCGAACACCGAATGTCGCTGAGTGGTTCGGATTTCGGGCTTCCTTCGGCCTTCGGGGATTCGGGTTTCGGATTTCACTGCTTCGCCTACACTTCGGCCGAGGCCGTCACGGCGACTCCCGCTTTGGCCAGCGCCTCATGGCCGGAGCGCAGCAGGCGTTCGGTGGCTTCCCACCCCAGGCAGGCATCGGTGATCGATACGCCGTAGCGGAGTTCGGAAGGCGGCCTTGGGAACGGCTGGTTGCCTTCGTGCAAATGGCTCTCGACCATCACGCCGATCAGGCTTTTATTTCCCGCGGCGCGCTGGGCGATGACGCTTTGCCAGACTTCCTCCTGGCGGGCATGTTGCTTGCCTGAGTTGGCATGGCTGCAATCCACCATCATGACTGCCGGCAGACCGGCTTCGCTCAGCCTGGATTCCGCCTCCTGGATGCTGGCGGCGTCGTAGTTTGGGCGCGAACGGCCGCCCCGCAGCACCAAATGGCCAACGGGGTTGCCCGTCGTGCGGATGATGCTGGTAATGCCGTCCTGATCGATGCCCAGGAAACTGTGCGGCGTCCGCGCGGATTGCATCGCGTCCAGCGCAAGCTGCAGGTTGCCGTCGGTGCCGTTTTTGAACCCGACGGGCATCGAGAGGCCGCTGGCCATCTCGCGGTGCGTCTGCGATTCAATGGTCCGCGCGCCGACCGCCGCCCAGGAAATCAGGTCGTCGATGTATTGCGGAATGATAGGGTCGAGGAACTCCGTGGCCGCGGGCAGGCCCTGGGCGGTCAGTTCCAGGAGCAGGCCCCGCGCCTTTTGCAGGCCCGCCTCGATATCATAGGTCCCGTCCAGGTGTGGATCGTTGATCAGGCCCTTCCAGCCGATGGTGGTGCGCGGCTTTTCGAAATAGACCCGCATGACGATCTCCATCTGCCCGGCCAATTCCCGGCGCAAAGCGCCCAACCGGGCCCCGTATTCCAAGGCCCCACCCACATCGTGGATCGAACAGGGACCGACGACCACGAGCAGCCGCGGGTCCCGGCGCTGCAAGATGTCCGTGACCCTTGCCCGGCCCGCCGCGACGGTCTGGTTGGAAGCCGCAGACACCGCAAGCTCGGCCTTGAGCGCGCGCGGCGTCGAGAGTCGGCTTACCGCTTTGACGCGCAGATTCTGGGTTGGCAGCATGATGAGTGAAACGTGATGCGTGATGCGTGATTAAGGAAGATGGGCGGTTTGGAGTAAGGGCGTCAATTCGTCAGCAGAAGGCGGGTATTCGCTGCCAAGGGTTTCCGCGTGGACTTGGTAGGTTGGACTATCCTCCCGTAATGAGGAACCTCGCTGGTCCGAAACCATGATCAAAAGCAGCCGGATGATTTGGGTCAGGAAGCCGATTCGGTGTTCGGCAACGTTTTCTCCCAACACGTGGCGACCATTGTAATACCAGCCGCGAGTCTCACGCGCCGAGCCTAATGCGTATTCGTAAAACCTTGCCCGGTCCCTGCCGGTCCCGCGAGAGTAGCCTTCGGAAACATTTGCCCCAATCGAGCCCACCGCCCGGTAGAGCTGATCGGCAAGTCCCCGAGTGCGCTTATCCTGGCTCAACTTGCTCACGTCATGCCACCCCAGATCGGCAACGAAAAGCGCCAGCCGGTAAGCCTCTGCCTTCCACAGAGAATCGCCGGTGATCGAGCGAGGCACCGATTCCACCCAGGTCTCGTAATTCACAATATGCTCACCTTCCATTCACGTTTCACGCGTCCCTGCAATTTCGAGGCCGCCTCAGATAAGCGCAGGCGGCGCCGACTACACGGCCGGCTCCCATCCTTTCTCATAATCGCGCTGCCACAATTGCATGGCCTGATCGTCCCCCTGGATGTGGCCATTGGCGGCGTCGCAATGCAGTTCGCGGCCCACGCGCCACGCGATGTTGCCCAAGTGCAGCAGCGTCACGCTCTTGTGCCCTTCGGTGATGGGTGAATTGGGCTTGGCGCCGTTGCGAATGGCATCGACGAAATTCGCGAAGTGCAACCGGTCCAGACCCAGCCCGCTTGCGCTCACCGTGTTCGTGGGGTCCACTTCTTCTTTTTCGTTGGTGCCCTTGATCACTTTTTTCTTCTTGTCGAATATCGTGTAATTGTTGCTGTCCAGCAGCGCCGAGCCTTCAGTGCCGTAAACCATGACCCCGCGTTCGAGCTTTTCGACGGGGTAATCGTTGCAACTCCGGCCCTCCCAACTGAGGGACTTGCCTTCCGGGAAATCCCACCCAATGACCTGCGTGTCTGGCGTCTCCCAATCATCATCGAACTGATAGCGACCGCCGTTCGAGGTGACGCGTGACGGCCAGTTCACGCCGAGCGCCCAACGGGCGACGTCCACCTCATGCGTGCCGTTGTTAAGGGCCTCGCCGGTGCCCCAATGCCAGAACCAGTGCCAGTTGTAATGGATGACATTGTCGCGATACTCGCGCCGCGGGGCGGGGCCTTGCCAGAGATCGTAATCCAGCCACTCGGGCACCGGCCCGGGCTTGCCGTGGCCGATCGACGCCCGCTTATTGTCATACCAGGCCCGCGCAAAATAGGCCTTGCCGATGATGCCGTCGTGAATTTCCTGAATGGCCTTCTGCACGTTGGGAAACGAGCGGCGCTGGTTTCCCATCTGGCACACGCCCTGATACTTGTTCACCGCTTCGATGAGAAGTTCCCCTTCTCGCGGATTATGGCTGCACGGCTTTTCGACATAAACATGCTTGCCTGCGGCCAGCGCCATGATGGCCATCGGCGCGTGCCAATGGTCGGGCACGGCGATGGTCACAGCATCGATGGACTTGTCTTCGAGGACCTTGCGGAAATCCTTCACGCCCGTGGGCTCCGATTTCTGTTTTTTGACCGTCGCCTTGATGCCCTTGGCAATGGCCCGATGGTCCACGTCGCAGATGGTGGCAATCTCGACGCCGGCCAGGCCCGTGAGGCAGCCGATATGGGCCAGGCCGCGGCCATTGGTACCGATGACCGCGACGACGAGCTTGTCATTGGCGCCGATCGTGCGGCGGGCGGGCGAGGGGGCCTGCGCCGAAGCGCGAGTCGAAGAGGTGATGAGGCTGGCCGCTCCCAGGCCAAGCCCGGCGGCTCCGGTCAGTTTGAGGAAATCCCGGCGATTGATGGGGTCATGCATAATGCATTAACTAATCCCAAATTCAGTGCGGATTGCAACGCCGAAATGGCGCTATTGAATTTCCTTCGGTCTTCTGGTTTGGGTCTTCGGATTTCTGGGCAGCCAGGCTCGTTCTCACTCCAACGCGCCGAATTCGCGAGCGGGCGCAAATCAGCTTTTGGTGGCGGTGTTGGCTCAATGTCTGGTCTGCGGCATCGAAATCACCATGGATGGCTGAGAGCCGGCCGGAGGCAATTTTTGCCGGGTCAAGTGGAAATGTAACCGGTCAAACCGCCATTTTTCGAATTGTAACCGGTCAAAAACTCATAAAACCCCTGTGTTTATTGGGTTGTAACCGGTTTCTGTACATGAAATAAAAATGTAACCGGTCGGAACATCAAAAAGACCCAATGTTTGCAGGGCTGTAAC
>Ga0073928_10006649_pt1 | contig 15430 bp, 11 predicted proteins | sample PaiPotPPA55metaG_FD_76969 | JGI IMG/M metagenome (GOLD analysis project Ga0073928, IMG submission 76969) | Iron sulfur acid spring bacterial and archeal communities from Banff, Canada, to study Microbial Dark Matter (Phase II) - Paint Pots PPA... ... | reverse complement strand
TTATCTTCTGAGCTGAGATCTTTTTCGTTGTACGGAGGGAAACTTTCAATCTGTTCTTTAGTTAGATCGACGGTGAAGTCGCCTTCGTGCTTGTCCGAGGCGCGCAGGCGATTGGCAGGAACTAGAAACCGCTTGGTGCTGAGCCAGCCTCCGGTGTCGACGACAACGTAGTTAATGTTTCCCGTGGCATGATCAAAAATCACATCGTCAATCTTTCCCAGTTTTTCATCTCCTGCTCCGTACAGCTTGGTTCCGCGTATGTCTTCGGTGGACTGGGTCAATGGATAGTTGCTCAACGTTCCTTGATGAGACATCGTTTTTCCTCCTTTGTGGTTACGCGTCCTCAGCCCAGGTAACGTCCGCACAACGGACGCTAACCTGGGGCACCATCGTTAGTCTGCTGCCGCTGCAGTTGCCCAGGGATCGAGCACAACTTTTGTGCAGTGGTCTTGTTTGTCGCGGAAAATTTTGTACATATCCGGAGCGGCATCAATCGGGACTCTGTGACTGATCACAAAGCTGGGATCGATTTCGCCCTTTTCGATGCGCTCGAGTAGAGGCTGCATGAATCGCATCATGTGAGTCTGGCCGGTTTTCATGGAGAGGCCTTTGTTCATGAACGCGCCCATGGGAATGGTGTCGGCGAATCCGGAATACACTCCTGGGACTGAAACCGTTCCACCTTTGCGGCAGGCTTGGATGCATTGCCGCAGAACAGTTGGACGATCAGTTTCCATTTTGAGGGCTTGCTTTGCCCGGTCGACTGCGAACATCAGGCTGTGGTCGTGGGCTTCCATGCCGACCGCGTCCATGCATGAGTCGGGGCCGATGTTTGCCGTCATTTCTTTCAGGGTCTCGACGACATCGTCGACTTCTTCGTAGTTTATGGTTTCCGCGCCGCCGTCTCGTGCCATTTTGAGGCGATAATCAAAACGGTCGATGGCGATTACTCTTTCCGCCCCGAGCATGAAGGCGCTGCGAATGGCGAATTGCCCGACTGGGCCGCATCCCCAGATGGCGACGGTGTCGCCGGGCTGGATATCGCAATTTACCGCGCCGAAATATCCGGTGGGGAAAATGTCGGAGAGAAAAACTACCTTGTCGTCGGGAATTCCGTCGGGAAGTTTCAGCGGACCCACGTCTGCGAACGGGACACGCGCGAATTGCGCCTGTCCTCCGGCGTATCCTCCCAACATGTGGGTGTAGCCGAAGAGGCCGGAGGGCGAGTAGCCCATCATTTTTTCGGCGATCCAGTAATTTGGGTTGGAATTTTCGCAGCTGGACCAGAGCTGGCGCTCGCAGAAAAAACAGTTGCCGCATGCGATGGTGAAAGGAACGACCACACGGTCGCCGACTTTCAGTTTTTCTTTGTTAACGCTGCCCCCGACTTCAACCACCTCTCCCATGAATTCGTGGCCCATAATGTCGCCTTGCTCCATGGTGGGGATAAATCCGTTGTAGAGGTGGAGATCGGAACCGCAAATGCAGGTGCTGGTGATGCGCACGATTGCATCGCGCGGGTTCAGAATTTTCGGATCAGGAACATTTTCTACGCTCATCTTATGAGTGCCCATCCAACAAACTGCTTTCATGCTGTCCTCCGTTTTGCATTAAAAACTTCGCTCATGCGAGCGCCGCGTTTTATCGGCTCATCTGGATTGGCAAGCCGCAGAGCAGCGGTTACCGCTGAGCGTGGACCATGCGACTGGCCTTCGGTAGTGGGTATTTCTCCGGTCTCGACCAGCGCCTTGAAACGCCGGAGGTCTTGCTGCATTTTGAAGCTCGCGTTTTTGCCCAACAGCTTGAGGAGTGACGCGCCTAGTCTACCCGCGGGTATGTCGTAGTGGAAGATTGAAGTAAGGATGGTTCCGCGGTTGCCGGGAGCTTCTTTGAATTGGACTGAACCCTCGGCGCTGAAGTCTGAGTTCGGGAGAGTGCGCCAGGAGATGAATTCGCCTTCGCGCTCATCGATGATTTCCGAGTCCCACCTGATTTCTGTTCCCAGAGGTCCAAGCGCGATCCATCGGTAGCGTTTGTCACTCAGCTTGGTAACAGTTTCGAGGTGACGCATGAATATAGGTAGGTCTTCAAAGTTGCGATAGAGCAGGTAGGCTTTCATCGGAGAAGAATTAAGCAGCACGCTGCCGTGAGCCACGAGCTCGCGCTCGCCCTGGTTGCGTGCACCCATATAAGCCAAAGCCCCGCCAGCTGCGGCTAGGGCCAGACCTGATTTGGATTTTCTGCTGAGACCGAAGGCACTGATGGCAGCGCCTGCGATTATAGGAACTACCTGGCGCGCCCGCGATCTCGACGCGCCAGTTTTCGGGTTGTAATTATTATGAGGCTTTTCATTCATTGGTAATCTCCACGACCGTCGCGATAGGACGGACGACTATAAAATCTGGTTATTGTGTTCTGCCGCACGCTCGTTCAGCGCAGTGATCCACGAGGGGGACACATCGGAGAAACTTTGACTTCCGGTTTTTGGATCTTTTTGGTCCTTGGACGCGGGTAAAAGTTGGTTCACCAGTCCTAATAAATCGCTGGTGGTGCCGGGAAATAAGCCGTGAAATTTAACGGCTAACTTGGCCGGCAATGACAATACGACTTCAGCATCCCCGCGAATACATGCATTGACAATCTGGCGAGCAGCCCGCTCGGCGCTCATGGAAAGAACTGGCAGGGCGTCGCTGATACTGAACCAGGCGTACTCTGCTTCGTTGTCTCCTTTGAAAAGTGCATTGCGAGGGCTGCCGGTGCGCATCAGGCCTGGGCAGACTGTAGTTACGTAAACGTTGTCTTTCACAGCTTCGGCGCGCAGGCCTTCGGAAAATCCGGTGAGCGCGAATTTTCCGACACTGTAAGGCAAAAGATGAGGTACGGAAATTTTTCCGCCGATGGATGAAATGTTTACGATTCGTCCCTGGCGGCGGCGCTGCATCTCAGGGAAGACCGCCATGGTCGCGAAATACGGGCCCCAGAAATGGGTGTTGATGGAATCGCGATAGTCGTCGATGGTCATCGCTTCCATCGGACCAACGCAGATGGTTCCGGCATTGTTTACGAGGACGTCTATTTTGCCGAGCTTTTGCTGAATTCGTTCGACCGCGAATTCGGCTTCCTCGCGCATGGTGATGTCGGTCTCAAGCGTGAGTACAGACGCGCCGCAACGCTCCACACTTTCTGCGGCGCGATCGAGCGACTGCCGGTCCCGCGCTGAAATTGCTACGCGAGCGCCTCGCGACGCAAACTCGTGGGCGAGCAGGAAACCTAACCCGCGCGAGCCTCCACTGATGAAGACCGTCTTTCGCGCAAGATCGTAGCGCGAATTTCGCAGCAGTCTCGCTGTGGCGAGTCCAGCGAAAGCTCCCGCGGCGAAGGCGACCTTGCCTCCCAAGTTGTTTTTAAACATCATTTTCTGCAATCCGTGTTTTGTGATTTTGAGCCGGCCGTCACGCTCGTCTGCGTTTCACCGTGCTCCTACGTTTGGAGGATGCTGTTCCCATGTCTCGCAAAAGCCGCGAGACATAGGGCACCGACGCTAGGTAACCCTCTCACTACTACTGGCTCTGCTGCGTGCGCATGTTGTTACTTGCGCTATGGGTCTTGGGTGCGATCTCCTTGGCTTGCTTGAGATGGTCCTGCAGCGTCGGCAAAGTCTGCGAAGCAAAATCTTTCACTGCTGGATCTTTGCCGGATCGGCTCTCGTGTTGGAAACCGACGACGTCCTGAGTGTGATCTTTGACCATGTCTGCCATATAAGCTTTGTCGAATTGCTCGCCGCTCAGTTTCGACAAACGTTCCTTGGTGGCCTTGTCTTTTGCGGAGAGACCCTGAGGAAGCTGAATACCTTCGCTGCTCGCGACTTGCTTCAATTGATCTCCAGCCTTACTGTGATCGTCAACCATCCTTTGGCCGAATTTTTTGACATCATCACTGGAGGCTTTTTCTGTGGCCAGTTTGCCAAGTTCGACTTCGGCCATTCCGCCTTGAGCGGCATCGTGCACAAATTTCTTGTCGCCGAGGCTGAGGTTCGACCCCGATTTGCTGCTCATTGAAGCTGAGGTCTGAGCGTTGGAGCTGTCCGACATCGAACCCGACTGGGCAATGCCGGCGAGAGGAAATACGGCTACTACCGCGCCCAATGCGAGGTTGGTAAAAATATTTTGTTTTCGCATGATCAATCTCCTGTATCTAACGAATACTTCCAGCAGGAGATTGGCGCAATCGATGAAAGCCCGTAGGGTTACGGAGTGGATGCCTTAAGTGGGGAAATCCCTTTCTATCTAGTACGATTTGTTTCGGCTCAGGCTTTTTCGCGCAGAATGGGAAAATGTTTGGCGAAATCAATGCACTGCTAATTCGCGAGGCTTTTTTCGTAAGAAAGCACGAGCCGCGCCTACACTGAACGAGGACGGATGCACAGCTGGCGATCCGAATTGGCATCCGTCCTTGGCTTGCACAACTAGGCTATTTCCCTCTCGTTATCTTCGCTGTCATCTTCTTCGTCGATGTTCTCCTCTGCTCCGGGGGCTCGACGCTGCACCGACGGATCGCCCTGGTACTCTCGCTCGCTGCCTGGCGCTCGGCGTTGGGATTCGTCGCCATGCTTTTCCTGTTCGCTGAACGGATTGTTTTCCTTTTGCTTAGGTTCCTTCAATTCTCCATCTGGTTCCGGCGTTGAAGCATTTAGGTCTGACATGGTGAAACTCCTTGGATCGAAGTTGGATACGGCTGCTCTGAGATGAGATATCGAGGCGCGAAGATGTCTCGACTTCAACGACGTTGCAATTGCTCGAAGGTGCACTGATCGGGCCGCTCCTCCGGACGCCAGCGCATGAACTTCGTTCCGTGCCTGAACCGCCCGCCAGAAAAATGGTCGTGTTCACTTCGCACACCAGCTTGGGTTTGAGGGGTTGCCATTCGGTGGAACGTTTGGTGCTCCAGCGACTGGGGCCGCCGGGCGCTCGGCCAGTGAACTCGGGCGGACCGATGAGCGGTTCGACGGTCTTCTTCAGATCCTGCCGTTGTTCGGCGTTGAAGCTGGAGGTAAAGCCCACGTGATCGAACTGGCCTCATCGTTCATCTGCGGTCTGCAACTTATTGTTGTATTCAAGTTCCCACGAAGACATTCTTATCCTCTATACAACCGCGCTCGCATGCTGCAGCGGTTCAGAGGCGCCTGCACGCTCGTACCCCACTGCGGCGTAATAAATGGCGCGATCAAAAAATTGATCTAACAACTGCTCCACTTCTAATTCGCCGGAGATTTCCGCTGGCCGATCCAGTACTGCCTCTTGTTGCATGAAATCCCAAAGATTTCGCTTGGTGAGAATGATCGCCCAGATCAACTGGCTTAACGGCACGTGCTGGTGGGCGCGCTTCGTCCCGATTTCCAAGTAGCGTTTCTCGACATCCAACTCGGTTTTGCCCAGAAGCCATTCAGCCAGGTGCCGATAGATTTCGTACGCTCGTTGTTCGAGTTCCCCTGGCGGAACCTCGCGGTAACTGGGGAGCAAAGGGGAATGTTGTGTTTTTTCGAGGAGCCCTGCCGCCAGCGCCTCAGAGTGGGTCTCAACTAACCGGAGAAGCCTGTAACCTAGCATCATCGCCGCCCCTCCTTCACTACTGCGATTCTCGGCCTTAGTTACCGGCCGGGGCTAGTGCGGACAGCACAGCTGACTGTGATCTGAGTCACAAAGGTGACGGAAGTCTCGCGATTCAGCCAGTTTAGGATTATGGGGCCGGGCGTCCCCGCCCCGGCGGGAAGGGGCGAGACGCCCGTCCTCCAAGTGTTATTTCGATTTGCTTACTCTTTCGGACTTCGATTCCACGGCGATTGTTGCGGGTTCCAGCTATGGACTTGCTGGTTAAAATCTCCGGCCTGCTTTTCCTGGGTACAAGGGGCGAGCGGTTGACCGGCCGCCTCCGCCGCACTTACGTGTTCGGCTAAACATTTTCCAGCTTTTCGCGGACGCCGCTGTCGTTCAGCAGGCCTATGAGCTCGGCCCGTTGCATCCGGTCGAGTCCCTGGAGGAGTGGGCACCTTAACAGATCCTGGTCGTTCATGACTTGCTCCCGGCGCGAAAATTGCTTTATTACGGCCGCCGCGCATCCGGTCGTTTTCAATTAGAAATCTTGTCTATCAACAAGGCGGTGATCTTAGGCACAACGCATAGTGAGGTCGATCACAAGAAGGGCATTTACCACACCGGATCGGGGTCAATTTTTTTTAAGCATCGTGCAGTTGCTGAGATAGGAGAAGAAAAGCATTAACCACAGAGGACACGAAGGTTCACAAAGGAAACACCGCAACAAAACAGCCAACACGGAAAGGCGCAAGCTTCAAAGACGGAAGCCTCCCTGGACGGACGAGGGCGTCCGCCCCTACGTGAATCGCTGGTAGGAGCGAGTGCCCGTCCGGCGAAGCAACTATGTCAACATCCTTTCTCCACGCGACATTCCAGCAGCGAAATAATGCAGCCTCTTTTTTTCGTATTCTGCCGTACAATTAGCTCGCAAACGTCAGTCCGAAAAGCTGCCTGACGCGCCACTAAGCCGCGAATCGCAGGGCTGACGGAGAACATCCAAATGTCGGTGGAAAAGAATCATTCCGGAATCGTGAGCGTGAGCAATGCCGCCGGTGAATCCACCCTGGAGCCTTCGCCTCTCGCAACTCTGAATGGACGCCCGCTACTTTCCAACCGAGGCATTCCTCTCAATTTGGATTGGGTGAAGCAAGCGCGGGTGAATACCAGCGCCGTTGAGCGCAGGGCGCAAACCCATGTCGCGCGCCGAACCGTGAAAAAAGAATGGCAAGCCGCCTGGCTGTTGCGCGCAATTACCTGCATGGATCTCACTACCCTTTCGGGAGACGACACCGACGAACGTGTACGCCGTTTGTGCGCCAAGGGTAGACAGCCAATTCAGCCTGAACTGACAAAGCGTTTGGAAATCGAAGAACTTAATATTCAGGTTGCAGCTATTTGCGTGTATCACCGTTTCGTTGAAACCGCGCGGCGGGCGCTCGAAGGCAGCAACGTACACGTGGCCGCTGTTTCCACTGGATTCCCGGCCGGGCTTTCTCCTTTATCTGAGCGCGTCGCGGAGATCCGCCGCTCCGTAGAGGCTGGAGCGCACGAAATTGATGTTGTCATTACACGCGCCCATGTTTTCGGCGGCAGATGGCAGGAACTTTACGATGAGATCGCTGCCTTCAAACAGGCATGTGGCGCGGCGCACATGAAAGTTATTTTAGGGACGGGCGATTTGCTCACGCTTCGCAATGTTGCTCGCGCCAGCTTCGTCGCAATGATGGCCGGGGCTGACTTCATTAAAACTTCGACCGGAAAAGAACCGACCAATGCTACTTTGCCGGTGGGGTTTGTCATGACTCGCGCCATCCGCGAATATGCTCAGGAAACCGGCATGGCGGTTGGCTTCAAGGCCGCGGGAGGAATTCGTAGCGCGAAACAATCAATGGAATGGCTGGCATTGATGAAAGAGGAACTCGGTCTCCCTTGGATGAAAGCTGAACTCTTTCGCTTTGGGGCGAGTGGGCTATTGAATGATATTGAGCGGCAGTTAGAGCATCACGTGACCGGACGTTATTCGGCCGACTACCGGCATCCCATTGCTTAGGTTTCTGGTTGGGACGCACGGGCGAGGACGCCCGCGCCTGCACTTATGAGCATTGCTGAAAAATTCGTTGCTATGGAGTATGGCCCGGCGCCTGAAGACGCGAAAGAGGCGCTGACTTGGCTTGACCAGCACCAGCGCCGCTTTGGCCACTTTATTAATGGATCGTGGCTGGAGCCGGCTGCCGGACAGTATTTCGATACCGTCGATCCGTCGAATGGTGAGAAGCTTGCCAGCGTGGCCCAAGGCTCCGCCGCCGATATCGACGCCGCCGTGAGGGCTGCACGTGCCGCACTTCCCAAGTGGCAATCTCTTGCTCCGCATATGCGGGCGCGTTATCTGTACGCCATCGCACGGCAAGTGCAAAAGCATTCCCGTCGCCTTGCCGTGCTTGAAACCATGGACAACGGAAAACCGATTCGCGAAAGCCGTGACATCGACATTCCGTTGGTGGCGCGACATTTTTACTATCACGCAGGATGGGCGCAGCTGCTGCCGCAGGAGTTTTCCGACTACACGGCTTGCGGAGTGGTGGGACAGATCATTCCGTGGAACTTTCCTTTGCTAATGCTGGCGTGGAAGATTGCGCCCGCGCTCGCCACCGGGAACACCGTGGTGTTGAAACCTGCCGAGTTTACTCCGCTCACTGCGCTGGCATTCGCGGAAATCTGTCAGGAAATCGGACTTCCCGCGGGCGTGGTGAACATTGTGACTGGCGATGGCTCTACCGGTGGGGCGCTGGTCAAACATCCCGATGTAGACAAGATTGCGTTCACGGGCTCGACCGAAGTTGGGCGCGCGATTCGTGCCGCCACCGCCAACAGCCATAAACGGCTATCGCTTGAGTTGGGCGGCAAATCTCCGTTTATTGTTTTCGAGGATGCCGATCTCGACAGCGCCGTCGAAGGCCTGGTGGATGGGATCTGGCTTAATCAAGGGCAGGTGTGTTGCGCAGGGTCGCGGCTGCTGATGCAAGAAAGCATTGCGGAGCCGCTTATCGCAAAAATACGCGATCGCATGAGCACGCTGCGGGTCGGACCGCCTCTCGATAAAGCCATCGACATTGGCGCAATTGTCGCCCGCGTCCAGCTTGATCGAATTCAGCGGCTCGTGAATCAGGGCGTGGCCGATGGCGCGACCTGCTGGCAGCCGCAAACGGAAATGCCGGCGCGCGGCCTTTTTTTTCCGCCAACCTTGCTCAGCAACGTCCATCCCACATCGATCGTGGCGCAGCAGGAAATCTTCGGTCCGGTGCTGGCTGCGATGGCTTTCCGAACGCCCAGCGAAGCCGTCGAGCTTGCCAATAACACTGCATACGGTCTCGCAGCCTGCGTGTGGAGCGAGAGCATCAATGTTGCCCTTCACGTTTCGGCGCAATTAAAAGCTGGCGTTGTATGGGTGAATTCCACGAATCTGTTTGACGCCTCTTGCGGATTTGGCGGCTATCGCGAAAGCGGATACGGCCGCGAAGGCGGCAAGGAAGGTTTGCTCGAATATTTGGAACCGATGTGGTTCAAACATGCGCCGGCGTTGCCGGCTGCGCACCCAGTCCCAGTTGAAAATTCAGATATTAAGGATTCGGGTCCCGACATTGATCGTACCGTGAAGCTTTACATTGGAGGCAAGCAGGCGCGGCCTGATTCCGGCTACAGCATGGAGGTTCGCGACAAAAGCGGTCGACTGCTCGCCGAAGTTGGGTTGGGTAATCGCAAAGATATTCGCAATGCAGTGGAGGCCGCGCGAAAAGCTTCGGGCTGGGCGAAGATCACCGCACATAACCGAGCTCAGGTTCTTTATTACTTGGCGGAGAATTTATCACAACGTCGCGAGGAGATCGCCCGTCGCCTGACCGCCGCGGTAGGTGAAGCGCAAGCCACTGTGGAAGTCAATGCCAGTATCGAGCGCATCTTCTCTTATGCTGCGTGGGCCGATAAATTTGATGGCGCGGTGCACAATCCCCCTTTCCGCAGCATTGCGATCGCAATGAATGAGCCGATTGGAACCGTCGGCGTCGTGTGCCCTCAAGATGCACCGCTGCTCGGCCTGCTCTCGCTGGTACTGCCTGTAGTCGCGACTGGGAATACGGCCGTCGTTGTTCCTTCTGAAACTTATCCCCTCATTACCGGAGACTTGTACCAACTCTTGGATACAAGCGATCTCCCGGGCGGCGTAATTAATATAGTTACTGGATACACATCGCAACTTTTGAAAGTGCTCGCCGAGCACGATGACGTGGACGCTATCTGGTGCTTCGCTGACGAAGCCAGCGCGGCCGCGGCGAAATCATTTTCCACTGGAAATTTGAAGCAGGTTTTCACCAACGAAGGCCGCGCCATTGACTGGTTCGACGTTAAGCAGGGCGAAGGCCGATGGTTCCTGCAACACGCCACGCAAGTAAAAAACATCTGGGTTCCCTACGGCGAGTAAGGCTGACCACAGAGACACAGAGCCACAGAGAAAGCCTACAAAAGTTTTGTGTGCTTCTTCTCTGTGACTCTGTGGTGATAAACTCTGCCATCTTATGGCGAAACGTCCTCGCATCGCGGTGATTGGCAGCGCGAACATCGACTTAACTACTTTTTCCGATCGCTTTCCCAAAGCTGGGGAAACAATTTTTGGCCAGAAGTTCGACCTGGGCTTTGGCGGTAAGGGAGCGAATCAGGCCGTGGCGTCGCGGCTTTGCGGGGCTGACGTTTTCATGGTCGCTCGCGTCGGCAGCGATCTTTTCGGTCCAGCGACGATAGAGAATTTCAAAAAGCTGGGAATCGATGCTACCCATGTGAAGCAAATCGAAGGCGTGTCCAGCGGCGTGGCGCCGATTTTTGTTGAGCCTAACGGGCAGAATCGTATCTTCGTGGTGAAAGGTGCGAACGATTTGCTGAAGCCTGCTGACGTGGATGCTGCCTCCGACTTGCTCAAAAGCGTGGATTGCATCGTGCTGCAGTTCGAAATTCCGCTTGAAACTGTTTATTACTGTGTTGCTTTCGCGCGTAAGAATGGCATTCGTTGCATCGTCAACCCGGCTCCGGCTCAGCCAGTTGATTTACGTGCATTTGCGGGTCTTGATTATTTTGTTCCCAACGAAACCGAAGCCGAAAACATAACTGGGATGCAAGCGCGCAATATTGACGATGCCAAGGAGTGCGCCGAGAAACTGTTATCAGGCGGCATCAAGCGCGTCATCATTACGCTCGGAGCGAATGGCTCTTTGCTGGTGGGGCGCGATGGCATGGAGCATATTCCCGCGTTTAATATGAACAGCGTTGACAGCACCGGCGCGGGCGACGCATTCATCGGCAGCTTTGCCGTTTTTCTCGGGGAGGGTCTGCTTGAACGAGAAGCTGTGCGACGCGCTAATCTCTATGCCGGACTTTCGACTACGGGCGTGGGGACGCAAAAGTCATTTTATGATCGGGCGCGATTCGATGCGGAATGGACAGCGCGAGGCAGCAGCTAAGCAGGTTCGACGTCAGCGCCTGAAGGCGCCTTGGAAACGGTTTCCGTTTGCGGCTCGCCTAAAGGCGAGCCCTGATACGAATCAATAGCGTTTCCGCAGACACCGTAAAAGCCGATTGCTGCCCTGCCCTCACAAACCGCGGAAAGCTCTTCAAAGCTAGCCAATCCTGCCGCACAAATGATGTTATAAGCTTGATTGCATGGCATCGCGCAATGTAATTTTCTGGGAAGTCGACCCGCAGGCTGACTTTATGCTTCCCGGCGGCAAGCTGTACGTACCTGGGGCAGAGCGTTTGCTTCCCAATATCCGAAAGCTTACTAATGTCGCGCGTGAAGGCCGAGTATTTCTTGTCTCCCACGGTTGCTTTCATACCAAGGACGATCCCGAGTTCAAGACGTTTCCGCCGCACTGCATCAAAGGCACGCCTGGCGCCGGGTTCGTGCCGGAAGCTCTGACGGATCGAGTGCTCCAAGTCCCCAATGATCCTGCCGCCGTACTGCCGCGCGATTTATCGGCATACCAGCAGATTCTTCTCGAAAAACAGACACTCGACATTTTCGAAAGCCGGCATGCAAGCGAACTTTTGCAGCGGTTATATCCCGCCGCCGAGTTCGTTGTCTTTGGCGTGGTCACGGAATATTGTGTTCGCCTTGCTGCTAAAGGTTTGCTCGAGCGCGGACGACGAGTATCCATCGTGCAGGACGCGATCGAAACTCTGAATCCGGAAGACGGACAACGAGCCATCGCCGAACTTCAAGCTCTGGGAGCAGACTTCATCACCACGGAGCAGGCTCTGAATTTACTTCCCCACAAAAAATCTTGACTTTACGCCACGCCTCCAGTTAGATGGTTCGCATTGTAAGCGGGGCATTTTCAAACTTAGTGGAGAAAGCGCTAACCCATTCGATGGGCGCCGCTGAGGGAGAGATCAATGCTGACCAAACGAACGCTGCTGGTCGTATTCTGTTCTCTGCTATCCGTCTGTCCGTCGCTATACGGCCAAGCGACTGGAAGTTTTTCCGGCACCATTACCGACAAAACCGGATCCGTGATTCCCGGGGCGACGGTCACGGCGACCTCGCAAGGCACCAGTCTTGCTCGAGAGTCCAAGACCGACGATTCAGGTCATTATTTAATACCTTTGTTGCCAGTCTCGAATTACATCATTCGGGTAGATTCTCAAGGCTTCCAGCCTGCCGAACAGAAAGACGTGCGGCTGCAAATCGATGAACATCGTGAGTTGGATTTCACTCTGGCGCCGGCGTCGGTCACGTCGACGGTGGAAGTAAACGCGACCGAAGTTGCCGTCGAATCGACCAATGCTACCTTGGGACAAGTTATTACCTCCGAAGAAGTCGCCCAGTTGCCGTTGAACGGCCGCAACTTCGTTCAACTCGCGACCCTGACTCCGGGTACGACGGCAGAGACCAACCCCAACAGTTTCTTTAATGGGGCCGCCAGCAGCGAAGCCTCCACTCGCGGGTCTTTTTCGCTTTCCGTAGGGGGATCGAGAGCACAGAGCACAGATTGGATGCTCGATGGCAACGACAACAATCAGTTGGACGAAGGCGGCATCGCTATTTTTCCCAATCTCGACGCGGTTCAGGAATTCAAAGTTTTAACCTACAACTACTCGGCGGAATGGGGAGAACGTGCCGGGCCAACGGTTCTGGTCACGACCAAGTCGGGATCGAACCAGTTTCATGGGAGTCTGTTTGAATATTTTCGGAACACTAAGCTCGATGCCCGAAACTATTTCGCTCCGACCAGAAACAAATTTAATCTGAATCAATTCGGCGGTTCATTGGGCGGTCCGATCCGAAAGGACAAAACGTTTTTCTTCATCGATTATCAGGCCAAAATGCAGCGTCTAGGCGTGCCCTTCACCGGACTGGTGCCGACCACCGCGATGGTGACTCCCGACGCCACAGGTGACTATAACTTTAATTTAGATCCGTTCGGCAATCCGCGGGGATCGAGTTTTTACCCCATCCTCAACAATCCTTATGCACCGGCCGCTAACCCCGACAGGCACTTCCAGTGCGTGCCCGGTACAACGACGCCCGAGCCCCTTAATGCCGATGGAAGCCAGCCGCTGGGTGCGGACTGTAGCGTAATTCCAGCGGCCATGATCAATCCCATCGCCGCGAAAGTCATTCAGCTTTACCCAACCCCTAACGCGGCCAACGTGGCTTCAGGCTTCAACTACGTCAACCAGCCAGTCAGGAAACTTAACGAGGGCACTGGTGACATACGGGTCGATCACAATTTTTCCAATAAGGATTCGATTTTTGCCCGCTTCAGCTATGACCAGGCAACGAACTTTGTGCCCGGAGGCTCGCCGACATGGGCTGAAGTCAACGCCTTTGGAAGTAACCAGTTCATTGACAACCACGGCCGCAATGTCGCGCTATCTGAGACCCACGTTTTTTCTGATCGCACCATCAACCAGGCCGCCTTCGGCTTCAGCCGGATTTTCAACCACATTCTTTCGTTCGGCACGGGCTCGTGCGAAGCCGCTCTGATCGGCATCCCTGGCGCTGATTTAGGCAGCAAGTGCGATGGCGTAACCGGTTATCCGCCAAGTCTGAACCAGTCCAACAAGGACTGCATCAGTTGTGGCATGACTTCGTTTCAGATGACCAGCTACATGTCGCTGGGAGATCGCGGATACGCTCCCTACCAAGGGGGCACCAACGTTTATTCGATTTCGGATACGCTCGACTTGATTCGCGGCAAACACAATATTCGCTTCGGCGGGGTCGTCCGCGCCGAGCAAATGAACATAAGAAACAATGCGTTCCAGGACGGCTTTATTTCGCAGAGCGGCGGGGCTACTGGCGACAACATGGCAGATCTGCTTCTTGGAAGCCTGGGGGGGTTTGCGGCTCACGATCAGACATTCCTCGGAGGTACGGTCGGCCGCCGCTGGAAATTGTTCCGTCCCTTCGTGCAGGATGATTGGCGGGTGACGAAGAACCTGACGGTAAACATCGGAGTTGCCTGGGCTCTGGCCACGCCCCAAACCGAAGTCGAAAATCGCCAGGCGAACTTCGATGTTCAGAACCTGCAGTGGTACATCCCTTCCGGGAGCCCCGGGTTGAGCGGTTGCACCAACTGCGTCGCTACGGATAACCGTATTGGCATCCAGTTTCAGAAGACTGCTTTTGAACCTCGCATTGGACTGGCTTGGACGCCATTAGGCCCAAAGACAGCAATACGCGCCGGGTATGCCATCTTCCACGATTCCGCATGGAATCAAGGCGGACAGGGACTGTGGCAGAATCCCCCGTTCTACGCCGAAGTGGATCCCTTCCCCACTGGGGTTTGTCCGACTTTCGGCGGTACCGGCTGCGGTCTCTCCAATGGTTTTCTTCTCCCGGCAGGCACTCCCTCTACCACCGCCGTCCCCGGAGGTGCGGTTTACAGCGCACCTGTGAACCCCGGCGCTTACACCGGAACCATCCAGTCAATGAACCGCAATTTCGTTCAAGGCATGGTTCAGCAGTACAACCTTAATATCGAGCATCAGGCTCCCGGTGATGTGGTACTTACCGTGGGGTACGCCGGCTCCCGCAGCAACCACATTCTAGTTAGCCAGGTGAACGAAAATATCAGCTCGCCCGCTGCATGCGGCACCGTCCCTGGCTACACTCTAGGTTGTGGCTTTCCCACGTTCCCTTACGCATTTCCGTTCCAGTCGGTCGACAGCAATAACAGCATCGGGAATGCCCGTTACGATTCTTTCCAGGTAAAAGCCGAGACCAAGAACATGCGCCACGGTCTCTATGCTCTGTTCGGATACACCTGGTCTCGCACATTCGATTCCGGCATGCCTGACGGTTTGGGCAGCAATCCCGGCGCTTTGTACTGGCCGCTGCCGGGAGCTAATAAACTGGATTGGGGATTGTCGCAACTTAATCTGAATGATGTGTTCACCGCCAGCGTTCTTTACGATTTGCCCTTTGGCAAGGGCAAGCGCTTCGGCGGCGATTGGAACGGAGCTACCAACGCGGTGTTAGGTAATTGGGAAATCAATGTGATTGAAAGGGCCGAATCCGGCTTCCCGCTCTTCGTCGTCGATAGCGCTGATGAGTCGGGGGTATTCTTCTTCTACAATGGGTTAGTGTTGCAGCGGCCGAACGAAGTGGGTAACCCCAACGTTGGTGGGCAGGTCGCTGCGAATCCGACTTGCATCGCGCCTGCCCAGGTTCACACGCTTACCAACTGGTTCAATCCTTGCGCTTTCGAGAAAGCGCCAACGTTCATGGTTAACGGAGTCACCGTTGGAGAGCTGGGAGACGCTCCCCGCGCTCCCGTCTATGGACCCCGTTT
>Ga0073928_10006648_pt1 | contig 15430 bp, 17 predicted proteins | sample PaiPotPPA55metaG_FD_76969 | JGI IMG/M metagenome (GOLD analysis project Ga0073928, IMG submission 76969) | Iron sulfur acid spring bacterial and archeal communities from Banff, Canada, to study Microbial Dark Matter (Phase II) - Paint Pots PPA... ... | reverse complement strand
TTCCCGTACCGGCATTGAGGAGAGCTACGCCAGGGCCATGAGTGAAGCCCGCAATGAATACACCCTGGGCTACCAGACCCGCGCCACTCCAAGCAGCGCTTACAGGCAGGTAGAGGTACGGGTAGCTCGCCCAGACGTGAAAGTGTATGCGCGAGACGGTTATTACCCAGCCCCAGCGGTATCCCGTTAAGGACCCACGGGACTTGATTTCGCTGCCACAGTAACCTCAGTAATCCCGGTTAGAGGCCTCACTGTGGTATAAAACCAGCAGTACCAAGCCAACTTTGCGGCGGCTCCATTCTCCGAGGGATTTGAATGTCTGCCCGCAGGTCTTGAGGAAAGTCTTTGAGTTTCATTAACTTTGCAGCCCGCGAAATTAATTGCAAAATTGTTTATTACGGAGCCGGACTGGGTGGGAAGACCACCAACCTGCAGCACATCTATCAAAAAACCTCGGAACAACAAAAAGGCAAAATGATTTCTCTGGCGACGGAAACAGAGCGAACTCTTTTCTTTGATTTCCTGCCTTTGGATCTGGGCTCAGTTCGAGGGTTTAAGACGCGTATCCACCTTTACACGGTGCCGGGCCAGGTGTTCTACGATGCCAGCCGAAAATTAATTCTTCGCGGCGTGGATGGTATTGTTTTCGTCGCCGATTCGCAGCAGGAACGTATGGACGCCAATGTCGAGGCTCTGGAAAACCTCATGGCCAACCTTAAAGAACACGGCTATGACTTCAAAAAAATTCCCTACGTGTTGCAGCTAAATAAACGGGACTTACCCAATATCCTTTCCCCTGAGGCTCTATCGAAAGAGCTTCGCCAGAAGAATGAACCAGTGATCGAAGCAGTGGCGTTCCAGGGCGCTGGCGTTTTTGAAACGCTGAAGGAAATTGCCCGCCAAGTGCTTTTGGAATTGAAAGCCGGGGGCTGAGAGAGCAACATAACCGCCGTCTACACCACGTTACGCAGAATACTCACTTCGTATCGGCCGATGGAGTGGCTCCAAACTCGCGGCGAGCCACGGGTCGCGATGCTCTCGCAACGAGAGTAGGCCCGTTGGCGGCAGCTGCTCCGAAGCGATCCATCAACATAGGAACCATAGTCCCTTCAGCCTCCTTCACAAATGCGAGGCTGCCCTCCGAGTTCATATCCACGCGGATGAAATCCCCCAGCCTGACTTGGCCTGTGGCAACCAGATTCGCCAGCGGGAAAACCAGATTCCGTTCAATTGCCCGCTTCAAATGCCGGGCGCCATATTTCGGATCCGTTCCCTCCTGTAACAGGAAGCCCTTCACCTTGTCGGTGCAGGTAAACACGAATTGATTCGCCGCCGAGGATGACAAAATGCGCTGCTGAACCATTCCCAGTTCGATTTCCAAAATCCTCTCGAGATGTTCCGGGCGCAGTGTTTTGAATACTACGGCTTTATCGATGCGGTTCATGAACTCAGGAGTAAACTTGCGCCGGGCAGCATCGACAGCTGTCCGATTGATCTTTTCATCGAAACAAGCGTCCACAAGCATGGGCTTGGGAGCAAAACCCAGTCCGCCATCGACCAGCCCGCTCATTTCGCATGCTCCCAAATTTGAGGTCATGATAATGATGCACTGGGATAGGTCGACGCGCCGATTGTCCCCTAAAGTCAACGTCGCTTTATCAAGAATCCCCAGCAATAACTGCCAGAGGGAATCGGACGCTTTCTCGATTTCATCAAATAACAGAATCGACAACTTCAACTTCTCGGTGTGCCACTGATTCAGTGCTTCCTGGGTTAACAGCGGATGGGTCTCACGATGACCCAGGTATCCGGGGGGCGATCCGATAAGTTTCGCGATTTCGTGGGAATGTTGAAATTCCGCGCAATCAATTTTGATACAAGCGTGGGAGTCCCCAAACAAAGCTTCCGCTAGAGCCTCCACTACGCGAGTCTTGCCCGAACCCGTAGGTCCAAGAAACAGAAGATTTCCCACCGGGCGTCCGGGAGGGTTCATTCCGGCCAGAAACATCTGATAAATCTCTGCTACGGTCTCAACGGCAGCATCCTGACCGACGATCTTTCGCCGCAGAGCGCCTTCGAACTCCCTGGCGTCAGTGCTGCGGCGGGTCGGATCCAGGGTCGTGCAAGCGACGGATTTCATAAGAATCGGGCCCTCAAAGCCCTTTTCCTGGCCCGTATTCTGGTACCGGGAAGGTTGTCCAACCGATTTCTCAGGCAAAGGTGACAATTTTTGTCGCCCCTGGCCTTGCTGCTCACTACGACCTAGAGCAAATCCGTCGCCATCTTCGTGTGCGATACTCATATCTCTTACCTTCAATCATTAGATGCTGCTGACGGCCAAATCGAGACACTTACGTTCGCAACGGGAATCATGTAAAGAGAAAGAGTTTGCGCAAGCACGCCGTTTTGCCATCTCAGTGTGTAGGGCGGCCTAACCCGTTCGTATTGCCCCGACGTGAGTGGCCGGATGTAACTGGCGGGGACGATAGCCGTCAGCTACATTCGGGAAAACAAATTCCTTATGGAGAAAACTTTGCGACGGCTTACCCTTCTTCCGACTAAATTCTTGTGCCTCGGCCTGGGCTTCTTCGTATTCAACGCCGGCCTCCGTCCCCTAGACGCAGCAGCGCAAGCTCCGCCGTCGCTGGCCAGAATATCTAGTACAGCAATCACAACCACGCCGCCGGTCCCTGCTCCACTCTTGCCTGGGACGACCATGTACGTCGCCAAGCGGGGAGATACCGTCGCGACCGTGGCACACCACTTCGTAGCCCAGACTTCTTATCTGACATCAACTGAATTGATTCAAGCCATTCGAAAGGCGAATAGCGATTTTCCCGGGACCTACTTCAAAAATGGCCAGTCGGTTGTCGTTCCGGGAATACTCGCCGCACCCATTGTTGAAAAATCCATTCCGGTATCTCGAGATTTCGAAGTCAGAGCTATTTATTTGACCGGCTTGATGGCGGGAAGTGATCACGGATTGCGAATCATCCGTCGCTGGCGCGAATTGGGCGGGAATGCGGTGGTATTTGATGTGAAGGATAGCGACGGAACCATCAATATTCCATTTGATTATCCGCTTTCTGGCGCTCATCACGTGACCCTCAGAGATTTGCCCAAGTTCACCCAGTTCCTACACTCGCAGGGCATGCATGCAATTGCGAGAGTCGCGATTTTCCGGGATGAACGATTAGTCGTGGCTCATCCAGAGCTGGCAGTCAAGTCGCGCCGTACCGGAGAGCCTTGGCGCGAAAACGGCAAACTGGTTTGGACCGATCCATCTCAGCCTAAAGTGCAGGAATACGACATTGCGTTGGCTAAAAAGGCGGCCGAGGCCGGTGCCGATGAAATTCAGTTCGACTACGTCCGCTTTCCCGCCGAGGGCGATCAAAAGGATGCCAGTTTTTATTTCGAGACGAAGCACCCGGAGTGGCATCGTTCCGACGTGATTGCCGATTTTTTGGAGCACGCTTATGGTGAACTTCATCCCACGGGCGTGCTGCTTTCACTGGACGTTTTCGGAATCATGGCCTGGCAACGACCCGTGGACTTAGCCCACACTGGGCAGGACATCGTGCGAATGGCTAAATACTGCGATGTGCTTTCACCAATGATCTATCCCTCCCACTTTTTCGGGATGGACGGCATCGAGCATCCCGGAGACGCCCCCGAGCACTTTATTGGCGAATCCATGGATCGCTTCATAAAGATCACAAACGGAAGCGGCGTAGTTATTCGTCCATGGCTTCAGGCATTCGCCTGGAGAACGAAGACATATTCGCCAAAATACATCGAAGCCCAGGTTTTGACAGCTAAGGAAAAGGGGGGAATTGGCTTCCTCTTCTGGAATGCGAATAATGACTACAGCAAACCATATACGGCCATGCCAGAAATGCGGGCGGCGAAGGATAAGTATCTTCGCGGAGATGAGTTGCCGGGAGTAAGTCAAGCCAGCGCAAAGTCGGCGGACACGTTGGCAATTAAGTAAACTTCTCCTTGGGTGTCCGCCGCTTGCGACTGTTGCAACAACCCTTCTGAGGACAATCCGACCAGTTCTGTGTCCGGTAACATATTCATCCGCCTACTGTATTTTCCTGATCGACTCCCGATCTAACCAGCTATCTACTCTAATGGGGCGTTTTTTATACCCGCACCCGCGCATTCGTTTGGTGAGCCCTCAGCGGGGAAAGGATATCCACCATGAAATCGATCGCTTCCGGTTTTCTGCGAGTTTTATCGGCTATCGGCCTAGCCATGACTTTGATCGCCTTGCCAGCCGTCTGCCAGAACGGTGAAGTTACAGGAGATTACGATTCCGGATATCACATTCGCGTCATCACGCGAAGTACGCAAGCGGTGGATTACCGGAAGACTGGATCTACGCACGTGGATCTTCGAGGCACGGATCTTATGCCGGAAGTGAAGGGCGACGCCAAGGTTGAAAGCCGAACCGGCAGGGTTCAGATTGACGCGACCTTTGATCACGTTCGCCCCGCGACTAGTTTCGGCCTGACCTACCTCACTTATGTGCTCTGGGCGATCACTCCGCAAGGAGGCCCGAGAAATCTTGGGGAACTGGTGCTCAAAGACGGTCATGGAAATCTCAAAGTAACTGCCGATTTGCAGGCGTTTGCACTCCTCCTAACCGCTGAGCCATACTTCGCAGTCTCCCAGCCCAGCGACTTGGTTGTGGCGCAAGACATTGTTCGCGAGGACACTAAGGGCAGGGTCGAACCGGTCGTAGTGAAATACGAATTGCTGCCGCGACACATTTACGCCGCGCAAGTTTCACAAGTCCCTGAGCCTATCTTTGGAGTAGATAACAAAATTCCGTTGGATCTGCTTGAAGCCCGGAATGCCCTCCGGATTGCGCGAGACGCGCGCGCCGAGCGATATGCTGGCTCGACTTATGCAAAGGCACAAGGGTTGTTGGACCAGGCTGAAGATTACTACCGCCGTCACCAAGGCATGAGCCCCATCGGCACTGTAGCCCGCGACGCCACCCAGACCGCTGAAGAAGCACGGGTAATGACGTTAAAGGCGGAGCAGGATGAATTCGCCCAAAAGGAACGGGACGACGCCGAGAAACGGACGGAAGACGCCGAAGCGGCGGCCAGAGCGCAGCGCGACGAAGCGGAGGCGCAGCAGCGAGCAGCGGCGCAGGCGCAGGTGGCGGCGCAACAAGCTCAGTTGGCGGCCCAGACCGAAGCTCAACAACGACAGCAGGCTGAAGCCGAGCGGGCTGCCGCCGAACAAGCGAAGGCGCAGGCAGACGACGCCAGACACCAGGCGGAATTAGCACAGCAGCAAGCCTCCCAGCAGGCTCAAATGGCCGATCAAGCGCGCCAACAGGCCGAAGCTCAGACAAGTCAACTTCGCGCTCGCTTGTTGCAGCAGTTGAATCAAGTCCTGCAAACCCGTGATTCTGCCCGAGGACTTATCGTCAGCATGCCGGATGTCTTGTTTGATACTGGCAAAGCAAACCTCAGGCCGGAAGCACGTGAGCGGCTGGCTAAAGTCGCCGGAATCCTATTAGCCTATCCGGACATTCGCATCGAGATCAACGGCTACACTGACAGTACTGGCACCCTTGCATTCAACGAGAGGCTATCAAGAGAGAGAGCCGCTGCCGTCGAGTCCTACCTATCCCAGCAGGGAGTCGCCGGAACATCGATGACCACGCAAGGCTTCGGACCGGATAATCCGATAGCATCCAATAACACCTCCACGGGTCGGCAACAAAATCGTCGTGTGGAAATGGTCGTCTCTGGCGAGTCCATCGGTGCCGCTGTCGGATCGGGTACAAACGGTATGTCAGCGCAACCTGCGATGCCAGACCAATCAGTGCCCATGCAGCCAATGCCGTCCCCTCAGCATAAATGATTGTCTTGTGAAGTCCTCAGCCGGCGGCAAAGCCGCCGGTTTTCTTTTGCTCAGAATTCGCGGCGAGAAAAGATATCCTTGTCTTGCCTGGGTTCTACTTGTTTTTGGCTGACCCAGTCTCGCCGTTCCGAGACCTGGGAAGCGCAAATGACTGGCTCTGCCTCAACTCGTCTCGCTTACATTGACTGGCTGCGCGGCCTTGCGTGCGTGTTGATGTTTCAGACTCACTGCTACGACGCATGGCTGAGCGCGGATGCGCGCAAGACCACTTTTTTTATGTGGTCACAGATTCTCGGGACTCTACCCGCGCCGCTGTTCTTGTTTCTCGCTGGAATATCAGTTGCCTTGGTTGGGGATAAACTTCTGCGCAAGGGATCTTCGGCCACCCAAACTGCCATCGCAATCGTTCGGAGAGGTGCTGAGATTCTTGCCCTTGCATTCCTTTTTCGGCTGCAAGAGTTCGTCATCGCGTGGGGATGGGCGCCCGGGGCCGATCTGTTACGTGTCGACATTTTGAATGAGATTGGCGTTTCCATAATGCTGATGGGTCTGGTGTGTTGGATCATCTTTTCCAACTATCACGGGCAGCATCTCTGGCCTATCGGCAGCGCAACTTCAGCCGTTATTGCACTGACGATCTCGCTTCTCAGTCCACTCCTGTGGACCTCATGGAGTCCATATTGGATGCCGTGGCCGATCGAGTCTTACATCAACGGTGTACACAACCTGGGAGAACCTCAAGCCTGGCTCTTCCCGATTTTTCCCTGGTCCGCGTTTGCATTCATCGGCCTGGCGGCTGGATTCTTACTGGCAAGCGATTGGGCGGCTGAACTCGGCGCACGCACTTTTGCACTCGCCGGGCTTGCAGGCGTGGTACTCATGTTGCTCGGGCACTGGCTGGAGGCAGGACCGTACCACGTCTATGCGACAGATGATTTTTGGCACACCAGTCCGAGTTTCTTCTTAATCCGAGTAGGCCTACTGCTGGTGATTCTTGCGATCGGCTACACCTGGTGCCGATGGGGCGGAGGGTGGTGGAGATTCAGTCCGCTAATTCAACTGGGGAAAACTTCCTTACTTGTTTACTGGGTTCACCTTGAACTTGTCTACGGACGCTTTTCCATTCTTCCGAAGCGTGCTGTCGACATTCGAACCGCTTCGTTTGGCCTGCTGATAATTTTCCTGGCGATGCTTTTACTCTCGACGTTGCGGACACGATTCAAGTCCGAACTAAATTTCCGATGGCCGCTGCAAAAACCGGTAAGTGCGGCCTAACGCAATGTGTGTTCTACGAATTTTTCGACACTTGCAGCATCGCGTTCTCCACCAGTTTTAACCCTATGGCCCACTGTTTGCGCGCGCGATTCTCGTCGTCACCATATCCAAATACGTACGCAGTTATGTAGAAGCCGTCTTGCATCCGGTCATTATCGTAATTGTAATAACAGCGGCGGATCAGAAATTCGGCAGAGGCGGGAATCTCGGGAGCTCTTTTCAAAAGTCCCGTAAGATTCCTCGTCAGATCCTCATGGTCCATGAGCGAAAACCGCCGGGACTGCTCACTGAAAATCAAATCGACATAAGACCCGAATTTTACCACCGCCGCGAAAATGTCTTCCTCCGGATTCATCTCCGTAGAAGACCAAACATCACACTTTGCGGTTTCCAGGATACTTGCAGGAGAATTAATCGCCGCCAGGAATTCTCCCAGCTCGAGATTGGCCTGAGCTTCCTTTACTTCGGCCAAAAGCTCGGGATGCCGCTTCAGGTCATAGTATTGCAGCCCCTGATCGTGCGCCGCCCACGGCAGTTCGAGAACTTCATCCTGCGCTCCAAGTTCTACCGCATAATCAGCCTGCACGGAGACATCTCCGGGAAAATGCACCTACCTCGCTGGAGCCGGCTGAGGCGCCGTCGTTGAGCTCGGCGTCGAGAAATTTACTTTCGGCACCTGTCGCGATCCTTCTGACGCAGCGAAATATGCGTCATTCGCCTTAAATCCAGCCCACTTCGCATAGATACTCGCAGGGAACTGTTGGATGTATGTGTTGTAGTCTTGCAGCGCGTCGTATATCTCTTTCGCTCTACGGCGATGCGATTTTCGGTGCCAGCTAACTCGTCCTGAAGGCGCAGAAAATTCTCGTTCGACTTCAACTGCGGATAATTTTCAACAATGGCGAGCAGCCTTCCGAGCGCGCCATCGAGCTGTTGATTGGCGGCAATTTTATCGCTTGGGGTGCCTGCGGAAAGCAGCGCAGAGCGCGCTTTGGCGATATCCCCAAAAACAGTTACCTCCTGCTGTGCGTATCCTTTCACGGTTTCGACGAGGTTAGGGATCAGGTCAGCTCGTCGTTGCAGAACGACGTCCACCTGGGACCACGCCGACTTGACGGCTTCATTCTTGGCGACCAGAGTGTTTTTCACTCCGATATATTGCCCAAAGACCCCGAGCAATATCAGTACGACTACGATGACGATGATCCATGTTTTGCCCATTCGTTTCTCCTCAAGTACTGCAACCCAGAATTGGAAAGAGGCTGTCCTACTTGCGCGAATCTAACATTGTATCCACCGCAGTCGCTACTTGCTGAACCGCAAGTAAATAGCGTCCACAAATATCGCTTATTTCGAAATCCTTCTGCTCTGCCTTGTGCTCGCGAATATCAAGTAGCTGTAGAAACGGCGAAGGGTCAAATTTCACACGAGCAGATAGGCTCTGAACTGTATCTCTCTTAGACAACGCCACTGACGTGGGTGCCGCTTCTCCTGATGCTATCAATACATGGCGGAAAAGCGTGGTAAAAGCCGGCACAGAGCGTAATAGCAATTCCCAAAGTTCTCGCTGCCGACCTGAGTTCAGCAAGAGTTGCTGACGCAGCAGAATTGTCTTCTCGCGCAGTTCATACTCCAATTGCACCCGATGCAAATGCATGGGAATTTCCAGACCCCTCAGCAAGTCTTCTCCAAAAAGCACCCGATGGCGCAGTTTCATGTCCAGAAACTCAATCGAAAAGACATCAGCGGATCGACCTATTTCATCGGCGGCAAGAACCAGCGGCGGATGATGTTTTTTCTCTACCCACCATTTCACCACAGGGGTAATTGTCGACAGCTGCGCGAATGAAGTGTCCCGCAAAATACAGAGCAGATTCACATTCGAGAAGTCTGGATGAAACTCCCCTGTCGCGGCGGAACCGTACAAAATCGCGCTCACCAGATTTTCGCCCGCTGCGGAACGCATCTTTTCAACGAACTCGCCTATCTGTTTTTCTGGAACCATCGCAACCCTCGCTCATTTCTTTACCAGCTTCCGCCGGCGCCGCCGCCACCAGAGCTTCCTCCACCGAAACCCCCAAAACCGCCGCCACCTCCACCGAATCCACCCCCACCGCCGTATCCTCCGCCGCCTCTTGACCCACCACCCATGCCGGACAGGAGCATCCAGAAAAGCACGCTCCGCAGCGGGGTGAAAAGCACAATAATCAAAATGATGATGAAGATAACAATTTTAACGAGCGATATTCCCCCGCTCTGCTGATTCTCAACCGGCGCAGGTGCAGGCAGCTGATTGCCAGTCAATTGAATTCCAGCATCTTGCGCGATCACCTCGGCGACGCGGGAAGTCATCAGCAACAGCGCGCCACTGTAATCGTTGGCGCGAAGATTCGGAACCGCCTCACGGCCAAACCCGCCAACTTTACCGTCAGGAAGAATGGGCTCGAGGCCGTAACCTACTTCAAACCAGTATTGATGATCCTTTACTGCCAAGAGTATGAGCACGCCGCGATCGGTAGACTTGCTGCCGATGCCCCATTTTTTAAACAGGTCAACCGCGTAGCTCTCAATATCCGATCCGTCTAGCGAATTGATCGTGACTACCGCAATCTGCGCGTGGGCTTTTTCGTCAATCTGCCGGCAAATGTCTTCGAGTTGGGCGGCAGTGTTTGCACCGATGACGTGGGCAAAGTCATTGACGTAGCCAGTGGGTTTGAATTGCGAAACAGACTCGGCGAGGAGGAGTGAAGCGAACACAAACAGCAGGGCCGAGAACAGAATCGTTTTCGCACCAAGCTTCATCGAGGCTGATTGTATAGGAGACAACCTACTTCTCGTCGGATCGCAACTTCCACAATATTTGGCGAAGAATTCCAAGCCAAAGAACGGCGTCGCGAGCCGGAAGCCTGAGGCGAAGAACCATGCGGCGAATTCTTTCATCTACGTCCGCAATGGGACGTCGTTTCAAGTACCCGCTGAAACGCATCGCATCCAGAAGTATCGACGTGATGCGTTCAAGCTCGCCCGCATTTGCTACGTTCAGTTTTTCTTCCGTGCGGGTCGCCCTAGGGTCCCGGATCAGCTCGTACAAGCACACCGCCACCGCCTGCCCAAGATTCATGGAGAAATTCTGTTCGCTTGTCGGAATCCGCATCAACCAGTGACAGTGGCTCAAGTCAGCGTTTGAGAGGCCCCGCTTCTCCGAACCGAAGAGCAGAGCCACGCGGCCTGATGCGAGCTGTTTGCGGATGATGCGCGATCCGTGTTCGAGTCTCTGCAGTGGATGTTGTAGTTCACGGTCGCAAGCCGCGGTTGTTCCGACCACCAGAGCGCAGTCTTCAACTGCCTCGGCAACACTTTCGTATGTCTTGGCGCGAGTCAAAACTTTTGCCGCGCCGACTGCGGAGCGCGCTTCGCGAAACGCCGCGTCATAGGGATTTACGGCTCGTAATCGGAGAAACCCGAAGTTGCTCATGGCGCGGGCAGCAGCTCCAATGTTCAGGGGATTTCGGGTGGAGACTAGCACCACGCGCAGCCGTTCGAGTTCTTCCGGAGTGAGCAAGAAGGCTCATTCTAGACCATCCGAGCGCGGGTCTCAGAAGGTCGACGTCCGCAACTAATTGAAAATGCTCTCAAAATCCCCTCTTGACACATCGCAATATGCGATATTAATATCCCTATAAGCAATATGACAGTAGGCGAAAAAATCCGTTACCTGCGCGAAGTGGAAGGCAGCCTGCGCGGCTTGGGTCGGCCTTTGACTCAGCTTGAATTAGTCCGCGCCATCCGCAAGGAGAAAGGTAAAAACATTAGCCAGTCCTATCTTTCGCAAATCGAGGGGGGAAGCCGCCCACATATGACGCAATCCACTCGCGCGGTGCTGGCGAAATTTTTCAAAGTCCACCCCGGATTCCTTGTGGACGATCCCGACGGCTACCACACCGAGCTGATTTCCGATCTGCGAACCACGGAAGGTCAGCTCGATGTCTGGTTGTTACAAGGGGCGGAACGCTTCGCCAAGGATGCTGAAGTGAGTGAAGCCATGATCAAAGCGGCTCGCGAAAAAGATACTCGGCGCTGCTTCGTGCTATTGGGGGCAATCCTGGAGACGCCAGGGCTGGCGAACCGACTGCTCGAGACGTTGAAGCCGCAAAGGGAAATAGACCCTCGCGCCCGGGAAGGATGCTCCGTATGACGTGGGCAGATTTTTATCTAATTTGTTTCGTGTTGGGAATAGCGTTCAGCCTGCTTTCCGTCTTTTCCGGAGGAGCACGCTGGCGGCTGCATATTCCCCACTTTCCCCATGCCCATGCGGGCATTCCGGGCACGGGTTCAGCGCATCACGCTGGAAGTGGTGCGAGTCACAGCCACTCACTTATTGCATCGGCCTTCAATTTTGTAACCATTACGGCCTTTCTCGCATGGTTCGGCGGCACCGGATACTTGCTTACAAAATATTCGAGTCTCTGGGTTCTATTCGGCTTGGGGCTATCGACAGTGAGCGGCTTGTTCGGAGCAGTCATTATCTTTCTCTTTCTCCATCGAGTGTTGACATCCGAAAACGAGAATTTAGATCCGGCGGATTTCGAAATGTGTGGTGTGCTGGGGCGCACATCGGTCCCGGTTCGTCCGGGAGGTACGGGGGAAATTATTTACTCTCAGGAAGGAACCCGGCGTACATGCGGAGCGCGTTCGGACGGCGGCTTCGCTATAGCGAAAGGAGCGGATGTCGTGGTAACCCGCTACGAAAAAGGAATCGCATACGTGAAACTGTGGAGCGAATTGTGTGGCGAGGAATCGGGCGCCGCTGACAGCGAAGAGGCGGCCTCTCAAAGAAAGAACGCATTATGAATCGCACACCGTGGAAGGCACTAATTGCGATGATCTGGTTGGCGCTCCCTGCGATCTCTTTGAGCTACTGGCTGGCGTGGGACCGATTGCCATCGCGGTTGGCAACACATTTCGACGCGGCTGGTCACGCCAACGGCTGGATGCCGCCCGAAAACTCGTTGATTTTCGGTCTAGGTGTCACTGCCGTCATGTTGGTAGTTTTCACGATTGTCCTCACGCAAGTTCGAAAGAGCGCAGCGTTTTCGTGGGCGATGCTTGGATTCTCATACGTCCTGGTCGGGGTGATGGTGTATGCGAATGAATCGATCCTCAATTACAACCTGCACGGAAATACTATCCATCCGTGGCCGGTTCTGGCCGCCGTCGTTATCGCATCGGTGGCCTTGGTTGCGGGCACTCTAGGTATGAAGCGCGGCCAAGATTTGCAATCTGGACCCGTGCTGGCCGAGGAAGTTCATGCCTCCCCAGTGTGGGGTTTAATCCTCGGAATTCCAGCAGCAATTGAATTGGCTATAACAGTTATTTCGCGGAACGTAGGGCTTCGAATTGGTATGGGTATGGGCGCGGTTGTGCTTTTTCTCGCCGCACTTCTCGCCTGGAGCGGATTCCAATACATCTTCAGCAATGCCGGTCTTGAAATTCGTAGCTTCGGCTTCCGGCTGCAGTCGATCCCCGCCGATGAGATTCGTGAGTACGCCGCGGATCACTGGAGCGTCCTGGGCGGTTATGGCATCCGCGGCCTGGGCGATTGTCGCGCTTACGTTTGGAGCAACACTGGTGTTCGTATCAGGACTGGAACAGGGCAAGTTTTTCTAGGACATCGCGATCCAGCACGGATTATTCATGACCTCGATGTTCTGAAGCAGTTTGCGCACTCGTAGTTTGGTCTGGATGGAATGACGGGTGTCGTCGCCCGTCCTTACAGGAGGCTTATATGTTCGGTTTCTCAGGCTGGGTCGAGATTTGGATCTTCGTCGGGCTGGGAGTGATGGTCATCCTGCTGCTGATGAGCGGGATGGCGAGGCTTTATCGCAAAGCTGGACCGCACGAGGCACTCATCGTGTACGGTCTTGGCGGAACTCGCGTAGTAAAGGGACACGGAACGCTGGTGTTTCCAATGGTCCAGATCTGTCGTGAGCTTTCCCTCGAGTTGATGTCGTTCGACGTCGCGCCGCAGCAAGACCTTTACACCAAGCAAGGCGTAGCCGTAACCGTCGAGGCCGTGGCTCAGATTAAAGTCAAGTCGGACATGGAGTCGATATTGACCGCGTCGGAACAGTTCCTCACCAAGACGGATCAGGAGCGCGAAGGCCTGATCCGTTTGGTCATGGAAGGCCACCTGCGAGGAATTATCGGACAGCTCACGGTCGAAGAAATTGTGAAGCAGCCTGAGATGGTCTCTGACCGCATGCGTTCTACTTGCGCGGAAGACATGAACAAGATGGGGCTGGAGGTAATTTCGTTCACCATCAAAGAAGTCCGCGACAAGAACGAATACATCACAAACATGGGCAAGCCTGATGTCGCGCGCATCAAACGCGACGCCGACGTCGCCACGGCCGAAGCCGATCGCGACACTGCAATTAAACGTGCATTGGCTCAACGCGAATCCGCTGTCGCCAAGGCGCAGGCCGATCAGGAACGTGTGCTCGCCGAAACGCTTTCTTTGGCCAAGCAGGCCGAGTCGCAACGCGACCTGGAAGTCAAGCGGGCGCAATTCCTCGAAGTCACGAAACGCCAGCAGGCCCAAGCGGACAAAGCCTATGACATCCAAACCAACATCATGCAGCAGCAAGTGATCGCTGAACAGGTGAAGGTGCAACAGGTAGAAAAAGAGCAGCAAGTTAAGGTGCAGGAAGCTGAGATTAATCGTGTCGAAAAGGAACTCATCGCCACAGTCCTCAAGCAGGCCGAGATTCAGCGTCAGCGCATTGAAACGCTGGCAGCGGCTGAAAAGCAGCGGTTGATTGCGGAAGCCGAAGGTCACGCCTCTTCCATTCGTGCACAAGGCGAGGCGGAAGCAGAAATCATCTTCAAGAAGGGTGAAGCGGAAGCCAAGGCGATGAACGTGAAAGCCGAGGCCTATCAGGAATACAACCAGGCCGCGGTCATCGACAAATTGTTTACCAGCTTGCCGGAAATTGTGAAGGCGTTGGCGGCTCCTTTGGCGAACGTGGACAAAATCACCGTCGTTTCGACCGGAAACGGTGACGCAGCGGGACTAAACAAAATCACGGGAGACATCACAAAGATGGCGGCGCAGGTTCCGGCTCTCTTCGAAACGCTTTCGGGCATGAGCATGAGTGACTTACTTGGAAAAGTGCGGATGATCGGCGACAAAGGACCAAAGCCGCCCGACGTTCTTCCGCCTGCAAATGGAGACACCAAATAAGCGAAAAGGAAAATGCCTTGGAAGGAGGCTCAAGCATGACTTGCAAACCGATATCCGCGGGATTGGGCATCGCAATCGGAGTGGGGATAGGAACCGCGATTGGCGTAGCGCTCGGCCACGTCGGACCTTGGCTGGCCATTGGCGCAGGAGTCGGCCTGCTGATACCGAACCACTTCGGAAAAGGGTCAGCGGGCTACGCAAGGTCAGGTCAGACGCAGAAGTAAGCGTTTACAGCTTATGAGTGAAAGCAGTTTCTTGAAGGGAGTCTACCATGGCACTACTAGAGAGAGTTTCAACGTTAGTCCGGGCCAATCTAAACGATCTCATCGACAAGGCTGAGCATCCGGAAAAGATGATCAAGCAGGTAATACTCGACATGCAGAATCAGCTTCTGCAAGTTAAGACACAGGTGGCAATTGCTATCGCGGACCAGCATCTACTCGATAAGAAGCGAAAAGAAAATGAAGAAAAAGTCGCCGAGTGGACGAGGAAGGCGGAACTCGCAGTGGACAAAAAGCAGGACGATCTTGCCCGCGCCGCTTTGCAGCGAGTCGAGAGCTATCGCGATCTGTGCGACGGATTCGCGCAGCAAGTCGCCGATCAGAAGGCGCAGGTGGAAAACTTGAAGACCGCTTTGCGACAACTGGAGCAAAAGCTAGCTGAGGCGCAAGGCAAAGCAGATCTGCTGATCGCCCAACACCGGCGGGCACGAGCGGTCTCGAAGGCCAGCGACGCTAAGATGGCCTCTGGAAATGGATCGAGCGGCGCTGCCTTCGATCGCATGAAACACAAGGTCGCACACTCACAGGCGTCAAGCCAAGCCAAGTCGGAAATGGCTGCCGACGACGTGGAAGATCGCCTCGCCGCGTTGGAAAAAGAAGACAAGATCGAGCGACTATTGGTGGAATTGAAGACCAAGCGGGGAGCGTAGGCGCAAGTGAGGCGGAGCCCTCGTCCGGCAAAGGGTTGGTAAGAAGTGCCCACCGCAAGCGGGAGTATGAAAATAGGGATCCTTCGACTCCGCAG
>Ga0073928_10006647_pt1 | contig 15433 bp, 12 predicted proteins | sample PaiPotPPA55metaG_FD_76969 | JGI IMG/M metagenome (GOLD analysis project Ga0073928, IMG submission 76969) | Iron sulfur acid spring bacterial and archeal communities from Banff, Canada, to study Microbial Dark Matter (Phase II) - Paint Pots PPA... ... | reverse complement strand
GCCAACCCTGCAAACCTAATTCGCCGTCGCGTAATAGCCTTTGCGCGCGTTCACTTTGAGCTTGTGTCCGTTCCTCTGTGCGGTGATTTCAAGCGTCCGATAATGCCCGTCACGGTGGAACAGCGCAGGCCGGTAGGAAATCAAATATCTGCTACGAATTACCTGCTGCAAATCCGCAAGGCTCCGCTTGAGATGGCCGGCTGAGCCTGGGAAGAAGGCAGCCCCGCCTGTAATTTGCGCCAACGTTTTCATCGCGTGATTGCCTGTACTCTCTGCCCACCTTTCCGGATCGTCGAAGCGCGTGCTCACGGTGTAGACCACAGTCTCGTTCCGTTGTGCATTGTCGATGGCCTGCTTCAGGGTTGCACTGCTCGTATTATCGTCTCCGTCGCTAATGACGACGATTACTCTCGCCACAGGCTGTGGTTCGGGCTTTTCGACCAGTTTCTCTGCGGCGAAAGCAACGGCATCCCAGATCGCTGTTCCGCCCACTGAAACCAGTTGGTTCATCCCATGTGACAGCTGGGCGACATCATGTGTGAAGTCCTGAACGAGCACCACAGAGTTGGAAAAGCCGGCCACAAATGCCAAATCATCTTTGCCAGTCAAGACTTCGCGCAGGAAACTCGTACCCGCTGCTTGTTCGAATGAGAGTCGGTCCGTGATTGATTCGCTCGTATCGATGATGAGCGCCAGCCGCAGAGGCAAATGCGACTCGGTGCGAAAGTCCACAATAGTTGCGGGAGGGCGTTTATCGTCGAGAATGGACATTTCAGTTGGCTTGAGATCGCTCACCGAGCGGCCGTGGTCAGTCACCGTGAAGAAGACAGCGGCTTCGTCGACCGAACTACGAAAAGTAAATGGTCGCGCAACTTCAGCGGCACCTTCTCTGGGTGCAGAGCTGGGCATCGGCTGCTCAGAAGGTGGACATGAAGAACACGCGGGATCTCCAGTCTCGGCTTCCGCGATCTGCTGCTTCTCCTTGTACTCCTGAAGAAGTCTTTGACCCAGATGTGAAGCGTCGGAGTTTTCGGCCGAAAACGTCGGGGCAGCGAAAGCTATCGTAAATTCCTGAGGCTGGGCCACAAACAGATCGATTTGGGCTATTGTTTTTCGCGCCGGGTCAGCCAATGGCGAGTTCGGATCCTCGCCGAGAAAAGTAGCGAGTTCAACGCGTGTCTCCGAAAAACGTTTTTGCGCTTGCCATGACGCGGCCGCGAAATAGTGCACGGCAGCGATGCCTGTATGAGGATGAGCGTGCGCCTTCTGCGCTGTGTTGATTGCTCCAGCATAGTCGTGGTTCAGGTATTGCGTGTAGGTCAGCGCCAAACTGATGTTGGGAGTGAGAGGAGAGATAGACAGCGCTTTTTCGAAAGCGGCTTGCGCGTTCGCGTTATGCCCTAGCGCTAGTTCGGCGCGCCCAAGATTCATGAACGAGTTTGATAGATGATCATCGAGCTGAGTCGCTCGCTGGAATTCCTGAAGGGCCAACTGATTTTGCCCGAGGCTAGAGTATGCGCACCCCAGAGCATTGTGAGCCGAGACGAATTCCGGATAAATCGAAATCGCCGTTGTGAGGCTCCCGGACGCAGCCTTGAAGTCTTTTTTTACGAACGCCGCCAGACCCTTCGAATACTCGCGCCGAGCTCCTCCGGGCGCTTTAAGGTCCAACTTGGAAAGGTTCGCCTCAGACCGGGTTTCAGCCTGATTTCGTAAATTTCGGTCGACCTCCTCCAACGTGTGCAGGTCCATAATGCCGCCCTGTTTCAGTGTCACGTCGAAGTTATTCTCGGGGCCCGCCATGCGGCCCTGTGCGAATGCACTAAATTCGAGCGAAGCGAAAAGCGCGAGTGCGACAAATAAGCGAAGCATATGGGACACGATTGGCGAATACACTCACGGAAGGAACTACGCTAGGTAGCAAATCAAACTTGCGTGACTCGTCGCACCCGCCTGAAGGTCGGACCGAATGTCCTACCGTGAAATGTCCTGTCCTTTTTAGCACACCGCAGGGTCTTGCTCAATATGTCGCCATTTCCCGCGTCTCGCCGCACCACCACGAAGATTCAGGATGGCAGTCAACACCAGTTGTGCGACACTCCGTGCACGCTCGTCGTATCTGGCCTCCCCTTTGGGGCTTCTCTGACCCGTAGAGATGATACGGCGAGCACTTTCCTTTTGCTGTTTCCCTAGTCGGGGCCACTTCGGTCAGTATTTCCATCCGGCGTGTAACCGAGACTTCCATGTTTTTATGGTTTTTTCCAATCAGTCATGGACTTCAATTCATTCGTGATTTCCTTCAGCCGTCTCGCGCCCATGAGAGCCTCGGGGATGAGGTCCGCACTAGATACCTTTATCCCCCTTGCCCTGATTCCTGCTGGCTATAACATCGGCCGCTTTGAGGACGCTGTGGCCTTCTTGCAAAACGACACTGCCCTAAGTCAATGCCTTATACTGTTGCCTAGGATGAAATGTTATTTTCTTATTTCAGGAAGCGGTTGCAGTTCCCGCTCTGCAAGCGGCTGGAAAACTCCGTCAGTTTCTCAATATCCAGCGGAAGACTAAGACTCGGTTACGGTTGGACAGGCAATATATTTCTGGGTCTCCTGGCGGGCACAGAGTTACAATTCGTGATCGCGGAATGAATTACAGTAGTGGCTGCGCGTACGATTCCAGCTCCTCCCAGAAGTGAAACCGCAGGCGAGACTTAAGCATCCGAATTGTATCGTCATAATCTATGGTTCGCGCGTCACTTGACAATCCGGCGTACTACATCAACCGCGAAGCTTCCTGGCTGGCCTTCAATCGTCGGGTGCTGGAAGAAGCGCAGGATGAGCGAAATCCGCTGCTGGAGCGGGTAAAGTTTCTTTCCATCACTGCCAGCAACCTGGATGAATTTTTCGAAGTTCGAGTCGCCGGACTGGTGCAGCAAATTGAAGATGGATACACCGAAGCCGGGCCGGACGGGCTGACGCTTCTGCAAGAGCGCGACATAGTCTCGCGTGAAACGCATGAGTTCGTTGACGACCAATACCGCTGCTGGAATGAAAAGCTCCGTCCCAAGCTCGCGGAGAACAGCATCCGCGTGCTCGGTTTGCATGAACTCGACGCCAAGGCGAGAGCGTTCATCGATCAGTTCTGCGAGCGTGAACTCGATCTGCTGCTGACTCCGGTCACAGTGGATCCGGCGCATCCTTTTCCACGCGTGATCAACAAGGCTCTGTGCGTCGCGTTTCTACTGCGCCGTCGGCGGCGTTCATCGATGACCTATATCGGCGTGGTGACGGTGCCGCGCGCTTTGCCACGGCTGATCCGGGTTCCTTCCGAAGGAACCGCTGACTTCATTTTCCTTGCCGATCTGGTCGCCTACCATGCCGCCCAGATGTATCACGGCTACGACATCGTTTCTTCTGCCGCGTTTCGCGTTACGCGCAACAGCAATCTCTATTTGGCGGAGGAAGAGTCGCGTAATTTGCTGGAATCGGTGCGCACCGAGCTGCACAACCGCCGCAAGGGCGATGCGGTCCGCTTGGAAATTGAGTCCGAAGCTGATCCCGAAATAATCGAGCGCTTGCGCACAAACTTCGACCTGGAACCCTGGCAGGTTTTTTCTGTTAATGGTCCGGCAAATCTTTCTCGCTTATTCAATATTTACGAGCAAACCGAGCATCCCGAGCTCAAGTTCAAACCTTTTCTACCGCGTGAACTTCGGCTCACGGCGAAATCGCAGGATCTTTTCGAGGAGCTGCGCCGGCATGACGTGCTGCTTCACCATCCGTTCGATTCCTACGACGCAGTAGTTTCTTTTATCGAAGCGGCTGCCGAGGATCCGCGCGTGCTCTCCATGAAGCAAACGCTCTATCGCACAAGCGAGCATTCATTGATCGTTCCCGCGCTGATGTCGGCGGCTTCGAAGAAAGAAGTTACCGCTGTGGTGGAACTCAAAGCCCGTTTTGACGAAGCTTCAAACATCCGCTGGGCGCGTGATTTAGAGGACGCCGGGGTACAGGTTTTTCACGGTTTAGTCGGACTGAAAACCCACTGCAAGCTCTCGCTGCTGGTCCGGCAGGATCCAGACGGCGTCATGCGCCGGTATGCGCACCTGGGCACCGGCAATTACAACACCACCACGGCGCGCATTTATACCGACGTGAGTTTGCTGACAGCCGACCCAGAAATTACGGCTGCAGTCCACGATGTATTCAGTTTCCTCACCGCCTATGCAGAACATCCCACCTACGAGCCGCTAATCGTCGCTCCGCTCGATCTGGCAGAACGTTGTCTCGCGCAGATTGCCCGCGAGGCGGAGCATGCCCGTCACGGGCGCCCGGCGCATATCATTGCGAAGATGAACGCTCTCTTGGATAAGAACGTGATTATAGCGTTGTATCGAGCGTCGCAGGCGGGCGTTAAAATTGACCTGATTGTCCGCGGCATGTGCGCTCTGCGTCCGGGAGTACGCGGCGTGAGCGACAATATCCGGGTGCGAAGTGTCGTCGGCCGCTTTCTCGAGCACAGCCGCATTTTTTATTTTGCCAATGGTGGCGAAGAGGAAATTTATCTGGCAAGCGCGGATTGGATGCCACGCAACTTGTACGAGCGAGTTGAAGTGATGTTCCCGGTCAAGGATGTATTATTGCGAGAGCGCGTACGCCATGAGATTCTGGAGTCGTACTTGGCGGACAACATCAAATCGCGCATTTTGCAAAAGGATGGCAGCTACGTCCGCGCCTGGCGGGCGCAGGGCAAACGCAAACCACCAGCCGCGGGTTTTAGCGCCCAGGATTTTCTGATCAGCCTGGCCGAAGGCAAGCAAGTTTTGGAAGCGATTCCAGAGCCGCCGAGTCCCAGAACGACAAGAATAATGGTTAGAAAGGTACGATAACGCAGGATGATTGTTTACTTTTTGCGTCACGCCAACGCTGGCAAGCCGCTGGCTAACCCGAAGAAGGACGAGAAACGCGCTCTCGACAAAGAGGGAATCGAGCAGTGCGGCATCGTAGGACGGGCCCTGGCTGCATTGGATGTTCAGGTGGACACGATCATTTCCAGTCCGCTGAAACGTGCCGCGCAGACCGCGTCTCTGGTGGGCAATGAACTCAGCTACGAAGGCAAGCTGCAATTTGAAGATGCGCTGCGGCCCGGCGCTTCATTTGCGGATTTTCGCAGGTTGCTGGAAAAGTATGCCAAACAAGAGGCAATTATGGTGGTCGGCCACAATCCCAGTCTGAGCGAGTTTCTGGGCCGCAGTATCAGCGAGAACGGATGCGAAGCTGGAACTGAGTTGAAAAAGGGAGCAGTGGCTAAAGTGGAATTAGACCGTAACTCCGCGCTTCTAAATTGGAGCGTCACGCCCAAGGTTCTGCGTTCGCTTTACTCTGCCGCTGCTGAAAGCTCGCGCCCGAAGACCTCGCGAAAATAATTCTTTTCTTTCTCGACCGCCCACAGTTCCAGGTCGACGCTGCTTCGTTGCTTGGTAACCAGCGTCAATTTAACTTCGCCTTCGTGCACGCGAACGCGGACAGTGCGTACGGCGGCGGTACGGCTGAGGTTCAGGGCGCGCGCTAAACGCAGGAGCAGGGAAGCCTTAAGCACGCACTCCTGATCCGCGCTGGATAATGCTTTGATGGGCGCATCCCCGGGGGTGGGTCGGGATTTACCCAGATAGCGCGCGATGGCGCCGATAATTTGCCTCTGTTCCGGAGTGTAGCCCAATATCTCGGAGTGCGAAATAATGTAGTACGTGTGCCGATGGCGTCCGTTACGATTCACATAATCTCCCACCTCGTAAAGCATGGCTGCGGCGGAGAGCCATTCCTGATACTCCTGCGGCAAAGTGTGCACCGATTTTAGCGCGGTGAAAAGATGCATAGCCGAGGCACGCACATTCATAGCGTGTCGCATATCCACTCGATAATGCGCCACGGCGGCCCGGATTGAATCCCATCGTTCAGATTCGATCTGTTTTCCCGAGCGTGTAGTGCGATCGTACTCGGCCGCCATTTGCGCCAACAGCCCATCGCGCAATCCGAGCGGCGAATAGCGAAATCCTTGCAACTGGCAACGCTCCAGAAGCGCGAGGTAAACGGCCGCGCCGGGAACGATAATTTCGGCGCGCCGCGGACCCACTCCGGACAGCTTTTTGCGGCCTTCAAGAGGCAGCCGCGCCAGCAGCTTGGCGATGCGTCGCAACTGTGTCTTCGATACAGTAGCCGTGCGAGATCCTTTGGTTTTATAGAGGCCATGGCAGATTGCTGACAGAGATTCGGCCGTACCAGAAGTGGCAATCACAACTTTCGGCCGGGCTCGTTTAATTCGGTCGGCGATGCGCTCCATTTCGCGTGATATGAATCCCCGCAACTGACGCATCTCCGATTTGCGGGGCGGGTCGTGACGCAAGAAGTCGTTGGTCAGACGAACCGCGCCCAGCGGAAGGCTGACCGTATTGCGAATGTGACCTTCACTCGAAATAGTCAGCTCGCAACTGCCGCCGCCGAGGTCGGCCATCAGCACCGGAGAGGAATTCACTCGCAGAGTTGAAACCAGGCCTAAGTGAATCAGCCGGGCTTCCTCCAATCCGGAAATGATGTTGACGTCCCAGCCGGTGGTCGAGCGCACCCACTCGAGGAAGGCCCTGGCATTGCGAGCGTCGCGAAGTGCACTTGTGGCTACGACGCGCACGGAATCCGCGCCCGCATTCTGTACTGCGCGATGAAACCGTCGCAGTACTTTAACCGTGACGGCTATTGCTTCGGGAGAAAGAAAACTGCTGCGGAATACAGATTCGCCCAGGCGCGTGACTTCGCGATCTTCAAGAATCTCGGTAAGCCTGTGTTTGGTGAGGCGCGCAATTTTCAGCCGAACGGAGTTGGATCCAATATCAACGGCGGCAAAAGTCGGCATGACGGAAGGCAAACAGTGTACCGCCGAAAAGTGAAGAGCTGGAAGAAATGTGAAACGGTTTACGAGGTCGGGCTACAAAGTAGTTTTAAAGGGATTGAAAATTCGGACCCCAGAAGTCGCGAAATCGCGTTCGTTGCGCGTCGCCACGGTCAATTCGTGAACTCGTGCGGTCGCGGCGATCATCAGGTCCTCCAGTAAGTTGTCTGGCTTTCCGTACATTAGGCGGGCCCATTCTCGGAAGCAGAAGGAATCCATTGGCAACACTTGGTAAGACTGTTCCAAACGGTCAATCCATGATTGGATTTGCGCTGCCTTAGGCGGGTCTTGTTTCCGAGTCTGTTCTACCCCAGCCTGCAGTTCGCCGATGGTCACGGCTGAAAGGTATATCTGATTTTCCTGTAGTTCGTTTAGCCAAGCGATCACCGCGCCGTGAGGTTTCGGCTTCCGAAGTTCGGAAACCACGTTAGTGTCAAGCAGGTAGCGATTCACCGGAATTCAACAATGGCACGCCGGCGAAGGCTGCGACGCTTGGGAATCAAATTCTCAAACCGGGGCCCGGGTCCGACGAGCACCTCTTTAAGGCTGGGACGAGATGAGTCCTGCAGTCGCCGCCACTCTTGGATAGGAACCAAAACTGCGGTCTCAATACCACGGCGGGTGACTATCTGAGGACCATTCTTAATGGTGGCATCCAGCAATTCGCTGAAGCGGGCCTTTGCGTCTTGAACCTGCCAGGATGACATAATGAAATTAATTATATAACTAGTCAGATGACTAGTCAACTAAGCCCGAAGGAAGACTTCTGAGATGGTTACCAATACTTAGGCTGCCGCGCTTACGCTGGCCGATTCCGCAGGAGGCTTGCGTGCTGGGGCCGCAGCGGCCTCAACCGCTTGAGATTTCTTGCCAAAAAGCGAAGCGCGGGTTTCAGCAACTCCATCCACGCTTTGCCGAAACTTTGCTTGGGTCACATTCCGTAGCATGGCCACCAGCGCTGACTCCCGGACCCCGCCGAATAACTTCTCTGCTTTCTGCGTCAGCTTTAGCCAGTCATGCCAGTCGCCGATGACGTCCTGCATGTGCTTGAGTTGGTCCACAACCCGCTTGGCCCCGGAGTCGTCGTCCGCCAATTCAGCGATGTATCGCGCCCGCTTGCCAATGATCCGGTATTGATGAAGAGTTTTTTCCGTCAGCGGGGCATGATCTGGGCTGAGCTTCGCCAATTTGCTCAGAGTCAAAGTCAGTGGCTCCGCATTCTCCGGAATATCAATATCGTCGGTGGCGCGTTTCAACCGTTTTCGCAGTTTGGCTGCCGTCTTACGATCGAAAGCCTTAGCCAGTTTCTCTTCGCGTTTGGCGCGTTCCTGCACCAAAGCATCAACAAACTGCGATTTATGACCGTTGCCCCCGGGAATCTTCAAGCTTCGGAGCGACGCAATCTCCACATCCAAATCCCTTACCCGACCTGCTTTTTTGCGCAATCGAGACAATAACTTCAGCAACTTTTTGTCGTTCCGGTTCAGTTCGGGGACTACTTCGCTAAGCACCGCCTCGACGCGGCGGCTGTTAGTGCGAAACTTATGCACGCTTTCGGGCGCAGGTTTCCTGCTAAGCTTGGTCACTTCGCGGCCCAATTTTTGAAAAGCCATGCGGCTGCGTTTTAGGTCAATTGGCATATTCAGCTAAACCCTAAGGGAACGAAAAATTACACGGGAAGCCGGCAAAATGCAATCCAGAAATGTGAAAAGTTATTCCCCAGGAAATGCGACTAGCAAGCTCATCCGCGCAGAACAACAAGCGGCTATTTTAACACTGCTGTAACAACATTCTGCTAGCCTCCACTAAATGGCCAACCGAGCCCTAGGAGCGCCACCATTGTCTGGACCGCAACCTATTGCAAGATCAGAGGTTGCAGCAAATTCCGACGCAATGGCCGAGCCTTTGCTTAAAGCTGGCAGCAGCCGAGCGGCTGACGCCGTTTTCCATTTGGCGATGCTGGCTTGCGGTCTCTGCGTGCTCGCACTGGTGGGTCTGATCGTTTACGAATTGATGAACGGATCCAGATTGTCGTGGCACGCCTTTGGGTTGAAGTTTTTTTTCCGCAGCGAGTGGGATCCCGTCAACGAGCAGTTCGGAGCGTTGCCTTTTGTCTACGGCACGCTGGTATCTTCCTTCCTCGCGCTCTTGATTGCTGTACCTCTCGCAATCGGTGTCGCTGTGTTCATCACCGAAATGAGTCCGCCCTGGCTGAAAGGACCGCTGGCTTTTACCACTGAACTTCTAGCTGCAATTCCCAGCGTTATTTATGGACTGTGGGCAATCTTTGTCTTGGTGCCGCTTCTACGTCAGTACGGTGAGCCTTTTTTCGCACGCTATTTCGGTTGGACAGGTTTGTTTGAAGGTCCTCCCTACGGCATTGGCATGCTCGCAGCTGGAATCATTCTCGCGATAATGGTTGTGCCCATTGTTTCTTCAATTACGCGAGAAGTGATGACAGCCGTCCCTCAACAACAGAGAGAAGCTGTGCTTGCTCTGGGAGCGACTCGGTGGGAGATGATTCGTACTGGCGTGCTGCGAAATGCTCGCGCGGGAATTCTGGGCGGCGTGATCCTCGGTCTGGGCCGGGCTCTCGGTGAGACCATGGCGGTCACGATGGTCATCGGAAACCGTCCAGAGATTTCCCGGTCGCTACTCGCTCCGGGTTACACGATGGCGAGTGTCATCGCTAACGAGTTCAGCGAGGCTACAGGCAACATATATCTAAGCGCTCTCATTGAGATTGGCCTGGCTCTTTTCATTGTCACTATTATTGTAAACATTCTGGCGCAATTTCTGGTTTGGACAGTGACGCGCGGCACTGCGGCGAGAAGCCATGCCTGACATCGGTTCTGCCACTTCCGACTTTGCCGCTGCCCCAATCAGCGTGTGGCGCAGAAGTTTGGATTCGCTTGCCACAGCCGCGGCTGTTGCAGCCGTAGTTCTGGTCTTACTCCCGCTGGGCGCAGTCTTCGGATACCTGGTCTACAAGGGCATTGGTTCGATCAACTGGGCCTTTCTCACGCAAACGCCTAAGCCGGTCGGTGAAGCTGGCGGCGGCATGGCCAACGCTATAGCCGGTTCGGCATTTATCTTGCTGATCGCCAGCGTCATCGGTGTCCCGATCGGAATTGGCGCTGGGATCTATCTCGCGGAATATGGCCAGAACCAGCTCGGAAATGTAATTCGCTTCACAGCGGACGTATTAAATGGCGTGCCTTCGATCGTAGTCGGAATCGTTGCCTACGCTATTGTGGTTCTCACGCAGGGGCATTTTTCCGCATTGGCAGGCGGAGTCGCGCTGGCAATCATGATGATTCCGACCATCACTCGCACCACAGAAGAAATGCTTTTGTTGGTGCCCAATGTGGTTCGAGAAGCCGCCTACGGCCTGGGTGTTCCTCGCTGGCGCACCACGCTGTCGATTACTTTGCGCACAGCCACCTCGGGCGTGATCACTGGTGTTATGCTTGCGTTCGCGCGCGTGGCCGGTGAAACCGCGCCGTTGTTGTTCACCGCATTCGGCAATCAGTACTGGAACTGGAAAATCAATCAGCCGACCGCCGCACTGTCATTACAGATTTTCACCTATGCAATTTCTCCATTCGATGAATGGCATCGCCAGGCTTGGGCGGGAGCGTTAATCTTGATCGTGCTAATCGTATTGGCGGTGAGTGCCGTGCGCATCGTGGCTGGCCGGGGAATGCTCAAGGGAGCGAACTAACCCATGGGCGTCGGGATCAAAGTCGAAAAACTGAACGCATGGTTCGGTAAAACCCAGGCTCTCTACGACATCACCATGGAGGCGCCAGCCAACCACGCGACGGCGATTATCGGACCTTCCGGGTGCGGCAAATCTACATTCGTACGCTGTCTTAATCGCATGCATGAGACCGTCCCCGATGCTCGTGCTACAGGCAAGGTTCAAATAGGCGAACTCGACGTATACAACGGCACATCCGCCGTACAAGTTCGCCGCCGGATCGGCATGGTGTTTCAAAAGCCTAATCCGTTTCCGACCATGTCGATTTACGACAACGTAGCTGCCGGACTAAAACTCAACGGATTCCATGATCACGCCCGGCTGGATGAGATTGTGGAGCGCTCGCTGAAACTTTCGGCTCTGTGGGATGAAGTGAAAGATTCTCTGCGCAAGAAGTCGGGCGCCAGCTTGTCGGGCGGACAACAGCAGCGGCTTTGCATCGCCCGCGCGTTGGCAGTTGAGCCGCAAGTGCTGCTCATGGACGAGCCTTGTTCGGCCCTCGATCCGATATCAACCGGCAAGATCGAAGAATTGATCTTCCAGCTCAAAGAAAAGTTTACAATCGTAATAGTGACACACAATATGCAGCAGGCGTCTCGTGTGGCCGAGTTCACCGGATTTTTTCTGTTGGGCAAGTTGATTGAACTCGACAAGACCGAAAAGATTTTCAGTACCCCGTCCGACAAGCGTACGGAGGATTACATTACAGGCAGGTTTGGATAATGCGCACCCGCTTTCAGCAAGGACTGGACGATCTTCGCGCCCGTTTGCTTCGCATGGGCGGATTGGCCGAGCAGGCCGTGGATCGCGCCTGCCAAGCTTACATCGAACGCGATCTGGCTCGCTGCCACATGGTGCTCGAAGGCGAAGTTCAGATCAATGTGGCCGAGCGGGAAATCGACGAACTGGCCTTCGATCTGCTCGCATTGCAGCAACCCATTGCGGTGGATTTGCGTTTCATTCTCGCAGTTACCAAGATCAATTCGGATTTGGAACGGGTGGGCGATCAGGCGGTCAATATTGCGGAACGCGCCATGGATCTGGTTGAGCTTCCTAAAGCAGATCTTCCAGTCGACATTCCACGCATGGCGGCGGCGGTATCAGCTATGGTGCGCCGTTCGCTCGAATCATTCATAGAAGGCAAGGCCGAACTGGCGCAAGCGGTTCTCGAGATGGATAACGTCGTCGACCGCATGAAAGACGAAGCTTTCATCACTCTGGTCAAAACCATGAATGAGCGCCCTGAGGTTACGCGGCAGGCGCTGGATGCGCTGCTGGTTGCCCGCAATTTGGAGCGCGTAGCCGATCACGCAACCAATATTGCAGAGGACGTGATTTTTTGGGTCCGAGGCGCAGACGTTCGCCACAACGTGTCCCCAGAGCCTCCGGTGCATCAAGCTAGCACCGACACGCGTTAAAGTTACGAAATCAAGAAAACAAAACCGGTCAGCTCGTCTGGCCGGTTTTATTTTTAGCCGGTTTTATTTTTAATGGAGGACGGGCGTCCTCGCCCGTCCAACCGGGCGTGGACGCCCGGTCTCGACAACCTAGGAGAAGAGCTTTGCACAAAATCATACGGCTGCTCGCCTTCTTGTTTGCTGTCGAAGTAATGAGTCCGCTTCTAGCTCAAAACACCACAGAACCGCGACATATTCCTTTGCCCACAAGCAAGAGCTTGGCGGTCCCTTCGCCAGGCGTTTTGGGATCGCTGAACGGCTTCGCTGCAGCGATTGCGGCTAGTCCAAATAATCGTTACGCGGCAATTCTGAACGACGGTTACGGCACCCAGCAAAATCAGGCGCACCAATCGATCGCCATACTTGATCTGAGAACCAACCAACTTACCGATTTCCCGGAAGAACGCCTCGCCGCAGAAGCTCACCAGAGTTATTTTCTTGGACTTGCATTCAGTTCGGATGGCAAACATCTTTACGCTTCGATTGGCTCCATTACCGATCCCACCGGTGAGCGGCCTAATGACACGGGAAATGGAATTGCAGTTTATCGCTTTCACAAGGGCGAGTTGTCGTGGGATCGCTTCATAAAGATTCTCCCCCAAGCTGCCGCTGCGGGTAAGAAAATCGCAAAAGGAGCACGCGAGGCAAACGATGGTACCGCGATCCCGTATCCTGCTGGGCTCGCGGTGATTTCCGGCCACGGCGCGCCTGACAAGCTGCTCATCGCCAACAATCTTTCCGACAACGTCATTCTCATCGACTCAAAAAGCGGCCGCGTGCTCCAGCAGTTCGACGTCAGCACGCACGAAATGATTCCGTCTTCATTTCCTTTCAGCGTGGTTGCTTCGCGCGGTGGCCGCCGCGCCTGGTGCAGTCTGTGGAATGCTTCCCGAGTAGCCGAACTCAATTTGGAGAACGGAACAGTCACCCGCTGGATCTCCCTAAGTGAGCCGAAAGATCCCATCGCCCCAGGCTCGCATCCTACAGCCATGCTGCTGAGTCTGGATGAGAACTTTCTATACGTAGCGCTCTCGAACGTAGACAGAGTCGCGGTAGTGTCCACTGGCACTGGCGTACCTCAATTGCTGCTCGACACAACTATTCCCGGACAGAAATATGCGGGAACATATCCCATTGCGCTAGCCTTATCTAAATCTGGAGACCGCCTCTTCGTCGCCAACGCTTCGGTGAATGCGATCGCGGCTTTTTACACCCACGCTACGTTCTACAATCGTGCCGCGCAACCATCCGATATTCCCCTTCAACCAGCTTCCGGCTTTATTCCGACAGACTGGTATCCCAGTGCTATAACGAGCGCTGGCGGGGATTTGCTCATCGCTACTTCTAAAGGCCGGGGAACCGGCCCGAACAATGGCAAGAACAATCTAAGAGCCGAGAAGTGGCCTCGCGAGCATCCATACATTCCAACTCTGCTGTACGGTTCAATTGCTCGCCTCAAAATTCCGGACATTGAAAAGCAACTGCCGGAGCTCACGCGCGTGGTAGAAGAAAGCAATCTAGTGCACTCCAGCCCAGGCACAATCCAATTCGCCCAAAATTCGAATCCCATTCATCACGTGATCTACATCATCAAAGAGAATCGCACCTACGATCAGGTATTCGGCGATTTGAAAGCGGGCAACGGCGACCCGTCACTCGTCATGTACGGCGCCGACGTAACGCCCAACCAGCACAAGCTGGCGCTGCAATTCGGGTTGCTCGACAATTTCTACGACAGTGGTGAAGTCTCCGGCGACGGGCATGACTGGTCGACGGCCGCGATTACCAGTGACTACAACGAGCAGAACTGGCAGATCAATTATCGTGGCAAGGAGCGGGGCTACGATTTTCAGGGCAGCGTGACCGATGAGATTCCGCTCGATGAAAATGAGCCTGACGTGAACGACCCAGGCACCGGCTACATTTGGGATAACGTGGCCAGCCACGGGATCAGCTACCGCGACTATGGTGAGTTTATTTACGCGGAGTGGTGCAAGCCGACAGAAAACAAAATGGCGGTCCACGAAGGTGTCTCGGTGCCTGCTTCGAATTGTGCGAAGGATTCAGTAAAAAAAGGAGAACCATTGCCGCCGAATGTTGGCCAGCCTCATGGTTCGGCGAGTCCGTGGCCATGGCCGGTTCCAATGGTAAAAGCGGAAAAAGCCACCAAGGCCATGCTGCGCGATCACTTCGATCCGCTCTTTCCCGATTTCAACACCGAATATCCCGACCAACTACGGGCCGATGAATTTCTCAATGAGTTCGACGGTTTTGTCCGCGCACGCAAGGAAGGAAACGGTGCAGCCGAGCTACCTACTTTCACTTTGCTGTATTTGCCAGATGACCATACGCATGGAACCACTCCGGGAAAGCCGCGTCCAGCCGCCAGTGTAGCGGATAACGACCTCGCGGTCGGTCGCGTAGTAGAAGCCGTGTCACATAGCCCTTACTGGGATGACACGGCAATTTTCATTCTAGAAGACGACGCCCAGAACGGCGCCGATCACGTTGACGCTCACCGCTCGATTGCGTTGGTGATCAGCAAATATTCGCCAGGGGCTGCGGACCATCCATTTGTCGATCATCATTTTTACACTACGGTAGGCATGATTCACACGATGGAATGTTTGCTTGGGTTGCCACCGATGAATCAGAATGACGCCTACGCAGCGATTTTGGCGCCGCCATTTCTAGGCGCAGGCAACCAGCCTGCATTCACAGCCGACTGGAGCAATCGCGACAATGGTCTGATTTATCAGATCAATCCGTCCAAGGGACAGGGTGCGGGAGAATCCGCTGAGATGGATTTTTCCCGCCCGGATGCCGCGAATCCCGAGGTACTAAATGCAATTTTGTGGCGTGATCGCAAAGGCGACCAACCCATGCCGCCGGCGCAACACAAAATGTTTAGCGGCAAACAAGATCCAGACGGCGATTGATCTCCAACCTACACCCACGTAGGCTCGGACGCCTCGCCCGGGCAACGAGCGCAGCGCGCCAATCGCTGCGCGCTTCGCACCCCTTGGGTGGACGACCGCGGTCCCCCTGCGTGGACATTACCTAGAACAGAATTAACAAAAGCTCAACAGGCTTACGTTAGAATCTTCGCGTGACTGCCGCCATACAATGCCGCGACCTGCGTAAGACCTACGACGGCAAAGTGGAAGCCGTGCGCGGGCTGAACCTCGAAATCCAAGCTGGGGAATGCTTCGGTCTTTTAGGACCCAACGGGGCAGGGAAGACTACGACCATCGAAATCCTTGAAGGCCTGCTC
>Ga0073928_10006646_pt1 | contig 15433 bp, 15 predicted proteins | sample PaiPotPPA55metaG_FD_76969 | JGI IMG/M metagenome (GOLD analysis project Ga0073928, IMG submission 76969) | Iron sulfur acid spring bacterial and archeal communities from Banff, Canada, to study Microbial Dark Matter (Phase II) - Paint Pots PPA... ... | reverse complement strand
GTAGGTGGAAACCGCGAACACGTCCCAGATCAGCGGGCTGCGGAATTGCGGCCAAATCCCCATGGTGCTGGGATACGGGAACATATAAAAGGCCATCCACGGGCGGCCAGTGTGAATCAGCGGGAATAAACCGGCGCAAGCTACCGCGAAGAGCGTCATGGCTTCCGCGAAGCGGTTGATGGAAGTGCGCCACTGCTGATTGAGCAAATAAAGAATGGCGGAAATCAGCGTGCCGGCATGGCCAATACCAATCCACCACACGAAATTGACGATGGCAAAACCCCAACCGATGGGAATGTTGATGGCCCAGATTCCGACGCCTTTGATAATCAGCCAGGCCACGGCGATGGTCAGCATCCCCAAAACGGAAAACGCCACCGCGAAGCCTGCAAACCAACCCAAAGTTGTGGGCCGAGTCAAAACAGGGGCGGTGATCTGCTCGGTTACGGACTCATAGTTATGGCCGGGCCCGAGGATTGGAATCTCCGGAGATTCGATGGGCGGTTGCGCGACGCTCATGCTTTCTCCGTGGACGGTGAGGAAAGATCAGGATTGGGATTACGCACCGCGGCGAGATACGTGGTGCGCGGACGCGAATTTAGCTCGCCCAGAATTGAATAATTACGCTGCTGCGCTTTCAGCTTGGCAACGCGCGTCGATGAATCGTTGGCGTTCCCGAAAATGATGGCTTCGCTGGGGCACGCGGCCTGGCAGGCGGTGATGATTTCTCCCTCGCGGATGGGGCGATTTTCTTTCTCCGCCTCAATGCGGCCGTTGTTGATGCGCTGCACGCAGTAAGTGCACTTTTCCATGACTCCGCGGCTGCGCACGGTAACTTCCGGATTGCGCAGCAGCTTCAGTTGTGGCGTTTCCCAATCCTGAAAGCGCAGAAAATTAAATCGCCGCACTTTGTAAGGACAGTTGTTCGAACAGTAGCGCGTCCCGATGCAGCGATTGTAGGTCATGTCGTTGAGACCTTCGGCGCTATGTACCGTGGCTGCCACGGGGCAAACCTGTTCGCACGGCGCGTTTTCGCACTGCATGCAGGGAACCGGCTGGAAAAAAGTCTGCGGATTGGCGAGCGCGTCATCGGTGTTAGTGCTGGAATCGTTGGTCGGCGTTTCAGCGAGGTAGTAACGATCGATGCGAATCCAATGCATTTCGCGCCCACGCATCACCTGGTCTTTGCCAACGACGGGAATATTATTTTCCGACTGACACGCGACCACGCAGGCGTTACATCCATTGCAACTGTTGAGATCGATGGCCATGGCCCAGGCATAGCCGGGATAGGCGAATTCCTTGTACAGCGTAAGCTCTTTGGGCGGCTGCTCGTCGTCTTTGTGCGCGAACGCAGGATTTTGTTTGTATTCGTCCAACGTGCCGCTGGCCAGAATTTTCCGGCCTTCCATGTTGAAGTGATATTGGGTGCACGCCATTGGATAATCGCCGCCGGTTTTCTTGATGCTGCCGCCGGTGGCAGCCCACATGGCGTAGGAGCTGCGCACCGCGTAGGCGTTGAATCCCTTATTTGTACCGGTGTAGCCAGCCCTTTTCCGGCCGTAGCCCAAGGGGAGGACCACGACGCCATCGGCTTGCCCAGGCACAATCCAGGCCGCGGCGGTTACTTTGCTGCCGGAAAGAGAAATGTCGATAACGTCGGTAAGAATCTTGCCGTGCTCGCCGCCGCGCGCACCAACTTTCTGCGTCAAGCCAAGTGATTCCGCGGTTTTGGGACTGATCATTGCGGCGTTGTCCCACGTTAATTTGGTGAGCGGCTTGGGCAGCTCCTGCAGCCAACCGTTGTTGGCGAAGCGCCCATCGTAAACGCAGGGATCCGGGCGGAAAATAAATTCGAGCGCGTCGTTGCTCGTGGGATTGGTGGCCGGCAAGGTCGCGGCGGACGCGACGGTAATTGGATTTAACGTGGTGTTGGCCACCACGCCGTCGTGCAACGATTTTCGCCAGAACTTTTCGAAGTCGGCGCCACTGTGGGAAGTCTTCAGCCGTTCGCGCATCGCGTCGTAGGCGGTAACGCCGGGCTTATCGCTGAAGGCCGCGAGAAACTCATACGCCGAGATGGTGTTGTAGAGCGGCGCGATCAGCGGCTGCACGATACTCAAAGTGCCATCAAAGGCGCGTGCATCGCCCCATGCTTCCAGATAGTGCGACTCGGGTATATGCCATTGGCAATACTCGGCGGTCTCATCAAAGTGGGAGCTTAGATGAATGGTGTTGCGAACTTTCTTGAGCTTGGTCGCGAAAGCGAAATCGTAAGGAGCGTCGTAAACGGGATTCCCGCCCACTATCAGCAAAGTATCGACGGTCCCGGCAGCCATGTCATCGCAAAGCGAGCGCAGCGATTCCAATTGATTGACGGGCGTAGCCTCCACCGGGTCGGTGTAATAAACAGTGTGGCCGACGTTGCCCAGCGCGGCGTTAATCGCGTGCGCCAGCGCATGAATTTCTGTCGGCTGGTGTTCTCCGGGAATCACCAGCGAAGCGGCGCGATGCGCTTGCAATTCTCCGCGAACGGTCTCGAGCCAGTGTTGCGCCGCGGGAGGCATTTCCGCAGTGCCGCCCAATCCAATCCTTGCCGCCAAGGCTCGCGTGAACAATCCGACATCGCTCGAGCGCAGCGGCAAATGATGATCGGCGCTGGCGCCGGCGATCGACGGCGTCGGCTCGACAACATAGAGCCTGTTCATTTCCGAAGATTCATTTTCCAGTTTGCGGCGACGGTAAAACTCCTTCATGTAGCGGATATGACCAGGACCCTCGGACATGAAATCCGCGTCAAGCGAAAGGATGACCTCGGCCTTTTCGGGGCGGTAGACGGTATTGACGTAGCGCCCAAAAGCCATTCGCGAACCTTCGCGCGCGCCGTCATTCCCGGCCGGCTCCCATTGATGCCATTGGGCCTTGGGGAACAACTTGATGAGCGCTTGAATCTGGCCACTGACGAGCGGGGACGTGACTGTCCCGGTCAGGATGCGCAAGCCGTCGCCATTCATGGTTTTCATGGCGGCTGCGGCAGCTTGCGCGGCGTCGCGAAACGCTGACAGCGAACTGATCGCGCCCAGTTGAGTCGGAACCTGAGCGCGGTCGGGATCATACAAATCGAGAATAGAAGCCTGCACAAAGGAATCAACCGCGCCGCGGCTAGAGGGATGATCGGGATTGCCCTGGATATTGGTGGGCCGGCCTTCATGGCTTTCGACGAGCACACCAATAGCATCGGCGCCGAAAGGCATGGCGGTTGCGTAGTACTGCGGCTTTCCGAGAACCAATCCTTCAGGCTGAGTCACGTAGGGGATGATGTGCTCTTCGGGAGCTTTGCCGCAGCCGGACAGTCCGGCGAAGGCGAGCGAGGCAGCCATCAGCTTCAAGAAATCGCGACGGTCGACGGATTCGTCCCACTCGGAAGCCTGGCGCGGAAATTCGCGGTGCAGCAACTGTTCGAATTGCGGATCGTCGGCCAGCTCTTCCAAAGTGCGCCAATATTGCTTGCCGGTTTTGGATTTGAGCTTGGCGCGCACAGCCGCCAGGTCGAGCGCATACGCTTGCGTCACGTCGTCGTTTACGACGTCCGCGTCATTCAGGGCGTCACGTTCGTGATCATGCGCGTAATGATCATGCCCATCATCGTATGCATGATGAGCTTCGTGCGCCAAGCCGTACAATTTCGCGTCGATTTTTTCGTTCTCTCGCATACCGTCCGTTAGCGATGACAGGTTGAGCAGCTAGTCATGTCGTACCCCGTGCGAAGATGATTTTGCGCCGCTAACTGCTTGCCGATTTCGGCCTGATTGGGGGGCGGTTGCCAACTCATGTTGGTGATTTGATCATGGGGCCGCAAATTTTTCTCCGGATTGCGATGGCAATCCAGACACCAACTCATGGTCAATTGTTTGGCCTGAAACATAAGCGGCATCTGATCGACCTGCCCGTGACACGACGAGCAGCCAACGCCCTTATTCACGTGGATACTGTGATTGAAATATACGAAATCCGGTAGCCTGTGGACCTTTACCCACACAATGGATTTATCGGTGCGATAGCTTTCGCGCACCGGTTCCAGATAAGCGGCGTCTTTGAACAACACCGAGTGGCAGTTCATGCAAGTCTTGGTGGGTGGAATTCCGGCCTGCGCGGAAGTTTCCACGCCGCTGTGACAATAGCGACAGTCGATGCCATCGTCACCGGCATGATGTTTGTGGCTGAACTGGATGGGTTGATCGCGGGTGATGTTTTGGCGCGTGTAATAAGGAGCGCGCGCAAACATCAACAGGCCGGTGAGTCCCAGCGTCACCGCCAAAACAGCAAATAGAAGACTGAATCGAGCGATGGAATTTGCGCTGCGGTGAAAAATCTGGGCCATGTCAATTTTGTACGTGAGTGTCGGAACGCGCCGAATGGGAAACGGCTGCCTGAGCGTCCACAACTCTGTCCGGGAAGTGCATGCCCGGGTGCGTTAACGCGTTAGTGTCCACCAAAACATTCTGGAATGCAACAAAGTATGCGGCAATTTCTCTGCGAAATATCGGTTGAACGCGACGATAAGTTCGAATTTTGAGAAATGTGCCACAACACTATGTAGATTCAGAAACGAAGAATTAGTTAAAAGAAATTATCTTGAAGTGCCAAAAAATTCTGGGAGGAGCTGCCCGCCGAAGTAACAGGTCGTATGCTGTATGCGACTTCAGCTTCAACCTCAGGTTCCAAGGGCTACGGCGGTTCTTAGCTGGACGGCTCCCCTTGCTTACCCCTGAACACCGCATCCAGGCTGTGGAATTCGTCCAGATCCTGTGGCCGCCACGCGCCACCCAATTTTTGCAGCGAAGTTTGTACCTCTGATATAGGACGGCCAGTCAGAACTTTGCGTAAATTGGCCCACTCCTGGCGCGCCTGGGCTGACTCTTCAGGGCCGGCGTCTCCGCGGAAGGCCCTGCCGGCGCTTGCCGCCGACCCATATTCATCGTTGAAATCCTCGTGCAAATAGCCGGAGAAGAATTCCTTGAGCACTGGAAATTCATTGGCATCAAACCTGCCAGCTTTTTCTTTTTTCTGTCGCGTCATCGCCGGTCCTTGGGATAGCTGGTTAACACATAAAAACTACTCGGCCCGTCGGCTTTCAAAACAATGACCGCTTGCGTGGCGGGAGACGAGCTCTCCTCTCCGTGCCTCACGATTCTTCCGATCACGCGGCCGGCGTCAAAATGTAGCGCTAGGTTCGGCCGCGGGTAACCTCGCTCTTCCCAGCGGACAATTTTGTCGTGCTCCGCGCGCAACGCCTGGGCCACCGTTTCTTCGACTACTTCGCGATTGGTCCACGTGGAAGCCGCGGAAATGTTTCGTTCCCGGTCCAATCGCTCGCGGAGTTCCTCGTCGGAACGGCCCACATGTTTGTCCAGAGTGTGCCCACCTCGCTCTTCGTCGCACGCCAGATCATATCGCGCAACGTCATCGTGCGAGCCTTTCGGGCCGCTTTTTGCCGCGCTGGGCATTTCGCCGCGCGGTATCTCGGGCAAGCCCGGTGCAGGCGACGAAGTGCATCCGCTAATCCAGAACGTTAGGACGAAAAAACAAGTTGCGGTTATGGATCGCTTCATTCGCTTTAGTCCACATACTTTGTTCAACGGCTACAGAATTGCTTGTTAAGCGGGGGCCTTCCCAGGAAGCAAACCGTTGTCGAATCAACGTAAGAATAACCGAAACGGGACAGTGCGGCGGTTGGCCGTCTGATAAAGGCTGCGACTAAACTTTCAGGCCTTTCCCAATCGAGATCGGGTATATCTTTTGCTCAGCAAAGAATGACGCGGAGGTCTGAAAAATGCCATCCCACAGTGAGGTTGCGAAGAGGATTTTCAACGACGCCAAAGAACACACCAGCCAGCATGAAGACTCGGCGCAATGGGACTTACTTAATGGCCTGTCAGAACTGTGCCTGGCGGTCGAATCATTGCAGCTTGAAATTGGAGACTTAAAGACCCAAATTAAGAAACTTCAACAATGACACGCAATAATGAACCGCCGGGCCGTTGACGTATACAGGAGTAGCGTCAGCTATCCAGATTCTTTGCAAAACAACCGGCCAACAACGCGGGCATGACCCACGGCAGAATCCACCAGACAGGCCCCGGTCTCAAATGCCCGGGCCCGAAGTATTGCCATCCCAACATATTTAGGAACGAGTGGTGCCAAAACTTCACCAGCGTACTGAGAACGAAGCCGAGGCCACTGATCCCTTTGAATTAGAACAACACCAAGCGCGAGCCGTTTCCTTTGCGGCCCGAGCGGTTGAATCGTGCGTGTGCGTCCCGAGCCGAGCCCAAATAGCGAGCTCCCGATTAGAATCACCACCAAGGTGATCGTCATCGCCACCGGTGCATTGGCAAGCAGTGTCATTTTGCGTCCCTACCTTACAATGAATCTGCCAAGTGTGATTCATCTTCGAGCAGGCGCAACACTTCTTCGACAGAATGGAAACGCGGAATGGATGGATGGCGGCATAGGAAGTACAGCCAGGTTCAAATAAAACGCCAGGAATAATCAGCGTTCTCTTCAGCGCTCGGAATAAATTAGAATCCACAATGGATGCCGGTCGGATCCATCTCCGGGAAGTGCTTTAAACCTATGATATTCTGACGATCTTCTGGGGCGTGGTCCAACTGGTAGGACACCTCACTGTTAATGCGCACGAGGCCATCTTGCAGGCTTGGGCACGAGAACGCACCAAAGCGCAAATCACCTGTATCCATGCATGTTTAGTAGGGATGGTCCACGGCAGCACCACGCATCAGGATGCAGGAAATAGAAAACCCGACTGACACCAGAACTGACACCGCCAGGGGTGGGGCCAGCACCCAAAAAGGCACCCCCGACATTTGCATTTAACAAAAGCGAGATCGCCCGTTGCGTAGTGAACCGTCCACTTCATGTGGCAGTATATTTCGGCCAATGTGCAGGCGGTCCTGAACAACATGGCAGTCATCTTCTTCTGATTGACATCACAAGATTCGTCGAGCTCCCTTCTGAGAGTATCTATCGCTACTCGGACTGGTTCAGATCCGGCTTGCAGAGTAACGTAGCCGGTAAGGCGCCTTCGATCAGTAATCGCATCGTATGTCTGAAGGTCTCGCGGCGCTTCGAAGCAACGAATGGGTTGCTGGGATCGCCCAGGGATTCAATGTGGCAAGGTATCGGTCGCGGACGTTCGCGTCGAACACCAAGTCAAACTTGGCCATTTTACAAAGTGGCTGGACAGGACGGGCGGCTCTCCGCGCGAGGTTAGCGATTCGTCACCGAATTCGGTCGATCCTGGGCATGCCGGTTTCCCGATAGAACCAAATTTTTTCGCACAAAATTGGAACTTGGACAACACTGGTTTAGTTGCAAAAAAGAAGGATTGAATTCAAGCGCAGGAGGGCAGATGTTCCGAGGGAATGTGGTCTCTCTACACATTGCGCGAGATGCGGCAGTCCCGATGGAATCGACAGCCGAAGTCAAAGCGGTCCCGGGACATGGTCTTGAAGGCGATCGATACTTAAATGGAACAGGGCATTGGTCCAAGAATCCGGGAGTGAGCCGGGAAGTGACACTGGTCGAAATCGAGGCCATCGAAGCCTTAGAGCGTGAAAAGAGCATTACGATTGCGCCCGGAACAACGCGCCGGAACATCGTCACGCGAGGAGTGCCACTAAATCATCTTGTGGGTCGGGAGTTTCAGATCGGAGCCGTGCGCCTGCGCGGAACACGCCTGTGCGAACCCTGCGCCTACCTCGAAGGTCTGACGCAGAAAGGTGTCCTGGCCGGATTGATCCATCGCGGCGGATTGCGAGCCGAAATCGTGACCGGTGGCACGATTCGAGTGGAAGACCTTATTACTGAGTGAAGGAAAAGATGAACGGCGAAATGGATGGCGGAGAAACACTTCAGGATTCTTCTGATCTGGTTTCAAAGCTATATTCTCGCTGTTACCAGTGTGAAACCGTTTGGCTGTAGAGTGCCTTGATGCCCGAGCGACTGACTCTCTTCATGCTGTTCGTGCTCTCCTTGACCGGGTGCGACGGGCAGCGGTCCTTCACGTACAAGTTGCACAACCCGCAGAATGATGATCAGTACTCGACCCTGCATTCGATGCCCGATGGCGCCTTGCTGATGCTCTCCAAGCGGTCCGAACAACCCAAGCAAATCTGGAATCTGCTGCGCATCACGGACTGGGACACTTCGCAACCCCGTGAGGACAAGCTGGATGTGGGCGTGGGGCCGAACGAAGAAGAATACGGTCAACTCAATGGGGGAGCTCAATATGATCGGAACGATCAGCTTTTGATGGATCCTGGAGGGAACTATCTCGTGGTCCGGTTGAGCCAGGACGCAGGCTCATGGGACCTGAACTCCCGTGAATCTGCAAAGCCGCCGCGGAGTGTGCTCAACATTATCGATCTTCACGGGTTCAAGATTCTCCGCCGCATCGCGATCACCGATCCTCTGCTGGCCGCTGGCGATATGGGATTCAGTCCCAAAGGAGCCTTCATGGTGAGCGGCCTTCAGGAACACAGCAGCGCAACGACCGGCAGCTACGTGACCCACACCGGCCAGTATGCGGTGGAAACCCTAACGCTTCCCGGCCTGGAGCCTGAAACGGTGTGTAGTTACACGATGGTCAGCAAGACCCATTCCGCCCAAACGCCTTCGACCCCGGAAGAAAGCAGGCGGATTGAGAAGGAACATGACGAGGAAATTGAGCGGGAGCAGAATCAGCGTCAGGCGGCCGACGACGCATGTGCACCCAAACTCGCTCCGCTGGGCTTCTCCTCGTTGGACGATGTTTATAAAGCCTTCAACTCCTGGGGACGGCTTCAATACAACGTGGACTACACGCTGCGTATCCCATCCGACGCGAAGGGGCCCTGGGGTTGCGACTTCGAAGATTTGTCCGCTGATCGGCAATATGCGCTAGAGGATTGCGACCAGGGTCGCGTTGTGGTGTTCGGCCGGTATCGTGCATTCAGGGTTTTCCGCCTCGAAGACGGAAAGCAGGTCATGGATTTGAAGGTGCCGCGCAGCACGCTCTTCGGCGAGCGCCGGGTGCTGTTTTCCGGCGTGCTTGCCACGCGCCGCGGGGTCACCTACGTGGTTCTATTGCGTGATGGCGCAGAACTGGAAGGTTACCGCGTGCCTTAGTTTTGCGGCAGGTCAAGTTAGGACCGCACATGCGACGAGTAGTCATACCCCTTCGACAACCTCGTCGGCATTGAAGAACGGTAAATCGCCAACTCGCACTCAAAGATTTTGACTTTGGTTCATTCCTTCTTCTCGTCCTGCGGCGAATTGCGTTTCTTGCGCATGGACTCGCCGCGCATCTCGATGCGGTGGGCGGTGAGAATGGAAAGGTGGTGTTGCGGAATCCCGCCAATTAACCGCCAAACATTCGATTGCCGATTGCACACGAAATGATGGTGACGAGAAACGTACCCAGCATTCCGGCTACGACTGTGTGGCCGTTCATCGCTAAGTAGGCGGTCAAACCAATCCCGGCAATGGCGATGACGCCACCGATGCCCATGGCTATACGTTGCGTCGTAGCCGAGCTATTGGCTTGAGCGACGGCCCAATTAAACTGACGCTCGTCCGATTTTTCAATCTGATTCACAATAGTTTTCGTCAAGTCAACGATTTGGTCCGTTGACAGCTTTTCCCACGCGCGACTCGGTATTTGCTGGATGTTTATTTGTTCATTGAATTGAAATGGGGTCTTCGTCGTGGGTGGGACAACTGGAGGCAAAACTGGTTCTGCTTTTATCGCCTCGGTGCCCAGATCGAGCTCAGCCTGTTTCTTATCCTCGGATTCGTCAGGCATAATTGAATGGAACACTTGGCGACACGCGCCATTCACCCTGAATCACGTCGTCTCCGCTGTTGTACTTGTACGTTGCACTTTTTGCTTTGTACGGTTTCTTCGGTCACCCTGTCCTTCCCGTCAGGCGCCAAACCTGTCCCTCCGTCCAGTTGACGCCCTTCCCGCACAGTTTGATTCTCAAGGGGTGGTTGCGTGGGGCGTCGCCGGCTATCCAGCCGCAGAACACTGGCGCGCCACTCTGCAATTGAACTCTGACATTGCGTGGACGCCCGAGCGTCCCCCGGAAGGCACACGCGCGCCATGATTTTTATTCGACGCTGGCGGCACAGCCCAGAACGCGAACAGGAGCAACTCCTGGTCCGCCTCTGGACGCTCAACAACATGAACGCCGATAGTTATCACCAGGCATCCGCGCTCAGCTTCGACGCCAGGACAGAGTTAAAACCCAGCCTCAAATACCTCTCGGAACCGGAAGTAGACCGCACCATCGAACGCACCGTCTCCGAAGCCGCTTACGCTGAGCAGTTGGTGCACAACCTCAGAAGGCAAATTCGCCACTCCCACCGCGAACACTAACGACCAGCGCGGCAGAACTTCCGCGCTCCGACTTGGTGGGGTGGCGCATCCGCCGCAAACACAACTCATGTCACTCCAAATTCTGGTTAAAGGCCCAAAATTAGCGGCTAGTCTACTCACCCATGCGGGGGGATACGCCGGCGTGTTGCTGCTGGCTTACTGGTTGCGCGGAATATCGCTGCAAGCGGACCCGGTGCTGCAAGGCTATTTGCAGATCATGACGGGCTTGCTGGCATTTGTGTTCGCGGCGGTCAGCCTGGTGCGATTCCAAGGCACACAAGACCGCATTTCGTTAATTCTGGGAGTTGGCTTTCTGCTTTCGGGCGCGGTGCTGACGGCGACGAGTGTGCTCTTTTTCCAACTCTTGCGCGATGCTCCTGTGCAATTTTTGTGGGCCCCGGTGGCGTGGTGGGTGAGCCGAACGTTGTTCGCATTGCTGCTGATTGTCGCGCTGCTGGTGGAGCGTTTCCTGCCGCGATCGCTGCATCCGCCCCGGGAAATTGTCGGGGCTCTGGTGATGGTGGTTGCCTCGACGTATCTGATCACCAGCACTTTGAAGCGATTGCCGACGCAAGTGTCGCCGCATCCAGGAGCGTGGTTCCCGAATCCGCAACAACTTTTGCCAGGAGTCATATTTCTATTGAGTGTTGTCTGGTACCGGCGGAGATTGTGGCGTGAGCGAACCGCTTTTGACCGGGCTATTTATGCCACCGCTTATGTAAATCTTGCGGCACAGTTGGCGGCTTCGCAATCGGAGAAATTGCTGGATGCGCCATTTGCTCTAGCACAGGGATTGACCGTGATAGGTTACGTCACGGCGTTGGCCGGCGGATTGCTGGATAATGCGCGGCTTTTTCACCAGGTACATCATCTTTCAGTGAGCGACCCGTTAACGGGATTAGCGAATTATCGCAAGCTGTTGGATGTGCTGGATAAAGAGACGGAGCGCAGCAATCGGAACGGACGGCCGTTTTCGGTTTTATTGATGGACGTGGATGGTTTGAAAAAAATAAACGATACATACGGTCATTTGGTCGGAAGCCGTGCGATTTGCAGGCTGGCAGATATTTTGAAAATGAACAGCCGAGCAATTGATACAGCGGCGCGTTATGGAGGAGATGAATTCGTGCTGGTGCTGGCGGATGCGCCGGAAAGAGAAGCGATGCTGGTGGCGCAGCGCATACAAGAGATTATGTTAAACGACGCGGAGGACCCGAAAATTTCGGCGAGCATTGGCGTTGCAGTGTATCGTGGCGACAACAGCAAAATCGAAAAACTGTTATCAGCAGCGGACCAGGACTTATATGCGGGGAAATCCGGCGAAAAGAAACGGTCCATGGCCCGGACGGCAGGGTAGACTGCACTGGAAAGCCTAAGTTTACGTCACAAAACTAGATTCAGACTAAGTTTTTGGCCTTCCAAGACCCGCTTCCCTTTTTCGGTTATGGTAGTCGGAATCGGCTCTTTTCCGGCCGAATGCAATTCGATTCCGATGTAGCCTGAGAGGTATAACTCTCTGATAGCGATGGTGTCGAGCTTCTTACCGTCCGCGAAGATTCGCAAAAACCATTTTGCTTGGTCAACGTCCATCGGAATGACTCCTTTTAAACGATACCCGGCCCAATGGAAGCATTTCGGTCGCCAATGGAAGAGGAAAATAAGTCCACAATTTACTGAGACTTACGCAAGCCACTCGGTCATGAAATTCGAGGATGTCAACAATGGGTGACGCTAACCAGGACCTTTGGCTACGGATTCTGTCGGGCTAAGTACTGATTAAACGCACTAAATGTCAACAATTGGTGACGCGAACCAAGACCTTGACTACGGATTCTGTCGGGCTAAATACTGATTAACCCTGCGAGCTCAACCGGTCGATGCAACACCCATCTAATAGGGTGATCCGACAATACTTCTCATAGACAACCGAATGTTCAGGCGCACCCATATCGGGCAGTGAAACTCGACGAGGCTGGTTGCCGCCGAGAAACCACCTGACCCTTGTGCCAGTTGATTCCCTGGTTTGTCAGCCACACACTGACAATTGCGGGGCGTTCTGCTCGTATTCCTGTCAGGACACCGCGCCTCCGTCCGAGCGCGAGGAGGGGAAATGACTGAGACAGCTCCGCCTCTATTTTGCCAGCAGTGTGCCAAGGAGAATACGAATTGGACCGAACACTGTCCGCATGCCATGGAAGTCCTCAAGAATGTGTACAATCGCGCGCTGCAAGAACGCTCGCGTCCCCGGCTGACGTCTGATGACGTGCGCCGGGCAATAAGCAAACTATCGTTCACTTGGAAGAATGTTTACCACCTGGGCGCCGATGCACTCAATCGCATCCTCGATGAGAAGGAGAAAAACCCGTGAGCGATTCTCCAAAATCTGTAATTTCGTTTAAGGGGGCTGACAATATGGCCTCGAAACATCCGATAGCGTTGGCGGTCTCAATGGGTCGACGCAACACTAGCTCGAAGTCTACTTGCAGGGGTCTCAAGAGGTAAATTCGTTCGCGAGCATTGATTTGACCTGATTTATGTACGCTTGAGACGCGCTACACGTGCGCAAGACATCGGCTGGGATCTAACGACACGGAACACGGCATGCGCTTGCAGGGAGAACAGCGTTCGCGACACAACGCATCCCTTGCAGGGACCCGGCCCGCTACCAGACGCGTCGAATCTTCAGAGGATTTTCCAGCGATTTTCAGGCGATTCGCAGACGGCAGGGGCGAGCGTGTGTGCTCACGGATACGTCCGCACCATCCTCATGTCTTTATTTTATTCATAGGTATGGGGTAGGAATGGGGGGTGGGACAAGCAGCCGAAAAGCCACCCCCGGTATTCGCATTTGTACAGTTGCATCCACAATTTTTGGCAAAAAGGGTTTCGGGTGATCGGCGGAAAGCCACTTGTCGAGCGCCTCGGTTGGTATGCTCCCCACCCATGTCATGGCGGCTGAAATTGAGAAAGACTGGAACCTTTAAATTAGTGGTTCTCCGGTCTCTGTTTTCCTAGCCTCTTCATCCTCATCGTCCTCATCGTCCTCGTCATCCTCGTCATCCGCTTCTTCTTGCGCGCGGCTAGCTTCAAGGGCTAGGGGATGGTCAACAATCCATTCGCCGTACTTGATGGAGTGTTGGACGGCTTCCTCTTCGGTGTCGAACCGTCCATTGGGAAAATTGAGCGGGTCAAAAACAACCACCAGATCATCAACGGATGGATTGTCTGGCCTCCACTTTTCAACCGTGCCGGGGCTTTCCTGATGTGCGCTCCCCGATAGGGAGTGGCCCTTATAGGTTGTTTTTATGGGGTTCTCCACGGAGGCATCTTAGCTTTACGAATGGATTTTCGGAAGGGTGAGAATATCTTTTACCCGTGAACGCTTCGAGGTCCCTCGGAGATCCAGCGGTTCTCAGCGGACGGTTACGCACAGAGTGTTCCCAAAATGAGCGGAACTACTTCTATGACAGCTCCCCCTCAAAATGGCTTTCAACATCTTCACGACTAAGCGGGTTTCTTGCTTTGGTCAATACGACCGAATAGACGACCTCATTACCTGCAAGCTGCGCCGTGAGGAACGCTCCGTCCACCGGCAATTCCTGGTAGATGAATTTCACTTTTCTGCCGTCTGCTAGTGTTTTGATCCACTCTTCATCTGGCATTTGGAACCTCCTCCAGGCGAAGCCGTTTTGATTTTCATATCACTCAATGGCTGCACCCGTCACGTTTCGTGTCTCGCGGTCCTCCGGCGTAGCATCCTCATACTTGTGAGTCCTCAATGCGCGATCAGCTCCGTAGGCTGGCGAGTTCATCGTGCCGTTCAAAAGTGAAGGCGGGTGGCTTTAGTTTCGGCCACCCGCCCAAATGCTTCGTGTTTGGTTAGTTCTCTTAGCGAGCGCCAGCTGCCGCCATTACGTGCGTTCCCACAGCGTGCGTTCCTACAGTCACCTTGATCTGCTTCGGCTTCGCTTCCTCGCGCTTCGGAAGGCTAAGTGTCAGCACGCCATTCTGATAATCGGCCTTGATGTCATCCGTTTTCACGGAGTTGGCCAACGAGAAGCTCCGGCTGAACGAGCCATAGGCGCGTTCGATGCGCAGATAGTTGTCCTCGTTCACCTTGCTCTCGAACTTGCGTTCGCCGCGAATGGTGAGGATATTATTCTCCACGCGGATGTCCAGATTCTGCGGATTCACATCCGGCAGGTCCGCCTTAATCACCAGTTCATTTTCCGTCTCGTAGATATCCACGGCCGGGGCCCAAGGGGTCAAGTTCGACTCCTCGCCAGCGTGTCCTACGCCTTCGCTAAACATGCGATTGATCTGATCCTGCAGGGTTGTCGCCCCGCGGGACGGTTGTTCTAAACGATTCATTCCTCTCATGTGAGATCCTCCACAATAATTAAGTACACTTTGACCATGAGCGCACGTAGTGCGGATGTACAGATATATAATATTAATTATTTAAGAAATATAAGTGGTGCAGTAGCAGTGCCTTGGACCCCTGTGCAAAACGTGTGCCAGCGTCAAAGTGCTCACGCGCTCCAAGATTCCAGTTCTCGTTCATCGATCACGCGCTCCAAGATTCCAGTTCTCGTTCATCGCTGATCGCTGGATAGGCTTCGCGGAAAACAGCCCCTCACGAAGGGCAGAAGTGCTTGGCTTCGATGGTCCCAATTCCACTTGGATGTATCGTCGCGTAAGCGGACAGGTGAAATCATGTCACCTGATTTTGGGGGGGCAAATGCAGCATAGCGCATCCACACCGCTGGAGTGGGGGCAAGCAGCCGAAAAGCCACACCCGGCATTCGCATTTGTACATGTGCCTATACAACTTTTGCCAAAAACGGTTTCGGATGATCTGGCGGGAAACCACACATTATAAAAGGGCGCCCCTTTGGTGTAGGTTTTGAGTGCTTGGCTCATTCCCTACAAGAAAGGAACACCCTCTATGACTAGCACTAAATATATCGGCTTGGACGTGCATAAGGAAAG
>Ga0073928_10006645_pt1 | contig 15437 bp, 14 predicted proteins | sample PaiPotPPA55metaG_FD_76969 | JGI IMG/M metagenome (GOLD analysis project Ga0073928, IMG submission 76969) | Iron sulfur acid spring bacterial and archeal communities from Banff, Canada, to study Microbial Dark Matter (Phase II) - Paint Pots PPA... ... | reverse complement strand
TTGGTGGATTGCATTCGGATTCAATCCGGACGGTGGGATTGGACGTGCTGGACGCGACGGCGATCACCCGCGCGGCCCAGGAAGCCGGGGTGATCGACATCCTGTTCAACTGTGCCGGCGTGGTCCATCAGGGCACACTGCTGGAGGCCAGCGAAGCCGACTGGACATTCGCTTTCGAGCTGAACTGCCGCTCGATGTTCCGCACCATGCAGGCATTTCTGCCTGGCATGCTGGCGCAGGGGCATGGCGCGATCATCAACATGGCGTCGGTCGCATCCAGCCTGAAAGGCGTGTCCAGCCGCTTCATCTACAGTGCGTCGAAGGCGGCGGTAATCGGCATGACGCGATCGGTGGCGATGGACTACGTGAGCAAAGGTATTCGGTGCAACTGCCTGTGCCCCGGCACGGTCGGCACACCCAGCCTGGATGAACGCATTGCCGCCAATGCCGCGGCCGCCGGGTCGGTCGACGCCGCTCGCGCCGCCTTCGTCGCGCGCCAGCCGATGGGCCGTCTGGGTACGCCCGAGGAAATCGCCGCGCTGGCGGTCTATCTGGCCAGCGACGACGCCCAGTTCATCACCGGCCAGGCCCTCGTTATAGATGGCGGCCTGACGCTGTAATCTTGTTGGGGAGAACGTTATGAAGCTGTTGCGCTACGGTCCTGCCGGGGCCGAGAAACCTGGATTATTGGCGAATGATGGCGCGATCCGCGATCTGAGCAGTATCGTGCGCGATATCGACGGGTTCGCGTTGTCCGCGACGTCGCTGCAGATGATCGCCGGCGTCGATCCGACCAAGCTGCCGAAGGTCGAGGGCAACCCGCGCATCGGCGCCTGCGTCGCGCGTCCGCTGAACTACGTCTGCATCGGCCTGAACTACGCAGACCATGCCGCCGAAGCGGGCATGCCGGTGCCAAAGGAGCCGATCATCTTCCTGAAGTCACTGAGTGCGTTCAGCGGACCGAACGACGATGTGAAGATGCCGCGCGGGTCACGCAAACTGGACTGGGAAGTCGAACTCGGCGTGGTCATCGGCAAGACTGCGCGCTACGTGCCGGAAAACGAAGCGCTGGACCATGTCGCCGGCTATTGTGTCTGCAACGACGTCAGCGAGCGCGAGTACCAGTTGGAGCGGGGCGGCACCTGGGACAAGGGCAAAGGCTGTGAGACCTTCGGCCCGACCGGACCCTGGATGGTGACGAAGGATGAGGTCAGCGACCCGCAGGACCTGCCGCTATGGACCGAGGTGAACGGCAAGCGGTTCCAGGACGGATCGACCCAGACGATGATCTTCGGGGTGGTCAAGCTGGTCAGCTATGTCAGCCATTTCATCACGTTGCATCCTGGCGACGTAATCGCCACCGGCACCCCCCCGGGGGTAGGAAGTGGCGTAAAGCCGGAGCCGGTATTCCTGAAGGCGGGGGATGTGATGCGATTGGGGGTCGAGGGCTTGGGGATCCAGACCCAGCGGATTGTCGGCGCTTAGGCGGGATCATTCGGCCAGGCGCATCCAGGCTGGCGGTTTCGGCACGTGTCGCGAAAGATGGCCCGGACCTCCGCCTCCGCGCGCTCGCGGGCGCATGCACGACGGGTGCATGCACGACGGGCACGTGACGATCCGAAAACGGCTTGGCGCCGAGGCCAGCGCTGCAGACCCTGCCGCTACACCTCCTCGGGCAGCTTCACGAGGGCCGGTACGGCGAAGCGGCGTTCGCGCAGGCGAAACGGTTCAACGCTCGGCAGCACGACGGCGATGCCGCAATGGAGGCACAGCGGCGTGTCGTCGTCGTCGATCCGGTCGATCACCTCTGACGCCGCGAAGGCCTGAAGGCAGCAGAAGCAGCCGCACTCCATGAGGCTTTCTCCGATCTTCCGGCTGATCGCCGGGATCACGCTGATCCGGTTGGCGTTCGCCACGACAACCGGGCTGGGGGTGGACGAGAGCTATATGGTGACATCGGGCCGCGTCTTGAGTCTCGGCTACTTCGACCACCCACCGGCGAGCTGGTGGCTGTCCTGGGGCGCGGCCCACTTGTTCGGCACCGAGGCGCCATGGGCGGTGCGCCTGCCGTTCATCCTGCTGTTCGCGCTGTCGCAAGTCCTGGTCTGGCGCATCACCTGTATGGTGGCGGACCGGCGAGCGGGCTTCTGGGCGGTCCTGGCGTTGAACCTCTCCCCGGTGTTCGGCGTCACAACCGGGACCTGGGTGTTGCCCGATGGTCCGCTCGATGCCGCTTTGCTCGGCGCGGCGCTGTGCCTGCTGCACGCGCTGCCGGCCGCCGGCCGCCGAGCGCTGGGTTGGTGGGCGGCGGCCGGTTTGTGCGCGGGTTTGGCATTGTTCTCGAAATACTCGGCGGTGCTCACCATCGGCGGGGCGTTTTTTTATCTGCTGACCAGCCGGCCGCATCGGCACTGGCTGGCGCGACCCGAACCTTACCTCGCCCTGATCCTGGCCGTGGTCGTGTTTTCGCCGGTGGTGATCTGGAACGCAACGCACGGCTGGGCTTCGTTCGCATTCCAGGGCGATCGGGCGGCGGGCCTGCAGCTCCGGCCCTTGATGCCGGTGCAGACTCTCGCGGGCGAGGCGCTGTTCGTGCTGCCCTGGGTCTGGGTCCCGATGATGTTCCTGTTCGTGTCCGCGTTCTGGCGCGGCGCGATCTGGCCGCGGCGGCTGCTGGTTTGGCTGGCGGCGCCTCCCGTCGTGGGGTTCGCACTGATCTCGGCCTGGTCAAGCCAACGGATGCTTTATCACTGGGCCGCCCCCGGATATCTGATGCTGTTTCCGCTGCTCGGCGAGGCGGTCGCGCGCCGCTCCGACCGCGCCTGGGTCCGCGGACTGTTTGCCGGTTCGGCCGCGCTGGTGGTCGTGTCGCTGGCGGTGATCGCGACGCAGCTTCAATTCGACTGGCTCGGCGGCCGTCTGAGCACGATCATGCGCAGCGATCCAACGGTCGAGGGGCTGGACTGGACGTCGATCGGCGCCGACCTTCGAGCCCGCGGGCTATTGCCGCCGGGGGCTCTGGTGGCAGCGCTCAACTGGCGCGATGCGGGAAAGATCGGCCATGCCTTGGGGCCGGGAACAACGATGCTGTGCCTGAGTTCGGACCCGCGTCAGTTTGGCGTGGCTCACCCGCTGAGCGAGTACGCCGGGAAGGACGCGCTGTTGCTGACGGTCGATCCTGCTCCGGCGGCGACGTCCTGGTTCCGCTCGCTGCAGGTTTTGCCCAGCACGTCCGTGCGCCTGGATGGGCGCACCTTGCGAACAGTGACGGTGCTGCGGGGCGAGGCTCTTGTGCCACGGCCCTGACCGAGTCCACCGCGGGCGGCCGCAATCTATCGACGGCCTGGTGAGCCGATCGCCGGTTTGGCTGCCGACGGGCGCGGGGCGGGCAAGTCTTCCTCCAGCACCGTAAGGTGGATGGAATAAGAGGTCTCACCGTCATCGACATCCTTATGGACGGTGCCGATCGTCTCATCGTTCACCGCCATTTCAATCGACAGGCCTTGCCGCGGCGGCGGCACGATCTTGATCCGCTCACTGCCGAACAGCTTGCGCAGGTAGGTTTGCAGACGGTCTATTTCCGACGGTGTCATATGTGTCTCATCCGAAAGGAGTGGCGGCCTTTACCCCCGGGACGGCCTCCGGGTCCAGCGCGATGCATGCCTAACGCTGCTCAATCCAACATGTGGCCGAATCTGGCCGCCTTGGTCGCGAGATATTCATCATTGACACCATTGGGCGCGAACAGGTGTGGCTCGCGACCCACCACCTCGATGCCGCAGGCCGCCATCGCGTCCACCTTGTCGGGGTTGTTGGTCAACAGGCGCACTCGATCGAGGCCCATGATGCGCAGCATTGTTGCCCCGATCAAAAAGTTGCGCTCATCCGCGTCCCAGCCCAGTGCCCGATTGGCATCCATGGTGTCCAGGCCGCGATCCTGCAGCCCATAAGCGCGCAGCTTGTTCACCAGCCCGATCCCACGACCTTCCTGCGCCAGGTACAACAGCACCCCGGCACCGTCTTCGGCCATGCGCCGAATCGCGCCGCGAAGCTGCTCCCCGCAGTCGCAGCGCATGCTGCCGAGTAGGTCGCCGGTGAAACATTCCGAATGGATTCGGACCAGTGGGGCCTCGTGATCTTCCGGCCGGCTGATCACGATAGCGAGATGTTCGACCGCCGAACCATGGCTGCGGAAAGCCACGACCCGGCTGTCCGGTGCGCCGTTGAGCGGCACATTGGCGGAGACGATTTGCGCCAGGCCGGCTACTTCGATCTCGGCGTAGTCCAGTACGTCGGCTGCGGCGACCGTGATGAGGCCGTGACCGGCGCCATTCGCCCCAGCGCCTATGGGCAGTGGCGCCGCGAGGATCGCCGGTAGCAGGCGGCCGATCTTGGCGAGCCCGATCGCGGCATCTGACAGCGGCGGAGCGGTCACCGCCTGGAGCACATCGCGAACTGCGGGCTGCGCTGCCATCGGGTCCGCAAGAGACTGATAAAAGTCAATAGTTCCGATCGCAGCGGGCAAGCGGATGGCAACCGCGGCGGGGTCGGCCGACATCGGCGCGCGCAAAATCGCTGCCGCGCGCGCCGGGGCAAGGATGAGCACAGCGGCGACCCCAGCAATCGCCTCCAGCTCCACGAGAGCGTCGGGACCGGCCGTCTCCGCGGCCAGAATCAGTAAGGGGACGTCGCCCCCAAGCACGACAGGCACCCCGCGTCGGAGGTCGGAGGCGGCTCGATGAACCTGCCGCAAGCGCAGCCTTGCCTGATCGCCGCCTGCGCCCGCATGGGCAGCGGCCCCATTAATGGACATCCCGCACCTGCCAATCCGCACCTTCAGGCGTCCCGGTGAGGGGCGTTGAAAGACTTTGGAACATTCGATAACCAAATTTCGTCACTATTGACCTTCAAGGTGACCTAAGACCGACAATTCGCCCCGGCAAGAGATGACGACAGGATGGCTGCAACCATATACGAAGCAATCAGGACGATCGGTTGATCGCGAACTTACCGGCGCTGCCGGAACCACGCAATCTTGTGAATGGCCGACGCCATAAAGCCTACGGAACCGATTTTGTCGCAATTCAGGAATATATGTGGTAGTGCGGTCCTCCCAAAGGGATCAGAGCCGTGGCACCGGTCAAAAAGCCACGTCCAACACTGGTAAGAGGAATTCGATTATGTCTGCGGAACGCCCGGTCCTGATCGTCGATGATGACGACGCGCTGCGTGAAACCTTGGTTGATCAGCTCGCCGTGGACGGTGAATTCGTTGCGACGGAGGCCGGCTCGGTCAGGGCCGCCGAGGAAAGTTTGGCGGCAAAGGATGCCCGGTTCGACGCGGTCATTCTCGACGTCGGCTTGCCCGACGGCGATGGGCGCGACCTGTGCGCCAAGCTGCGCAAGCAAGGCCATCGTATGCCGATCATCATGCTGACCGGGTTCGACAGCGAAACCGACGTGGTCAAAGGGCTGGATTGCGGGGCCAACGACTATATCGCCAAGCCGTTCAAGCTCGCCGTGTTGCTGGCCAGGTTGCGCGCTCAGCTGCGGATCTTCGAGAACAGCGAGGATGCCGTTTTTACCATCGGGCCCTACACCTTCCGCCCCGCTGCCAAGCTGCTGCAGGAGCCTGCGAAGAACCGTCGCATACGCCTGACCGAGAAAGAAGCGGCGATACTGAAGTTCCTGTACCGCGCCGGCACACGCTCCGTCGCGCGGCAGGTCCTGCTGAACGAGGTCTGGGGCTACAACGCCGCCGTTACCACCCACACATTGGAAACCCATATCTACCGCTTGCGCCAGAAGATCGAGCCCGATCCGGCGAATGCGCGCTTGTTGGTGACCGAGGGCGGTGGCTACCGGCTCGATCCGGAGGGCATCCCGGCCGGCCGCGTCCCGGCAGCAATGCAGGTCTGAGCTGCAAACAAACTGAATGAGAAAAGCCCTCTCGCGAGGGCTTTTTTGACTCCCGGCGCACCCCAGCATCAGAGCTTCTCGACCTGGGAATACTCCAGCTCGACCGGCGTCGAGCGGCCGAAGATCGAGACGCTGACCTTCACGCGGCCCTTTTCCTCGTCGACCTCCTCGACCGTGCCGTTGAAGCTGGTGAACGGACCGTCAGCCACGCGCACCTGCTCGCCGATCTCGTAAAGGACAGCGGGCCTTGGCCGGTCGACGCCTTCCTGGCTCTGCTTCAGAATCCGCTCCGCTTCAGCCTCGCTGATCGGGCTCGGCCTGGTCCGGCTGCCCAGGAAGCCGGTCACCTTCGGCGTGTTCTTCACCAGGTGCCAGGCGTCGTCGGTCAGATCCATCTTCACCAGGACGTAGCCGGGGAAGAACTTGTGTTCGCTGTTGATCTTCCGGCCGCGCTTAACCTCGACGACATTCTCGGATGGCACCAGCACGGCCTCGAACTGGTCCGCCAAACCCTTCTGCGTAGCCTGCTCGGTGATCTGCTGGGCGATCTTTTTCTCGAAACCTGAGTACACGTGAACGACGTACCAGTTCTTGGCCATTTTTCCCGGAACCTTCTCAGATGCCCACGTTGAACAAAGCGCGCACCCCAAGGCCGATCACCTGATCGACGACGAAGAAGAAGATAGCGGCAATGGCGGCCATGGCGAACACCAGGCCCGTCGTCACCAATGTCTCCTTACGGCTAGGCCAGGTCACCCTTGCCACTTCCGCTCTGACTTCACGCACGAATTTTGCCGGTTGGAACGCCACGTTCGAATCCCTCGATGATCGCCCGCCGAATCCGGATGCCCCAGCTATCATGGGCCGCAGCCCATCTAACTGGCAGGGGTGGAGGGTCTCGAACCCCCAGCCTCCGGTTTTGGAGACCGGCGCTCTAGCCAATTGAGCTACACCCCTACAGTGGGCCGGCGCTCTCTCCATGGGATCGGACGCGACGAAGGCGGTAGAAAGGATGCGCGCGCGTCGTTGTCAAGCGTTTATGGCCAGTTGACCGGGTTCGGGCGCCGGAACGCCCCCAGTTGACCGGGTTCGGGCGCCGGAACGGCCCAGTAAGACCGGGTTCGGGCGCCTGAACGGCCCCAGTTGGCCGGTTCGGGCGATCAGGACGTGGTTTATGTTCCCTTCGTGTTCTTGACAGCAATTCGGGATTGTGGGATCACCAGGGTCGAACATAGTATGAACAAGCGATCGGTTTTGCCGATCGGGGTCAGGAGACTGCGGATGGACGGCCATATCGACCGGGAAGCCATCGCCGCCATGGAGAACGCGGGGCTGCCAGATGCCGTAGCGAACCAGCGGTTCCCCTCACGCCAGGCTGCCGGGCGTGGCGCCGTGAGCAATCCGGGCGTCCGATTCGACAGCCATGCCGCCTTCCCGTTCGACGACGGATGGGAAACTCTGGCGCAGGACGTCGGCGAGCTGCCGCGGCTCGACACCACCCTGACGCGCGATTCAACCCGGTCGGCGATCAGCTGGAATACGTCCCCCGACATTGGCTTCGATCGCGCGGTCAATCCGTATCGGGGCTGCGAGCACGGCTGCATTTATTGCTATGCACGCCCGACGCACGCTTATCTTGGCTATTCTCCCGGCCTGGATTTCGAAACCAAGCTGATCTTCAAGCCCGAGGTCGCGGAGCTTCTGGAGAAGGAGCTGCGCAAGCCCGGATACACCCCACGCACCCTCGCGCTTGGCTCCAACACCGACCCATACCAGCCGGTCGAGCGCACGTTGAAACTGACCCGGTCAGTGCTGGAGGTGCTGGATCGCTTCAACCACCCGGTTGGGATCGTGACGAAATCCTCGGGCGTGCTGCGCGATCTCGATATCCTGTCATCCATGGCGAAGCGAAACCTGGCACGTGTCCATATCTCCGTCACCACACTGGATGCGCGCCTGGCCCGGGTGATGGAGCCGCGCGCCGCAACGCCGGCACGCCGGCTGCACGCCATCGCCGAACTGACCCGCGCCGGCGTGCCCGCCGGTGTTCTGGCTGCGCCGATGATCCCGGCACTGAACGACGCTGAGATGGAGAAGATCCTGGAGGCCGCCGCCCGCGCCGGCGCCCGCCACGCCGGCTTCGTTCTGCTGCGCCTACCGCTGGAATTGCGGCAGATGTTCGAGGAATGGCTGCGCACGCATTTTCCCGACCGCGCCCGGCACGTGCTCAGCCTGATCCGGCAAACCCGGTCGGGCCAGTTGAACGATCCCCGCTTTCATCACCGCTTCACCGGTCAGGGCGTCTACGCCGATCTTCTGATGCGCCGGTTCACTCGAGCGGCCCGACAGTTCGGCTTCGGCGAGGCTCGGACGCAGTTGGATTGCGCTCGTTTCGCGGTTCCGGCCGGCTTGGCGGAGGCCGCACCCGACCAGATGTCGCTTTTCTGATCTCCGGCTCGCCGGCGAGCGCAAGCGGCGATTGACGCCGCGCGAAACCCCACCTTATCCTCCCGCCTTGACAAGAATAAGGGCGCGCTGGCCCACGGGCAGGGAGGGCTACGGCAGTGGAAGACGCTGCGCGCATTTTGCAGCTTGTCGTTAACGGCGCGGCGTCCGGTTGTATCTACGGGCTGATCGCCCTCGGCTTCGTATTGATCTACAAAGCGACCGAGATGGTGAACTTCGCCCAAGGCGACGTCATGATGCTTGGCGGCTTCGTCGCGTTCAGCCTGATCGCCAACTTCCATCTGCCGTACTGGGTTGGCGGCCTGCTCGCCATCCTGATCACCGCTGCCTTCGGCTATGCTTTGGACGCGTTGGTCATCCGGCGAGTCATTGGCCAGCCGCAGTTCGCCGTGGTGATGTTGACGCTCGGCCTTGGCTTCATCTTTCGCGCCGTGGCCGGGATCACCTGGGGCTACGATTCGGTTGGCTTCGGCACGCCGTTCACCAACAAAACCGTCAACATCGGCGGGCTTATACTAGGCGAGGACAATCTGTCGATCATCGTCGGCACGGTCCTGCTCTGCGGCGTGCTGTATCTTTTTTTCAGCAAGACACGTATCGGCGTCGCCATGCAGGCCGCATCGCAGAACCAGCTCGCGGCCTATTACATGGGCATCCCGGTGCGGACGATCTTCTCGCTGATCTGGGCGATCAGCGCCGGCGTCGCGTGTCTCGCGGGAATTCTGCTGTCACCGGTTTCGATGATAGACGTGAACATGGGGTTCCTTGGGATCAAAGCCTTCGCCGCGGCAGTGATCGGGGGCTTCGGCAGCATCCCTGGCTCACTGGTCGGCGGGGTCATCGTCGGCATCGTCGAACAGTTCGCCGGCTACAAGCTGCCCGCGGGTTTTCAGGAAGTCACCTCCAACGTCGTGCTGCTGCTGATGTTGTTCATCCGGCCGCAGGGTTTGTTTGCGGAACGCATGGGCAAGCGGGTCTGACCGATGCGATATCTGTTTCGGACACAATATCAGCAGGATATCGCGCTATTCCGGCATAACGGCGACCGGTTCTGGTACGGCCTGTTGGTGCTGCTGGTGCTTGCCGCCCCGGCCATCCTGGGTGAGTTCTATATTGGCGAGCTTGGCGCGGTGTTCATCTTCGCCATCGCCGGCGTCGGGTTGATGCTGCTGGTGGGTTACACCGGGCTGATCAGCCTGGGACATGCGGCTTTCCTCGGCATCGGCGCCTACGTCAACGCCGTGCTGCTGGCGCAGGGCGTGCCGTTCCTGGTGACCTTGCCGGTCGCCGGACTGTTCACCGCGCTGTGCGGCGCCGCCATCGGCCGGCCGACGTTGCGCATGAGCGGGCTGTACCTGGCGATCGCGACGTTGGCCTTCGGCAGCATCGTCGGCACGGTGTTCCAGAAGTGGACAGCGGTGACGGGTGGCTTTGACGGCTTCGCGGTGCCGACACCCACCATCTTCGGCGTCGCCGTCGAGGGCGCGACCGGCATCTACTACGTGTCGCTGGCGGTGCTGGTTTTCGTGTTGTGGGTCTCGGCGAACCTGCTGCGATCGCCCGCGGGGCGCGCCATGGTCGCCATCCGCGACAGCGAGGTGTCGGCGCAAAGCATGGGTATTCACCTCGCATGGTACAAGACGCTGGTGTTCGCCATCAGCGCGGGAATGACCGGGTTGGCCGGCGCGCTGTTCGCACATTACGTCCGCTACCTCGCGCCCGATGCCTTCGACGTGCTGCTGTCGGTGCAGTTCGTGACCATCGTTTTCGTCGGCGGTCTCGGCTCGCTGCGCGGCGCCATATTCGGCGCGATCTTCGTGCGGCTGTTGCCCCAGCTCATTGCCATCGTGCGGGACGATCTGCCGTTCGGCATCGGCCGACTGCCGGGCCTTGAGCCGTCGTTGTTCGGATTGGCGCTGGTGCTGGTGATCCTGTTCCAGCCAGCCGGCCTGAACGGCATGTGGCTGAAGATGAAAACCTGGTTCCAGGCGTTTCCCTTCAAGCGGCAGGCCAGCTTCCGCCGGCAGAAATCCTATGCAAAGTCGGAGCGCTTGAGATGATCCTGTTCCAGGCCCAGGATCTCTCGGTTCGGTTCGGCGGAATCCGGGCGGTGGACGCGGTCAGCTTCGACGTACGCCAGGGCGAGGTGTTCTCCATCATCGGCCCGAACGGCGCCGGCAAGACCACGATCTTCAATCTGATCAGCCGTATATACAACTCGACATCCGGCAAGCTGATCTTCGAGGGCAAGGAAATTAGTCACACGCCGGCCTGGCAGATCGCCGGCCTGGGCATCGCCCGGACCTTCCAGAACATCGAGCTGTTCCCGAACGCCACCCTGCTGCAGAACCTGCTGATCGGGCGGCATTGCCATTCGCGGGCCGGTTTCGTCTCGCAGCTGGCGTTCCTGCCCTCGGTTCGCAAGACCGAATTGGCTCATCGTGAGAAGGTGGAGGATGTTATCGCATTCCTCGGCCTGCAGCGATACCGCAATGCGCTGATCGCCAACCTGCCGTACGGCGTTCGCAAGGTCGTGGAACTGGGCCGCGCCTTGTGCATCGAGCCGAAGCTGCTGCTACTGGATGAGCCGTCATCGGGGCTGAACGTGGAAGAGACCGAAGGCATGGGATTTTGGATCGAGGACATCAAGAAGGACCTCCGGATCACAGTCATTATGGTTGAACACGACATGGCGCTGGTGAACCAGGTGTCAGACCGGGTGATGGCGCTGAACTACGGCAAGGTTCTGGCACTGGGCACGCCGCAGGAGGTGAAGACTCATCCCGAAGTCGTGAAGGCCTATCTCGGCGCGGAGGTCGCGGCATGAGCGAAACCTTGCTGCGGGTCAATTCCATCGAAACCTATTACGGCCCGATCCAGGCGATCCACGGCGTGTCGCTGGATGTCGATCAGGGTCAGATCGTGACCGTGCTTGGCGCCAATGGCGCCGGAAAAACCAGCGTGCTGCGGACGGTTTCCGGCGTTCTGGATCCCGAACGGGGTCAGGTGCTGTTCGAGGGCCGCGATATCGCCCGCATGCCGCCGGATCAGGTGATGCGGCTGGGCATTTGTCATGTGCCGGAGGGACGCGAGATCTTTCCGTTCCTCACCGTCCGCGAGAACCTCAAGATGGGCGCCTACACGCGGCGAGACGCCGCTGGGGTGGCGCGCGATATAGAGCTCTGTTTCGAATACTTCCCACGCCTCGAGGAACGCGAAAGCCAACGCGCAGGGCTGCTATCCGGTGGCGAACAGCAGATGTTGGCGATCAGCCGAGCGCTGATGGGCAGCCCGAAATTGCTGTTGCTGGACGAGCCGTCGCTGGGCCTGTCGCCGCTGCTGGTGCAGCAGATCTTCGGCATTATTCGACGGATCAACCGAGAGCAAAACGTGTCCATCCTGCTGGTCGAGCAGAACGCCCATATCGCTCTGCAAACCGCGGATTTCGGCTATGTGCTGGAGGTCGGGCGCATCGTCTTGGCGGATGATTGCAAGAACCTGATGCAGCGTTCCGATATCAAGGAATTCTACCTCGGCCAGAAAGAAGCCGGTGCCCGTGGCACGCGGCGCTGGAAGAAGAAACGGTTGTGGAACTGACGATGAACCAACCGCTCAACACTGTTCCCGCGCTCGTCTCGCGGCGAGCCGGGACTAATGGCAGCGAAACGATCTTGCGGACCAAGGATCGCGGAATCTGGAAGATGGTCACCTGGGCGCAGCTCGACGCCAAGGTGCGGGAGATCGGAACCGCCCTGCTGGCTGCGGATTTCGCCCGCGGCGACGTCGTGGCGATCGTCTCGGATACCCGGCCAGAGGCGGTCTACGCCGATCTCGCGATCTTGGGCTGTGGCGCTGCGAGCGTTGCCATCGATCCCGATGACGATCCCGACCGCGTGTGCCATCTGCTGTCGTCCAGCGGCAGCCGCCTGGCGTTCGTGGAGAATGAGGAGCAACTCGACAAGTTGCTGTCGATCCGCAACCGGTGTCCGGCGCTGTCCCGGATCGTGGTTTTCGACATGAAGGGACTGCGCGACTTCGCCGACGACGCCTGCATCGGCCTGTCCCGCTTCGTTGACACCGGCGGTGCGGCCGACTGGGCCGCTGCTGTTCGAACGATCGAGGCGGATCAGCCGGCGGTCATTCAATTTCCCCGAGCCGCCGGCTCGGGCCTGGGGCGAACTCTGACCCATGGCGACCTGATGCACATGATCAGCACCGCGCGCGACCGGATGCCACTACAAGCCGATGACGAACGTCTGGCGGTGCTGCGATTGTCAGATATCACCGAGCGGGTCTGGGGCCTGTACCTGGCTCTGGAGACAGGTTGCATCAGCAACTATCCCGAAGGTCCCGACACCGTCATCGAAAATTTGCAGGAGTTGCAGCCGACAATTCTCGGCGCCGATGCGGCAGTGTGGGATCATCTGCACAGGCTGGCAACTTTCCGAGCCAAAGTCGCCACTGCCACACAACGTCTCGTGTATCGGTGGGCGTTGCACGCCGGCCGCGTCGGCGGACCGAAAGCCCGGCTGGCCGACCTGTTGATCCTGCGCGCGGTGCGGCGGGAGTTTGGCCTGAAAAAGCTGCGGCTCGCCTACGTCGGGGGTACATCGGTTGGTGCGGCGGCGCTCGATTGGGCCAGGAGCCTCGGCATCGCCATCCAACGCGTGGATGAGCCGGCCGTGGGATCGGGCGCATTGGACGAGCGCTATCAAGCCTTGATGCAGAACGCTTACGCATAACGTCGGGAAGCGACGAACCGGGGGAAAGCCAATGATCAGATCGATCCTAGCCGTCGCTGCGCTGGCGTTTGCAGTACCCGCGGTGGCCGCCGAACCGGCACGCGGCGTAACCGACGCCGAGATCGTGATCGGAACCTACACCGATTTGTCCGGGGTGACGGCGATGTGGGGTGTCAACAACTCCAATTCGTGGCGCATGGTGTTCGATCAGGTCAATGCGGCCGGTGGCATCAACGGCCGCAAGATCAAATATATCGTCGAGGATAATCAGTATCAGGTTCCCCGCTCGGTGCAGGCGGCGAACAAACTGATTAACCGCGACGGCGTCTTCATTATGGTCGCCAATGGCGGCACGCCGATGAACAACGCCGTCATGCCCGACCAGATCGCCAAGGGTGTGGCCAACATCTTCCCGCTGACGTCGGCTCGGTCGATGTATGAGCCGCTGAACCACCTGAAGTTCGGCCTCGGTTCCTCCTACTATGATCAGGTGCGCGCCGGCCTGAAGTATTTCGTCGAGCAGCGCGGCAAGAAGCAGGTCTGCACCATGGCGCAGGACACCGACTTCGGTCGCGATGTAACCGACGGCGTCAAGGACCAGCTCAAGGCCGAGAACATCACTCTGACCGGCGCCACGCTGCACAAGCCCACCGACACCGATTTCAGTGCCTCGGTCGCCCGGATGCACGACGCGAATTGCGATCTGCTGGTGCTCGGCACGATTGTGCGCGATTCAGTGCAGATCATTTCGGCTGTCCACAAGACCGGCTGGAACGTCGATATGATGGGAGCGGCCGCGAGCTATGATGACGTGGTCGCCGGCGTGCCAGGCGAAACGACCGAAGGGTTCTACGCCATGACCCCAATGTTGTTCGTCGCCGAGACCGGGGCGACGCCGGAGGTGAAGGCTTTCTCCGCGGCATATCGAAAGGAATTTGGGAAGGAGCCGAACTTCGCCGCCCAGATCGGCTTCACCGGGGCGCAAGTGGTCGTTCAGGCGCTGAAGAACGCAGGCAAGAGCCTGACGCCGGATAGTTTCGTCGCCAGCATGGAGGGGATCAAGGACTACCGTGACATCTTCGGCTCGCCGGTGATCTCGTTCAGTTCAACGAAGCATCAGGGCTCGAACCAGTCATTCCTGTGCGTCGTCAAGAACGGCCATTGGCAAACGGTCGAGGCGGAGCCGCTGGGGTACTGAGTGCCGTTCCGCCTCACCCTGCGGTGGCCAGGTAGCGCCGGTGCAGATGCGCCTGGAATGCCAGGGGATCCAATCGGCGGCCGGTCGCATGTTCAAGAATATCATTGAACCCATATCGGCTCCCCACACCATGCACGTGAAGGCGCAGCCAGTTCAGCAGCGGTGACAGGTCGCCGCGACCGAACGCTTGATCCAGGCCCGGAACCCGGTCCCGCGCCGTCTGCATCAGTTGCGCGGCGGCCATTGCGCCCAGCGTGTAGCTCGGAAAATAGCCGAACGCGCCATCGTACCAGTGGATGTCCTGCAGGCAGCCCTGTGCATCGTCCGGCGGAGTGATCCCAAGCAGCGCGTCCAGACCGGAGTTCCACGCAGCAGGCAGGTCGGCGACGGCAAGGTCGCCGGCGATCATCGCGCGCTCGAGGCGGAAGCGCAGGATGACATGGGCCGGGTAGGTCATTTCGTCCGCATCGACCCGAATGGTGCTGCGCTGCACGTGACGCCAGAGACGTCCCAGGTTCTCCAGGCGATACGGTTCCGGTGCGCCGCCGAACGCGTCGTGCAGCCGGCCTCCTAGCCATCCAAGGAAGGCATCGGAGCGGAAGGCCTGCATCTCGACGATGAGGGACTGGCTTTCATGCATAGCCATTCCGGCCGCTTCGCCCACCGGCAGGCGCGCATATGCCGCCGGCAGACCCCGTTCGTACAGCGCGTGGCCGATCTCATGCACGACGGCAAGAACCGCTTGGGTGAAATCGTCCTCGAGATAGCGGGTGGTGATGCGGATGTCAGCGCGGGTGCCGCCGGAAAACGGATGTGCGGACTGATCGAGCCGGGCATGTTCGAAATCGAGCCCCAGCCGCTGGGCGAGATCGCGGCACAATGTCTGCTGCGCCTCGATCGGGAACGGCCCAAGCGGTGGCGTCGGTGCCGGGCTGCGGGCCTGTAGCTGCTCGACCGCCGGCAATGCGGTCGCCAGAAAGTCTTCGTAGGCGGCGAAGACCGGCGCCACGTCATCTGCGCCGATGCCTTGCTGGTAGCCGTCCATCAGTGCGTCATACGGGCTGAGGCCGAGCACGCCGGAAAGCGCCGCGGCGGCTTCACGGGTCAGCCGCA
>Ga0073928_10006644_pt1 | contig 15438 bp, 12 predicted proteins | sample PaiPotPPA55metaG_FD_76969 | JGI IMG/M metagenome (GOLD analysis project Ga0073928, IMG submission 76969) | Iron sulfur acid spring bacterial and archeal communities from Banff, Canada, to study Microbial Dark Matter (Phase II) - Paint Pots PPA... ... | reverse complement strand
TCGAATGGACGGGGCTCCGCCCCGGACCCCATACGAGCAGTTGGCTCAACATGAAACTTTGCAATACAAACCGGACAGATCACTTGCTAATAAAACCGGACAGATTGAAAAACTAACAACAGAAAGATTGACAGCGGACGACATAGCGACTTGATACAATCCCTGGAGAAGTTCGAGCGTGTCTCAAGAGGAGGTTGCGCATGGATTCCTTGTTGAACGTGAGCAGAAGAGGCTTGGTTAAAATGGGGCTGACTTCGGCGGGCATTGCTCCGTTTGCAGCTCTCGCTCAGGATGCCGGCCCGGAAGGCGGGAAGATCGGAGCCGTCGGTGGACGAGCGGAAGAAGAGCTTTTTCCCGGAAAAGGACTGCCCGGCGGCGGACAATTGGAAATCCGGTTAACTGCGACAATCTACACTAGCGATCCCGATCAACTCGACGTGGCTCAGCGGATGAAGCCCTTCAATCTGGATTCTTGGATTGTGGAGTGGACGCGCGTGGCCGAGAAGAATGAAGAAGAGGCTGAGAAGCTAGCAGCCGAGGGGCGAAAAGTCACCGCGAACGAGTATTACCTGCGTGCATCCAACTTCTATCGTGAAGCTTGCTGGCCCCAGCCAGTTACTGAGCCGCGCATGCTCACTTCTTACAAGAAAATGCGTGAGACGTTCGACAAAGCCTGGCAATTAGTCAGACCGCCGTTCGAGCGCGTGCAGATACCCTGGGAAGGAAAAACGCTGGATGGATATTTCAGAAAGCCCGGCGGCCCCGCGGGGAGGCGTTTCCCGACCGTGATTGCGTTTCAAGGCGCCGATACGATGTGCGAGGCCACTATACAGAATGCCGGTGGATATGCAGCTCGAGGCATGGCGTATCTGGCGGTCGATTTTCCCGGTCAGGCAGGTTCGCTGCGCCTCAAGAATCTCCATCTTCCTCCCGACACCGAACGAATCGCGAAAGTAATGATCGACTACCTCGAGACTCGCCCGGATGTTGACGCGAATCGAATCGGGATGCAGGGAATCAGCATGGGTGGCTACGGAGTTCCGCGCTGCGCCAGCGGGGAGAAGCGGATCAAAGCCGCACTCATGAGCAGCGGCTCGTACAACCTGCTGCAGGATCTTTTCGATTACTATCCCCCCATTCAGGAACGCGTGCGGTGGATCGTCGGCGCTGAGGATTTGAAGGACGCGCGCCGGAAACTCGCTGAATACACGCTGGAGGGAAAAGCGGACCGGATCGAGTGCCCCATGTTAATCGGCTACAGCCGCGACGATCGGATCATGGACCCGCAAGGATCTCTCCGGCTCTATAAAGCCGCCGTCAATTCTAAGCGCGAGATGATCGAAGGCACAGGCCACACCCAGGCTTCCAACGCCGGAGGCCCCAGAGAGAGACGGCCGGCGATTCTGCCGGACTGGGCAGCCAAACATTTGGTGACGGAAGCGTAATCAAGCACGAGTAACCGAGCCGCGCTACGAGTAACCGAGCCGCGCACGTCAGTAAGCGGTTCCACTTACTTCTTCGGTTTTTCGTTTTTCAAAAAATCGTCGAAATTGACGTTGTCTTCGCAAATCATTTCCGAAATATGCCAGTTCGGCCGTAAGTCAAACATCATCCGGCCGCCCCAGGGCTTGGTGTAGGCCTTCGGATCTTCGATGTTCACGTCAATCTGCAGAGTCTTCGGATCCACCCGGCGCATCCGTTCCACGACATGCATGTCTTCACTGTGCGGATGGCCGCCGCGATCCACCCAGGTCTTGTCGTTAAAGCCGATCGTGTCCACTACCAGCGTGTCACCCTCCCAGTGCCCGATCGAATCGCCCAGCCACGTCGGACCAAGCGCGGTATCGTGCGGGCGGCCGTCCGTCCAAATTTGGCGGATATAGTGGTCGAACTCGAAAATCATGAGCACGCGGCTGGGACTTTGAACGATTTCCAACGGGAAGGGATGCAGATAGACCCGCGGCACGCCAGGAGGAAAGCAACCCGTCGCGCTCACAGTTGTGGGATTAACCGGATCATTCGAATCTTCAACGCTGCGAGGTCCAAATGAAGGCTTGTTGGCCTTGAACCTCTCCTGCGCCCACGGCGTCATGGACGGCTCTTCGGCGCTGAAGGTGTAACCGCCGTATCGGGTGCCAGGCATATTTTTCTTGTTCCACACACCGGAGAGGTCGGGCGTGGAAGCCTGGGTCTTTGCTGCTGCCGACTCTTGAGCGCAGAGAACGAGCGGTGAGGCGACTATGGCCGCTACCACAAGGATGGATCCCACTAAGCGATTTCGCATATCACATTACCGCCGTGACGCTAGTTTCCGCCGCCGGTCTTCATCTCCTCGCCGTTCCCTAGGACAACCTTGGTAATCCACATCGAGTTCGCGCCCGTCTTGGCGCGAAAGCCAGTGAGCGTCACTTCGTCTCCGGGCTTAAATGTCTGCGCAGTCCATCCAGCCCTTACTAAGTGGTTGGGGCTGGTAAGTTCGCCTTGCCATTCTTGCTTCTGGCCCTTATCGTCTTTGACATCCAGACTTACGATGCAATGCGGATTCGTGAATTTGAAATTACTTACGGTTCCCTTGATGGTGACCGACTGAGTCACATCGTACGCCGCTTGCCCATGGTGCGCGATCACCAAGCTTGGTACCAAGAGGACACCAGCCGCCAAAGTTAACAGCATCAATCTATTTTTCATTCCACACCCCCAGGGAGCAAATCCAAACCGCGGGATCAGGTTCAACCGCGACACGCGTAACTTGCCGTGGATAGTTTGTAGATGCTCGACATAATATATAGCACTCCATCTTTGGCCTGTCAACGCAAAGCGTAGGGTGCCTTACGCCGCAACCAGTACTAGAATCGTAACCATATGTCTATCACGCTCACCCGGCGCCTATTCTTGGGAACCGCAGCGGGGGCCATGCTCTCGCGCGCGGATGCGCAGTCCACCTACGAGTGGGGCGCTCCTGTTCTCGACATTCACCTCCATCCCCGCCGCGAGGAAGGCGGAGAATTGAACCACATCAATGGCTCGGGCGTCACCAAGGCGGTATTGCTGACCGGATCGGCCATGGCCGAACACTCCCAGGACGTCGTGGCCAAGAACCCCGGACGTTTTGTCTGGTTTACCGGCACGGACATGACCAAGCCGGACGCCACCGCCGTTCTACGCAAAAACTTGATGGCCGGCGCGATCGGGCTGGGCGAATTGAAGTCCCATGTCGCCTGCGATGGTCCGGAGATGCGAGCCGTCTATTCGCTTGCGGCGGAGATGAACGTGCCGGTGCTTATCCATTTCGCCGATTTTCCGCAGTTCGAAGGCGAAGGCGTCTGGAACAGCGGCATCGCACGCTTTCCTGCAGTTGTGAAGGCGAACCCGAAGACCGTCTTCATCGGACACGGCGACGCGTTCTGGGCCAACGTCAGCGCCGATGTTCCCGAGGGCGTGCCCTATCCTACCGGCAAGATCAAACCCGGCGGCGTGTCGGATCGGATGTTAAGCGATTTTCCAAACTTCCATGGGGACTTCTCGGCCAACTCAGGCCGGAACTTTCTCGCGCGCGATCCCGATTTTGCGGCGAAATTCGTCGAGCGCCACCGCGCCAAAATGATGTTCGGATGCGATTGCAGTTGCCGCGATGGTCACGGCGCTGGACAAGGCTCGAAGCAGCCGCTGATCGCCGGCAAGTGCGTCGCGCGGGAAACGCTGACCGCGTTGAAGCAGATGACTTCACCGGAGTTGTTCCACCAGATCACCTGGCAGAACGGAACGAAGTTGATCAAGATTAGCAGCTAACGACTCCAGTTCTCTTTCACCTTGACGCCAGTTCGGAAAGTGTATACTTGAGAACTTCGATGAGTGAACCCGCTGTAGCATCAACCAGCGCCAGTCCACGCCTGACTGGCGATCAGAAACGCGCCTTTTTCGCAGCCTGGGGCGGCTGGTTGCTGGACGGCATGGACGGCTTCATTTTCTCGCTGGTCCTGGTGCCCGCCATGCGCGATGTTTTGCCCAAGTCCGGAATCGCGGCTACCCAGGCCAACATCGGTTACTACGGCGGCCTCCTCTTCGCGCTTTTCATGATCGGCTGGGGCTTGGCCCTGGTCTGGGGTCCTATCGCCGATCGCTTCGGACGCGCCCGCACATTAATGTTCACCGTCCTCTGGTTTTCGGTCTTCACCTTTCTGGCCGCTCTGTCTCAGGGCATCTGGTCGCTGGCCCTCTTCCGATTCCTGGCCGGTGTCGGCATCGGCGGAGAATGGTCCATCGGCGCTTCGCTCATCTCCGAATCCTGGCCTGAAACACGCCGCACCTGGGGTGGATGTTTGATGCACACCGGCTACTACGTCGGCTTTGTCGTCGCCGCTTTGGCCAACTATTACATCGGAAGCCAATTTGGTTGGCGATGGATGTTCGTTGTCGGCGGCGCGCCGGCGCTGGTGGTCGGGTTCCTATTCAACCGTGTTCCTGAGCCGGAAAAATGGAAGGACAAGCGCGCGCAACTCGGCGAACAGCTTAAGATGCACCGATCGTTTTTCGAACTTTTTTCGCCCAAATATCGCCGCCGCACCATCCTGAACTCCATTTACTTGGTTGCGTCCATCGTCGGCCTTTGGGCCGGATCAGTTTATGTCCCGTCGGCCATAACTTACATCGCGGATCGCGCCGGCAGGACGGCCATGGAAGCCGCTCGGCTCGCCTCTTATTCGACCGCGATTCTCGGAATCGCCACCATCATCGGAGCGCTGATCACGCCTCTGCTAGCCAAGCGATTCGATCGCCGAACCACGCTCGGGATATTCTTCGCGCTAATGCTGATCTTCCTGTGGCTCGCTTTCGGCTACGTTTTCTATTTGCCCTCGAATGCGCTCGCTTGGTTCATGCTGTGCACTTTCTTCCTCGGATTGGGCGGTGCCAATTTCGTCGTGTATTCTTTCTGGATTCCCGAACAATACCCGACGGAATGTCGCGTGAGCGCCTTCGCTTTTACCACCAACATCGGGCGCTTCGCCGGAGCTGGTCTGACATTTCTGGTCGGCGCCGGCATCCGGCATTTTCAGACACTCGGCACTCCCGTGGCTCTCACGGCGCTGGTTTTCGTCGTGGCGCTCTTGCTCCTGCCATTCGGCATAGAGACCAAGGGCAAGGCCCTGCCGGCGTGAACATTTTAGCAATGAGGTGATGCATGCAGGATTCAAAATTTAAGAACGGTCAAGAATTCAGCCGTCGATCTCTGCTCGGTATGGCTGGCGCGGGCCTGGCAGGCGCCGTCGGCGCTCGCGCTCAAGTAACAGGCCTCACGCCCGGCGGTGGCACTCCTCCGTTTCCACTGGCACTCGGCGCGCTCGATTATCTCGATCGCAAACAGTACATCCACAACATGGAGATCATCGCCACCGTGCCCGGCTCAACCATCAGCGGCGGCGAGCCTCTCATGGCGATGTGGGCCCGCGGCAAGCAGCGATTGCTCCCTGCCAACGGGGGCTTCCTGGATGTCACCGATCCCAGGAAACCGGTCGTGATGAACAAAGGGCTCACGCGCGGATTCGGCGCCGTCGTCTACAACACCCAGCTCAAGAAGTGGATCATGATGTGCACCGCCGCTGCGCCGCTCACCTCAGCCACTCCAGAATTTCCCCACGGCCAGTACGACAAGGAGCTGCGCGACAAGTCAGTCAACTTCAAAGGACTGCGCGGCATTCGCAACTACGACATCACCAATCCCGAAAAGCCGGAGCTGCTCCAGGAATACAGTACCGGCGTGAAAGGCAATGGCACTCACCATAATTTCTACGACGGTGGCAAGTATGCCTATCTCGATTGCGGTTGGGACGATCAGCTCCGCATGGAAAATCACCAGCGGCCCTTCAGCAACGCCATCATGATCGTCGACATGTCCGACCCGTCACATGTTAAGGAAGTCTCGCGTTGGTGGGTTCCCGGCCAGCGTCTCGGAGAAGAAGCAGAATACAAGAAATACATCTTCGCCGGCGACCGCACTTCCTGGACCGGCAATCACGGCGCGCTCACCGTCCCCAAGCGTGTCGAGGACGGTGGAAACATCGGCTACGGTGGCTTCGGCGCTTTCGGGATGTATGTCATGGACCTCAGCGACATCGCGCATCCTAAGCCCATGGGGCATGTCCAATACGAATTCAACGCCCTCGGCACCATCCCCTTTCACACTGTGTATCCGGTGCTGGCCGACGCCGCCCATCCGTGGCTCCAGAATATGATGATCGGACTGCACGAGGCCCTCGAAGCCGATTGCCGCGAGGTCTATCACACGCCGTATATGATCGATGTGAAGGACCCGCGCAATCCGAAAATTGTCGGATTGTTCCCCAAACCGCAAGCCCCGCCCGATGCTCCGTACAACGATTTCTGTCTCGCGCGCGGGCGCTTCGGTTCGCACAACTCGCAATGTTGGCTGGCACCCGGCATATCCAAACCCGAAATCTTTGCCGCTGCCTGGTTCAACGCCGGCGTTCGGGTTTTCGACATTTCAAACCCGATCGCTCCCAAGGAAGTCGCCTATTTCGTGCCGCCGCACGAGGGCGAGATCAACGACTATGAAAGCTGGTGGCGCGGGTCGACCGAAAACTGCTTCGTCGAGTTCGATCGGAACCTGATCTGGATCGGAACGCACGAAGGCAGTTACTGCCTCTCGTGTCCGGCCCTGGGTAAGCCGGTGCTCGAGCCGCGCAAGGTCGAGAGATGGTCGGTCGCGCACTGCAACGTCGGATGGGATGAGTCGACCCCACGCGCATTCTACTATGGTGGAGCAGGTCCCCGACCTGCTGTTTAATGAAAGCCATGGTCCTTCGAGCGCCCAGCAGTCTGGCGCTTGATCAAGTCGCGCGTCCCGACACCCCTCCCAGTCACGTCTTGGTGCGCATCACGAACAGTGGCCTGTGCGGAACGGATCTCAAAATCTACACCGGCGCGATCCCCGCCAAATATCCGCTCATCATGGGTCACGAAATGATCGGCGAGCTGGTCGATGGCTCGCCTCCCGCCGGCGTCCAGCGCGGAGATCGCGTCATCATCGATCCCGTACTCTCGTGCGGTACTTGCTTCCACTGTCGCATCGGCCAGACCAATCTTTGTCCCGCCGGAGGACTCATCGGCCGCGAAACCAACGGTGGATTCGCCGATTACGCCGCGGTGCCCGCCAGTCAAGTATTCCGGCTCCCTGATTCCATAGACAGCCGGACTGCGCCGCTCATCCAGGTCGCGACTACGTGTCTGCACGCCCAGCGGATGACGTCGTCGTTCGAAGGACAATCGGTCGCCGTGATCGGCTTGGGCGTGTCCGGCCAACTGCATGTGCAACTCGCAAAAGCTCGCGGCGCGACGACAGTCATCGGGATCAGCCGCAGTGCTTTCAAGAACGACCTGGCGATGCAACTGGGCGCCGACCTCGGCATCACAGCCGGCCCCACCGCGATCCAGAAGGTGCTCGACGCGACCGATGGCCGCGGCCCCGATGTCGTCATCGAATGCACCGGCGTGATGACCGCGCTCGCCGACGCCATTCGCATGGTCCGCTTCGGGGGCCGGATCATCCTCTTCGGCATCATGAGCGCAAAAGAAGGCGCGCTGCCATTCTACGACCTCTATTTCAAAGAGCTCACGCTAATCAACAACCGCGCCGCCACCTCCCAGGATTTTCCGCCGATGATCGACCTAGTCGCAACCGGCGCTGTCCGCCTGGAGCCGCTGGTAACCCACCACATGGCGCTCGGTGAGCTTGAGACCGCGCTCGAAATGGTGGAAGATGGCGCCGACCGCCGCCTCAAGATCATCCTCGATCACACGTGACCAGGCGATCCATCTGGTCGAGTGATGTCGCCATCCTTGTTTATATGGCGCTCGGCACGGTTGTAGTGCACATGCTCACCGGCAGCCGCTACGGATTTCAGCGCGACGAATTGGCCACACTCGACGATGCGCGTCACCTAGCTTGGGGCTACGTGGCCTATCCGCCGGTCACACCGTTCTTTGGCCGCTTGTCCCTGCTGATGTTCGGCACGTCGCTGGCCGGCTTCCGATTCTTCGCAGCGCTGGCCGAAGCCCTGGCCCTGGTACTGACCGGCCTGATGGCGCGTGAGTTGGGCGGACATCGCGCGGCTCAGCTCGTAGCTGCTGCTGCAGCCCTTCCTTTCTGCTTGGGCGGCGGCGCGCTGATGCAGTATGTCTCGTTCGACTACCTATGCTGGGTGCTGACCGCCTACTTCGTCGTTCGCCTGCTCAAATCGGATGACCCGCGTTGGTGGATTGCCATCGGGAGCGCGATCGGTTCGGGAATGCTGTCGAAGTACACGATGGGGATTTTCGTGGCCGGCCTCACCGCCGGAGTGCTACTGACGGACGCGCGCCGGTATCTGGCGAGCAAATGGCTTTGGCTGGGCATCGCGGCCGCGCTGTTGATCTTCCTTCCAAATTTCCTCTGGCAGGCGCAACATGGGTTCGTCTCGCTCGACTTTCTCCGGCATATACATGAGCGCGACGTTCGCATGGGCCGTGCGCGGTATTTTCTCCTCCAACAGCTTGAGTTGACGCTGCTGGGGCTCCCGCTATGGCTGGCCGGCCTCTATTTCTACTTCTTCTCGCCGGAAGGCCGACGCTTTCGCGCTTTGGGCTGGATGTATATCGTCCCGCTGCTGTTGTTGGTGATTGTCCAGGGCCGCGCTTATTACCTGGCAGCCACTTATCCGATGCTTTACGCCGCCGGCGCCGTTTGGGGTGGGCAATGGCTGGCCGCGCGACACCGCCCATTTGCTGGCGCATTGCGCGCGATCGTGTGCACCGCCTTGGTCGCCGACATGTTCATCGCCGCTGCCATCACCTTACCGATCGCCCCCGTTAACTCCACCTGGTGGAAAACCGCCGTCAAGCTCAATGAGGATTTCCCGGAGGAAATCGGCTGGCCGGAGCTGGTCGAGACAGTTTCAAAAATCCGCGATTCCCTGCCCCCAGAAGATCGCGCCCACCTGGGTATCCTCGGCACCAATTACGGCGAGGCTGGAGCTATCAATCTTTATGGCCCGCGCTACGGATTGCCTCAGGCCATCAGCGGCGTCAACTCCTTTTGGGAGCGCGGCTACGGCAACCCGCCGCCGGAAACATTGATTGTCATCGGACTCTCGCGCGGCTACCTGGAGAATAAATTCGCCGCCTGTGAAGTGGCTGGGCATACCTGGAATCGCTTCGGCATCGCAAACGAAGAGACCCGCGAACATCCCGACATTTTCGTTTGCCGCCACCTGCGGCAGGGCTGGCCCGAGTTCTGGAAAAACTTTCGCAACTTCGGATAGTCACCCCCCCCGCAACCCAATACGGATGTATGATAAACCTAATATGCGTCGAATCTTGTTGCTGCTCGTCACCGCTGCCGGCTTTGCCGCCGCCCAGCAAATCGTCCAATTTAAGGACCATGTCATTGAGGCCAACGCCAAGGGCGGATACGCGGTCATCGTGACCGATATCAATAAAGACGGTAAGCCCGACGTCATCGGCATTAGCCAGCAGCTTCCCGATCTCACTTGGTATGAGAATCCCGGTTGGCAGCCGCACGTGATCGTGAAAGACCTGCTCGGCCAAGTCAATCTCGCGGCCTACGACATCGATGGCGACGGCATCCCCGAAATCGCTCTGGAGAGCGGCTTCGCCATGCAGCAAGCGAAAAGCCCCGGACTGGTGTGGTTGCTCTCACACGTGGGCGATCCGCGCGAGCCTTGGAAATCCACCAAGATCGACGCTTTCCCCACGTCGCACCATATCGCTTGGGCCGACGTCGATGGGGATGGCAAGAAGGAATTGATCAACGCCCCGCTGGTCGGCGATACCAACCACGCGCCCGGATACGAGGGCAACACGCCGCTGTTCTTCTATCGCGTCCCCAAGGACTGGTCGAACGACTCGAGCCCATGGAAGCGCCAGACCATCACCGACAATCTGAGCGGCATCACCCACCGTGTTCGCGTGGTTAACTGGACTGGCAAAGGCAAGCAGGAGCAACTGCTTGTCGCCAGCTTCGAGGGCGTCGTTATGTATTCAGCTTCCGGCAAGGGCGACAACCTGAAGTGGGACAAAAAGGTGATCGTCAAGGGCCATGACTCGGAGCCAGCGCCGCGCCTGGGCACGAGCGACGTCAAGATCGCTCACCTAGGAAAGCACCGCATTCTCGCGACCGTCGAGCCGTGGCACGGCAACGAAGTTGTCGTTTACACCGAGGACGGCAAGGGCGGCTGGAATCGTCACGTCATCTATGACCAGCTCACCGAAGGCCACGAGGTTTGCGTGGGCGACTTCAACGGCGACGGCCGCGATGAGATCGTCGCGGGCGATCGCGCCCGAGGCAAAGTCTCCACTTCCCACGTCTTCTATTCCGCCGACGAATCCGGCACCAATTGGCACCACGAGGAACTCGATCATCTCGCCATGTCCGCCTCTGGCTGCCAGGTCGCCGATATGAATGGCGACGGCCGCCCCGACATCGTCATGATTGGCGGCGCTACGCACAACATTAAGTGGTACGAAAACGTCGGCCCCATGAGCACCGCGAGCGTAAGCAAAACCCACTAAACGCGCGTAAGCTTGTAAGAATCAGCCCGTTTGCTAACATTAGTGTTAGTCGGAGGAGCAGTGCGGCGGCGATGCCGAAGGTCAATTTCACTCTAAACGGACAAGCGGCTTCTGTCACTTACGAATCCGGCATGCATTTCCTTGAAGTCCTTCGCGAGGAATGCGGCATTATCTCTCCAAAAAACGGTTGCGCTCCGGAGGGCGCGTGCGGCTGCTGCGCGATTTTGGTCGACAGCCAGCCCGTACTCGCTTGCCTGCGTAAACCGGAACACATGGAAGGCCGCGACGTCGTCACGCTGGAAGGCATGCCCGAGGAAATGCGCCGCGTCTTGGGCGAAGCGTTCGTGCACGAAGGCGGAATCCAGTGCGGCTTTTGTATTCCTGGCATCCTGGTTCGCGCATCATCTTTATTACGCAACAACCGGACCGGCGATCGCGAGGTAGTAGCCAAGTCACTCGACAGTCATCTGTGCCGCTGCACCGGATACGCCCGCATCATCGATGCTGTTCAGACCGCCGGCGAAATGTGGAACGATGGCAAGCAACTTCCGCGCCCGGAACCGCGCCGGCATTCCTACTTCGGCGAAGAGTTTGGACTAAGTCGAGCCATCCAGCCCAACGGTTCTCACAAGAATGGCATCGGCCAATCCATTTCGCGCTATCTCGGCCTTGACCAGGCCCTCGGCGAAAAGCCTTTCGTCGATGATATGCGTGTTCCTGGAATGCTGCATGGCGCTGCCGTCTTAAGTGAACATCCGCGCGCCAAGATTCTGGCCATCGATGCCGCCGAAGCTCTCGCCATGCCCGGCGTCCTAAAGATTCTCACTGCGCTCGATATTCCCGGACAGCGCGGCACCGGTCTTGCGATTCCAGATCTGCCCGTCTTTGTTGCAGTCGGCGAGACTACCTGCTGCGTCGGCGATATTTTCGCACTGGTCGTCGCTGATACCGCTTTCCACGCCCGCCAGGCTGCTGAAAAAGTGAAGGTTGACTATGAAGTCTTGGAGCCGGTGACTGATCCATTCGACGCTCTGGAGCCCGGCGCGCCCCAGGTGCATGCGCAGGGCAATCTGCACGTACATCCCAATCTCCTCGAAACCACCGCGTTTTCCCGAGGCGACGTCGATGCCGCGCTCGCGGCTTCGGCCCATATCGTGGAACACACATTTCAAACTCAGCCGGTCGATCCGGCGTTCCTGGAGCCCGAAGCAAGCCTGGCGCTACCGCAAGGAAAAGGCGTCAAAGTTTTCTCGCAAAGCCAGGGCTCGACCTTCGACAAAGCTCAAATCGCAAAGGTTTTGAACCTGCCACCAGAAGAAGTGGAAGTCGAGCTGGCCGCCTCGGGAGGTGCTTTCGGCGCCAAAGAAGAGCTGTCAATCCAGGCCCAGACCGCGCTCGCCGCACACTTGTTGGGACGTCCGGTGAAAACAGTTCTTACGCGCAAGCAATCCGCGCAGCTCCATCCCAAGCGCCACCCGATGACGCTGCACTATCGCGTGGGCGTCGATGCCGAAGGCCACTTGCTCGCCGCGCGTGTTCGAATCGTCGGTGATACCGGAGGCTACGCGGGCACCGGCGGTAAATGTCTGCTTCGCGCCGCCTGCCATTCCTGTGGACCTTACCGCGTGCCCAACGTGGATATCGAGTCCAAGGCTGTCTTCACCAACAACCCCACCAGCGGCGCTATGCGCGGCTTCGGCACCAATCAGGCTCACTTCGCCATCGAAGGCATTATGGATATCCTCGCCCAGAAGGTCGGTATAGACGGCTGGGATATTCGTGAGCGAAATATTCTGAATCCCGGCGATGCCTTCGCCACCGGTCAGATCATGCGACCGAGCGTCGCCGGGCTGCGCCGCAGTCTCGAGGCCGTCAAGGATCTCTACAAGAGCGCGAAATACGCGGGCATCGGCTGCGGCATCAAGAGCACCGGCATCGGCAACGGCACCATCGATAGCGGCCACGCGTTAATTCGCGTTTTAGAGGGCGGCCGCATCGAAGTCATGACTGGTTACACGGAAATGGGTCAGGGCGTTTTCACCGCCGTCCGGCAAGCCGTTTGCGAAGAGACCGGCCTCTCGCCAGACATCATGACCGTTCACTGGGACAAGGACCTCGGCGCTAAGTGCGGAGAGACCTGGGCCTCGCGCGCCACCACGCTCAGTTGCGCCGCCTCCCAACGCGCTGCTAGCCAGCTCGCTGCCGACCTGAAGCAATCGACCCTCGAGCAACTCGCCGGCCGCGAATACTCAGGCGACTATATCTGCAATTTCACCACGCGACCCGGCACGCCCGAAGCGCTGACTAATCCGACCACGCACATGACCTTCAGCTATGCCACCCAGGTCGTGATCTTGGGCGAAGATGGACGAATGGAGCGCGTCGTGGCGGCTCACGACGTTGGCCGCGCCATCAATCCCAAAGCCTGCGCCGGACAAGTCGAAGGCGGCGTGCACATGGGCCTCGGCTACGCGCTTTCGGAGAATTTCCCCAGCACCGGCGGACGGCCTGATTCTCTTTTGCTGCGTGACTGCGGCATCCTCAAGGCCAAAGACACGCCCCAGGTCGACGTCATCCTGATCGAGGTTCCTGACGAAGTTGGAGGCTACGGCGCCAAAGGAGCCGGCGAAATCGGCTTGGTTCCTACGGCTGGAGCAGTGGCCGGCGCGCTCTACTCCTACGACGGAATCCGCCGCTTCAGCCTGCCTATGGACGATTCACCAGCCGCCGCGCCCTCGGTTCCGAAATCGCGCCGCAAGACGCCAGTCCTCGCCGCAAATTAGGAACTACTGCCTTTGCGCGACCGGCACTTCCTTCGGTCCATCGTCCAGCCCATCAATGACGATCTTTCCGGCGGGCCGCGCAGGAGCGGCTTGGCGCGCCGACATCTGGCGTGCAGCGGCGATCAGAGGCGCGAACTGTTTGCCCATCGAATCCGTCATGAACCCCGCGAAGCGCTGTAGCGCTGCGTCACGATCCAGCACCATCGCATAGCGAACCGAGTTTCCTTCCACCGCCCCTTGCATTCCGCGCGGCGATCTCTTCTGCATGCTTTCGAGCAACCGCGCCGCACTGGCGCCGTCCGGGGTATCGAGGATCATCTGAAAGTTGAAGCCATCCCGAAAAGTAACGCCCATCTTGATCTTCTTCACCGGCGTGTTCCCACTTATCCCACGGCCCAGACCAGCTAAGCGATCCGCCCTGCCCCACACCCAAAAATCGTACGTGCGAGCCATCAACTTCGGCTCCTCCTGCTGCGCGTTCGGTAAAGCTGGCAGCTTCAGGCGCGTCAAAGCTCCGAACGACTCTCCTTCCGTGCCCATCAGCGCGGTATCCTCTGAGAGCCGGGTGAACTGCAATCCCCCGGCCTGCGGACCAACCGGCAGGTTTCCGATGTTGCCAACCATCATGGCAAGGACATCCTGATTGAAGATCGATATCACAACCCGCTTTGTGTCACCCAGCCCGGCGAGCATCTGATCCTGCTCCTTCGGCGTGGCGCCCAGCTTCCCAGCCCAGTCGCGCAGCAGCGTGCGCATCAATTCCGACCCCATCAGACTTTCCAAGTCGACGCCGATCAGCAGGTCCGGGTGCGGATGTGCAAACCGCCAGTCCACCTCGCCCACCTGGACCACCGCGGGACTCGCGGAACTACGGACGCGCTGGACCCGCGGGCTCTGCGGAGCAGTCACTCGTGCCGGCTGTGGAGTGGTCACCCGCGTCGACGACTGAGGAGTGAGCTGGAGCTGGTTCTCTTTTTGCATCTTCTCCCAGTTCTTTTGCATCTCCTCCATAACGTTGATCGGCACGCCATCGCGGCACGTCACCGCGTGCGGATTTTGGTGGCAATAATCCACGTCGTCCTTGTAGACAGGAATTGGTTGAGCTAATGCGATACAGCCGAACAACAATGCGGCCCAGCAGGCAGTCTTATTTATATGCATGGACGAGTCCCCAATCTTAGACTTCGTCCATTTGCCGCGCGCCCAATATGAGGCGAAACACTGAGTTCGTGGCACAGGCATTCTTGCCTGTGTTTCTTGCCTCCGGCCTGCGTATTTACCGCGCCGTCGGCGGACCACCCGCTCCCCGGCCACCCGGAGTCGCCGGAGCTAACGGTGGTTGCGGTCCTACCACCTTTGTTAGTGCGTCGTACGCACACTCCTCGTCCACATTCGATCCGCCTACTCCAATGGCCCCGATCATCTGATCGTCTACCATAATCGGCAAGCCACCCGAAGTCGGGAACACGCCCAGCGGGGCCCAGCGCATCTGCAGCGCTACATTCCCGGCCACCATGTTGGCCCGCGCATGCGTCGAATCCCTGGTATACAGAACGCTCTTGGCCTTCAGCTCGGCCGTCTCCACGTTGATCGGAACTTGCCCGTCCATCCGATGCGCGTGCACAATCTGTCCAGTCGGATTCAGGATGAAAACCGTCACCGCGACGTTGTGCTCCTTGGCGAAATCCAAGCACGCCTGCGTGATCTTGGCGGCCGTATCCGCTGAGATTTCCCGTGTCATCGCCTTCTTCGCCGCTGCGCCCGAGATCACGAACTTGTCCATGTTCTGAGCGGCCGCATCGCGGTTAGTAAGTGCGATTACCGCCCCCGATAAAAACAGTCCTGTAAGAAAGAACCGTGTTTGCTTAGTCATGCTTTTCTCCCTTCGCGTCCCGCTGAATAACGGAACGTGCCAGTATACCGCAGTACCGATGCGCCTTGACCAACCAGCGAATTGGGTCACCTAAAATGTCACCGTGGCGGGACTGGATGGGTCAAATGAAAAAGTAACCCAGAGTAAGCGCGAGTCAGGCCATACCTAGGAGGGTGGACTTGCATTCGCGAGAGCAAT